>Ga0193752_1000225_pt1 | contig 65697 bp, 45 predicted proteins | sample H1c1metaG_FD_144924 | JGI IMG/M metagenome (GOLD analysis project Ga0193752, IMG submission 144924) | Soil microbial communities from a riparian zone of the East river system, Colorado, United States - H1c1 | ecosystem: Environmental > Terrestrial > Soil > Riparian zone | place: USA: East River...
CCATACAGTACCAGACTCACCAGTGAACTCAAAAGGTCCATTGGGGTAAATGGTATCACTGCATGTGGCTTTTTCACAAAGTTATTAATAAGGTGATATCGATGAAACCGATCGAAGACTCACCACTCACAACTCACCACTCACAACTCACAACTCATAACTCATAACTCATAACTCACACACTCACAACTCACACACTCAACTCACCACTCACCACTCACAACTCATGCCGCGATCCTATTTGAACTCAGAATCACAATCGGGTCTTGTCTCAACAGCCTTGTCATTGCCTGGTAAAGTTCAGGCAATTCATGTCTCATTCGTATCGGGTTCTCAAAAAACACTTCTACACTTACTGCCCAGAACTCATGATAGTTCGTACCGGCATAATCACCCAGGATATTTTTTTCACCCTTTTGCATCCCTTCAAATATGGGCCGGGCTACCTTTGAGAAGTTTTTAAATTCTTTCTTAAAATGCTTGTCTTCTTCTGTTTGGGTGATGAAGTTAACATAGGTCAGTGCATGGCCCATCTCATGTAATCCAACATTACAGTTTGGTGAAAGTCTTTTTACACCCTTCATAAAATTATCCCAGGAAAGATAGATGCCGCTGTGATCAACATGTCCCTGGAATGGGCGGGAATAAAAGCCATAATGATAGTCATCTTTAAGAATAAATATATCGCGGAAAAAATTAAGCATGAATTTTTCAAGACCAAAGGTGAGTTGAACCGCAACTGCGCTGACCAGTAAAGGCATCTCCGCATTTTCTGTCACTTCAATATAATGGAATCTTTTTGCCTTTCTGAAGAGATAGGTTCTGAATAAAAATTTACGCTGATCTTCCAGGTTTAGACGATTATAAAAACGCAGATGAGTGGAAATAATGGTGTGGTAGAAAGTTTCCTGCGAAAGGAAATTCTTGAACTGCCGTTTGACCTGCAGCTTTTCGAACCATTCTACTATCGGTGAGTAGCCGAGAATGATTCCAACAACAAACAAAGAAATGTACAAAATTTCCATAAGGTTCCAATTTTAGGTAAGTACAAAATCGGATACGAAATGTCAACAAAAAGTGCTTCACAGAGTTGGATAATGTGCGGTCTTTCTGGAATGGAAATTTTCTTTCTTTCAGTTGTGGGCCTATCTTAAAGATGCGGGCTAATCTTATAGAACAGGACTTTGTTTTCTCAAGGAATGGGGATTGGTCACAGGTAGGGATCTGGTGGATGGGATTGCGGATGCAAAACCTGGGAACAAAGTAAAAAGAATATTTCAAAAATGAAATAGCACCGCAAAAAAGCTTTTCCTGTTTTAACGTACCTTTGCCGTCCTGATACCTAAGTTCATGATTATTAATGGATTTACAATCAGAAAACTCATCCGGAACTCAGAAGAAGTCGATCTTTTTTTAGATAACCGGGCTATTAATTTCAACAAAGTTAGAATTTTTATTATACAATGTACAGAACGCATACTTGTGGAGAATTAAGAACCACTGACTCAGGCAAAGAAATTATATTGGCAGGCTGGGTACAAACCATTCGAAAATTTGGAAGTATCACCTTTATCGATCTTAGGGATAGATACGGCATTACCCAATTGTTAATGGGTGAAGAGCTCAATGACAAGCTTGACAAACAACCTCTTGGAAGGGAATTTGTAATCCAGGTAAATGGCACGGTTTCCGAAAGGAGTAATAAAAATCCAAACATCCCCACAGGAGAAATTGAGATCAGGGTCAGGTCTTTTAATATTTTAAATAAGTCTGCTACACCACCGTTTACAATACAGGATGATACAGACGGAGGAGACGATCTCCGTATGAAGTTCAGGTACCTGGACCTAAGGAGACAAGCGGTAAAAAAGAATCTTGAATTAAGATATTCTGTGAATCGTGCTGCGAGAAATTATCTTCATACCAACCAGTTCATGGATATAGAAACACCTTTCCTGATCAAATCTACACCGGAGGGTGCCCGTGATTTTGTTGTGCCATCGAGGATGAATGCCGGCCAGTTTTACGCCTTGCCACAATCACCACAAACATTTAAACAGTTGCTGATGATCAGTGGGTACGATAGATACTACCAGGTTGTGAAATGTTTCCGTGATGAGGATCTTCGCGCTGACAGGCAGCCGGAGTTCACACAGATAGATTGCGAAATGAGTTTCGTTGAACAAAACGACATTCTCGATATGTTTGAGGGGATGATAAAACATATATTTAAAGAAGTCAAAAACATAGACATAACGGAGAAGGTGCAAAGAATGACCTGGGAAGATGCGATGTGGCAGTATGGTAATGATAAGCCTGATATACGTTTTGATATGGCCCTTTCAAATCTGAAATCTGCATTTTTGAAAGATGGAAAAATCCAGGCGACAGGTGAGCTTATCAATAATAATGGCTTTAAGGTATTCGATGATGCAGAAACTGTAGTGGCAATAGCTGTGCCGGGATGTAGTGAATATACCCGAAAACAAACTGATGAACTAACGGATTGGGTTAAGCGCCCCCAGATCGGCATGTCAGGCTTAATATTCATAAAGGTTAACCAGGACGGAACTTTCAAAAGTAGTGTAGATAAATTCTTCAATGAAGATAAATTAAAAGCGATAGCTGCTTCCTGTAATGCAAAACCCGGTGATCTGGTTTTGATTCTGGCGGGTAAAGAAGAAAGGACCCGTAAAGCCATAAGTCAATTGAGGCTTGAAATGGGTGAAAGGCTCCGCCTACGTAGGAATGATGAATTCAAACTATTATGGGTGCTGGATTTTCCACTATTTGAATATAGCGAAGACGATAACCGCTGGGTAGCCCGTCATCATCCCTTTACTTCTCCTAAACCGGCGCATATAGAAGTGATGATAAACAACAGTGAAAAAATTGAAGACGCTGCAAATTACCTGCAACATCCATATTCAAACATCAAGGCAAATGCCTATGACATGGTACTAAATGGTAATGAGATCGGTGGTGGATCAATCAGGATCTTCCAGCGTGATCTCCAGGAAAAAATGTTTGCCGCATTGGGAATGGACAAAGAAGAACAGCAGCATAAATTCGGTTTTCTCCTTGGTGCTTTTGAATACGGCGCGCCCCCTCACGGTGGTATTGCATTTGGTTTCGACCGTCTCTGTGCTATCATGGGCGGTAGTGAAAGTATACGTGACTTTATTGCCTTTCCAAAAAACAATAGCGGAAGGGATGTTATGCTCGATGCACCATCAACTATCGACCAGAAGCAATTGGAAGAATTGCAGATTAAGCTTGATCTGAAATAAATGGTGCTCAATCTGAAATAAATAGTGCTGACTAACAGCACAGAACACAAGCAATCACTAAAGGGAATATGAAAAATCTGGGCATTTACAGGGTTATAACTTATTTATTACTTTTTGTCGCCGCATTTATGTCGGTCGGTGTGTTTACGAGCCTCCTGGCGGCACTTGCCAACCCGGTTGGGCTTCTCCAGGTATTCGTGCTGGCTTGTATAATCATATACACATACTGTAGCTGGCGCTTCCTTGTGAGGGGAATTGACAAGGGCATTCCAAGCAAGCCTGTAATGCGGGATCTCATCAAGGTGAATGCTTATGTCAGCGTTGCCGTCGGGGCGCTACTCTTTATCGTAATGGCTTGTGTAATCGTATTGCCTGAATTGTTTCAAAATGTTTTAGAGCAGACCAGGGCTGCCCAGCCACCCGGAACTGATTGGAGCAATGATGAAATCTTAAAAGGCGCCAGGTTTGCCGTCGGCTTCCTTGTTACCTATGGTGCGTTGTTGCTGATCCATCCATTCATGACTTTTCGCCTGCTTAAACAATTCCCCCAGTTATTCCAGGAACCAACCAACTAGCACGATGATTGTATAGTTGAAAACATCTCTGTGTAGCTGATAACATCTCATAAATCAAATGGCTATGACTGATCTTCCGGGCAAGTGGAGAATATTTAAGGCGCTGAGTATAATCCAGATGATCACGGCCATATTTATGCTTGTAATTTCAATCGGGGGTATATTTTATGGGGATAATTTTTTCTGGCGGGCATTCGAAGGCCTTTGTTATGGACTGATGCTGATTTTTCTTTACCAGGGTTTTACCATTCTGAATGATAATTATCCGGATACTCCTCTATCGCTAAGTCAAAAACGGAATTTTAATATTCTTTTTCTGCTTAATTTCCTGTTGATTGCTTTTTTATTCGCCAAGGTAGTGGTTCAATGGCGGTTCGTCCGGTCTGTCATAACCGGGTTTACACTTGAACCAAGGGGACAGTTCCTGGTGCTTCTTCCATTGATTATGGCTACCCTGCTTTTCATCCTGAATGTGGTTCATCTTGCAGGGATGTATCGCCTGCGGACCATGCTCTATGAAAACAACCAGAAGAAAATTGATGATGAATTCATCAATGATGATTAAGCGTTTATTATGCCCCTCAGATGGAAAATATTCCGGATTGCAAATTATTTTACACTGCTGATTGCAATTGCAATTACCGGTCTGGGCACCTACTTTTTCATCGGCTCCAGCCTTAATAGTGCAGACATATTTTACTTTATCATTTTTGCAGCTGGCGGCCTCGTGCTTATCATGAACTATTCGGTCAATATTTTCCTGCTGGAAAGATATTATCCGGATGGTGAACTTCCCGGATCTTTACAGATGTTTATTGCCATTGTACTGTCACTTAGTTGTCTTACTATCGGATTTCTGACCCTGGTTTTTTCGGTTGAATTTTATGATGTTGTACTGGCACGAAAATACAACCGGGTTTTATTCAGCAGGGCAGGAATTTTCTCTTTATTATCTGGTATGATTTTATTGATTACGTACTATATATTCTGGATGCAGGTGGCTTTGCGCAAGACAATCAAACGCAATCGTCAGACCCTCTATTCAGCTTTCCTGGATTCTAATTAACGGGCAACTATATTACATGATTTACAAACTTCTATTTTTAGCAATAATATCAGGACAGTTTTTTGTCAATAAAACATTGGCACAGACGAGCATGGGACAGGCATCCACTTCAGAAAAAACAGGCACCTTATACGACCAGGCTTATGGAAATGACAAATGGCAGAAGATGGACATATACATGCCAAATACCAGGAATGACTCAACGGTAGTTATGATAATTGTACATGGGGGCGCATGGGTCCGTGGCGATAAATCTGAATTCAACCCTTATGTGGCAGCGCTGCAAAAGTTGCTACCAAACTACGCTTTCGTCAATATCAACTACCGGCTGTTCAGAAATGGAAAGAACGGCTTTCCAGCTCAGGAAGAGGATATGAAATCGGCTGTTCTATATCTTGAAAAAAGACTGGAAGAACTTGGCTTGCCAAAACGAATCGTGTTGTTGGGTGCAAGTGCCGGCGGTCATCTTGCGCTATTGCAGGCTTACAAAAATTCAGGAACCATCAAACCGGCTGCTGTAATCTCATTGTTCGCTCCAACAGATATGCTGGATATGTACAATAATTCCTCCAATCCTGATGTGGCACCAATGCTCAGTGAACTCCTGGGTACAACGCCTGCTGAAGATCCGGGTGTTTACAGGCGATCAAGCCCGGTGGAATATGTAACGGCATCTTCGCCTCCTACCCTGTTACTCCAGGGCGGGCGTGACAGGATGGTGCATGAGGAACAGGCAAAAATTCTTCAGAAAAAGCTTGACAGCCTCAAAGTTATTAATGAGCTTAAGATCTATCCGGATGAAGGTCATGGATGGACAGGCCCTGCACTCTTCGATTCATTTGTGAGGGTGGCTTCCTTCCTTAAGAGAAATGCGAGGTAATAACTGCAGAATTATCGCATTTTTGCAACCCAGCACTATAAGTAAATACCAGCGAAAATGAAACCACCTTTAGCAGAAAGAATGCGGCCTGAAACATTGGATGACCTGGTTGGCCAGGAACACCTCGCTGGCGATAGAAGCATATTAAGGGCATCTATTGAACAAGGCAAGATACCATCGATGATTCTTTGGGGACCTCCAGGCACTGGCAAAACAACCATCGCGAATATAATTGCTCATAGTCTTCACTTACCTTTTTTTACACTAAGCGCCATCAGTTCCGGGGTAAAAGATGTGAGAGAGATTATTGAGATCTCTAAGTCGAAGGAACATGCCATTTTATTTATTGACGAAATACACCGCTTTAATAAGGGACAACAGGATGCGCTACTCGGTGCTGTTGAAAAAGGTATCATTACACTGATAGGTGCAACCACTGAAAATCCCTCATTTGAAGTGAATAGTGCATTGTTGAGCAGGTGCCAGGTTTATGTTCTTAAACCTTTGCAGGAAAACGACCTCATCAGGCTATTGCAAATTGCAATGCAGAAAGACGAAACATATAAGCAACTCAATATTGACCTTCGTGAAACCGAAGCCCTGATTAATATTTCAGGTGGTGATGCGCGAAAACTTCTAAATCTTTTTGAACTGGTACTCGACACCCTCAGCAATGAACCGGTTATTGTTATTACGGACCAGGTTGTTATGGACATTGCCCAGAAAAGAATTGCTCTCTATGATAAATCAGGGGAACAACATTATGATATAATTTCTGCATTTATAAAATCAATCAGGGGTAGTGATCCAAATGGTGCTGTATACTGGCTTGCCCGAATGATTGAAGGTGGCGAAGATGTGAAGTTCATTGCCCGGCGTTTGGTAATTTCAGCCAGCGAAGATATTGGTAATGCGAACCCTACGGCATTAGTACTTGCTAATGCCGCCTTTGACGCTGTGAATAAAATAGGGCATCCTGAATCAAGGATCATACTTTCCCAATGTGCTGTATATCTTGCAACTTCAGCTAAGAGCAATGCATCATATATGGCAATTGATATGGCAGCAGCAGCCGTACGGCAATATGGCGATCTGCCTGTACCGCTTCATATCAGGAATGCCCCCACGAAGTTGATGAAGAATCTCGATTATGGCAAAGGCTATGAGTACTCACATAGCTATGAAAATAATTTCTCAGCGCAGGAATATCTTCCTGACCAGATTGCAGGTTCAAAGTTTTATGAACCGGGAAAAAATGCAAGGGAAGAAGAGTTGAGAAAATATCTCAGGGCTTTGTGGAAGGAAAAATATAAATATTAAAATCACCTTCGTAAACACTCCTGAATCTATGTCTGTCAACTGGTCCTTGAAAGAATTTTCCGCGTTAAGTGTTGATGAGTTATATGCTATTATACAACTCCGCAATGAAGTATTCGTAATAGAGCAGAACTGCGTGTTCCAGGACGCTGATGGAAAAGACCCATATGCCTGGCACCTGATGGGTTTCAATGAGAATAATCAACTCGCCGCATATACAAGACTGTTACCTGCTGGTGCTGCTTTCGACGAGCCCAGCATAGGCAGAGTGGTGACCGCCAGCTTTGCAAGAAATTCCGGAATTGGGAAAAAACTGATGACCGAGTCAATTAATACTGTTTATAGTTTGTTCGGTAAACAGCCGATAAAGATCGGTGCCCAGTTATATCTTAAAAGGTTTTACGAATCATTTGGATTTCAACAGTCTAGCGAAGTTTATCTCGAAGATGGAATAGAACATATTGAAATGTTATTAAGGTGAATCAGCAAAACATATCAACTACTACGTATTTTTTTTTTAGCCCTCATACATAAATCACACAATTCTGCGTTTATAAATTCGTACAGCCCGGTCTGAACTATGTAAGACTGGAATCTCGACCATCTGAAAACTAAATCTAATATCTAATGAAACAGAATCTACACTCTGTGTGGAAGTGTTTGTGCCTGACTGTCCTAGGTTATTCATCTTCCCAGACCACTTTTGGCCAATACTCGGAACAAGTCTCATTTTGGGAAGCCGGTATAACAGTCGGCCCTTCAAACTTTCTCGGTGACCTTGGTGGTAATACCGGTAAAGGAACTCCCTTCTTAAAAGACAATAACATTCAAAAAACGAAGCTGACATTTGGTGCTTTTGCTACCTATCAGCCTAATGAGTATTTAGGTTTAAGGCTATCTGCCAACATCGGAACACTTGAAGGGGATGATGCAATCATTAAAGGTAAAGGAGGTCTTGAAGAAGCCAGGAAAACGAGAAATTCAAATTTCAAATCACCACTCATCGAAGGTTTTGTTGCTGTTGAAGTTTATCCAACAGCCTTTCTTGAATATGAACCCTCAGACATCTTTCATAAACTTCGTCCCTATGGATTAATAGGTATTGGTATGTTTCATTTTAATCCAAAAGGTAAAGATCCTGTTACAGGCAACTGGGTACCGTTGCAACCTTTACATACTGAAGGTCAGGGATTCCCTGAGTATCCCGAACGCAAAGAATACAAACTTACCCAGGTAAATATTCCAATGGGTTTCGGCGTAAAATATTTTCTCAGTGAGTCAGTGAATCTGGGTCTTGAGATCATACACAGAAAAACATTCACTGATTATATCGATGATGTAAGTACTGACTATATCGATCCTGCATTATTCTATAGCAATATGTCTTTGCCACAAGCACAGCTTGCGCAGAGAATGGCAAACAAGTCTATACCTGCAGGTGGTAACGTGAATGGTTTCACAACCGGAAATAAAAGAGGCACACCCACCAATAATGATGCTTATTATTCAATAGGTTTCAAACTTGGATTCCGACTGTCCAGTGACCGTTATGGAAATTCAACCCGTTGTCCGGTAGTTTTCTAATTGCTGAGATCGAGAGATTCCGTACTGTTCCGACCCTTGTACCTTAACCGACTATGAAACTAGCCTTAACCCTTAATTGCTGCTGCGGCATTAGCTGGCGAAGCTTTGTATTGTTTTGTTTGCTGATCATATTATCAGCACAGGCAAGAAGCGAAAGCTATCCTAAACCGCTAAGCGATACAATCCTGATTCAAAAACAGCAGGTAAGCAGGAAACATGGCATCAGGCTTTATCCCGATGCGACTCACCATGTCTTGTTTTTTGGAGCAAAAGGAATTTATGGCAGAGCATACCAGTTATTTATATTCGATGTTGAAGGTAAACTGGTCAAACAAGTCAACATCAAAAACAAACAAACAACTGTTCTTGAAAATATTCAAAAAGGCGATTACCTGTTCGAAGTGTTTAGCGATGATGAACGAATTGAAAACGGCCAGGTAATAGTCAGATAGATATAATAAGACTTAACAGATCAATAAGCGGCAGGGAAATTATATAAATCCAATATCCGGTTAGTCAAAAAACCTGATCCGTTCCCTATCAAGTGCCCGAGACAAAAGATTTTTATAATCACTCCCTGCACTAGCTTATTGAAATATAAAATCTTCTGGTCGATTCCAGTATCCTCAGTAGCCGGCGATGAGCAATTGCCGGCTATTTGTTTTTTATATCACCAGGTTTTTTATTCTATCCCAATCATTCATATCCTGATTCATTAGAATCCTGATTCATTTGATATTCTGAAATATTCATTTTATCCTGTGCTTAAAATAATTTCATTCTTCTATTATTTCAGGAAAATCTCTGCCGCTTCCTGCCAGTTATTGATTCGGTCGTAATAGGCGTTTTCAAGGTTATGAGCAGAACTGTACATATAGGCTTTCCCTTTGAAATGTTCCAGGTTTTTTACATGATCGTCAATCATGTAATCACCGCTGATAAGTTTCTTGTCTCCACAGAGCGTAAGTTGTCTCCAACTAAAAAATGGAAAATGCTCCATTAACCAATCATATTTATCAACCAATGAATTAGGAAATTCCATTGCTGCTGACACGATAAAAACTTCGTACTTTTTATTCATTTCTTTCAGAACACGTACACTATCATCCATCACCGGCAGATGGCGAAAGAAACCCGGCGAATGAAGCCTGTCAAGTATTAATCTCTGATGTTCTTCGGGGAAACCCAAAACCCATGAGCCGACAAGCATCTTTTTCCAATCTACACTCCTGCCGTATTCCTTTTCATACCATTCTATCATCGCTCCCATAGGGTCAGCGATTACTTCATCCATGTCAACGATAATTCTATCCATTTATCATTTATTTGAGTTCTACTTTTAAAAACCTGCCTGTATGGCTTGCTGTTACTTTAACCAGGTCCTCGGGAACTCCCTCAAATAATATCAAACCGCCGCCATCACCACCTTCCGGACCTAAATCTATTACATGATCGGCCACTTTAATAACATCCATATTATGCTCGATTACAAGAACAGTGTTACCTCTGTCAACAAGTTTATTCAACACATCAAGGAGGTGACGGATGTCTTCGAAATGAAGACCGGTAGTAGGCTCATCCAGGATATAAAAAGTCTTACCGGTATCTTTTTTTCCCAGTTCTGTTGCAAGCTTTACACGTTGGGCTTCACCTCCGCTTAAAGTCACCGCCGACTGGCCCAGTGTTATATAACCTAAACCTACTTCCTCAAGTACTTTGATCTTTCGATAAATGTAAGGTACATTCTGAAAAAATTCAACAGCTTCTTCAACTGTCATATCAAGTACATCGCTTATTGATTTTCCTTTATACCTGATCTCCAGCGTTTCCCTGTTATATCTTTTACCCTGGCATTTCTCACAATGCACATAAACATCCGGCAGGAAATTCATTTCAATTACCCGCATACCACCGCCCTCACAAACATCACAACGGCCATTCTTAACATTAAAGGAAAACCTGCCGGCAGTGTATCCCCTGATCTTGGCTTCAGGCACAGATGCGAATAAGGTCCGGATATCGGTGAAGAACCCGCAATATGTTGATGGATTGGATCTTGGTGTTCGTCCTATAGGACTTTGATCGATCTCGATTACCTTATCAATATGTTCAAGACCCTTAACACTTTTATATTTCAGCGGGTTAGTCTTCGAATTAAATGCATGCTGACTAAGTATCGGGTAAAGCGTTTCGTTGATCAATGTCGACTTCCCACTGCCGCTCACACCCGTCACAACAATAAATTTACCAAGCGGGAAAACAGTGCTAACATTTTTAAGATTATTTCCTTGAGCTCCTTTCAACTCAAGTACTTTTCCGTTTCCTTTTCTTCTTTCTTTCGGAACAGGTATTGATTGTTTCCCGTTTAAGTATGAAGAAGTCAGGGTGTCTAAGGTTAACAAGTATGATGGTTTACCTTCAGCTACTATCCTGCCGCCATGAGCGCCGGCCTTAGGTCCGATATCAACCAGGTAATCGGATGCAAGCATGATGTCTTTATCATGTTCTACTACAATAATACTATTACCTATGTCGCGGAGATTGGTCAGTGCTTTAATCAGTCGATGATTATCGCGCTGATGAAGTCCGATACTTGGCTCATCGAGTATGTAAGTAATACCCTGCAGTTGCGAACCAATTTGAGTTGCCAGCCTGATCCGCTGCGATTCACCACCACTCAGTGTCCTTGAGGGTCGGTTAAGACTGAGATAATTGAGGCCGACATCCAGGAGAAACTGGAGTCTTTCCCTGATCTCTTTAACGACGTCTTTACCAATGATATTTTGTTTGTTATTTAAGCGTTTTTCGATTCCCCCAAACCAATTCATCAGTTTATCGAGATTGAGATCGCTGAGTTCCGAAATATTTTTCTCATCAACCTTAAACCAAAGACTTTCTTTCTTAAGTCTTGCACCCTTGCATTCATCACAGGTCTTCAGTTCCATAAACTGTTCAACCCATTCCCTCAGTGAATCACTGGTACCACCTGCAAACCATCTTTTTAATTGGGGAACAAGGCCTTCATATTCGCTTAAATATATCTCGCCGTTTGCAACCACATCATCAAAATCAGGTATGTCTTCAACAGGCCCGGTTTCATTTCCATACAGAATCAGGTTTAATGACTTTTCGTTCAGATCCTTTACCGGTTTATCCAGGCTGAACTTATGCTTGCGCGCCAACTGCTGTACCTGCTTGTATACCTGGCTTTCTCTTTCAGCACCCAAAGGAACAATTGCACCTTCGTTAATACTAAACGAAGGATCAGGAATTATAGCCTCGAGACTTATTTGGTAAACATTACCAAGACCCTTACAAACCGGGCAGGCTCCATAAGGCGAGTTGAATGAAAAGGAATTTGGAGATGGCTCTTCATAACTGAGCCCGGTATCTTCACACATCAATTGTTTAGAGTACTGAATAATCTTGTTGTCATCGTTCAATAACAAAAACATCAGATCCTTACCGGTCTGAAGAGACTTCTGAACACTTTGGCTGACCCTGGTCCGCATCTCCTCCGTAACAGCCAGGCGATCTATAACCACTTCGATGTCATGAATTTTGTAACGATCAACCTGCATCTTTGCTGCCAGGTCTTTGACCTCACCATCAACCCTCACTTTTACATATCCCTTCTTCCTGATGTCTTCAAACAATTCACGATAGTGTCCTTTACGCCCTCTTACAATGGGTGCAAGCAGCGTTATTTTTTTTCCTTTGAACTTTTTATAAATATTGTCAACAATCTCCTCTTCACTAAACTTGATCATTTTTTTACCAGTATGATAACTAAAGGCTTCTCCAATGCGCGCATAAAGTAAACGCATGAAATCATATACTTCAGTGATCGTACCAACTGTAGAACGGGGATTTTTATTTGTTGTTTTTTGCTCAATGGAAATAACAGGCGACAGGCCGGTGATTTTATCAACGTCGGGTCTCTCCATATCACCAATGAATTGCCTGGCATAGGCCCCGAAGCTTTCCATATATCTTCGCTGACCCTCAGCATAGATAGTATCGAATGCGAGTGAAGATTTTCCTGAACCACTTATACCGGTGATAACTACAAGTTGGTTCTTGGGTATGCTGATATCTATATTCTTAAGATTATGAACCCTGGCTCCAAATACCTCGATTAACTCATGATTGTGTATGCTATTTCCATTTGTTGACGGGAGCTTGTCAACAACTGCTGTTTTTGATTTTGCCATAATTTTTTGCGAATTGCAAAGATACGAACAAATCAGGTTTAAAGAGGTTCAATTAGAGTTGGAACAGGAGCCGTTTTGTGTAGAAAATTCAGGGAAATTGTTGCCGGTGATAAACAAAAATTGTTCATATGAAAGCCGCATTTTTTTGTTAAAGCTAGGGTAGTTGGGTATTTAAACACTTAGAGTGGCAATTATATACACTTAATTCACGTTGAGGCCTCCCCAGCCGGATCGACATGGTATGATCTTTGAAAATGGTGGTCAGAACAAAATGAAAAATATGAAAACACTAAGTAAATTCTTTTTAATCCTCATTTCGTCAATCATTGTTTTATCCGGTTGTAAAAGCATGAACAAAACCCAGAAAGGTGCCGCAATTGGTGTCGGTGGTGGTGCTGCAGCAGGTGCAGTTATCGGTAGGGCCGCAGGAAACACTGCAATGGGTGCTATCATCGGTGCAGCAGTCGGTGGTGTTACAGGCGCCGTTATCGGACGCAAGATGGACAAACAAGCAGAAGAAATTAAAAACGAAGTTCCAGGTGCCAAGGTTGAACGTGTAGGCGAAGGAATAGTGGTTGAGTTTAACAATAAAGTTCTATTCGCCGTTGATAAGGCCGATTTGTCATCTGCCGCTGAATCTAATCTGAACGAACTGAAAGATGTGCTTACTAAATATCCCGATACTAACATCGAGATTCAGGGACATACAGACAGCGATGGAACAGATGCACACAACAAAACCTTGTCTGATCGCAGGGCAAGTTCAGTTGCAGGTTATCTCCGCGAGAAAGGTGTACCTACAGGAAGAATTGTAACAAAAGGATTTGGTGAAACTGCACCAAAATATGGTAATGATACCGAAGACGGGAAAAGCCAGAATCGTCGTGTGGAATTCCTGATCACCGCAAATGAAAAAATGAAATCAGACGCGAAAAAAGAATCTGGTACAGGAAGTTAGGTCACTCCAATCGTCACTTAAAGAAAGTATTAATTTAAAAAACAGAATATGAAAAAATTAAGTTTAGCAGCAATCGCAGCGTTAGGTTTATTATCGACGGCATCTATGGCACAGTCACAAAGCGTTGAAGTTGGCGGAACAACCTTTGGTGTTCGGGCCGGTTTAAATTTGCAAAATATCAATGGCCGCGATGCCAGCGATGATAGGCTGGAAAACAAACTCGTTCCGAGGTTTCATGTTGGAGTGAATGCAGAGATACCAATTGCACCAGAATTTTATGTACAACCGGGTTTGTTATTTTCAACTAAGGGAACAAAATTTAATGATGCATTTGGTGGAGATCCAACGCTCAACCTTTCCTATATCGAGATTCCAGTGAATCTTTTATATAAACCCGTTATTGGTAATGGTAAATTATTGGTTGGTTTCGGACCTTATGTTGCTTATGGTATTGGCGGAAAGTACAAGACAGATGGAGATGACAGGAAAGTTAAGTTCAAGGGCAAGGTTAATGCGGATGACATTGATCCAAATGTAGTTTATTTCAAACCATTTGATGCAGGCGCAAATATACTTTTCGGATATGAATTCACTAATCGGTTTTCTGCCCAGTTGAATGCACAACTTGGTTTAGTAAATATCAATCCAGATAATTATGCTATGCCAGGCACAGACTCCAGGGCTGCAAACACAGGGTTCGGTTTATCAGTCGGATATAGATTTTAACTATAACTTCAAAACAGGAGCTCATCAGTCAATTGTTAACAATACGATTGACTGATAATTTCAAATGGTTAACAATGATGATAATAAGTCTCAATCATCAACAGTGACGCTTAGCTGATCGGTCTTAATCATCAACAGTGACGATCACCAAAAAGTGTTGCAGTTGCCTGCAACACTTTTTGGTTTTTGTTAACAAATAAATTTGCGGGGAACACCGGTTCTCCAATCAGTCTATGAAATAAAAGAAGTCTACTAGTTAAATAGACTTTTTTTTGAAAAAGTCGCTGAACTTTTTGGTGGTTTGCAATTCTGCTCTATCTTTGTCGCAGTTCTTTAATCATTCTTATCTAGAAAGGCTGAGGGTAATGGCCCTGGGAAGCCTTGACAACCTGTCGCGAGCAATCGTGATAAGGTGCCAATTCCATCTCCCTGTCGGGAGGCAGATAAGTCAGATTCAACGCTCATAAATATCTTCAATATATTTTAAGCTCTTCTGACTTTACGGAAGAGCTTTTTTTGTGCCATAACTGGTCAATAGAGCTGTGTCCGCTGATAAGAAATGTTCATGATTGATTCTGCGATTGCGGGATCATTCTTTAAACGGTAAAACATTTTTAAACAGTAAAACATTTAGTAATGCAGGATTCAACAAAGCTCATTCACAGTATCCCCGTCGACGAACAAACAGGCGCTATTTCCGTTCCTATTTATCAGACCTCCACTTTTGTACAGGAAGCGCCGGGTGTAAACAAAGGTTATGATTATGCAAGAAGCGGTAACCCGACCCGGGCGGCACTCGAAGACATCGTAGCAGAACTTGAAAATGGTACGGTAGGACTTGCTTTTGGAAGCGGACTGGCAGCTATCGACGCCGTGTTAAAATTATTAAAATCGGGCGATGAAATTATTGCGGTAGATGATATCTATGGTGGTGCATTCAGGCTTTTCACCCAGGTTTATGAAAAATTCGGAATCACGGTTCAATATGTTGATGCAACTGACCCCGCAAATGTCTTCAATGCGGTAACTCCAAATACAAAATTAATCTGGATTGAAACACCCACCAATCCAACACTGAAAATTGCAGATATCGAAGCAATCGCACGTATCGCAAAATCCAATAACTGTTTACTTTGCGTGGATAATACTTTTGCTTCACCCGCATTGCAAAAACCTCTTTCGCTGGGAGCTGATATTGTAGTACATTCCGCTACTAAATATCTCGGCGGGCACAGCGATATTATTGCAGGCCTGGTCATTACAAAAGATCGTGAACTGGGCGCTAAGGTAAAATTCATGCAAAATGCCTGCGGCAACATATTAGGTCCTTTCGATAGCTGGTTGCTTATCCGGGGAATTGAGACACTGCCATTGCGGATAAAACAACATTGTATCAACGCCCAGGCAGTTGCTGAATGGCTGGTAGCTCACCCTGCGGTTGATAAGGTATTTTATCCGGGGCTCGCTTCCCATCCTAATCACAAAATTGCAGCAAAACAATCAAAGGGATTTGGAGGAATTGTATCTTTCACTTTGAAAAATGATACCGAAAGCGCTGCAAATCTGGTCGTTACGTCTACTGAGCTGTTCAAACTGGCTGAGAGCCTGGGGGGCATCAAAAGTCTGCTTTGTCATCCCGCACAAATGACCCATAAATCAATACCAACCGAAAGACGCCGTGCGGCCGGTGTTGCCGATAGCCTGATCAGGTTGAGTGTGGGACTGGAGGATGTGGATGACCTGATTGCGGATCTCGACAAGAGCCTGAAAAAAATAAAAATAAATACCAGTTTAGGGGATAGTTCCGAATCTTTTGTCCCTTTAACTTTACTAAAATAGTATTCTCCATTTTATAAGTATTTTTATTAAGCAATCTTCATTTAACGAAAGCGCCTGCTTCAAAACTCTAAAAAACAACGATCATGAGCAATCTTCATTTTGAAACGCTTCAATTGCACGCCGGTCAACAAATCGATCCAACAACAAAATCACGAGCGGTTCCAATCTACCAGACTACTTCTTACGGATTTGACAATTCGGAGCATGCAGCAAATCTTTTCGGACTAAGAACGTTCGGAAATATTTATACAAGAATAATGAATCCCACCACAGATGTGTTCGAACAAAGAATGGCGGCGCTGGAAGGTGGAGTGGCTGCACTGGCAACAGGTTCAGGACAGGCAGCACAGTTTCTTGCCTTGAATAACATACTCCAGGTTGGTGATAATTTTGTGACCACCCCATATCTTTATGGTGGCACCTACAATCAATTTAAAGTTGCTTTTAAGCGGTTAGGCATAGAAGTTAGGTTCGCGGAAGGTGATAATGTTGAAAGTTTTGCGAAACTCATTGATAAAAATACCAAGGCGATTTATCTTGAAACCATTGGTAATCCACGTCTGAATATTCCTGACTTTGAAAAGTTTGGAGCGCTTGCAAAAGAATATGATCTGCCGTTGGTGGTTGACAATACTTTTGGTGCCGGGGGTTATTTGTTCCGCCCGATTGAATGGGGTGCAAATATTGTAGTTGAATCTGCAACAAAATGGATAGGTGGTCATGGAACAACCATAGGTGGTGTGATTATCGACGGTGGAAATTATAACTGGGCGAACGGTAAGTTCCCGCAGTTCACTGAACCATCGGAAGGTTATCATGGATTGAAATTCTGGGATGTATTTGGTGAAGGAAATCCATTGGGACTGCCAAATATTGCATTTGCAATCCGTGCAAGGGTTGAAGGCTTGCGTGACTTTGGAGCTTCACAAGGACCTTTTAATTCATTTTTGCTATTACAGGGAATCGAAACACTTTCATTACGGTTAGACAGGCATGTTGAAAACGCATTGAACCTGGCCCAGTGGCTTGAAAAACATCCGCAGGTTGAGTTTGTTGAATATCCAGGACTCAAATCAAGCCCTTACCATGAGCTTGCAAAAAAATATCTCACAAGAGGTTTTGGTGGGATACTCAATTTCGGTATAAAAGGCGACAAGGAAAATGCCAGCAAGTTTATTGATTCATTAAAACTGGTAAGTCATCTTGCGAATGTCGGCGATGCAAAAACACTCGCAATTCATCCCGCTTCTACCACCCACGAACAATTGAGCGTTGATGAGCAGCTCGCGGCAGGTGTGTCACCAAACCAGGTAAGAATCAGTGTAGGCATTGAACACCTGGACGATATCAAAGCGGACTTTGAACAGGCTTTTGAAAAGGTTTTTGCAAAACAGCTGGTAAGCTAATACCTGTTTTGCTTTTCGTCTAAGCTAATACCTGTTTTGTTTTTCATATAATGTACCTGCTGCTTCAATAAATAAGCAGCAGGTACATTCTTTCTTATAAATTTGCCCCAATGCCCCAGAAAATTTTCCGTTATGAAAAGAATTTCAGTTTAGAGAGCGGGGAAACGCTCAACGGATATCACCTTGCTTATACTACTTATGGTAAACTTAACGAACGGAAAGATAATGCAGTCTGGATCTTCCATGCTTTAACAGCAAACAGTGACCCGGCCGAATGGTGGACGGGCCTCACAGGAAAAGATAAACTCTTCGATCCTGCTCACTATTTCATAGTCTGCGTTAATATGCCCGGTAGTTGTTATGGAAGTCTCGGCCCGCTGGATATTGATCCCTCAACGCAAAATTCATGGTTTCACCGGTTCCCGCTTTTTACTCCAAGAGATATGATAAGGGCTTATCAGCCACTTAGAAGTTTTCTTGGAATCAAAAGGATAAAGGTCGGAATTGGCGGATCTATGGGTGGCCAGCAGTTACTTGAATGGGCCATTGAGGAACCATCTTTGTTCGAATTCATCTTTCCTATCGCGACCAATGCTGTTCATTCACCCTGGGGAATTGCCTTTAATGCTTCGCAAAGACTGGCCATAGAATTGGATAGTACCTGGAAGGATGAGCACCCGGAAGCCGGCATTGAAGGCATGAAAGTGGCAAGAGGCTTCGCATTGATCTCGTATCGCCACTATAACACCTACGGTAAGGGACAAACGGAACATGATGACAACCTGATTGATGGTTTTAAAAGCGAATCCTACCAACGTTACCAGGGTGAAAAACTCGCAAAACGATTTAATGCCTTCAGCTATTATTTTCTCAGCAAAAGTATGGACAGCCACAATGTCGGCAGGGATCGCGGCGGTATATCCAACGCATTGAAGTCAATCCGGGCTTCAACCCTGTCAATAGGTATTGAAACAGATATATTATTTCCTATCCAGGAACAGCAGCTCCTGGCAGATGAAATACCCGGAGCCGCATTTACCCTCATCCGGTCCCCATATGGCCATGATGGGTTCCTGCTCGAATTCGATCAGCTTGCCCCCATTATTTCATCTTTTGCAGGATTGAAATCCGTACCAACGGTTATAGGTTAACCCAAATGCATTGTTATAAGTTAACCCTAATGAATTGAAATAATTTAACACATTTTATAAAACACAGATAATCAACATTATGCTTATGCGCATCCATTTTGCTCTTACCTATAATTGTTGATTATTGCACATCTATACAGTAAATTTGCAAATCAGATTCCACTTAATATATAAATAGTTTCATGGACGCACACAAGCAGTTAACCATCGGGTTGTTTGGTTTCGGAGTTGTAGGAGAAGGATTATACAAAGTCCTCCAACAAACACCCTCTCTAAAAGCATCAATAAAAAAAGTTTGTATAAAAAACCCAGGCAAGCCGAGAAATGCTCCCGCCGATTTATTTACAACTGATAAAGATGTGTTGTTGAACGATGCAGATATTAATGTAATCGTTGAAGTAATTGATGATTCAAATGCAGCATTTGAGATTGTTTCTACCGCACTGAGGAATAACAAATCAGTAGTTAGTGCAAGCAAAAAAATGATTGCCGAACATTTACCAGAGATCTTGCAGATGCAACAGGAAACAGGAGAATCATTTCTCTGTGAGGCGGCTGCCTGCGCATCTATCCCTGTAATACGGAACCTCGAAGAATATTATGATAATGATCTTTTACATTCGATAAAAGCGATTGTAAACGGTTCAACAAATTTTATTCTGACAAAAATGTTTGAGGATAAGCTCGAGTTCAAAGCAGCTTTGGTGCTTGCTCAACAACTTGGCTTTGCAGAATCTAATCCCAAACTCGATGTGGAAGGATACGATGCTGTAAATAAATGGACCTTTTTACTCACCCATGCTTATGGTATAGTTGAACATCCTGATAATCTTGTTTTCACTGGAATTCAGAATATCCAGGCAGGTGATGCCACAGTAGCGCATGAAAAGCATTTCGAAATCAAACTTGTAGCCCAGGCAAAAAAGCTTAATACAGGAAAGGTAGCAGCCTTTGTACTACCACAGTTTGTGAAACAGGATGACCCGCTATCTTTTGTTAAGAACGAATACAATGGTGTTGTTATAGAAAGCGGGTTTGCCGATAAACAGTTTTTCTATGGGAAGGGAGCCGGAAGTTTTCCGACAGCTTCAGCGGTGTTGAGTGATCTTTCCGCTTTGCGTTATCAATATAAATACGAGTATAAAAAATTATATCATCATACACCACATGAGCTGACCAACGATTTTTATGTCCGCGTTTATCTCAGTTTTGATGACTGGAAATATATCCCCCGCGAAAAATTTGAATGGATCGAAGAATGGCATGCTCAGCAGGAACGCAAGTACCTGGTAGGGGTTTTGCATTTCAAGGAATTGAAAGAAAACACCTGGTGGCGTGAGAACAATACTTCGTTGATATTGGCACCCGAACCTATCATTGAAGATATCGAGATCAGGAAGCTGAAAAAAAAGAGCCTTGAACTGGCTGGTGTAATTTAAATGTAGAGGTAAGATAGTCAACAGACTTCTTCAGTAGTTATATAACTCAGACATTCGATATAGTTAATCAGAATAGTTAATCAGGATAGTTAATTATAATAGTTACTCAGAATTGTTATTGATGACAGGTTTATTTAACCTGGTATTATTACACGAATAATATTGAAAAAGGGTGTACGAATACGTGCACCCTTTTTTTATTTAACCGTCCGAAGTATGTGTTTAACTTTCAGTCTCTTCTTTCACAGGAGCTGTTACCGCTGCCTGGTCAACAGGCCATGGTTCATCTTCCTTCTTTTTGCCCATCACAAACTTTTTGATGAAGGCCCCGATAGCAACTATACCGATCAGGAGCAATTTCCAAAACTTTAGTAAAAAGACAAAAAGTCCTGCCTTTGCGAGCACCTTACCAGCAACCAGGCCGCCAATGGTCCAGGCTGCGATCTTATCTGCCTTTGGATCAAAATCCTTATAGGCATTTCCATCAGTAAAGGAAGGGATCTTTAACACTTCCGGAATACTTGCTTTAACAGTAGCAAGCTCACTCATGGTTGATACAGCATTCATATGAAGGATACCATTTCTACCAAGAACCATTACCGTATAATTGAGCGTATTTTCTTCGGCACCTTCCACTTTCAGATTTTTTGCCCAGTGCAGCGTCTTATTGGTTTTATCATAATACGGTATAGCTGCCCATCCAATAATTTCTATTGTCGATGCTCCTGCTGCCTGGCGTTGTTTATTGGCTTCAACCTGGTCTTCCTTCATTCCCTTCAGAATATCAGCATAGTCTATTTTCTCTGCGTCATCATCCTTTACATAACCCATGGAATCATATGAAATGATGAATACATAAGAGCCTTCAGTAAAGGGATCTGTATCAGCAGGAAATAAGGTACCAAGAATTCCTTCCTGGGGAAGATTGCCCCATAGTTCTTCTACCACGAACTTTGATTGTTCGGAATTCAAAAATTTAAACTTTTGAGGAACATTCAATTTTGCAACGCCACCGGCGAGTTCAACCGTACCGTGCTGCCAACGCAATGCTGTTTTTACCGAGTCAACATATTTTTGCCACATTGCGGCTTGTAGCTCAGTTGAATCACCATTGTTTCCTGCCCTTACATTTATGGAGACCAGGAACAACAGGCATATGCCGAAAATACGAGTCATTAAATAAAGTTTAGGGAGTAAAAATGGAAAAAACTTCCTGTACCTCAAAGTAACCCCCTATTTTATTTACGCCCTATACCCTCTTAATAGTATTCTTGTCAAAGACCGGATATTTTTATTGTCAAAGACTTAGCAGATAGCTATGAAATTTACCGTAATCGTTATCCATTTGAATGGATGACTTTTGTTTTCCCGAAATTGCTTTGATCGCAGGTGGCAGATCGATTGTCTCGTTGATGATCGGCTCAACCACATCATAAAATTTTACAGGATGGGCTGTTTCAAGGATTATACCTTTTTGCCCGGATTCAGAAGAGGTATTCGTTGAAAGATATTTTTGTAAAGCCAGGTAAGCAACTGCTCCATGTGGATCGAGCAGGTAATCTTTTTCCAGGTAAACCTGTCTTATGGTTTCAGTTGTTTCCTCATCAGAAATGCTATATGCAGTTACCTTGGATGACAGCTCCTGGAAATCTTTATTAAACATCTCCAGTATTCGCACAAAGTTGCTTGGATTACCAACATCCATCGCATTGCTGATAGTTGCAACCGCTTTTTTGGGATGATACTCCTGCGTGTTGAAATAATTCGGCACCGCGTCATTCGCGTTACATGCGGCAACAAAATGACCTACGGGTAAGCCTGATTTGTTTGCGAGCAGGCCGGCGCAGATATTACCAAAGTTGCCGGATGGCACAGAGATGACAGGTGGTTGTTTAGCTTTCCATTGTTGCAATGCAAAGAAATAATATAATTGCTGCGGTAGCCATCTCGCTACGTTAATTGAATTAGCAGAAGTTAAAAAGAGGTTGTTTGTTATTGAATCATCAGCGAAAGCGTGTTTCACCATTTGCTGGCAATCATCAAAATTACCATCCACTTCCAGGGCTGTAATATTTCCACCCCAGGTTGTCAATTGCAGTTCCTGGACCTTACTCACTTTGCCTGACGGATAAAGTATCACTACGTTTACTCCTTCCACACCCGCAAAACCTGCTGCAACAGCTCCACCGGTATCCCCGGAAGTAGCTACCAGGACGGTGATTTTCTTATTCAATGTTTTTGCAAAATAACCAAGGCAACGACTCATAAACCTTGCTCCAACATCCTTAAACGCCAACGTTGGTCCATGAAATAATTCGAGGGAAAAAATGTTCTCAGCTACCTTAACTAATGGAAATTCGAAGTCAACAGTTTCAGCCGCGATAGACTTAAGAATATCAGCAGGAATTGCATCTCCCACATATGGTTTCATTACTTCAAAAGCAATGGCCGATCTAGACATTCCTGAAAAACTATTCAGTAACTCCGGCGAGAGCACAGGTATCGATTCAGGAAAATATAAACCTTTGTCGGGAGCCTGTCCGTTGATAGTCGCTTCCCTGAAATCTACATGCGGCGCAATTTTTCCTGTACTATAATATAACATGACTGAAATTAACTTATAACTTTTTTAAGAAATGTTTTTGCCCCAGGGTTTAAGAAATGAATATTACTTCCAAATTTTTTGAGAAATAATCTTTTATTCCCTGGTTCTTTAGCAATGACTTTTAATAATTTTTACTCCCGGGCTCTTAATCAATAATTTTTTATCCGCGGGCTCCTAAGTAACGATTTTTACCCCCGAGCAGTTAATAGTAGTAACATAGGTTTTGTAATCGATACCAATCCGCTGATAAATTCCTGACATTATTTTTTCGACAGTTTCAGCAGTATCTTTTTCAACACTAAGCATAAAGATAGATGGACCCGAACCCGAAATTCCTCCGCCCAAAGCACCGGCTTCCTTACATGTTTTTTTAACTTCGTCGAAACCGGGTATAAGAATACTTCTGACCGGCTCAATGATCACATCCTCCAATGACCGGCCAATAAGATCGAAATCATTTTTCATAAAGCCAGCAACAAGGCCGGCAATATTACCCCATTGTCTTATTGCGTTTTTCAACAACACTTCCTTACGCAAAATTTGCCTTGCATCGGAAGTCTTCACTTCGATCTGAGGATGTACAACAGTTACATATAATTTTGGTGAAGCAAGCGGGATGATATCAAGCGGAAAAATGGAACGGACCAATGTAACTCCACCATAAATACATGGTGTTATATTATCCGCGTGCTTTACTCCTGATGCCAGCTTTTCTCCATGCATAGCGAACCGAACCAGGTCCTCATTTGAAAAACGGTTACCCAGCAGATGATTCGCCGCCACCACTGCCCCTGCCGAACTGGCTGCACTAGAACCCAGTCCACTGCCAGGTTTGATGTTTTTTGTTATGGTGAGATCAAAACCAGGTTTATCGGTACATTCATGCATAAGAGCAAGCAATGCTACACCGGAAACATTTTTTGTTGGCTCAACCGGCAGGTTATATTCATCATTGTGTTTGATCCTGATTATACCCTCATCATTCAGAGAACATTCCATGATGTCGCTTGGTTCTTCCAGGGCAAGGCCAAGTATATCGAATCCACAAACCAGGTTAGCTATAGTTGCCGGTGCCGCGACCTTTACATATTTCATCCGTTCATTTTTATTTTTGTTGCCTGTTGTCCATCCATGTTTGTTGGCTTTTGTCCATCCATGTTTTTTCATTTGACCGACACTATCATTCAGCACCTTTATCACCATTTGTATTCAGCATATTTGCTCCTGAATATTTTGTATAGAGCATAATTGCTCCGGTATCTTTTGCATAACACATAGATCAGGTTCTCGCAGCACGGATAATATCAGCAAATACTCCTGAAGCAGTTACTTCAGCACCAGCTCCCGCACCCTTTACTACCAGAGGCTGATCAACGTACCTGTTTGTATAAAACAGTACGACATTGTCTTTGCCATATAAATGATAAAGATCATGCTGCGGGTCTATATGTTGTAACCCTACAGCAGCTTTTCCATCTTCATAGCTGGCAACAAATTTCAGTTTTTTTCCAGCAGCTGCGGCCTCGGTGTACAAAGCTTTGAAATGTGCCTCATGTTTTGCCATTTCTTTGTAAAAATTATCTACATCACCCTTCATACAGGATTCAGGCATAAAAGAATTATTGGCAATATCTGTCATTTCCAGCCTTTCGCCGGTTTCACGGGCCAGGATCATGATTTTACGCATGACGTCGGTACCACCCAGGTCCAGTCTTGGATCAGGTTCGGTATACCCTTCATCCTGCGCCTGTTTTACCACTTCCGCAAAAGATCTTTCGCCATTATAATGATTGAAAACAAAATTCAGGGTTCCACTCAATACTGCTTCAATGCGATTTACTGTATCACCACTTCTTAATAAATCATTCAATGTGCCTATCACTGGTAAGCCGGCACCCACATTTGTCTCAAACAAAAAATGTGCATTGAAATCACTTGCAAGATCCTTGAGTTTACGGTAATATTCGTAAGATGATGAACAGGCTACCTTATTACAAGCCACAACTGATATGCTTTTTTGTAATAACAGATCATATTTTGTCGCCAGCAAATCATTGGCAGTCACATCCGCAAAAACAGAATTTCTCAGGTTTTTAGAATGAATAATATTGATGAAATTATCAAGTTGCATGGTTTGCCCATTATCCAGGGCTTCTTTCCAGGCACCTAAAGGAATCCCCTCATCATTAAAAACCATTTTACGGCTGTTAGCCAGTCCTATAACGCGTACCTGTAGCCGAAGATGTTGTTGCAGATAAGCTTGTTGCTGCTTAAGCTGTGCAAGAAAGCGGCTGCCAACATTTCCTACACCCGCTATAAATAAGTTTAATTGTTTATAAGTTGTTTCGAAGAAGTCTTCATGAAGTACATTGATGGTCTTTTTCACATCAGCCACCGCGATAACGGCAGAAATATTCCGCTCGGATGAACCCTGTGCTATAGCGCGAACGTTTACGCCGTTCCTACCCATAGCACTGAACATTTTACCACTGATGCCTGGGTGACTTTTCATATTATCTCCCACAAGTGCAACAATGGAAAGTCCCAGTTCCAAGACCAGCGGCTCCACTTTACGGGTATCTATCTCAAAGCTGAAAGCCTTGTCAACAGCCAGCTTGGCTTTTACTGCATTCACCTCATCAATGGCTACGCAGATGGAATGCTCAGATGAACTTTGGGTGATCAGGATAACATTGATCTGTTCATTTGCCAAAGCTTCGAATAAACGCTTCGAAAATCCGGGGATGCCAACCATCCCGCTTCCTTCGAGGCTCAGCAATGCTACATTGTTAACACTGGAGATGCCACGGATATTCTTGCCATTGGTATTTGCTGAAGTTTCAATCAGGGTGCCCATATCTGAGGGAATAAATGTATTTTTTATCCAGACAGGTATGCTCTTTGCCATCACCGGTTGAATGGTTGGCGGATATATGACTTTCGCGCCGAAGTGGGAAAGTTCCATTGCTTCCTGGTAAGAAATCTCGCTGATAACCCTGGCGTTAAGCACTATGCGCGGATCAGCTGTCATCATACCTGAGACATCAGTCCAGATTTCTAATTTCTCTGCATCTGCAGCCGCTGCAAGAATGGCCGCTGTATAGTCAGAACCTCCCCGTCCAAGCGTGGTTGTTGCACCGTGACTGTCCGAAGCAATGAACCCGGGTGCCACAATTACTGCTGCATTCGTTACCTGCAGATATGTCTTGACTTTATTATCAGTTGCGGGGAAGTCTACTGCAGCAAAACCAAAAGAAGAGTTGGTCTGGATCAGTTCACGTGAGTCTTTCCATTCATTGCTGATACCCAATGCTGTAAGTTTCGCAGCAACGATACGGGAGGAAATGAGTTCACCATAACTTACTACCCGATCCAATGTACGTGCCGAAAGTTCGCCCAGCAGGTATACCCCGTTACAGATATCTTCCAGCTCATTGCACATTGTTTTAACCAGGCTCAGAACCCCGCTCTGCTTATCAACCGGGAGCAGGGCTTTAACAGCCTCCAGGTGCCTTTGTTCCACTGCAACCAACTTGTCTTTATAAGTTTCATCTCCTGCAGCAGCAGCTTTACCAGCTCCTATCAGTATATCTGTAATGCCACCAAAAGCCGAAAGAACCACAATACATTTACCGGTTACTGGATTTTCTTCTATTATTGCTTTTTCGGACCGGGATTGATCCAGGATGGTTTGTTCTGAAATTAATTGCTTAACAATAGCGGTAACCTTATTAATATTTTCCGCATTGGCTACTGAAGTACCGCCAAATTTAAGAACCTGCATATGGGTAATTTTGTATTAAGTTGAAGGGAATGAAAGTTGATTGGATCAGAGAACAGCCAGGGGCCCATTGGATGATATGAAGATATGCAACCCTTAACGGGTTGTAATTGTAATAATAATGGAAGATGCTACACCTGTAGCGCCTGTGAAAGAAGTAATATGAGATGTCTGGCTCGTCATGATTAGGCGCCGAAGATAATGCGCCTTTCCGAAATAACAAGCGTTAGTTTTCTGTTTCCTTTGTGTGTCGTAAGTTTACATTGGCATTTGCCATTGAATTACAAACTTTACCTGGGCATTTCATACCCCTATGCTGCGGCAGAAAAGTACTTATCGTTAAATAAAAATCATGGATCACCAGTCATCAAGAGGATTGCAGCAATTTAAGAATCATGTCGGCATTAAATTTCAATTGTATAACAGCCTGTTTACTTCCCTGCCTTTTCACCGGATTGAGAGAACAGGCATCATGTTATCACTGTTCCTCAATTTTTGTGAGGACTCCTACAAAAAGAAAATGAGTCCTACGGCAATTGTGGAAGAGTTTTTTCAGAAGTATACATCATTTACCAACGAAAAAGATAAGATTGACCTGTTGTTCAGGTTCATCCAGTATGTAGAGAGACAGGTAGTATTATTTGATGCTTTGGAAGATGCAGCGTTCAAAGAGGTAAATGATATGAGTGGTGTTGGTACGCTGAAACACCTTGAGTCTGAAATTTTCCAGACGGGAAAGGAGGAACAATTTGCAGAGAAATTAAAAGACTTTTCAATACGTATAGTGTTGACTGCTCATCCTACTCAGTTTTACCCAGGTTCTGTACTCGGAATCATCAATGATCTTGCAAAAGGACTGGCAGAGAACAATGCGAGCCTGATCAATATGTACCTGCAGCAGCTTGGTAAAACCCCCTTTTTCAACAAGCAGAAACCTACTCCTTTTGATGAGGCTGTAAGCCTGATCTGGTATCTTGAAAATATCTTTTATAACGCAGCGGGCAAGATAATTTCATTTATTAATAACCAGTTTCCCAATGCTATCCCACCAGACAACCCTATCATCGTAATGGGCTTCTGGCCGGGCGGTGATCGCGATGGCAACCCTAACGTGAGGGTAGATACAACCTTAAAAGTTGCAGATTCATTAAGGGAAAGTATTATCAAATGTTATTACCTCGATGTACGCAGACTTAAGCGCAGACTTACTTTCAAAGGAGTTGATACAATACTCGCTGACCTGGAAAAACAATTGTATAGTAATATATTTATTCCGGGGCATCGCACTAATCTTACAAAAAAAGGAATTCTCGACGCGCTATATGAAATAAGAAATATTGTGATCCATCAACATAACAGTTTGTTCCAACACTTGGTAGACAATCTGATCAGCAAGGTCCATGTTTTCGGTTTACATTTTGCCTCACTGGACATAAGACAGGAAAGTTCTGTACATAACAAGGTGTTTGAAGAGATTGCAGAAAAAGAAAATATTCTTCCGAAAGATTATGCCGATAAAACAGCAGCTGAAAAAATCAACATACTAACAGCAGTCAATGGCAGGGCAAATCCTGATTTGTACGAAGACATTATAAAAGATACTTTGCTTACTGTAGCAGCGGTAAAAGAAATCCAGGAATACAATGGTACTGAGGGTTGCCACCGCTATGTAATAAGCCAGTGCAATACTGCTTTGAATGTAATTGAAGTATATGCGCTTTTCCTGTTATCCGGCTGGCAGAAGGAATCCTTAACTATCGATATAGTTCCATTGTTCGAAACAGTAGAGGATCTGCGGCAAGCGGCAGGTATTATGAATACCCTTTATGAAAATGAAACTTACAGGGCGCATCTTAAGGACCGTAACATGAAGCAAACCATAATGGTTGGATTTTCGGACGGAACAAAAGATGGTGGTTACCTGATGGCAAACTGGAGTATTTATGAAGCCAAGGAAGAACTCACAAAAATTTCCCGGGAACATGGTATAGATGTGGTGTTTTTTGATGGCCGCGGAGGTCCGCCGGCAAGAGGTGGTGGTAAAACTCATAAGTTCTATGCTTCAATGGGAAAAAATATTTCCAATGAAGAAATCCAACTGACTATCCAGGGACAAACAGTCAGTTCAAATTTTGGCACGACTGATTCGGCTCAATATAACCTGGAACAACTGATACATGCGGGTATCAGTAATGATCTTTTTTCTACGCGAAACATAACCCTGCGCGATGATGAACACGATCTTCTCGAAGAGCTGGCAGGCGAAAGTTTTAAGGCCTATACTGCCTTGAAAAATCATCCTGATTTCCTGGACTATTTATCCAATATAAGTCCAATCAAATTTTATGGTCAAACCAATATCGGAAGCCGGCCCACAAAACGCGGTGCTTCTAACAAGCTTGACCTGAAGGACCTGAGAGCCATCCCTTATGTTGGCGCCTGGAGCCAGCTTAAACAGAATGTTACGGGCTACTATGGGGTTGGATCTGCTTTGCAGCAGCTTGAAAAAATCGGGAAGATGACGGAACTTAAAAAGCTATATCATGATTCGTTGTTTTTCAAAACCCTGCTTGACAACTGCGAGATGTCTATGAAAAAGTGTTATTTCCCGTTAACAGAATACCTTTCATCGCATAAACAATACGGCGAAATATGGAACCGTATCTACGAAGAATATGAACTGACAAAAAAATATATATTTATGCTTTCCGGAAAATCGGAACTGATGTCTGATTATCCCGTTGAGCAACTGTCTATCCAGGTGCGTGAAAGGATAGTACTTCCGCTGACCACTATTCAACAATATGCTGTCGGTCGCATCAGGGAGCACGAAGAAAAGTTCAGGACCACACCGCTGCGTGAGAGTTATGAAAAACTGATTATCCGTTGTTCATTCGGTATCATCAATGCCGGAAGAAATTCGGTTTAAGATTGGCAATGCCATATGCCATTTCACGTGATTATACAAATGTCAAATCAATTTATCATATCAACATAGTTTTGAAGAGTTGGTTCCCGGGCACAAAAAAGCCCGGCGAACCGGGCCTTCTCCCCATCTTGTTGGGCATGGAGATGGTAATGAGCAAGTTTAAAAATGATATGCCGCGCCCAATATAAAACTACCGGTGGATTTAGTATTGTCACCGGAATTTTTTATGTACAAAGGATCTTTAGCGCTTTCAAACCTGAACTCAGGCATAATAGTCAGGTTGTCAACTTTGAAGTTCAGTGTTAGTGTCGGCACGATGATGCTGCTATTGAATCCAAGAACATCTTTTTTATCATCAAAATATTCTCCACGAACTGTCAGTCCAAACCAGCTAACCGGGTCTATGTTAAGATAGAGTGCAGAACCCCACCAGGCGGCTCCATCACTCCATTTACCGGTTGAGTCTTTACCGCTTCTTGATTGAACCGTACCATTGTATCCAAGACTGAATTTGTCGCTTAATGCATAAGTAAGCACAACATCACCTTGTGTCAGACGTCCATCTTCCGCAAATTTACCACCCTGGAAATTCAACCAGGCCTTGAATTTATCGTCTTTAGAACCAGTGGAGAACTGACCCACGAACATTTTTGGCATGTTGGTAGCAGTCCTGAGATCTGTAGGATTTGTAACACCTACCATAAAGGCAGATTTACCTCCCAGGCTGATATCGGCCTTGAGACCAGTATGGAAGAAAGGACCGTAGGAAAACATATAACTCATGCTGTAGTTACGGTTGAGATAAGCATCAACCAATTCATAACCGACATGTGTAGCCCAGCTACCGAAAGTGAACTTCACTGCTGAACTTGGCGAATAAGTAAGATAAGCCTGTTTGATTGCAAGCAATGAAGTGTTTTCTGTTTGGTACGGATAAGAAAACTCGGCGGCCCTGCGACCATAACCAAGATCTATAACCGCACCCACCTTTCCGATGGAATGTTCAACCTTAATAGAAGCCATACCGAGTTCAAATGAATTATGTGAATTGGTAAAGCTTGTAAAGTTATTTAACAGATCATCTTTGGGATTGGCGAAATTATACCTGTAATATGCATCGAAGGATCCTGAAATTACCGGCTTCGGTTTCTCTTCGACGATTGTTGAATCCTGGGCAGAACCCTGGTAATACCCGGATATAGCTATGGCTAGTACAATGAATTTTCTTAACATTGTTGTGTATTTAATTGTTATGAAAAAGGTGCAGTCACTCTTAAACTTGTATCAGAAGTTTAAGATGTATATACTGTGCCTTTTTCTATTTCTGTTTCTGTCATTTCTGATTTTCCATTGGTCGTTACGAGTAAATGACCTTGCAGGTATTTCTCGTTGTGCTGAGAGGCATCCAGACCAAGTTCTTCGTCTTCAGAAGAGACACGCATAGGTTGAATGAAATTGATGAATTTGAAGATTATATAAGACATAGCGAAGCTAAAACCTACTGCTATCAACATGCCCTTCACCTGTATCCAGAGAAAACCCGGATTACCGAGCCAGAGGCCATCCGCCCCTGCAGCATTTACAGATTTGGTAGCGAATACACCGGTTAACAGCATACCAACTATACCACCAACTCCATGACAAGGGAATACGTCGAGCGTATCATCCAGTGTTGATTTTTGTTTGTAGTAAATTACAATATTAGAGACTATTGCAGCGATAACACCGATGGTGATACTTTGTGGAATGGCAACAAAACCAGCTCCGGGAGTAATGGCAACCAGGCCTACTACGGCGCCGATACAAAATCCGAGTACTGAAGGTTTTTTACCACGCAAAACATCGAAGAACATCCAGCTAAGACCAGCTGCTGCTGCAGCAGTGTTTGTTGTAAAGAGAGCAGAAACTGCCAGGCTGTTTGCACCGAGTGCAGAACCTGCGTTGAAACCAAACCAGCCGAACCACAGCAGCCCGGTACCGATAAGAACATAAGGAATGTTGGCAGGTGGAATTTCTTTGTGTTCCATGTGCACTTTACGGCGTTTGAGAACCAGGGCACCTGCAAGAGCAGCGCAACCGGCAGAGATATGTACTACAGTACCACCAGCAAAGTCAAGAACTCCCATTTTAAAGAGAAGTCCATCCGGATGCCAGGTCCAGTGCGCCAATGGAGCATATACTAATAAACTGAACAATGCAATGAAGAGGATATAAGAGGTAAACTTGATCCGCTCAGCAACTGCGCCGACAACAAGACCAGGAGTGATGATGGCAAACATCAGCTGGAAAACAGCAAATAATGACTTAGGAATGGTACCCCAGGCTTCACCAGATGCTACTCCTTTAAAGAATAGATTTGTTGAAGGATTACCGATCCATCCGCCCATAGAATCACCAAAGGCGAGACTAAAGCCGACAATCACCCAAAGAACACTTACCACACCTGCGGCGGCAACACTCTTAATCATGGTGGAGATTACATTTTTCCGGTGAACCATTCCACCGTAAAAAAATGCGAGACCGGGGGTCATTAGAAATACGAGGGCAGTGGCAACAATGATCCAGGCAATGTCTGCCTTGTCATATACGCCTTTCGGATCTGCAAAATCAGGAAGTGAAGGAATAAAAATGGCAATGATTGCCACGACAGAAAGCACCAGGAAAGGCGCTACCTGTTTGAAAGTTAATTTGCTCATACCTTGTTGTTTTAGTTAAATATTAAAATATTTACAATTTGAATATCTTAATACAATAATAACGATTTATTGGATAGGTCGTAACAATTATCTGTTTTTGTAAACAAGGTATGTGAAGGTGATATGATTTGTTAGATAGTGTTTAAATATATGAATTTCAATAATTTAATTGGGTTTTTGACCCCGGATATAAACATTACGATAAAATAAATGTGAAAAAGTTTTCTAGATTAAAGGTATTTTATGAGAATTAACCGGAAAATAACTGAGTATTTAAGAAGCATTTATCAATTAGAATGAAGCTGAAAACATTACCTCAGGTTTACCGGGAAATTTAAAAGTAGGGATACAAAATTCATACATCTAAAGCTTTACCTCGGCTCTATATTATTACGTATTTCACTAATACATGAAAAAAGCCATCCGTTATGGATGGCTTTACAATTAATGGCTTTACTATTATGAATGAAGCTGATTTATGAATGATGCAAATTAATATCGGTTAATGGTCACTGTTAACTTATGTAAATCATTTACCTGGATGCTGTTTCAAAATCATCACTCTAAATCATCACGTATTTTAATAAGTGATCACACTTGTATCTCTTCTTTCAAGCAACGAATATCCGGAAAGATGTTCATCTACTTTACGTGCACACTCCCTTCCCTCACTGATTGCCCAAACTACCAGGGACTGACCGCGACGCATATCCCCTGCCGTGAAGATCTTCTGAATGTTAGTCTGGTAGGTCTTTTCACCCGCTTTTACATTACCACGGTTGTCAAGCTCAACATCAAGTTCAGCAATCATTCCTTCATGTTGTGGATGAACGAATCCCATGGCCAGCAAGGCCAGTTCACAAGGAATCTCCTTTTCTGAACCTGGCACTTCCGCAAAATGTGCAGGCCTTCCGTCTTCCCCGAGTTTCCATTCCAGGTTTACAACCACTACTGCTTTGAGGTTTCCGTTTTCATCGCCGACAAATTTTTTGGTTGCAATTGCCCATTCCCTTTCACAGCCTTCTTCATGCGAAGAAGAAGTTTTAAGAACCATTGGATAAGTAGGCCAAGGCATATATGAGGTGCGCGAATCCGGTGGTTTTGGAAGAAGCTCAAATTGAGTCACTGATACTGCACCATGACGGTTAGAAGTACCGACACAATCCGAACCTGTATCACCACCACCAATCACAACAACGTTTTTGCCCTTCGCCATTATATCTTCGACATCCAACGACTTACCGGACACTCTCTTATTCTGCTGGGTCAGAAATTCCATGGCAAAATGCACCCCTTTAAGTTCACGGCCTGGTATGTCGAGATTCCTCGGAATCGTGGACCCACCGGCAAGAACTATGGAATGATACTCGCGTAACAGATCATTGATACGAATGTTGACGCCAACATTGGCGTTGCATTTGAAAACAATACCCTCGTCTTCCATCAATTTTATACGGCGGTCTATTACCCATTTTTCGAGCTTGAAATCAGGTATGCCATAGCGCAGCAGGCCTCCCAGAGCGTCATCGCGTTCGAATACCGTCACATTATGGCCGGCATAATTAAGCTGTGCAGCAGCCGCAAGTCCCGCAGGTCCTGAGCCAATCACAGCAACCTTTTTGCCTGTTCTCACTTTTGGCTCCCTTGCTTTTACAAAACCCTTATCAAAGGCAATTTCAATGATATGTTTTTCAATTTCTTCAATCGCAACTGCTGGCTGATTTATACCAAGTACGCATGCACTTTCGCATGGAGCAGGACAAATTCTGCCGGTAAATTCAGGGAAATTGTTTGTAGATGAGAGTATATCGTAGGCTTCTTCCCAGCTCTGACGATAAACTGCGTCATTGAATTCCGGTATAATATTTCCCAGCGGACATCCGCTGTGACAAAAAGGAATCCCACAGTCCATGCACCGCGCAGCCTGCTGATTCAGCTTTGGTTCAGAGTATCTTTCCACAAACTCATTATAGTCATTCAGGCGTTCCTTTGCAGGGCGCTTTGAAGGGAGTTCACGGTTATACTCTAAGAATCCGGTTGGCTTTCCCATTATTATTCTTTAAAAATTGATAATTTTAAAATGAATTTTGGTTGACTGCTGTTATTTCATCACAGGTTCGAGCCTTCTTGCAGCCAGCACCTTTTTGTAATCCCTTGGGAAAACCTTGATAAAGTTGCGTGTCTGGTTTTCAATATCGTCCAGGACAAACTTCGCTACGGTACTGCCTGTATAGTCGAAATGTTTGCGGAGTAGTATTTCAAGATCCCTCACATCGTCTTCATTAAGTGGGTCCAAATCAACCATTTCCATATTACACATTTCGCTGAAACGCCCCCTTACATCATAAACATAAGCAATGCCGCCGCTCATGCCCGCCGCAAAGTTTCTGCCGGTTTCGCCGAGTATCACAATTTGTCCACCTGTCATATATTCACAACCATGGTCACCAACACCTTCTACAACTACGCTGGCGCCCGAGTTACGAACTCCAAACCTTTCGCCGGCCTTACCCCGGATAAAAGATTCACCCGATGTAGCACCATAAAAAGCGGTGTTACCAATAAGAATATTTTCTTCAGGCACATAAGTTGCCTGTTTGGGAGGATAGACAATCAATCTTGCGCCGCTTAATCCTTTTCCAAAATAGTCATTGGCATCACCTTCCAGTTCGAGGGTTACTCCTTTTGTATTGAAGGCTCCAAAACTCTGGCCCGCTGTTCCTGTGAATTTGAAATGAATGGTATCCTCGGGAAGTCCTTCAGCATGGTATTTTTTAGTGATCTCGTTACTCAGAATCGTACCTGCAGTTCGGTCAGTATTCCGGATCGGGAAGGAAGCCTTAACCTTTTCCTTGTTTGTAATGGCAGGTTTAGCTGCTTCGAGCAGCTTCCAATCGAGTACCGCTTCAATCCCATGGTCTTGCTCTTCCATTTTGTAGAGACCGGTATTGTCAGATTCAGGCTCCCTGTAAAGTATGGGTGCCAGGTCAAGTTTTTTATATTTCCAGTGATTGATATTTTCACGAAGTTCAAGACCATCTACCTGGCCAACCATATCGGTAACCTTTCTGTAACCAAGCTCAGCCATGATTTCTCTCAGCTCCTGGGTAATAAACTTAAAGAAGTTCACCACATGATCGGCATCCCCGGTGAATCGCTTACGAAGCTCGGTATCCTGTGTTGCTACCCCTACAGGGCAGGTATTTAGATGGCATTTACGCATCATAATACAACCTTCAACAATAAGCGCAGCAGTGGCTACACCCCATTCTTCTGCGCCGAGCAAAGTAGCGATAGCTATATCACGTCCGGTTTTCATCTGGCCATCGGCCTGGAGTACAACGCGGCTTCTTAATTTATTTTTCACTAAAGTCTGATGAGATTCGGCCAGGCCAAGCTCCCATGGAAGACCAGCGTGTTTGATCGAACTTACTGGTGAAGCACCGGTTCCGCCGTCGAAACCCGAGATCAGTATCACATCAGCTTTTGCTTTTGCAACGCCTGCTGCAATAGTTCCCACCCCTGCCTTAGACACAAGTTTCACATTGATACGGGCTTTGCGATTCGCATTTTTCAAATCGAAGATTAACTGGGCGAGATCTTCAATTGAATAAATATCGTGGTGCGGTGGTGGTGAAATCAGCCCCACCCCCGGAGTAGAGTGACGGGTTCTGCCGATCCATTCATCAACCTTATGACCGGGCAATTGTCCGCCCTCACCTGGCTTGGCGCCCTGTGCCATCTTGATCTGCAATTCATCAGCTTCTGTTAGGTACTCACTTGTTACTCCAAACCTGGCAGAAGCCACCTGTTTGATAGCGCTTCGCATTGAATCGCCATTTTCAAGTTTTACATAACGGATCGGATCTTCTCCACCCTCGCCGGTATTGCTTTTTCCTCCCAGGCGGTTCATGGCAATGGCAAGCGTGGTATGCGCTTCCCATGAAATTGAACCGAAAGACATTGCCCCGGATGCAAAACGTTTATAGATGTTTTCAGCAGGCTCCACCTCATCAATAGAGATCGATGGGCGGTTATGCTTGAAAGTAAACAGGCTTCTTAAGGTGACAGCCTTTTCACCCTGCTCGTTAACCAGTTTTGAATATTTTTTGAAAGTGTTATAGTCGTTGCTGCGGGTTGAATACTGCAGAAGGTGAATCGTTTGCGGATTGAACAGGTGAACCTCCCCTTTTCTTTTCCACTGATAAATGCCACCTACAGTAAGACGATCGCTCGGAACATCTTTCTGGCTGAAAGCAAAATAATGCTTGGCCAGGGTTTCTCTTGCAATTTCATCAAGACCCATTCCTTCAATCCTTGAGATTGCCCCGGTAAAATAACGGTTTACCACATCTTTGCTAAGCCCGATGATCTCAAATATCTGAGCGCCCTGGTAAGACTGCAGGGTTGAAATTCCCATCTTTGAAAAAACCTTCAGCAATCCATCGCAAACAGCTTTTATATAATTTTTCTTTAATTCTTCTGTATCGAGTGTAGTCTGAATCTTGTTATTCAGCTTCATGTCCCGGATCGATGAGATCGCGAGATAAGGGTTGATGGCAGTTGCACCAAAAGCAATAAGACAGGCGAAATGGTGTACTTCCCAAACATCACCGGCTTCAACAACAAGACCCACCTGGCCACGTAATCCTTTACGGATAAGGTGGTGGTGAACAGCAGAAACCGCCAGTAGCGAAGGAATCGGTGCGTGGTCCGAATCGATCGCCCGGTCAGACAATATCAACACTTCAAATCCATCTTCAACGGCATCCACTGCATAACGGCAAAGGCGATCAAGGCCTTTTTGAAGTGAACCTGGTTTATTATCTGCCCTGAAATAAGTCTGGAGCGTTTTTGCCTGGAAAATCCCCGTATCTATACTCCTGATCTTTTCAAGCTCGTGATTTGTGAGTACAGGGTGTTGAAGTGCCACACAGTGACTCGCCAGCGGGTCTTCCTGTAACAGGTTACCATTGTTGCCAGCGAATGTGGCCAGTGACATAACCAGGCGCTCACGAATCGGATCGATTGGTGGGTTAGTTACCTGTGCGAACAGTTGCTTGAAATAACTGGTGAGATGCTGTGGCTGATCGCTGAGCACAGCCAGGGGAATATCGGTACCCATCGAGCCGATCGGCTCCTTGCCGTCTGTCGCCATCGGGGCAATGATAGTATCCAGGTCTTCGGTAGAATAACCGAAGGCTTTTTGGTATTTAAAGATCTGGTCGTGTTCCAGGTGAGTAAACAATACTCTTGGTTCCGGTAACTCCTCCAGCCTGATTTTATATTTATTCAGCCATTCTGAATATGGTTTTTGGGAACAGATGGTATTTTTCAGTTCATCATCACTAATGATACGACCCTGCTCCATATCAACCACAAACATTTTTCCTGGCTGCAAACGGCCTTTTTCAATGATCATGGCAGGATCTACCGGCAATACACCGGTTTCCGAAGCCATGATTACACGGTCGTCAGAAGTAACACAATACCTTGAAGGTCTCAGGCCGTTCCGGTCAAGGGTAGCGCCGATTATTTTTCCATCTGTAAATGAAATAGATGCCGGACCGTCCCAGGGCTCCATCAGGCATGCATGAAATTCATAAAACGCCTTCTTAAGCGGGGGCATTTGCTCATTACCATCCCACGCTTCAGGTATCAGCATCATCATAACATGAGGCAGGGATCTGCCTGAGAGGGCCAGCAATTCTATAATATTATCAAGACAGGCGGAATCGGATTGTCCCTGGGTAACAATCGGCAAAAGCATGTCCATTTCTTCCTTGGAAAAAAACTGGGAAATAAACCCTTTTTCACTGGTTTTTAACCAGTTGATATTTCCCTGGAGGGTATTGATCTCGCCGTTGTGCGCGATGAAGCGGAAAGGCTGTGCCAGCTTCCATGAAGGAAAGGTGTTAGTAGCGAACCTTGAATGCACCAGGCCAAAGGCCGACACTACCCTTTTGTTGCTGAGATCAGGAAAATAACTTCTAACCTGCATTGAAGTTAGCTGACCTTTATAAACCACTGTTTTATAAGACAATGAGGCAATATAAAAGCCTATCTGATCTTTTCTGACAGTATTAATTATAGTATGTGTGGAATAGTTACGGAGGATAAACAGCTTTCTTTCAAAATCATCCGGGTTGGTTATATGATCGGGACAGGCAATAAATACCTGCTCCATTTCCGGTTCAACTGAAAGTGCTGTAGCACCGATTCCATCTGTATGTACCGGAACTTTGCGGTAGGCAAGAATTTCAAGCCCGAGTTTTTCGGCAGATCTGTTGAAGATATCCCTGCATTCTTCGCGAAGGCGTATATCGCGTGGAAAAAATATTACTCCAACACCATACTTACCAAAGGAAGGTAAATGAACACCGAGTTTTATACATTCATCGAAGAAAAATTCATGCGGTGTCTGGATCATCAGACCGGCCCCATCTCCTGTATTGCTTTCACAGCCACAGGCACCACGGTGTTCCATGTTTTCCAGAACAGTTAAAGCATCGGAAACATTTTGGTGAGACTTATTACCCTTGATATTGGCCACGAATCCAATACCACATGCGTCCCGCTCAAACTCCGGGGAATACAAACCCACGTTGCTCGCCATCGTTGATTAATTTTTGGTTTGATAATATTCAATGAAATAGTCAATTCTTCATACAGGCATCAAGAAACATAGCAAGCAAGCATATGAAAATACGAAATAATATTCAATTAATTCGAATACTGCCGTATAATTTTCCACAAATAACTCCAAATTATCGTTGATAAACATGCACAATCCGGACCGCTTTACACTGTTAATCAGCAGGCTGAAATTTTGCTGTGCATATTCCGGAACAATAATGGTTAACCGGCATTAAAATAATAATGAAACGGGTTGGGTAGACCCCGAAAGATCTTTAGCAAGGATTAAACTTATAACACCAGGCAGGCAGTATAGTTCATTCGCAAACCCAGTTTCCTTCTCCTGTAAATTTCGTCCAGGTAACCGGGGTGCCAGGAGACAAATATTAAAAAATGTTTGCGATATGCAGCAGCTGACTTAAACGATCTGTCTAACCTTTACCCCCCTTCAGGCTACACCGTATTTATAAATAATTTTCTCACTACTCGTCAGTCATCGCACACAACCACATTATGACGTCATTACCGGCCTCTCTCCCGGATAATGCCATCGATTTCTATTCGTGTTCTATGAACATTGTGAAATGAAATAAGAATGTCTATGGTCTTCAACTAAGTAGCAACTAAATTAAATACTTGTAACATGAGAAAAATCTTGTCTATTATAGGAGCACTACTCCTATGCCTATTCGCGAATGCACAATCATCGTCGGTATCAGGCCAGGTGAAAGATAACCTGGGAAATCCGATTCCTTACGCGACAATAAAAATTCAAAACACCAACACGGCAGTAGCAGCGGATTCAGCGGGGCGATTCTCCATCCAGGCAGCCCCTGGTGTAGTGCTGGTAATTTCCGCTGCAGGTTTTCAAGACACAAACGTAACTATAGGCAATTCTGCTATCATTGAAGTAACGATGGAAAATCCGGATGCACTTTCTGAAGTTGTTGTGACGGCACTCGGTATAAGGAGAAATAAAAATGAATTACCCTATGCTGCACAACAGGTAAAAGGTGAAGAACTAACTAAAGTAAGGACAACCAATTTTGCGAATGCCTTGTCGGGAAAAGTGGCAGGTCTGCAGATAAAGCAGAACAACACCATGGGAGGATCAACCAACATTATTCTTCGTGGTTACAAATCTATCACTGGCGAAAACCAGGCATTGGTTGTAATTGATGGAGTACCCGCGAACAACGCAAACACCAATACAGCAAACCAGCAAAATGGCCGGGGTGGATTCGATTATGGTAATGCGGCTGCAGACATCAATCCGGATGATGTGGAATCAGTGAATGTGTTGAAAGGTGCAGCCTCTACCGCTTTATATGGCTCACGTGCTGCAAATGGAGTAATTCTGATTACTACAAAAAAAGGCAGACGCGGACTTGGTGTTACATTAAATATCGGAGGCGGTACAGGTAGCATGGATAAATCTACCTGGGTCAAATACCAGCATGAATATGGTGGAGGTTATTATGATCCTGATTTCTATACTTATTCAGATTCACCACCTTCACCCAATGAACGCTTCCTTTATATTGATGCAAATGGAGATGGTGTACGTGATCTTGTGATCCCAACAACTGAAGACGCATCTTTTGGTGCAAGGTTCGATCCAAATTTATCGGTATACCAATGGAGTGCTTTTGATCCAAGGCTTCCAAGCTACCGCAAGGCCACTCCTTATGTTGCCGCACCAAATGATCCGACAAGTTTTTTTGAAAACCCCCTTTCTTCCAATGTAAGTTTATTTGTGGATGGTGGCGGAGACAGAGGTACTTTTAAATTAGGATACACCAGGAGTGATGACAAAGGTATAATGCCGAACAGCAGAATATCAAAAGACATTATCAACCTGCAGGCTTCTTATAATATTACCAGCAAACTGACTGCTAATGCAACAGTAAATTTTTCTAAGGTAAAAGGTGTTGGAAGATACGGTAGTGGTTATTCTGATGCAAGAAGTCTTGCCGGGCATTTCAGGCAATGGTGGCAGATGAATGTGGATGTGAAGGAACTTGAAAATGCCTGGAACCTCACAAAAGATAATATAACCTGGAACATGTCCGGACCTCCGGATGACCTTGGTCCTATATATTGGGATAATCCATATTATACCCGTTATGAAAGCTTCTCAAACGATAACAGGTACCGGTTATTCGGAATAGCAAGCATAAATTACCAGGTAACTGATTGGTTGAATATTCTTGGACGTGCATCCATAGATAGCTATGATCAACTGCAGGAAGAAAGAGATGGTTATGCTTCAGTTAATATTGGTAGCTATAGTCGCTTCAACCAGACATTCAGGGAATATAACTACGACCTGATTGCAAATTTTGATAAAAACCTCACCGATAAATTAAATCTAAAAGCGCTGGTTGGTGGTAATCTCCGGCAGAATCATATAAACTCAATATTAGCAAGCACGAATGGCGGTTTGATAATTCCCGGTTTATATGCATTATCTAATTCAGCAAATCCCATCAATGCTCCTACAGAAGTAGATCAGCGTGTTGAAGTGGGTGGTGTATTTGCAGGTGCAACCCTTTCATATAACCAGTTACTGGTATTAGATCTTACTGCCAGGACAGACCAGTCTTCAACATTACCAGAAGGAAACAACCAGTATTTTTATCCTTCGGTTTCCGGTGGATTTATATTTTCGAAACTGTTACCAAATGTTACCTGGCTGAACCAGGGTAAGGTAAGACTCAACTATGCAGAAGTTGGAAGCCCTGCGCCATGGGATTACACTACTAACAGTTATGATCAGCCAACACCATATGGAGGTGTTCCTTTGTTTTCCGTTTCCAATCAAAGAAGGAACCCTGAGTTAAAACCTGAAAGAACCCGGAGCTATGAAGCGGGACTCGAATTAAGTTTATTAAAAAGCCGGGTTTCCCTGGATCTTACCTACTACAAAACAAATACTGTTGACCAGATCATTCCGGTGACAGTATCTGGCTCCACTGGTTATAGCACAAGAATTATCAATGCAGGTGATGTTGAGAACAGGGGCTGGGAAGTATCATTGACACTTGTACCGGTTCGAACACCAGATTTCAGCTGGACCATAAATACCAATTGGACGAGGACCAGAAACGAAGTAAAAAGCCTGATTGGCGGAACCCAGAATATTGTAATTGGTTCATTCCAGGGCGGTGTCACTTTGAATGCGGCAGTTGGTGAACCTTTTGGAACATTGAGGGGCAATGATTATGTGTATGATGAAAAAACCGGACGCCCGATTGTTGGTGACGATGGTTACTATGTTGTATCTCAAACTACCAACAATATCATTGGAAATATTAACCCTGACTGGGTTGGTGGTATCAATAACATTATCACTTACAAAGACCTTTCATTTAGCTTTTTGTTCGATGGTCGCCAGGGTGGTTCTATTTATTCCATCGATCAGTGGTATGGCCAGGGTACTGGTCTCTACGAGGCGCAGTCAGGACTAAATGATCTTGGGAACCCGGTACGAAATTCAGTCGCAGAAGGTGGCGGTCTTATCTTTCCAGGTGTCCTCGAAGATGGTACAGAAAATACACAGCGTGTAATCCTGACAGGGCTCAGGGGATATGGCTATAACAACTTCCCTAATAAAAGCGTGGTTTATGATGCAAGCTTTATCAAGCTGAGAGAAGCAAATCTTACCTGGTCAATTCCGAAACGTATGTCTGACCGTCTCGCGCCGGTTAAAGGCATTGATGTGTCACTGTTCGGTAGAAATCTTTGGATGGTGCATAAAAATCTTCCTGATGCAGATCCGGAAGATACCGGAAGCTCTGGTAATGTTCAAGGCTTCCAGGTTGGCAGTTATCCCCTGTACAGAACTTATGGCTTTAATGTCAGATTTAAATTTTAAACCGCGAAGTATGAAAAAGCTAATTTTTCCAACCACATTTCTCGTTGCGATTTTTATCTTCTCCGGCTGCCGGAAAGATATGCATAACCTGAATGTTAATTCAAAACAGGCGCTGGTTGTGCCCGGAGATATGTTGTTCTCAAATGCACAAAAGAATTTCGCAGATATAATAACAACTCCGAATGTAAACAATAATGTTTTCGAGTTTATTGTTCAGTACTGGGCAGCAACTACCTATCCGCAAGAAAGCAGGTATGATCTCGGCAACAGGAACATACCACAAAACTGGTGGACCATCATCTACCGGGATGTATTAAAAGACCTTGGAGAAGCACAAAATTTAATTGCTGCTGAAACTCCGTTGCTCGACGAAGAGAAGGTTGCCCAACAAAACAGGCTGGCAATTGTGAAAGTAAGCAAAGCACATGCTTACTATGTGCTGGTAAATACTTTCGGTGATATTCCCTATTCAGAAGCACTGAATATTGAAAACACCACTCCGAAATATGATCCCCAGCGTACCATCTATTATTCATTGCTTGATAGTCTTAATGATGCGATCAGCAATATGGACTTAACCGGCGAAAGTTTTGGCTCCGGTGATCTGATTTACGATGGTGATATGGAAGCCTGGTACAAGTTTGCCAATTCACTGCGACTTCGGTTCGGGATCCTGCTAGCGGACATCGACGCTGCAAGATCAAAGAAAGAAGTGGAAGCTTCTGCCCCTGATGTGTTTGAATCAAATGATGACAATGCCGTTTTCAATTATCTTACGACTCCACCTAACACAAATCCTATCTGGACCAATCTTGTGCAAAGCAATCGAAATGATTATGTACCCTCAAATACAATTATCAATGTGATGAATCCATTGAATGATCCCAGGAGACCATTCTGGTTTACACTCGGTCCGAATGGAACTTATTCCGGAGGTATTTATGGGGCGGGTAATACATTTAGTAACTTTTCGCATATGAGCGACAAAACGTTGGCGGCTGATCTTCCCAGTGTTATCATGGATTATGCTGAGGTTGAATTTTTACTTGCTGAAGCTGTTGAAAGAGGAATGAATGTGGGCGGTACGGCTGCACAACATTACAGTAATGCGGTTAGGGCATCTATTGCGTATTGGGGTGGAACGGAAGCACAGGTAGCGACTTATCTTGCCAACCCTGCGGTCAACTATGTTACTGCAGCGGGTAATTACAAACAAAAAATTGGTACACAGCTTTGGCTTGCTTTATACCTACGTTCGTTTGATGAGTGGGTCCACTGGCGCAGGCTCGATGCACCGGTTTTGGTGAAACCAGCTTCTGCCATTACAGACATTCCTGTTCGATACACTTATCCGTTTAACGAGCAAAATCTCAATGAAGTCAATTACACATCAGCTTCGCAATCAATTGGCGGCGATGCAGTAACAACGAAGTTGTTCTGGGATAGGTAAACAGAGAAATGAATTATGAGTTATGAATTATGAAATCAGTTATGAGTGAGTGAAATATGAGTGCTTTATGAAGCAGTCATATCTCATAATTTGCATTTCATAACTGATTTCATAACTCATAATTCATATTTCATATTTTTTTCTAATTGGTTGTGATTAAGAGCGGTTGAAACAAATTCTTTTTTAGTCGGGCTCTACCAATAAAGCGATCGCCATCGATTTTATAGAATTGGGATGGGAAAATCATGATGTCTTCTTCCCGTGTATCAAATAATAAATCCTTGCTGACCTTACCATCTTTGGTAATCTTTGAAACGATCACCTGGCCACCAAATCCATCCAGGTGATATCTTGGAACTTCATCTTCGGGAAGTTTAAGATTTTTAAGATTATCAAGATAGAGAAAGTAATATCCTGTTTCGTCATTGATAAGTTTAAAGCCCATAGTACCGCGACCGGCCGAACCTCTTTGCCTTTTCGGAATCTTACGCATCCACTCAAAAGCACCACTTGCATTAACGCGGGCGGCAAATATGTCTTCATAATAATAAGTGTAGGTGATCCTGGTATAGCCGGAGGAAGATGTAGAATAATGTTGTATTACCTGGTACTCTTCACAGGTAATCAGGATGCCGCCGTCTTTCTCAACGATCACATCTCTTACCTTTAGATTTTTCGCTTCATAATCATCGTTCTTTTCAATTTTTCTCCTGCTCCTGGCTGACTCAAATTTGGCGAGCTCCTCTTTGGGAAATTCATAATACCCATTTTTATACTTTACTAGTTTATTATCTTTATCGATGGTGGATAGGAATATACCATCCGTACCCGCACCTTTTGATTTCTTACTGTATGTACAGGCAATAATCATTTCATTAAGGGAATTTTCTGTTATCGTGGTTTCACGGATATAATTTTCGTCGACTGTAACAGGTATAGAAATGATTTTTTTACTGTCTTTGGTAAATTTCAGAACTTCATAATGATATCCCGGTTTACCGGTACTCTTATCCATTTCCTTACGCTTTTCAGATTCGTAAACTTTTGCCAGCAGATAACCATTTCCCTTTGAATCTACCGAGAAATCGGAATTGTCCATAACAGCCTCGGTATACGGCATTGTAAATTCATTGCCCCAGATCTTTTTCATGTTGTTATCAAAAACCTGGAAACCAATTTTGTCGAAGTTCTTTTTATCGTTCCGGGTTTCTGGCGTAAGGCGATAACTGACGCAAAGAATTTTCCGTTCAACGTCAAAGTCGAATTCGTATTTATCTGTTGTTTTTGCCCCATAAAAACCCCGCGGCATTTTACTTCCTGCAATTTTGGAAGTTTCGAACATCTTTCGATTCGCTTCCGCGATCTTGCCGGTCTGCACATTTATTTTGTCGTAGAACAACATCTCTGTTTCTGAACTTTTATCCCAATCGCTGTGCAGCCAGAAATAATTGTTATTACTGAAATCAGCCAGGATTTCGCTGTTAAAATTCCTTGTTACATCAAGATCAATTTTTTGTTCAAGCGATTTGTTTAAAGTCTTAGGATTGAAACGAACGACTATTAATTCTTCTTTCTTAATGGACAGGTTAACCAGTCCATCTTTTTCGTTCCCGAAAAATGCTAGGTCCTCGGTCTTGCGTGGCAGATCATATTCCTGGCCAAGCTTAAAATTGAACTTTGAGTTTTGTGCGTATGCACCGGTGTAGCTGATGGATAAAAAGCCGGCAGCTAAAAGAAAAAGGGGTTTAGTCATTGATCGGAGTTAAGGAGTTAATAAGTTTCTGAATTTATGTTGTATAATAAAGCTTTTACAGGCGATCTTGAATTGTTTATGTGATTAAACTTATATTTTATCACATTCAATTTTATTTATGCCCTTACATTTTATTTATGCCTTACATTTTATCAAATGATGTATATATGAAAAGCTATCGCATCATGTTAAGGCGCGGTCATCATACCTGACCCTGTTGTTTTATAAGTGTTTATTCCCCAGGTTCCTACAAATTCTATATCACAAAATGTTACTGTAAGTTTGCCGTTTACGTGCGTCACATAAGCTTTTCCGGGACCAGAGCTAAACACAACCTCACTATATTTAGATGATATGTAGATTGAATATGGATTATAGTCAGAAAGTGCAGTCGAACTTTCAATTGTATAGATGCCATCTTCCGGTTCGAGAAAATCCCAATACATATTGAAATGAATGTTCAGATTCGGATAACCCGGGCCATAATAACCGGTCATGGTTCTTCGTCCATATAAACCATCTCTCTCAACTGTGACAGATGAAAATTGTATATCTGGTATCGAGGAAAAGGATGCTGTATTTGTGACGACAGAACAAGGAGCAACTGCGGGCAGGTTAATGACTTTGATATATATGCTATCAAATTGAGAAGGGCAGTCTCCATTACCTACACTGAGATAATACCAGCCCTGATCTCGTTTTGAAACCGCGGGGTTAAAATATCCCGGGCCACCCGAAATGGTGTTCGGGTTCTCTCCAAGATGCCAGATATACAGGGCGCTGGTTGCAAGCAGATTTGTTTTGAGGTCTAGTGTATCCCCTACATAATAGCTGTCTTTACCTCCCGTGATTTTAATTTGCTGAATTTCGGCACAGTTGTCCGATTGTTTTCCGCAGGAGGTAAAAAATAAAAGCAGCGGAAGAACTGAAAGGATTGTTTTCATAGTTTTCATAAGATAGGGCCGGCTTCTGCAAGTTGGACCAAAATTCAAAGCGGGCAGAATTAAAGGCGGCTCCAAATTATATAAAAATTCCCTTTGTTGCAAGCTTTCGAACAACCGGGTTCTTATCGGCAGGAATGGCTATAGAACGATCATCACCATCTATCTGCCAACAATCATAAAAAAGCCCCCCTGGAAAAGCCGGGAGGCATTAAATATATAATATATAAATGATTACACTTATAACTGCTCTACAATATTATTGAACGAGATACTGAAAAGAATGTCGGTTTTAATAAAACGATGTATCCGAAAGGCTGTTGTTTTTCATTAAACGAGATAACTGAAAAGGTGTCGTTTACTATTAAACGAGGTAACCGAAAAGACTGTCATTTTTATTGAGTTCTGTAAAAGTGATGTTGTAGCGCTGCATATTAAGCAACAATACTTCATAGTCTTTTTTGCTTTTCAATTCTATTCCAACAAGTGCCGGGCCTGTTTCTTTATTGTGTTTTTGCATATATTCAAACCTGGTGATATCATCATCCGGTCCGAGTACATGGTTCACGAACTCTTTCAGAGCACCGGGCCGTTGCGCGAAACGTATAAGAAAATAATGTTTGAGCCCTTCATATTGCAGGCTACGCTCCTTTATTTCCTGCATCCTGTCTATATCATTGTTACTTCCGCTTACAATACAAACAACCTGTTTGCCACGGATCTGATCCGTGAAATCATCCAGCGCAGAAATAGACATTGCCCCGGCGGGTTCCACAACAATTGCGTCCTCATTGTATAGCTGCAATATTGTTGAACATATCCTTCCTTCCGGAACCAGGTGCATGCCGTCCAGTACATCCTTACAGATAGAATATGTTAATTCGCCAACACGTTTTACTGCAGCACCATCAACAAATCTTTCGATATTTTCAAGGGTAACCGGATGGCCCGCCTTGAAGGCAGCAAGCATTGATGGTGCACCTTCCGGTTCAAGGCCAATCAGTTTTGTTTTAGGAGAATAAGTTTTAAAATAAGATCCGACTCCGGCACTAAGTCCTCCACCACCGACAGGCATAAACAGGAAATCGATATCTGACTTATCCTGTAAAATTTCAAGCCCGACTGTTGCCTGGCCCTCGATAATCCGGTAGTCATCGAATGGGGGAATAAAAGTCATTCCATTATCTTCCGTATACTGTTTTGCCGCAATTGCACAATCATCAAACGTATCGCCAACCAGCTTCACTTCAATATTATCCGCACCAAACATTTTCGTTTGTTTAACTTTTTGGTTTGGCGTGATAATCGGCATAAACACAACACCCCGTGTATTCAATTTCCGGCAGGAATAGGCAAATCCCTGGGCATGATTACCCGCGCTGGCTGTTACAACACCCTGTTGCAGGTCTTCATCAGAGAGGCTACTCATCATATTATAAGCGCCTCTCAGTTTGTAAGAGCGTACAACCTGCAGATCTTCCCTTTTCAGATACACATCACATTGATACTTACGGCTGAGATTGTTATTATAAGTGAGCGGCGTGCGATTAATAATCTTATATAACCGTTTTGCTGCAGCCTCAAAATTTAGCAACGGTCTTGTATTGGTTGGAACTTCCATATTATTTGTTTTTCCCGATATATACAGCAAATGCTTTTCGCCACCCTTCTCTGATATCGTTTTCAGGATGATCTCTCAAAAGGTTATAAAAAGCATTTGCTGTCATGAATACTACGCCTGAATCTGTATTCTTTTATATCACGCGTATCACTTGTTATGTTCAGTTCGCGGAAGCCGTAACTTTTTTGCCTGCTTCTTCTGCCTTCTGATTTTCAGGACGAAGAGATCTCACTGTTTTTCCAGCCTGCCACAATTCGCTATCTCTTAATTCTTTCAGTTCAACTTCCAGTTTCTCGCGATAGTCTGCCTTGCTGTTGCTTTCAATTGATTTAGCAGCCTCTTTTCCTGAAGCAACGCTTTCGTATAATTCAGTGAACACGGGTAAGGTTGCATCCCTGAATTTCTTCCACCAGTCCAGAGCACCACGTTGTGCAGTAGTAGAACAGTTTGCATACATCCAGTCCATTCCGTTTTCTGCTACAAGTGGCATAAGTGACTGGGTCAGCTCTTCAACAGTTTCATTAAATGCTTCCGAAGGTGTATGACCTTTCTTACGCAGTACTTCGTATTGAGCAGCGAAGATTCCCTGGATCGCACCCATCAATGTTCCTCTTTCACCGGTAAGATCTGAGTAAACTTCTTTTCTAAAATCTGTTTCAAACAAGTACCCGCTTCCAACAGCAATTCCCAAGGCAATTACTCTATCTTTTGCTTTACCTGTTGCATCCTGGAAAATCGCATAGCTACTGTTCAATCCACGACCCTGCAAAAACATCCTGCGCAGAGAAGTACCTGATCCTTTTGGAGCAACAAGAAACACGTCTACATCTTTAGGAGGGATGATATTAGACTGTTCGTTAAACGTTATTCCAAAACCATGAGAAAAATATAAAGCTTTTCCTGGTGTCAGATGTTTCTTTACAGTTGGCCACAATTGAATCTGAGCAGCATCGCTTAACAAATAACAAATGATGGTTCCTTTTTCAAGTGCCTCTTCAATTTCAAACAGGGTTTTTCCAGGTACAAAACCGTCTTTAATAGCTTTGTCCCAGGTTTTCGAATCTTTCCGCTGACCTACAATTACGTTGATACCGTTGTCTTTCTGGTTCAATGCCTGGCCCGGACCCTGTACACCGTAACCGATTACTGCTACCACTTCGTTTTTCAGGACTTCCTGAGCTTTAGCAAGCGGGAATTCTTCGCGTGTTACGACATTTTCTTCCACGCCCCCGAAATTTAGTTTTGCCATGATGAGACTTTTTATTTGTGATTTGTTTATTAATTATAAAACGACTTATTAGAGTTATGAGTGATGAGTGATGAGTGATGAGTTAGTTATTAGTGCTTTAGTTATGAGTTTTAGATACTTTATTTAGATACTTTATTTAGATACTGTTTTATATAAGGGCGTATGATGTTCTATATAAAGGGGTGGAGGCTTACATGGTAAAAACTTCATCCTGTTGGTCCAGAAATTCATTTTCAACGAGTTCTTCGCCGGGTTCCACTTTTTCAAATTCTTTTAGGCGTTCATGGAAGCCGTTACTTGCTTTGATGATCGCCACTCTTGCGCTACGGACGAATTCAATTAGTCCATAAGGTTCGAGTACAGTTACAAGTCGCTCTGTTTCCTCGCGGTGACCGCTTGTTTCAAAAATGGTGTAGTCTTTACGTATCACAACAGCACGTGCGCCATATTCGCGGAGCAAACGCTCGACTTTTACTTTTTCAGCGATTGCATCTGTTGACACTTTATAAAGCGCAAGCTCCTGCCAGACAATCTCTTCATCAGTATTATAAAAGGCTTTTAAAACATCAACCTGTTTTTCAATCTGTCTCGCAAGTTTCTTCACAACATCTTCCGTTTCATTGATCACAATGGTAAACCGATGTATGCCTTCGATTTCAGATGGTGATGTGTTGAGACTTTCTACATTTATCTTTCTGCGCGAAAATATTATAGCAATCCGGTTTAATAAACCGATTTGATTTTCTGTGTATACGGTAACCGTGAATTCCTGTTTCATATAAAAAATTTATCACTGTTCTTTTGATGATGTTGGTACTGGCAAGACTTATTCTTTAGACCTGGTTGAAATGCATTTGAATTTCAATTGATAGTTTCCTTACTTCAACCTGATCTCGGCAACACTGCAACCCTGTGGCACCATTGGAAAAACATTATTTTCTTTTCCAACCATCACTTCAAGCAGATATGATCCGTCATGATCAAGCATTGTTTTCAAAGCATCCTTCAGTTTTGCGCGTTCAGTTACTTTGTTACCCTCTATATAATATGCTTTTGCTACAGCCACAAAGTCGGGACTGGTAATATCAACAAAAGAATATCTTTTATCATTAAACAATTGCTGCCACTGGCGGACCATTCCCAGGAACTCATTATTCAGTATGAGGATCTTTACATTCACCTTGCTTTGCATAATTGTACCCAATTCCTGGATAGTCATCTGGAATCCACCATCTCCGATTATTGCAACAACGGTCCGGTCCTGATCACCAAACTTTGCACCTATAGCAGCAGGTAAAGCAAATCCCATTGTGCCAAGACCGCCACTGGTAATGTTACTTTTTGTTTGATTGAACCTGGCATAACGACATGCTACCATCTGGTGCTGACCTACATCGGTCACAATGATTGCATTACCCAATGTTAATTCGTTCAACGCTTTGATTACCTCCCCCATGGAAAGAATTTCAGTAGTTGGGTTCATTTCAGGAGTAATACAAAGTTCCTGCTCCTGCTCTTCGTATTCACGGAACTTCTGTAACCAGCCCGGATATACTTTTTGCTCAACAAGTTCAGTCAGCATAGGCAAAGTTTCTTTACAATCGCCCCAGACACCAACAGTTGCTTTTACGTTTTTGTCTATCTCGGCCGGGTCTATATCCAGGTGAATCACCTTTGCCTGCTTGGCGTATTTATCGAGCCTGCCGGTAACACGATCATCGAAACGCATCCCTATCGCAATCAGCACATCACATTCGTTAGTCAGAACGTTCGGACCATAGTTCCCATGCATTCCAAGCATTCCCACGTTCAATGGATGATCAGTTGGTATGGCACTCTCACCCAGGATTGTCCATGCTGAAGGGATACCGGCTTTTTCGATAAAACGCTTAAACTCATTTTCAGCTCTGCCGAGTATTACGCCCTGGCCCCAGATAACAAATGGCTTTTGCGCTTCATTGATCAGCTTCGCAGCTTCTTCAATATATTTTTTCCTGATTATAGGTTTTGGCCGATAGCTACGGATATGATTACAGATTTCATACCCTGCATAATCGAATTTCTGTAACTGTGCATTTTTTGTGATATCAATTAACACAGGTCCAGGACGACCACTACGTGCTATATAGAATGCTTTGGCAAGTGTTGCCGGAATTTCTGAAGCATCTGTAACCTGGTAGTTCCATTTGGTAACCGGGGTAGTAATGTTGATCACATCAGTTTCCTGGAATGCATCAGTACCCAGCAAATGAGCAAATACCTGCCCGGTGATACAAACAAGCGGCGTACTATCTATCATGGCATCAGCAAGACCGGTTACCAGGTTAGTGGCACCGGGGCCGCTCGTGGCGAATACAACTCCCACTTTCCCTGAACTACGGGCAAAACCCTGGGCAGCATGAATTGCACCCTGTTCATGTCGTACGAGTATATGTTTTATTTTTTCCTGGTAATCATATATGGCATCATAAATTGGCATGATGGCCCCACCAGGGTAGCCGAAAATGATATCAGAACCTTCAGCAAGCAAAGCCTCCAGAACAGCGACCGAGCCACTCACGGATTCCACACTCTTAGCCCTTGTTTCTTTTACTTCTTCTTTGGTTGTCAGTTGGATGGTACTCATACTTATATATTTAATAATTCAACTCTTTTTCAATCAGAGTGGTGAGTTGTGAGTGGTAAGTGGTGAGTTAGTTATGAATTATGAGTTATGAGTTATGAGCTTTATTTCACTCACCACTAACTCACCACTCACAACTCACCACTCACAACTCACCACTCACTACTAAAAATTACGCTTCGTCAGTAACGCAGCCTTCCGCAGCGTTTTTCACGCTCATAGCGTATTTATACAACAGTCCTTTTTTCACCTTAAGCTCCGGCTTTTTCCAGGCCTTCTTACGTTCAGCTATAACCGAATCTTCGACTTTAAGATGTATAGTATTATTTATTGCATCGAGTTCAATGATGTCGCCGTCCTGGACAAAACCAATAAGCCCCCCTTCATAAGATTCCGGTGTGATGTGACCAACCACGAAACCATGAGTACCACCACTGAAACGGCCATCAGTAATTAAAGCAACACTTTTACCGAGTCCCGCACCGATCAGTGCAGATGTTGGCTTAAGCATTTCTGGCATTCCGGGCGCACCCTTAGGTCCTTCATTTTTAATTACCACAACATCTCCGGGCTGCACACGGCCTGAGCTGATGCCTGCTATCAGCATTTGCTCGCCGTCAAATACACGTGCGGGACCTGTAAACTTCTCGCCTTCTTTACCGGTGATCTTTGCAACACTTCCCCCTTCGGCCAGGTTACCATACAATATCTGCAGGTGACCGGTCGGTTTAATGGGATGTTCGAGTGGATATAATATTTTTTGAGTTTCAAAATTGATAGGCGCGATATCTGCCAGGTTTTCTTTCAGCGTTTTACCTGTTACGGTAAGACAGTCGCCATGCAGCAAACCCTGGTCAAGCAGGTAACGCATTACTGCAGGAACTCCGCCGTGTTCATGAAGATCCTGCATCAGGTATTTCCCACTCGGCTTAAGATCCGCCAGCACTGGTACTCTATTGCTGATAGCCTGGAAATCATCCTGTGTCACAGTCAATCCAACAGATTTGGCAATTGCTATAAAGTGAAGCACTGCATTGGTTGATCCACCCAGCACCATGATTACGGTCATTGCATTTTCAAATGCTTCACGTGTCATAATATCTGATGGCTTGATATCTTTCTCAAGCAGGATGCGTATAGCCTTACCGGCATCACGACATTCCTGTTGTTTTTCCTCGCTTAATGCAGGATTTGATGATGAATAAGGAAGGCTCATACCCAGAGCTTCAATAGCAGATGCCATGGTATTCGCTGTATACATACCACCGCATGCACCGGCCCCGGGACAGGTATGTTTTATGATCCCTTTGAAGTCTTCAACACTAAGATTACCAGCTATTTTCTGACCTAGCGCTTCAAAAGCAGAGACAATATTCAGATCCTGCCCTTTATAATGTCCTGGTGCAATTGTACCACCATAAACCATGATAGATGGTCTGTTCAAACGACCCATTGCCATAATTGAACCCGGCATGTTTTTATCGCAGCCCGGAACAGTGATAACACCATCATAATACTGGGCGCCACAAACTGCTTCGATGCTATCCGCAATCAGGTCGCGGCTAACAAGAGAATAACGCATACCATCTGTTCCATTACTCATGCCGTCACTAACACCGATTGTATGAAAAGTTAATCCCACCAGGTCATTTTCCCAAACTCCTTTTTTTATAACAGCAGCGAGCTCGTTCAGGTGCATGTTGCAGGTATTGCCATCATAACCCATGCTGGCAATACCGACCTGCGCTTTATTCATATCAGCATCTGTAAGACCAATGCCATATAACATAGCCTGTGCTGCAGGTTGTGTTTCATCCTGTGTGAATGTCTTCGAATATTTATTAAGCTCTTTGTTCATCCCTGATTTTTTCTGCTATGCTTTAGCCAATTTATTTGAAAGTGATTCGCTTTGCCTGGTTTATTGTTAAAGTGAATCGTTTAAGTGATGTTTGTTTGTTGTCTATTTGCTGTCCCAGTGCACTATACAAGTTGTCCCAGTTTATTTATCGGTTCTTTGTCAGCCAGTATCGCTTTTTCAATCACCCTGTTTTTATATGCCACCTGGATCTGCCTGCTTACTGTGTTGTTCCATTCTTTATTAAAAGGAACACCATCCAGTGACTCCCATCCGATAACTTCAGCGGCGGTTCCACAGAAAAAAGCAGCATCGGCACCTTTAATGGTCTCAGTCGTAAAAAATGATTCTTCTACTACAATCCCTGCTTCGCGACAAATGTCGAGCACTGTTGAACGGGTGATACCGGGAAGAATGTTTCCCGGTGCAGGAGTGAAAATTTTACCATCTTTTTCATAAAACATATTTGCCCCGGGACCTTCTGCCACAAAACCATTCATATCGGCAAGCAATGCTTCATCATAGCCGGCAGCTTTCGCTTCCTGGCTTGCCATAATTGAGTTTACATAATGGCCGGTAGCTTTTGCCTGAATCTTAAAACCTTTAGGATTCGGGCGCTGGAAAGATGAAGTCATCACCTTTAATAAGGTGTTTCCCAGGAAGGGTTCCATCTTCCAGACAGCAATCATTATATATGATTCTGTGTTCCGGTTGAAACTCATATTTGCCGGGCAATAAACCAGTGGCCTGATATAAGCATCCTGCAATTCATTCAGACGAAGCAATTCATAAGTTGCCCTGATCAAAGCATCAGATTCGTATTCATAAGGAAGATTCAGCGCAAGTGCAGATTGCCTGAGTCTTTCATAATGTTCTTCAGCTTTAAAAATCTTTGTTTCACCACTTACTGTCCGGTAAGAACGTATTCCTTCAAAAACACCATAGCCATAGTGCAGGGTTTGTCCATACAGGTCAACCTTTGCTTCAGCTGCCCGAACAAAACTTCCGTTCAGGTATATGAGCGTATTTTCATCATAATAACTAGCCATAGTGTAAAAATTTTTTGACAAGCGGTGAAAAAAAAACGACCCGCCTTTTTTGGAGGCGGGTCGCTTAGTATCTTTTAGTTTTTATGTTATACGTTAGCTCCACCTCCGTTAAATACAGGTATAATAATAATGACGACCACAATAATGACTGTGATTAGTTTTGCAACAATATTATTTATCCTGCTATTCAACATCGTGAGCTGTATAACACGAATATACGAACCGCCTTTAAAAAAACAAAGAACTTTTAAGAGAATTATGAATTATGAGTTATGAATTATGAAACCAGTTATTAATGTAACCGGGTTCATTTCATAATTTTCTTTCATAATTCATATCTCATAATTCATATCTCTCTTGAAATAATTCTCTTCAAATTATTGTAGAGTTTCTCAACTCGATGTTTGACTTACTTATGCCATCGGGAGTGCGCTTTGTCACAAAATCACTAACCAACTCGCCGATTGTGGAGGTAGAATAGAAGTTTGTGGAGTCGATGTCCCTGGTCACAAACCCATTCACCAGCGTCCAATCAACAGCTTCTCTTACGAGTGCTGCTTCGGTAGTAAGGCCAAAATGATCCAGTAACATGGCCGCTGAAAGAATTGATCCAAGCGGATTTGCGATGTCTTTGCCGGTTGCCTGCGGATAAGAACCGTGAATTGGTTCGAAAAGAGCAGCACCTTTACCAATGGATGCGGATGGCAACAAACCAAGTGAACCGGTAATTACACTAGCCTCATCACTGATAATATCACCAAACATGTTTTCTGTAAGAATTACATCAAACTGCCTTGGATTTAGAATGATTTGCATGGCAGCATTATCAACAAACAAAAAATCAACATTCACATCAGGATAACCTGGTGCCATATCCTGAACAACTTTCCGCCATAACCTTGAAGTTTCCAATACATTGGCTTTGTCAACCAGTGTAAGTTTTTTTCTTCTTTTCTGTGCGTGCTGGAAAGCCAGGTGTGATACGCGCTCAATCTCTTCCTTTGTATAAGTACAGTCGTCGGTAGCTACTGTTTTTTCTGCATTGATTTCTTTTTTGCCAAAATAAATACCTCCTGTTAATTCGCGATAGATCACAAAATCGACTCCCTCGATGTTTTTTGTCTTTAGTGGTGACAGGTGATGAAGAGCAGGATAAGTATTTACTGGTCTTATGTTGGCAAATAGTTGCAACGACTTTCTGAGTTTAAGCAAACCTTGTTCAGGTCTTACTTTAGCTGAGGGGTCGTTGTCATATTTCGGATGGCCAATTGCACCGAATAGAATGGCATCGCTGCTTAGCGCGGCTTCAATCGTTTCATCAGGCAGCGGATTGCCGGTTTTATCGATTGCATCGGCTCCCATCAGGCAATACTTATAATTAAACTGGTGATGAAATTGCTCAGCAACTGCGTTTAACACTCGGATCGCCTGCCTCGTAACTTCGGGACCAATACCATCGCCTTCAATAACTACTATCTGTTTATTCATATAAATCTATTTCTGAGTCGTGACTAATTCGTTATCCTCTTCTTTTGTGGCTGATGTTCCTTTGTACTTCTGTTCAAATGCCAGGATCGCATCACGGTTACTTAATAAATAATCGATATCATCATAGCCATTTAACATACAGGTTTTTTTATAATCGTTGATATAAAACCTTTCCTGGTCGCCGGTTGAATCAATTGTGATTGTCTGATCTTCGAGGCTCACTTTAATGGTTGAATTGGGATCAGCTTTCACAACTGAAAAAATCTTTTGCAGGAACTCATCCGAAACCTGAACAGGCAACAGGAAGTTGTTGAGCGCGTTACTCTTGAATATATCTGCAAAAAAACTGCTGACGACAACATCAAATCCATGGTCCTTTATTGCCCAGGCAGCATGTTCACGGCTGGAGCCTGAACCAAAGTTTTTGCCGGCAACCATGATCTTTCCTTTATAGGTCGGATCATTCAGAACAAAATCGGGTTTTGGCTGATTGTTATTATCATAACGCCAGTCACGAAAAAGGTTGTCACCAAAACCGTCCCTGCTGGTAGCTTTCAGAAAACGTGCAGGGATTATCTGATCGGTATCAACGTTCTCAATTTCTACCGGAACAACTGTTGAATGAATGATATTTATGCTTTTGCCCATTGTTTGGATCTTGTGTTAATTTTCTAAAAACTCTCTTACATCACTTACCACTCCTGTTATTGCTGCAGCAGCCGCTGTGAGGGGACTGGCAAGTAATGTTCTTGCATTCGGCCCCTGGCGGCCTTCGAAGTTCCGGTTTGAAGTCGAGATACAATATTTGCCGGCAGGTATCTTGTCTTCATTCATACCAAGACAAGCTGAGCAACCTGGTTGCCTTAGTTTGAAGCCTGCTTCTTCCAGCACTTTATCCAGGCCTTCTTCAATTGCCTGCTTCTCTACCTGTTTAGAGCCGGGTACCACCCAAACTTCAACGCCGTCGGCCTTATGTTTACCTTTAATAAAAGAAGCAACCAAACGAAGGTCTTCTATACGTGCATTTGTACAGCTGCCAATAAAAACATAATCTACCTTCTGACCCTTAATCCTGGCGCCGGGTTGAAGACCCATATAGTTGAGAGACTTCATAAAAGAAAGTCTCTCAGATTCATCCATATCATTTTCAGAAGGGATGAATCCACTAACGCTCATGCCCATCCCAGGATTGGTACCATAGGTAATCATAGGGTCTATTTCTGAACCCTGTATATTTATTTCTTTATCAAAAACTGCATCTTCATCGCTGAACAATTCTTTCCAGTATTCCATCCGGCTATCCCACTGTGGGTTATCACCAACGGACGAAGGGGCGAATAACCGTCCCTTCATATAATCAAATGTAGTCTGATCAGGTGCAATCATACCTCCGCGGGCACCCATCTCTATACTCATATTACAGATGGTCATCCTCGCTTCCATTGAAAGACTGCGGATAGCTGAACCTGCAAATTCTACAAAGTAACCGGTGGCTCCGCTGGCTGAAATTTTTGCGATTATATAAAGGATGATGTCTTTGGAAACAACGCCTTTATTTAATTCCCCATCCACATTAATACGCATCAACTTTGGTTTGCTTTGAAGCAAACACTGTGTTGCCATTACCATTTCTACTTCACTGGTACCGATTCCGAAAGCGATCGCACCGAAAGCGCCATGCGTACTGGTGTGACTATCTCCACAAACAATGGTCATACCTGGCTGCGTAATTCCAAGTTCGGGACCTATAATATGAACAATGCCCTGGAACGGATGTCCAAGGCCATATAATTCGATATCGTGATTCTTACAATTTTCAATTAACTGCTGCACCTGCTTCCGGGATAACTCATCCTTGATGGGAAGATGTTGATTTTCTGTAGGAACATTATGATCCGCCGTTGCTACTATTTGTTGCGGACGAAAAACCCTGAGGCCACGCTTTTCCAGGCCATTAAAAGCCTGTGGCGAAGTTACTTCGTGTATAAAATGTTTATCGATGTACAGAACACTCGGGCCGTCGGGTATAGACTGCACTACGTGTTTGTCCCAGATCTTCTCAAATAGTGTTTTGCCCATATGGTGGTTTTAGCAAAATGGTGTTATTGTCAAAGTTGTTTTTAGCAAATGATCAGGCAGATACAATGGGTTGATAAGTTGAAGCCATTTCCTTCAGATCCTCATCTTCAACTTCCCTCTTATTATCTGCTACGATCAAAAACTCGTTGTATAAAATATCTATATCGTTCCTGGTAAATTGAAATCCAAGCACATGAAAACGGTGTGCAAGAGCAGAGCGTCCACTTCTTGCTGTTAACACAATCCGTGAGCCAGCAGCCCCGACATCTTCAGGGTTGATAATTTCATAGGTTGTTGAGTCTTTCAGAAATCCATCCTGGTGAATACCAGAACTATGAGAAAAGGCATTTGCTCCCACTATAGCCTTGTTAGGTTGAACCGGCATACGCATGGTATCTGAAACCAGGCGGCTCATGGGGTTCAGCTGGTTAGCCCTGATATCTGTATAGAAGCCGAGGGTCTGATGTTGCTTTATCACCATAACTACTTCTTCAAGCGATGTATTACCGGCTCTTTCTCCCAAACCATTGATGGTACACTCAATTTGCCTTGCACCACTCATTACACCTGCAATTGAATTGGCAGTTGCAAGACCAAGGTCATTGTGACAATGACAGCTGATTATCGCCTTGTCGATATTGGGCACATTGTTTTTCAGATAAGCGATTTTTTCGCCGTATTGATGCGGCAGACAGTATCCGGTTGTGTCGGGAATATTTACTGTTGTTGCACCGGCGGCAATAACTGCTTCGATAACGCGGGCAAGGTACTCGTTTTCGGTACGGCCGGCATCCTCTGCATAAAATTCAACGTCATCTGTAAAGTTCTTCGCCCATTTCACGCACTGAATAGCCCTTTGAAGGATATCTTCCCGGTTAGAATTAAATTTGGATTTAATATGAAAATCCGAGGTGCCAATCCCGGTGTGGATCCTGGGCCTTTTCGCGTTTTTCAGGGACTCACCTGCCACTTCAATATCCTTTTGAACCGCGCGGCTGAGTGCGCAGACAGTGGCATTGGTAATCACCTTTGAAATATCGCTAACGCTTTGAAAATCACCGGGTGAAGAAATAGGGAAACCGGCTTCGATGATATCTACGCCCAGGTCTTCCAGGGCAAGCGCAAGCTCAATCTTTTCTTTGGCGTTTAATTTACAACCTGGCACCTGTTCGCCGTCGCGGAGCGTTGTATCAAAGATGAAAATTTTCTGATCGGCCATAAAAAGGGATTGAATTTTTGTCAAAAAAAGCTGTCAGATCTTTACTTTTGTATCGGAATCAACAAGTTACAAACAGACAGCCTCCGAAATTACCCAACTTTCCGGTGGAAAGGAAATCAAAATAAAGGTTAGATTACAGGGTTGAAGGATATTTGAACTAGCTGAAACATACTGCAGTACAGTATTATAACGTTTTTTATTTACGATGCCCAACCGATCTACAGATGCGCTGTTTCAGCTTATTAAGTCTCTGGAAAAGTCAGAGAAAAGGAATTTTAAGCTTTATGTGAACCGCCACTCTTCCGGGGAAGACCTTAAAATCGTCCAGTTATTCGACGCGCTTGATAAAATGGAGGATTACGACGAAACCCTGCTGCTTCAAAGGCACAAAAGCATCAAAAAGCAACAGCTTTCAAATATGAAAGCGCATCTTTATCGCCAGATCCTAAGCAGTCTGCGCCTTATAAAACAAGAAGATAATGTTGATATTCAACTACATGAGCAGATGGATCATGCCAGGATCCTGTACAATAAAGGCCTTTATCTCCAAAGTCTGAAAGTGCTGGACCGGATGAAGGAATTCGCCCGAAGTCATCACCAGCTCACCTACCTGCAACAGGTGCTGTTTTTTGAAAAGAAGATTGAAGCCCTCCATATAACCCGTAGTATGCAGGACAGGGCAGATAAACTTACCGCACAATCAAACGAGGTGAACTCGCGGCTTGTGCTGGTAACAGTGCTTTCTAACCTTTCACTCCAGTTATATAGCTGGTACATCAAAAATGGACCAGCCAGGAACGAAAAGGATGAGCAGGCCATTCAATTGTTTTTTGATACTCATCTGCCTTCGAACGCATCGGAAGCCAGGGGATTTTATGAGAAGTTATACCTGTACCAAAGTTATTGCTGGTATGCTTTTATCCGCCAGGACTTCCTGATGTATTACCGTTATACCAGCCGCTGGGTGGAACTTTTTGATAAGGATCCGTTTATGATTGAAGTGGAAACGGCACATTATATCAAGGGTATGCACAACCTGCTAAGCGCACATTTTGATCTGCAGAACTATAAAAAGTTTAACGAAGTACTTCAGCGTTTTGAAACTTTTTCAGAGAGCGATATCGTTACTCATAACTATAACAACCGTATTCAGACTTTTGTCTACCTCCATATCTCAAAGCTGAACAAACACTTCATGGAAGGCACTTTTAGTGAGGGGGTAAAGCTTGTTCCCTATATAGAAGAGAAACTCCATGAATACAGTTTATATCTCGACCGTCACCGGGTACTGGTTTTCTACTACAAGATTGCATCGCTATATTTCGGAAGTGCGGATTACGAAACTACGGTCGATTATCTCAATAAGATAATCAACTGGAAGGTGGATCTGCGTACCGATCTGCAGTGTTATGCAAGGTTGCTTCACCTGATTGCACATTATGAGCTCGGTAATTTTGAACTGCTTGAATACCTGTTCAAATCTGTCTACCGCTTTATGGCTAAGATGGAAAATCTGAGTCTTGTTGAAGAGGACATTTTTAAGTTTTTGAGAAGAAGTTTTGGTTTGTCGCCAAGGAAACTGAAACCAGAATTCGAAAAATTACTTGAGAAGTTAAAACAACAGGAAAAAAGCAGGTTCGAAACCCGGGCTTTTGCTTATCTCGATATCATTTCATGGCTGGAATCCAAGATCAGCGATGTTCCTGTTCAGGATGTGATTCGTGCGAAATACCTGAAAGAGTCAAAACGAAAGGCTGTTGAGACTCAGCCTTAGCAGTGTTATTTATTCGAATACATCATATTTTGATTTCGCTAATCAGATGTCGTATTAGTCGCGCTTATTTTTGAATTGTTGATTTTTTCACGTTCATGGCGTTCACTCGGTTCTTCCCTTCGCCGGATGGGCCTTTCGGTTGGTTTGATTTGCCACTGTGATTCCTGGTTAGTTTGGTCGTTTATGCCGGTGGCTGCTGTTGTCTCCGGTCAGCTTTTAGCGCCTTGATCGGCTTTGTTAACCATTCTTTCAGCGGTAGTGGCTGCCCCGCCCTGATCGGCTTCAGTAACTCCGACCAGGAATCGAATGTGGCAAATCAGACCAACCTCAGGCCCATCCTGCATGCTTCAATCTCGTTCTTAAGGGAACATGCGACCAGCTCAACAAAATTCAACATTCACTTATCGCAGTTATCAGCATTGCAGTCTCTGCATTCCATTATTAGCACTTCTATTAGCACTTCAGGTTTCAGCATTCCGTTAGCAGCATGCAGTTATCGCAATGCAATAGTTGCAATTGCAATTATCCCGATAAGCTTCTCTATGCTTCGCTGAACTACGCTTGTCGAATTATACTTCAACTTCAACAATTCAGATGTTGATATTCAGCTATCGACATTTCTATTTTCTCGCTTCTATCTCTGTGTTTGAATCATACCGCCTTCAATTCGCCGGCAAGGTGACAACTAAGCCTTACCAATGATACATGCAGAAAATAAGAAATGGCTGAACATTGCATTGTAACATTAAGGCGTTACAGTACTAGGTTGCTAACCTTGCAGGTTGCAGTTCTACTTCTTTAGTCCAATGTGATCCTTCCAGACAATTGCAGATCCCCAGCTGAAGCCCTTGATATATTAGTTAAAGCGATTAGCACTATGAATGCTTTGATGATAGCGGCAATGAATTTAACTATGCGACCTGCAATGAAGGAATAGTAAGAAATGTAATGACTGGTCGCATAGTCCCCCAAATGGATGAGTGAGTTGGGAGCGGGATGGTGCTTTTGTTTGGCCTTCGTACCGTGGTTAGAGTTACTGCAGCCGATCAGGGCCCAACAGTAACTTCCCCTGAAAGAATTCTTAAAAAAAGCCGATCAAGGCACTAAAAGCTGATCGGAGACAACAACAGCCACCGGTATGAACAATGAAACTAACCACGGGACACAGCCAAACAAAAGCACCATCCTGCTCCCAACGGAGCGAAGGAATGCCACAGAACTGTTGCACAATCGTGCTGTAACAACCTTGAAGATCTATAACTAGAATTTTACTTCAAACTATGAGACCGTTGATACTCGAGATAAGCATCAATCCCACCCTTAAGATTAAATACATAATCTTTATTGAATCCGTATTGATTTATTAATTGCCTGATTGCTTTTGCTGACCTGCTACCCGACTTACAATGAAATATCAGCCTCTTATTTTTGCTAAGCTTTTCTTCCACATCAGCTGATCCATTAATAATGTCTTCCATAGGTAGTAGCATTCCGCCAATATTAACCTGGTCATATTCGGCCTTTGTCCTCGTATCAATCAGATCAATCATCTCCGCATTCTGTTTCATCCAGTAAAAATCCTGCGCGGTGATTTCGTTGATGGGATTGGTGCCAGAGCAAAAAGCCTCATAGTCAATCAGGGTATTGATGGTGGGGTTTTCACCATTGAGTGGGTTATCAATTCTTCGGTTAAGGGTAAATGTTTGACTACTCATACCGAGCGCTTCGAAATGAAAAATCTTACCTGACAAAACTTTTCCAATACCGGCAACTATTTTGATTACTTCCAACGCCTGTATAGATCCTATGATTCCAGGCAAAACACCCAATACTCCCGCTTCACTACAGTCTGGTACTGATTCAGGTGGCGGAGATACAGGAAACAAATCGCGGTAATTGGGACCGCGGCTTCCATCGATGTTTAAAAAATTAAATACCGAGACCTGGCCCTCAAACCTGAATACAGATCCGTAAACCAGAGGTTTACCGGATAAAACCGCCGCATCATTGATAAGATAACGTGTCGGAAAATTGTCAGAACCATCTGCAATCACATCATAGTTCCTGATGATGTCCATGGCATTGGATGATGTTATTTTTTCAGGGTGCGCTATTATGTTGATTAAAGGATTTAATTGCTTCAATTTTTCGGCCGCAGTACCGGCTTTCGATTCCCCGGTGTCATCTGTATCAAAAAGAATTTGTCTCTGGAGATTGCTGATATCTACATAATCATCATCCACAATACCGATGGTCCCAATTCCTGCTGCCGCCAGGTACAGCAATATTGGGCTGCCAAGGCCTCCCGCCCCTATCACCAACACCTTTCCAGCCTTAAGTTTAAGCTGTGATGATTCACCAAAGCCATTCAGGCGGAGATGACGGGCGTATCTGGCAAGTTCGATTTCAGTTAAAGAAGACAATTGAATAGAATTATGAATTATGAGTTATGAGTTATGAGTGAGTTATGAATTATGAAATAAGAGTATGCTATATGATTTTTTGATTTCACTATGTTTTTGTCTTCAATTATGATTCCGCCACGGTTTTGACTTCAATCATAACAACAAATATTATAAAACCCATGAAAATGCGAAGATCCGCAATTTTATAACTTACAACTCACTCATAACTCTTTCATAACTCATAACTCATAATTCATAACTCTATTCAACTGTCTTAGAAAAACTGAAAATTCAGGATTTTGACCTGTTCAAACTCCAGTTGAGGATTCAGCTTCCAGCAGCTGGTAATAATAGATACTTCGGCGCTTACCGAGATGATGATATAATGAAATCCGGGTTTTGCTATACTTGCTTCAAGTGGGTCCGGAATAGAGGATTTATCGGGATGCGAAACATACATTCCAAGAAGCGTCACCTGGTTTTCTTCAGCGATCTTTTCTGCATTCAAGAGATCCGCGCCGCTTAGTTGTAACATCCCGGAACCTGTAACATGTGTCACCTGCACCGTTCCATCGTGGTTGACCACCCCATAGAAAAAACCACGGCATACGCTGGGGTAGGCAGCGACTGCATCACTGATCATCTGATCGTTCGGCTTCGGTAGTATTGCTATCATATAAGATGAGATATTATATAAATCATATTCCTATCTGATATAAAAATTGTTCCACCGGGTTAATTCCCTTCCAAACCAAGCGAGGATTCAATCCATCTTGTCTCGAAATCGTTTTTTCTGGCTTTCGATTCAGTCAAATCTGCACTCCCAAAATTTCTCCTGAACAAATCCCCCTGAATAAATCCCCCTGAATAAATCTTCGTGAACAAAATCCCTCCTAAACAAACCCTCGTCAACCAATCCCTCCTTAACAGCAATCATTTCAAGTTAAGATACCCAACCAGGATACAAATCGCTCAAATTATCTACTACGTTTTTCACTGCGGTCACTCCTTTGTGCTTAAACTTAAAAACTTTCTCGTGTTTTTCAACTTACAACCCAACTCACCACTCAACTTACCACTCATCACTCACCACTCACCACTTTTATATAACTTCTTTCACCGAGCTCAATCATGCTGCTTGGTTTGTTAATTTAGCGAGTTTTTTTTCTAAGGTAGCTATTTGTTGTTTCCGTTGTTTTTCTTTGTATTCATCCATGTTGAC
>Ga0193752_1000226_pt1 | contig 64852 bp, 53 predicted proteins | sample H1c1metaG_FD_144924 | JGI IMG/M metagenome (GOLD analysis project Ga0193752, IMG submission 144924) | Soil microbial communities from a riparian zone of the East river system, Colorado, United States - H1c1 | ecosystem: Environmental > Terrestrial > Soil > Riparian zone | place: USA: East River...
AAGCTCGTGCGGATCGCCTTTGCCATCGTTAAGTCCGGCCTGCCGTTTAGGCCAGAGCTCTTACAAAACGCTTGCACAAAACCATAGAATCTCAGCGTGAGCGGAGCGGAGAAATGGAAAGTTACTGATTTCACGCGAATATTCGCGGGGAGACCTCAGGGCCTGGCCCCATTTCCAGAGGAAGGACAGAGCCCTGCACCTCCCTTTCCGTTACGGCTGCGTATCCGGCAGATTCGTATACTTCTTGGTGACGATGTTCCATCGTGTTGCACGCCACGCGCCATTGATGAAGCACTGACCCACTGCTTGCACGACGCCATTCGTTTCGTTGCGATTGTTGAGCGCGAACGCTTCGCAAATAGAATCTTCGCCATCTGCGTTATTCGGTGCCGGCAATTGCTTCATGCCGAAGTTGGCGTGATAGATGTACGCGGCTTTGCGCATCGGTGAGTTAGCGCTGGTTTTGTAGTCGCTGTAGCCTGTGATGAAGCCTTGGTCGTTCACTTCGCGGGCAAGGCTGTTCACGCCATTCGCAAGGACGCCGAGGTCGGCGGACGAAGTTGTGACGCCATTCCAGTAGAGCGCACGCTTGACGCTGCCGTAGCTGATGTAGCCGACCACTGCGCCAGTCTCATTGATTCCGTAAGCATCGCCGGTGTGAGAGCCCGGATTTCTACTGCTTGGGGTCTTCGGAAACGGAACGGACGTGACCAACGAAGCTCCGGACTGAATGCGAAACAATCCATAGTCGCTCGATCCGCGGTCCATGCCCGCGACCTTGCCTCCGTTGTTCACATCGAACGCCGCTGCGGTCGCAAAGAAGCCATTGTCGACGGGGCAGAACAGCATTGAAGAATTCGCATTCGACGAAGTCCATTTCACTGGAATGTCGGAATAGCAATCGCCTTCCGTATCGGGGAAAGGCTCGGTGACCGTCTCCCATTTGATATGCGATTCGCCCACAATCAAGCCGTTATCGTTGATGGCGTGAGCCATCGTGTTCCATTTGACGCTCGGATAGTAGGAGGCGTACGGGTTGCCGACGATCGGATCTATTTGCCCCAGACTCGATTTCCAAAAAAACGGGCGAGTGTGAGTGGTATCGGGTGCGCCGTGAAAAAATCCCACCACCTCGCCGTTGTTATTGATGCCTCTTGCCTCCGAGCGAGTGACACCGATGCCAACGGGGATCGTTTGCATGGAGAAGGCTGAATAAACGAACGCACGTTGAATGCCCGCGCTACTCCTAGACGTCCCGACAATATGGCCGGCATTGTTGATGTCGTAGGCAGTGCTCGATGCATCGTTGCCGAGCACGCCGAGATCCGTAAACGACGCACTGACATAGCCGTATTGAGTGATGCCGTTTTGTTCGGCAAAGGAGGGCGCCGCGATGACGCAGCCAAGACTCGCTAGAAGTATCCGACGCACGTTCATGATTCGTCTCCCACATAAATTGGAGTGGCCAAACTCGTTGGGCCAAGCTGGTATAGCCATAACAGGGTTTCGATATCTAAGACGGAATCTGGGGACGAAACGGCTCATCGTCTTAATAAGTCCGACGGTGTGAGGCCGGGGTCTTCCTGTATGAAGGTGCAGCGTTTGCGAGTTGTGACTAGCGATTGGTGATTCGAGATTCGTGACTCGTGACTCGTGACTCGAGATTCGAGATTCGTTAGACGGGAGTCGTGAATCGAGACGCGCGATCGGTGATTCGATCTTCGTTTCTAGGTCCGCTCACCCGGAGTTGGTCTTGAAGGCTCTGCCATCCGGGGGACAGACCAAAGATCAGTTCCCATTCAACGGAGCCCTTCGAGCAACTCAGGGAGAGCGGAGCGGAGATCCACTCCTCATCTCCACGCAAACTGTCCGACTTTGCGCAAATGGAGCGAAGGCAACATTCGCACCGAAGGTTCTACGGCCGGGTGCGTTTTCTGTTCGTCACACCTCAGTAAAGAATCGTCTTGAACAAGATATCCCCGACATCTCCATTGCCGCATTGATGCCGAGGCGTTCAACTTGTACGATCGAAGGACTGAATCCAAAGAAAGAGTGGGGGAATCTATGTTCACGCACAAAATGGCTGCGTTGCTTTTGGGCATCGTAGCGAGCACCGGCGCGCTCGCGGCGGACGCACCTGCCTTCACGTCGGCAGAGCTCAACACGCTCCCGACTAAAAACTGGATCACCAACGGTGGCTCGCTGAAAAATCAGCGGCATTCTCCGTTGAAAGAAATCAACACGCGCAATGTATACGGGCTCAAAGGCGTGTGGCAGGTTCATCTCAACGGATCGGGGATGGGTCCGCCGTATTCCGCCGAAGCACAACCGCTCGTCCACGATGGCGTTCTTTATATTCCCACCGGCGCGGACGATGTCTTTGCGATCGACATCGATACCGGCAAATTCAAATGGGTGTACCAGGCAAATCTCGAAAAAGGCATCAATACGATTTGCTGCGGCTGGGACAACCGCGGCGTTGGACTTGGTGAAGGCAAAGTCTTTGTTGGCCGACTCGACGGCAAATTGGTGGCACTCGACCAGAACACCGGTAAGGAAGTGTGGTCTGTGCAGGCGGAGCGCTGGCAAGAAGGTCTGACGCTCACGAGTGCGCCGCTCTACTACGATGGAATGGTGATCACCGGTTTCGCGGGCGCCGAGTATGCAGTGCGCGGCCGAATCAAAGCGTACAGCGCGAAAGATGGCTCGTTGCTGTGGACCTTCTACACTGTGCCAGCGCCAGGTGAATTTGGTTCGAAGACGTGGCCGTCCGATAACGATTCGTGGAAGCGCGGCGGCGGTACGGTGTGGCATACGCCCGCAGTCGATCCGGAACTCGGGCTCATTTATTTTTCCACTGGCAATGCAGGGCCTGACTACAACGGTTCCGTGCGAAAGGGCGACAATTTATTCACTGCTTCCATCGTCGCACTCGATATCAAGACGGGGAAATATCGGTGGCACTTTCAAGAAGTGCATCACGATATCTGGGATTACGATGCACCCAATCCCGTCGTTCTCTTCGATCAAATGTATCGTGGCCGCTTGCGCAAAGGCTTGGCGCAAGTCGGCAAGACTGGCTGGGTTTATATTCTCGATCGCACCAACGGCAAACCGCTGATTGGCATCGACGAAAAACCTGTCCCGCAAGACCTGCGGCAGCATACGGCCAAGACACAACCGATCCCACGCGGTGAGCCGACCATTCCGCAGGAAGTCTCGATCGCGCCGTACGGCAGTCGTCTCGTTAATAAGGGCAGAACATTTACGCCGTATTGGGATGTACCGGTGATCTCAACGCCGGGGCCGGTCGCAGGACCCAATTGGGCGCCGAGTTCGTACTATCCCGAACTTGGGCTTCTCTATGTCTGCGCGAACGATCGTGTTGGACGCTATCGTGCACAGGGTACGGAAATGCCGGCTCGCAAGGACGGCGAACCACTTTTTGTTCAAGCTCCGCTTGTCACCACGGGCATCTTCACTGCAATGGATATGCGAACCAACAAGATCGCTTGGCAACAGCGATGGGATGACCGTTGTTACAGTGGATCGATCAACACCGCAGGTGGCTTGGTGTTTACAGGCCGCAACGACGGCCGCTTCGTGGCGCTCGATGCGAGCAATGGCGATGTGTTGTGGGAGTTTCAAACCGGCGCCGGTGTGAATGCGACAGCCACTGTCTTCGAACACAAAGGCAAAGAACACATTGCGATTTTTTCAGGCGGTAGCTTGCTCGGCGGCGCACCTCCGGGTGACAGCGTTTGGTTGTTTTCGTTGGACGGCAAACTCGACCCAGTGAATCCGCCCGCGCCACCCGCTAGCGCACGCATTTCCATGACGGGGGCCAACGCAGAAGCAGGTCGAGCCTCATTCACCAAGTACTGCTCGCAGTGCCATGGCGTGGATGGCAAGGGCGGCCACGATAATGCGCCCAACATCACCAGCATTCGCAATCAGCAACAAGTGCTGTACATGATCATGACCGGTCGAAACTCGATGCCCCCCATCGGCGGCGCGATGAAACCCGAAGAGGTGCGCGATGTCACCGAGTTCGTCACACGCACGATGTTCGTGGATCCGAGGTAGTTTGAGGAGGGAATTGGGGATGGCCTCAATTCCCTTCGAGAAGTGTTTCCCACCTCCCTCTTTATTCGTTCGCGTTGAGTGCGGCCTGTCCTGAGGAGATCGAAGGATCGAAGCCTGCGACTCAATCAGGGCTGTCGGTGACAAGGAAGGATGAGAGCGAGATCCCTTCGATCTCCTCAGGGCGAACGGAGTTCGGGGGAGTGTTTTCCGTCCCCTCTCCCTCTCCGTTCGCGTTGAGTGCGGCCTGTCCTGAGGAGATCGAAGGATCGAAACGATCCGAAGTCCAGAGCCGAGCCAGATCCCTTCGATCTCCTCGGAGCGAACGGTGTTTCGGAATCACGTGTTCTGCTAGTCTTTACTCGCCAATGACTCCACAAGGATGTGCAGTATGTTTTGGGTTTATATCCTTCAGTGCGCCGACGCTACTTTCTACGTTGGCCATACCGATTGTCTGGAAGCGCGCATCGCGCAGCACCAGCAGGGCTCGTTTCGCTCTTGCTACACCTTTGAACGTCGACCCTTAGAGATTCGGTTTTCGCAGAGCTTTCCCACACGTGCGGAAGCGTTGTCTGCCGAAAGAATGATCAAGGGTTGGAGTAGGGCTAAAAAGACAGCTCTGATCGAGGGCGATTGGAGTGAGGTGTCACGGCTGGCTGCGTTTCAGTACTGGAAGTAGGACGGAGTTACCCATGTCGATCGAGCAATTGCCAGTGCACCGTCCATGGTGATCTCAGGGCGAACGGGTTCGGGTACTGGCCTCCGCAGCCTCAAATCGCTCCGTGACAATATTTGACCTTCTTGCCGCTCCCGCACGGGCACGCCTCATTTCTGCGAATCGGTGGAGGAAACGGTAGCGATGCCGGGCGTTCGATTCCTCTTGCGAGTGCGGCATTGAGGCGAGGTTCGCTGACGGGTTGTAGGAATTTTCGGTACGTTGGAAACAGGGTCCGCAGTGCCTCATGCACAATCTGGCGGATGGCTGCGCGTTCTGGATTAGTGATGGCGTCGGGGGAGGGTGCAGTCGTTTTAGGAGTTGCATTCTGCATCCCGCGCGCTGCTGCAAACGCAGCCAAATTCGCATACATTAGAGTGAGATTCGGATCCAGATTGGATCTATCGTCTTTGTCCGCAACGGCAAGGACGACATCGCGCCGCGATAACTCCTTTTTCGCTTCATTAATGAACACCGGTTCACTCCACCACTCCGAGAACTTCAGCCAGCGTCCATACCACGCTGAATCCAAAGCGCAAAAATAGATAGGCCGACCGTCGAAGTTCGCGATCATCACTAAACTGCCAAATCTGCCGGCGCCTTCCATACCGCTAGGAAGCGCGCTAGAGAGAAAGTTTCCATGCAGCGCGTCCGCCTGCGCGAGCCATGAAAGATAGGGCATGGGACTATGAAACAGCGCACTCAATGCCTCGGCACAACGCGTGATCTCCGATGTGAATCCGGCGTCATAGGAATCGGTTGCACGGACGAGAAAATCGACATGTTCGCGTAGTGTCGTGAGCACTGCGGGAGGAATCGGTCGAGATCTCTGAGGCGCGGTGGTCATCGCAAAGGGCCTTTAAACGGGACGTTGGAAGACACCCATTGTAACTGGCGCGATTCGGAATTGGGGCCAGTCGCTGTTTCTGCGGGTGATTCGGGATTCGATCGGTGACCCGCCATCCTGGGACTGCCCTTTGGTCAGTCCCCCTTTCCATCCGAGCACCCAGTCCTACTCAAACACACTCAGTATGCTTTGGTATTTTTCGATGTACCCGCGATTCTCTCGGTTGTATCGCGGGATGGATACCGGAACGACGCCCGCTACGGTTTCTTTCCAGAGGCAGGGGCAAACCACCTTCTTTCCTTCAGGCGCCACGCCAGGCCGGCTGAGCTCTCCGAGCTTGACCTTCATTTTCTTCATGACGTTGTAGAGCTTGTTCACATTCCTCGGTCCGCCGTTGTACGCGGCAACGGGGAAGATGCCGAGTACTTGCATGTTGTCTTGATACGCGAGGCGGATGTCCGCACGCATTTGCAACAGCTCGATATCAAACAGACAGATTGCAGCCTTCATGGCATTCAGGAGATTCGTCGCACCGCGTTCGAAGTTGGGATCGATCTTTGCTAAGGGACAGCGCCTGACCACGAGCGCATAGGTACCGTTGCCTCTTCTGTTTGTGAACTGCATCGGGCCGAGGGCGGATGCACTCGAGACGCTGTATCGGTAAGCCTCCTCTCGCTTCAGGCCATAGTGGTTCAGCACCTCATCGACCGCATCCTGTTTCTCTCTAACGAAGTCCGCATCATCCGTCTGTTCGATCACTGCAAGAGTTGTGATGACTTCAGCGGGCACGACATCCGCGAGAAGCTCACCCGGAAACGCGATACTCGGTGCGTTGGCGAGGCGCAATTCATCGATGGCTTTGCGTGCCGTTGCCAATAGATATTCTTTGCCGCCACTGACCAGCTGCGGATCGAGGGTGTCGTCGGTGAACGGCAGGTAGACGATCGGCGTTGCGGTGGCGGCAACGCCGATCGTCTACCTGCCCTTGAGCAGCGCATTGTCGAACACCGGGAACTTCCTCCCGTAGACTTTTAGGTCCTCGCCATTTTCGGAAAAAGCGAACATGAGGCGTTCGGCGCCCGTCCCTTTGACGTGCCGTGCCTTAATTCCCGGAGTGAGCACACGAAAGGAGATAGGTCTCCCGCCGGGCCTCCATTTAATCGTGGGACGTGGAATCTCGATGTGTGCGACGGACCAAGCCTGCTTCGACTCGCTCCACAGTGCAAACGCCACGGGGCGGCCGCGAAGCACCTCTTTTTTCCCCTTACCGGTGAACACATACTCAAGGTCAACATCGCGAAGCAGAACGCGTGCGTCGGCGACGTGACTGCCGATAATTTCGAAACGTTCGGGAAGGCGGTCCGCAACGATGACCGCCGGAAGCGTACCCGGCGAAACCGGAGGCTCCGATTCGGCAACGACAATCGGAACCTCGCCCTCGTCCTCGGCTGGTTCAGCGTCCTCTGCAGCGCGCGGGTCCTGCGCTAGGACTTCTTGCTCCTCGCGTGTAAGCGGCTCTTCGAGGAAGTTAGGTTCCAGTTCTTCGTAGTCGCTTCCCGTCGTTGCGCATCCGGCGAAAAACAGGAAAGCAGGCGCGAGGAGGGGCAGCAGCAAGGCGCGAGGGAATCGGATAGTCATGCCCTAGCGTAGCGGACTTGAGGTAACAGTGTGAGGTTTGAGTGGGAGGGCGGGTCCGATGTCGTGACGCGGAGGTTAGCGGGGTACTTGTAGGCGAATGGACGAGGTCGAGTTGGTATGTCGGGATTCGACACTCGGGATTCGAGATTCGTTAGACCGAGATCGAGAATCGTGACGCGCGATCGGTGATCCGATATTCGTTTCTGTGCCTGCTCACCGCGCCCTCGTCCCCTGGGATTCCCGATGGTCTCGAAACGATCCCGAATCTAAGCGCGCAGCGCGCAGCGTCGCCTGCATTTCAAGTACCATCGCCGGCCCCCCGATTCAACGCATCGCAAGTCGAAGTAGCGCTATGAACAGTCAAAATAAGGACATGACACCTGATATCGCAGCCGCCTCCGACGAGCGACGTTCTTTTTGGACGGAGTTGCGAGACGCGATCCGCGGGACGGGCGCCGACTACACCAAGATTCCGCTGCGGCGTGCGGTGTTCTTGCTTGCGGTACCGATGGTGCTCGAACTCGTGCTTGAGTCGGCGTTTGCGGTTGTCGACATCTACTTCGTTGGCAAGCTCGGGTCCTCTGCAGTGGCGACAGTGGGTCTCACCGAAACGATGCTCTTTCTTTTGTACGCAGTAGGCATGGGGCTGGCGATGGCGGTGACGGCCGTTGTCGCAAGACGGGTCGGAGAAGGAAAGAAAGAGGAAGCGTCGATCACTGCTGTCCAGGCGATCTGGATCGCGTTGTTGGCATCGATCCCGTTCGCGTTCGCAGGCATCGTCTTCGCGCAAGACCTGTTGCGCATGATGGGGGCGGATGAGTGGACGCTCACTCACGGCTACCCGTACATGCAGTGGGCTTTGGGAAGCAACGCAGTGATCCTGTTGCTGTTTACGATCAACTCGATCTTCCGCGGCGCCGGCGACGCTTCGGTTGCAATGCGCGTGCTGATCGTGGCGAACGGTCTGAACATCATCCTCGATCCGATCTTGATCTTCGGTGTGGGTCCTGTTCCAGCCTTTGGAGTCGAAGGTGCGGCAATGGCGACGTCGATCGGCCGCGGCATCGGCGTATTGATGCAACTATGGATCTTGTTTCGCGGCGGCAATCATCTAAGCATCTTGCGATCGCACCTAATTTGGCACGGTGCGATTCTGTGGAACATCATCAAGACCTCGTTCGGCGGCGTCGGTCAGATGATCGTCGGCATGACATCGTGGATTTTTCTGATGCGCATTCTCGCAGACATTGGCAGCGAGGCCGTTGCCGGCGCCACCATCGCGATCCGCGTCATGATGTTCACCATGATGCCGGCCTGGGGCATGTCAAACGCCGCCGCGACGCTGGTAGGGCAAAACCTCGGCGCACAACAACCAGGACGCGCCGAAGCGGCGGTATGGCGCATCGGCGTTTACAACATGGTGTATTTGCTCTTGATCTCGGTCGTGTACTTTGTGTTGCCACGTGAGCTGATGAGCATCTTTTCAAGCGATCCAACGGTGATTGCTGTCGGTTCGCAATGGCTGCGCATCCTGTCGTACTCGCTCTTCGTGTACGGTTGGTGGATGGTGTCCGTGCAGGCGTTCAACGGCGCCGGCGATACCTTGACGCCAACTTGGATCAACGTTGTGTTTTTTTGGCTAATCCAGATTCCATTGTCATGGACGCTTGCGGTGCACTTCAATTGGCAGCAGTCAGGCGTATTCTGGGGCGTCTTTATTTCCGAGACGTCGGTCGGCCTGTTCACGCTGTGGCTCTTTACTCGCGGGAAGTGGAAGACATCGCAGGTGTAGGGACCTAATGAAGTCGTTAGGCAGGGCATACGAGCAGAAGTTGCAAGGCTAGGGTTTGCTCACCGCACTGACGCGCTGATTCTCAATGCCCGATCCGCCGGTATTTTTGCTCCAGCGGCCGTAGTGCAGCTCCCAGTGCTTTTCGTGCTGACTCCACGCCGGTGCTTCGTAGCGCTGACCTTTGCGTATCCGTTCGAAGTGACCTTGTTGCCAAGCGTGGTGGTTGTTTCTCACATCCCAGTAGCCGGGCGACCACACAAACCCGGCTCGAGGTGGCGGTACCTCTTCAACGCGAGGACGCGGGGGTGCGTGGTGGAAACTGACGTCTTCAGCGAAGGCGTTGAATGGCACGGCGACTGCGCTCAGCAGGATCAGCGCGGCACTCATTAATAGACCGCTTGGAAATTTCATAGTGGGGCTCACAAACTTTGGCTCACTGAGTTCAAGACTGACTGAACGATCCGGTGCGGAGCGCGATTGGACAGTACGCTCAACGATTCGCGCTGGCTGTCGGTGGGGTATGCGCCTGGTTGAAGCGGTATCTGACAGGGGGAGGCTTATGTTCGTCGTCGTTCGGGTTGAGTGAGTCCCGTGGGATTCCCGTTGGTCTCGAAACGATCCTGAATATCAGTTGCTGCGTCGACTCCTACTCCCGGTTTAACTTTAGCCCCCACCGCTAGTAATCCGCCTCAGCGTCGATTCAGGGTCGGCGGCCCGTCGGTGCGGACCCGCATCTCAGCTTTTTACCCCCTCTGCCGCTAGTTTGTGACTGGCCGGAACGGCTTAACACAATGACTATAAGGCAGGGGAAAGTTGTCGCGATCAGGAACTTAAGCTTTGCCACGGTACTGATGATCATAGCGACCACCGCTTGGTCGGCCGATGTGCCGTCGGCGGGGAGTCAGTTGCGGCAAGTTCCGGCGGCGCCCACCCAGCAAACTATCGCGCCAGAGATTCAGATTGAACGTCCGCCCGTCGCAGCACCGCGCGCGGACGACACGACCATCGTCGTGAAGGTGCTTCGCATCGCCAGAGCGCAGCGCTTTAGCGAGCAAGAGTTGATCGCCGCCACGAAATTCAAACCGGGCGATGCACTGACGCTCACGCAATTGCGTGAGATCGCATCGCAAGTGGCGGCGCATTATCACGAGTCCGGCTACTTCTTGGCGCAAGCGACACTGCCGCCGCAGAACGTGGAAAACGGCGTTGTCACCATTACGGTACTGGAAGGTCAGTACGGCAACATCGTCGTGCGTAATCAGAGCCGATTGTCCGACGGTGTCGCTAATCGCTTGACCGAGCATCTCCGTAGCGGAGAGACCATCGAGATCGCGTCACTCGAGTCGGGGCTCTTACTGTTATCCGACTTACCGGGCGTCGAAATCAAATCCACGTTGACGCCGGGCGCCTCCGTGGGCGCGGCTGATTTGGTCATCGATGTCGCACCCGGCAATACGGTGAGCGGTACAGTCGAGACTGACAACTTCGGCAACCGCTATACCGGTGCGTACCGCCTCGGCGGATCGGTCAATCTCAACAATCCGGCAGGCTGGGGCGACGTCGCGTCGTTGCGTGTTCTGTCTTCGTTCGATGGATTCAGCTACGGTCGAGCGGCTTACCAATTACAGGCCGGTCGAACGACGCTTGGGCTCGCGTATACCGCGCTCGAATATGAACTCGGTGAGGAGTTCAAAAGCTTGGAGGCGCACGGCACGGCAAAGATCGTCGGCCTGTATGCGCGTCATCCGCTGCTCCGTCGCCGCGCCGCCAACTTGAGTGTCATCGCGAATCTCGAATCGAAACAGTTTCGGGACGAAATAGAGGTCGTCTCTCCTACGATCGTCACGCGCAAGAAGACGAAGGTCGCCATGGTGAGTGTGGTCGGCGACCGTAAGGCGCGAAGTGACCAGAATTCCCGCGGCAGTGCGAGCAACTTCTCGATCACTTGGACGTCGGGCAGCTTGGATTTGCTCGACGCGCAGGCAGTCAACGCCGGTGCGGGCACGGCTATCGGTGGGCATTACGACAAAGTTTCGCTGTCAGCCGCGTATCTCAAGCCTCTCTCATTCGGAACGAAGATCTCTGCGCTCTCGTTCTATGCGTCTATTCATGGCCAGTGGGCTGCCGACAAATTGGATTCATCCGAAGAGCTATCGCTGGGTGGAGCGAGCGGTGTGCGTGCCTTCCCCGAAGGCGAGGCGAGTGTGGACGAAGGCTATGTGGTGACGACGGAAGCGCGAGTTCCCTTCGCGATCCCCAAAACTGGCGGTAGCTGGGAGCTGGCTGCCTTCGGCGATCTCGGCACAGGAAATCTGAGTGCAGATTCATTGCGGGGCCAACGGAATCGCCGCACGTTGAGCGGCGTGGGGCTAGGCCTCAATTGGACGCGGCGAGACTTCTATCTGCGGGCGAGCTATGCACACAAGGTAGGCGCCGCGGTCACCACTTCAGTTCCCGATTCCAATAGTCGCTTCTGGATTAACGCGGTTGCCTTTTTCTAAATGTTGCTTCAAGTCAATCGAGCATCGCAATGAATCACATCTATCGCCTTGTTCGTAGCCGCGTCACCGGCTTCCTGATTGCGGTCTCTGAGCTGACCAAGTCGCCGGGCGCAAGTGCGACACGCGGACGCAAAGTTCGATCCAGCGTTCTCGCGTCGGTATTGCTCGCCGTTACCTTTGCCGCTTCGGTAAGTGTCGCAGAGCCGACCGGCGGTAACGTCACGGCGGGCACTGCGGCGATTGCAACAAGCGGTTCAAACACGACCATCAATCAGACGAGTCAGAGCGCCATCATCAATTGGCAGTCCTTCGACATCGCGTCGCATGAGAGTGTGCAGTTCCTGCAACCAAATGTCTCTTCCGTTGCACTCAATCGCGTGCTGGGACCCGATGCCACGCAGATCATGGGTAACTTGTCTTCGAATGGAAAAATATTCCTCATCAATCCGAACGGCGTTCTGTTTGGGCAGAGTGCGCAGGTGAATGTCGGCGGATTGATCGCATCCACTCGCAACATCACCGATGAAAACTTCCTAGCGGGGCGTCTCTACTTCGCAGGGTCGAGCGATGCGAATGTCGCCAACTATGGATCGATCATTGCCCAAGAAGGTAGCGATGGCGGCTACGTCGCCCTCCTCGGCGCGCAGGTGAGCAATCAAGGATTGATCTCGGCTCGCTTGGGTTCTATCGCACTCGCGTCCGGCGATGCGCTCACGCTCGATACAGCGGGCGATGGTCTGCTGAACGTGACCGTCAATGCCGGAGCGATCCGTTCGCTGGTGGACAATGGTGGGTTGTTGCGAGCGGACGGCGGTCAAGTCGTGATGACGGCGAGATCCGCTAGCGCACTTGTGCAAAGCGTTGTCAACAACACCGGCACTGTGCAAGCGCAAACGATCGAGAATCGTAATGGTGTGATCAGGCTGTTAGGCGATTTGGACTCCGGCGTGGTGAACGTCGGAGGGCGCCTCGACGCCAGCGCGCCCCTTAGCGGCAATGGCGGCTTCGTCGACACGTCGGCTGCGCACGTTGTGATTGCATCCGATGCTGAAGTGACAACGCTAGCGAGTAACGGCATCACCGGCAATTGGCTCGTCGATCCCGTCGATTTCACCATTGCCGCAAGTGGTGGCGATATGACGGGCGCTCAGCTAAGCACAAATCTCGTCGGCAGCAACATCACGATTCTGAGCAGTTCCGGCGCGTCGGGCGTGAACGGCGACATTCATGTCAACGATACGGTGACGTGGTCGACGAACAGGTTGACGTTGAGTGCGCACCACAACATCAACATCAATACGGCGATGATGGGGTCGGGCGCCGCAAGTCTCGCGTTGTTGTACGGACAAGGTGCAGTGGCTGCTGGTAATACCAGCACGGTCAGTGTCAACGCGCCGGTGAATTTGGCCGCAGGAAATAACTTCAGCACGCAGCTCGGATCAAACGGCGCAGTCGTCAACTACACCGTCATCACAAGTTTAGGCGCAGCGGGCAGCACGACCGGCACCGATCTCCAGGGCATCAACGGCAGTCTCGCCGGCAACTATGTGCTGGGTAGCAACATCAATGCGAGTAGCACGAGCGGTTGGAATGCGGGCGCGGGTTTTGTGCCGATCGGCAATGACCCTTCGCGTTTCACTGGCATCTTCGATGGTCTCGGTCACACGGTATCGGGCATCTATATCAATCGAACCGGCAACGTCAATTTCACCGGCTTATTTGGCTACACGGCAGCCAACTCGATCGTTCGCAATGTGGGGTTACTCGGCGGTAGCGTTTCAAGTGACGCCTGGGGTACCGGTCCATTGGTCGGTGCACTTGGCGGTCTGTTGTACAACAGTTATGCAACGACCAACGTGACCGCTTTCCAGACAGCCGGCGGATTAGTCGGTGTCATCGATGGCGGATTGATCGACAGTAGCCATGCGAGCGGCACCGTGTTCAGTAGCGGCAATGGCGAAGTTGGCGGATTAGTGGGCTTGAGTTGGGGGCCTGGCGGCGGCGCCGTTCGCAACAGTTACGCCACGGGCAATGTGAGCAGCACGGTCGGAAACGTGGGCGGTTTGATGGGTATCAATTGGGGTGCCATCACAAACAGTTACGCAACAGGCACAGCGACTGGTACTAACTACATTGGTGGATTGGTTGGCAACAACAGTAACGGTTCGACTACCGGTAGCTATGCCACCGGTGCAGTCAGTGGCACCAACTACGTTGGCGGATTAGTGGGTAACAATTCCAATTCAGTTACCAACAGTTATGCGACCGGCAATGTGACCGCCGCCGGAGTTGCTGGCGGTGTCGCTGGCCGTAACGTGGGCACATTCACGAACAACTATGCAACCGGCGACGTCGCAACCACTGGAGGTTTCACCGGCGGATTAATTGGCAGCAATAACGGCACCGTCACCCAAAGTTACGCAACCGGTAACGTCACTGGTACCGATCAAATCGCAGGATTGGTCGGCGGACACAACAGCGGATCGATTAGTTACAGCTATGCCTCTGGCGCTGTGATTGCAACCACCGGCGCTTCAGGCGGTCTCGTTGGTTATTCCGCTGCACCCATCAGCAATAGTTATGCAACGGGTGCAGTGACCGGCATCAATCAAGTGGGCGGCATACTCGGTGCAATGAATGGCAGCACCGTCACCGACAGCTACGCAACCGGTAATGTGACTGGCTCGACGAGTGTGGGTGGCGTGGTCGGCAACAGCACTAACGGCACGATTACTCGCGCTTACTCAAGTGGTGTCGTTACAGGCACAACCAGTGTCGGTGGACTTTTGGGATCCACATCCGGCGCGACTGTCACCAACAGTTTTTGGGATCTCACCACTTCAGGTCAAGCGACGAGCGCCGGTGGCACCGGACTCACCACCACGCAAATGCTGACTGGATCGAACTTCACGGGATTTAATTTCACGTCTACGCCGGGTGCGACGGGCAACAATTGGGCGTTGGTGAACTACACCGGACTACTCAATGGCGCCGGCAACATTTCGGGCGGCACTCGTCCGATGTTGGCCTCCGAATATTCCACCACGATTACGAATGCCCATCAGTTGCAGTTGATCCGCATGGATCTCTCCGCCCACTACACGTTGGCCGCCAGCATCGATCTTGCAGCCGATTTGGCGAACAGCAGTAGCCTATGGCACAACGGCAGTGGCGGTTTCGCGCCGATTGGTACGTACACCGGCACCTTTGATGGTCTGGGTCACACGATCAATGGGCTGATGATGAATCGACCTTCGAGCTCGTATGGTGGATTGTTTTCGACAGTCAGCAGCACTGGGACGGTCCGCAATGTTGGATTGGTCGGCGGCATCATCACTGGCGCGGGCTATACCGGCGCGTTGGTAGGGCGTCTCGAAGGGGCCGTCACTAACAGTTTCGCTACTACCGATGTGAACGGGGCTGGTTACGCTGGTGGATTGGTGGGCCTCGTGTTTGCAACAGGCACTCTGAGTAATGCCTACGCGGGTGGCGCGGTAACCGGTGTGTACGCTGGAGGTCTCGTTGGAAACAACCAAGGCGCAATCAGCAATAGCTATGCAACCGGCTCGGTCACTGGCACTGGGGCCGCCGGATTTGCGGGTGTCAATCCAGGAACGATCGTGAGCAGCTATTCAATGGGTGCTGTGAGTGGCTCCAACAGAAATGGCTTCGTCACTGGGGGCGCAGGAACGGTGACCGATAGCTTCTGGAATATAACTACTTCTGGCACAGCAACGAGTTTTGCCGGCACGGGACTGACTACTGCGCAACTGCAAGCAGCGCTGCCTACTGGATTTTCGTCCGGAACCTGGGGCAACGGCAGCAATCGAACGACGCCGTATTTGCTGAGCAACTTAGGTCCGGTGTTGATCGATACCGACACCAGCGCAACCTATTACAACACTATCTCGACGCTGAATCAGTTGCAGAACATCAATGCCAATCTTGCCGGCAGGTTTGCGCTGGTTAACGACATCGATGCCGGCGTAACCAGTGGTTGGAATAACGGTAGTGGGTTCTTGTCGCTGGGCAATGCAACCACGCAATTCACCGGAACCTTCGACGGTATGGGTCACGTCGTCAGCAATCTCACCATCAACAGACCGACGACCGACTACGTGGGTTTGTTTGGCTATGCATTTGCCTCTTCGGTAAATCGTCTTGGCATCGTGAACGCGAACATCACGGGACAAGATTATGTGGGCGCGATGTTTGGCGCGACTGTTATCGGCAGCGTCAGCTCTAACTACGCTACCGGTCAAGTGTCGGGTCGCAACAGTGTGGGTGGCCTGATTGGCTACAACAACTCGATGGCCCTGGGCGCAAGTTATTCGACCGTTAACGTCGTAGGTGCAAACCGAGTCGGCGGCTTAATGGGAGAAACTAACGGCGGAACGCCAACGTATAACAACTATGCGACGGGGAGCGTCACTGCGTCGGGCGACTATGCGGGTGGATTCGTTGGTTACAACGGCTTTCAGTTTTTGATTAGCGACAGTTACGCGACAGGCAACGTCAGCGGCACCGACTCAGTCGGCGGGTTCGCGGGTTATCACCTCGATGGTCTCATCGAACGAAGTTACTCCACGGGCAGCGTTGCCGGCACAAGTTCAATGGGCGGTCTGGTTGGCTCTACGGCCACCGGGCAGGTGAACGATAGCTATTGGAATACCACCACGTCGGGACAGGCATCCAGTGCGGGCGGCACGGGTTTAACCAGTACGCAAATGCAGCAACGAGCTAACTTTACCGGCTGGGATTTTGCCAACACATGGTTTGGCTATGACGGGCACACCGCACCGCTGTTGCGCACCTTCATGACTGCGTTGACGGTCACCGCTAACGATGCGACCAAGACCTATGACGGCCAAGCGTACAACGGCAGCGGCGGCGTCACTTATTCGATCACGCCGAACATGAGTAATCTGCTTGGCGCGGTAATTGTCACCGGCGGTACGAACGCGGGATCGTCTGCAACTGTCGCCAGCGGGCTCTATTCGAATCAACAGGGTTACATCATTGGCTATGCGAATGGCACGCTTACGACTAATAAGGCCGCGCTGACTGCGGCAGCTTCTGCGGGTAACAAAGCGTATGACGGCACAGCCACAGCAAGCGCCACATTAGGTTCACTCACGGGTTTGGTGGGCACGGAGACGATCGGCGCGACTGCAACCTCATCGTCGTTCAACACTAAAGACGTTGCGACTGCGAATACAGTAACAGTGACCGGCGTATCGCTATCCAATGGAACGAATGGCGGGCTAGCGAGTAACTACACATTGGCGAGCGGGCAGACTACGAGCGCCAACATCACGGCGAAAGCGCTTACCGCGACCGCGAGTGCGGGCAACAAGACGTATGACGGCTCGACGACGGCGAATGCGACGCTGGGTTCGATTGGGGGTTTGATTGGTACGGAAGCGATCGGCACCGCGGCAACAGCAACCTTCAACACCAAAGATGTGGCGACGGCGAATGCGGTCACGGTCAGTGGTGTGTCGCTCTCTGATGGGATGAGCGGCGGACTCGCGAGCAACTATTCGCTGGCGAGTGGGCAGACCGCGAGCGCAAGTATCACCGCGAAGGCGCTCACGGCCACGGCGAGTGCGGGCAACAAGACGTATGACGGGTCGACTACCGCGAGCGCGAATCTGGGTTCGATCACAGGATTGGTGGGCACGGAGACGGTCGCCGCGACTGCAACGTCGGCAAGTTTCAACAGCAAGGATGTCGCGACGGCAAACGCAGTGACTGTGAATGCCGTAGCGCTGGCCGATGGCACGAACGGCGGGCTCGCGAGCAACTACACGCTGGGCAGCGGTCAAACTGCGAGCGCAAGCATTACCGCAAAGGCGCTCACCGCCACGGCCAGTTCGGGTAATAAAGTCTACGACGGAACCACTGCTGCGAATGCGACGCTCGGTTCGTTTGCCGGCTTAGTCGGCACCGAGACGGTCAGCGCATCTGGAACCGCAAATTTCAATAGCAAGGACGTCGCGACCGCAAGCGTGGTGACCCTGAGTGGCGTATCGCTGTCCGATGGAACAAACGGTGGGCTAGCAAGCAACTATTCGCTCGCCAGTGGGCAGACCGCAAACGCGACTATTACGACGAAGGCGCTTACGGCAACGGCGAGTGCCGGCAACAAAGTGTATGACGGCACGACCACTGCTAATGCAACGTTGGGCTCGGTGACGGGGTTGGTGGGCACCGAGACCCTCGGCACATCGGTTACCGCGGATTTCAATACCAAGGATGTCACGACTGCGAATCTAGTCACGGTCAGTGGCGTAACGCTTTCGGATGGAGCAAATGGCGGTCTCGCAAGTAACTACACGTTGGCGAGCGGGCAAACCGCGAGCGCGAACGTTTCAGCGAAAGCGCTCACGGCGACCGCCAATGCGACCAACAAAGTCTACGATGGCTCGACAACGGCCAATGCGACATTGGGGTCGCTGACTGGATTGATCGGCACTGAGACAGTTGGCACGACGGCTGCGGCGAGCTTCAACTCGAAGGATGTCGCCACTGCAAATGTGGTCACAGTGCATACCGCGACGCTCTCTGACGGTGCGAATGGCGGTCTCGCAACCAATTACTCCCTTTCGAGTGGACAAATTGCGAGCGCGAGCATCACGACGAAAGCGCTGACCGCGACGGCGTCGGCAACCGACAAAGTCTATGACGGTACCGACACGGCGAATGCGACGCTGGGTTCGCTGGCCGGACTAATCGGAACAGAGACGCTCGGCGCGAGCGCGACCGCATCGTTCAACACCAAAGACGTTGCAACGGCGAATGTAGTGACAGTGAACGGCGCGGCGCTTGCCGACGGGACGAACGGTGGTCTCGCAAGCAACTACTCGATTACAACTGGGCAAACCGCGAGTGCAAACGTCACGGCGAAGGCGCTCACGGCGATCGCAAACACAAACAACAAAACGTATGACGGCACGACCACAGCGAGTACTACGTTGGGTTCGGTGACTGGGTTGGTGGGGACCGAGACAGTCGGCACGGCGGCTACCGCTGCCTTTAACACGAAGGACGTTGCGACCGCGAACACCGTAACAGTGAGCGGCGTGACGCTGTCCGATGGGACGTATGGCGGACTTGCAAGTAACTATTCACTCGCAAATGGACAGACCGCGAGTGCCGGTATCACGCAGAAAGTACTTACCGCGACGGCATCAGCCACCAATAAAGTGTATGACGGCACGACGACGGCCAGCGCGACGTTGGGTTCGCTGACTGGATTGATCGGCACTGAGACAGTTGGCACGACGGCTGCGGCGAGCTTCAACACGAAGGATGTCACGACTGCAAACGTGGTGACGGTGGGTGGCGTGACGCTTTCGGATGGAACGAATGGCGGGCTCGCCAGCAATTACACGCTCTCGAGCGGACAAACGGCGACCGCGAGCATCGCAACGAAAGCGCTGACCGCGACGGCGTCGGCGACCGACAAAGTCTATGACGGTACAAACGCCGCGAGCGCTACGCTCGGTGGGCTGACTGGTCTGATAGGAGCAGAGACGATTGGCGCGAGCGCGACCGTCTCGTTCAACACCCGGAACGTTGTGACTGCGAACGTGGTGACGGTGGATGGCGTGACGCTCTCCAACGGCGCAAACGGCGGCCTCGCAAGTAACTACTCGCTTTCAAGCGGGCAGACTGCGAACGCAAATATCACTCAAAGAACACTGACGGCAACCGCTTCTGCGGCGAACAAGGTGTATGACGGCACGACCACAGCGAATGCCTCGCTCGGATCGGTTGTCGGTTTGATCGGTACCGAGACACTAGACGTAGCGGCCACGGCCAACTTCAACGCCCGGGATGTCGCGACGGCGAACGTAGTGACAGTGAGTGGCATCACGCTTGCCGACGGAGCGAATGGAGGCCTCGCGAGTAACTACTCGCTTGCTGGCGGGCAAACGGCGAATGCCAATATCACACAGAGGGCGCTGACGGCGACCGCCTCCACATCCGGCAAAGTGTACGACGGCACGACCACGGCAGTCGCGACACTCGGATCGCGACTGCCGTTGATTGGCAGCGAGACGATTGGTGCGGCAGCCACGGCGAGCTTCAATACCAAAGATGTTGCAACAGCGAACGTGGTCACGATCGGCGGCGTGACGCTTTCCGACGGGACAAATGGCGGCCTTGCGAGCAACTACTCGCTTGCTGGCGGGCAAACGGCGAGCGCGAATATCACGCAACGAGCACTCTCTGCAACAGCAGCCGCTGCGAGCAAGACTTACGACGGGACGACGAATGCGGATGCGGTGTTGAATGGACTCACGGGATTTGTCGGTAGCGAGACGATCGTCGCGAACGTAACAGGACAGTTCAACAGTCGGGATGTGGCAACGGCCAATCTCGTCACCATCGATAGTGTGACCCTCAATGATGGAGCCAACGGTGGACTGGCAAGCAACTACAGTTTAGTGACCGGCCAAACTGCTGCAGCGAACATTACACAGCGCGCGCTGAGCGTTGCCGGAATGAGGGCGCTTGATCGAGTCTACGACGGCACAGTCACCGCGACGATGACGGGCGGTGCCCTCGTGGGCGTCGTCGGCAGCGATAACGTTTCGCTCACTAGCAGAGGATCGTTCGCTGCACCCACCGCCGGTCAGCAAGTTGCAGTGTCGTCCGAAAGCGTGTTGGGCGGCACTGATGCTGCGAACTACCTGCTTGTCCAGCCGAGTGGCCTGAGCGCCGACATTCACCCCGTGATCCATGCGGCAATCTTACCTGGCAACGTCAGTCCGGCAGCGGCTTACGAGTCCGCGCGCGTGAGTGCACAAGGATTCGCGACCACGTCCAATGTATCGAGCTATTCCAGGCAATCGACGTCAGGCGAGGTGCGGAACTTCGATGATCTGAATTTGACGGTGATCGGCTTTGGATTGAAGACTCCGACGGAGTGGAACTTGAGTGATCCGGACGAGCGAAAGAAATTGCGCGGAAGTCGTTAGCTGTTAGTCGCTAGGGGTTAGCCAGAGCGAACCCACTGCGCCGGGTTGAGGGCAACTAGTCTTCGGACGAGTGGGCTAGGCTGGCTGGCTATTCGTGACTCGTGACTCGAGATTCGGGATTCGTAGACGAGAATGGCGCTCTAAGGCGAACGAGGTGCGGGACGTTGCTCTCGAAGCGATCCGAAGCGTCTCGGTCGCCCATCCAATACATATATCCGTAGGGTCGTGGCGTCTTCAACCACAATTCTTTGCGCTCATAGCCTCGTCGCATACAACTTTACTAAATAGCTTGCCGCTGCCGCGGCCTGCGCCAACATCGCTGATCCCCCTACAAAATAAGCCGTAGGGAAGCTTTGACCCCAAACGCAGAAGCGCTCTCGACCGCCTGATGAAACAGTCCGTGGCTCGCGATTGGCAATGAGATAGGTTGTATTATTGGGTATGCGAAATTCGATTCAGGAGTTAAGACGATGAGCACCTATCTATCCACGCGACACACCGGACGAGCACTCGTCCGCGCAATCGCCTTATCGCTCGGCATGTCGGTCGGTCTCTCGGCGATCCCTTTTGCGCTCCTCGCCCAAGCGCCTGCCAAACCAGCCGCCAAGGCTCCAAGCAAAGCTTGGGTTGTGCCACGTACGCCTGACGGAAAGCCAGACCTTCAGGGTAACTGGAGCAACGAAACACAGACCCCATTTGAGCGGATGGGCAACACGGGACGCGCGCTGACCGACGCGCAGGCTGCTGCACTCGAGAAGCGAGCGGCGGACGTCGAGGAGTTTCGCGATCGGCCTACGGACCCCAACGAGAAGGCGACCGGACCAGTCGGGAATGAGCTCGCGAATGTAGCGGGCGAACCAACATTCGTTGAGCGCATCTCGCAAGCAGCCGGCGGCAACGTCGGTGGCTACAACGGCTTTTGGCTCGATCCGGGTCACAAAGTTGTCCGGATCAACGGCGAGGCGCGCAGTTCGATCGTCATCGATCCACCGAACGGCCGCGTCCCAGGATTAAACGATGAGGGTAAAAAGCGCCAGGCTGAACGATCGGCGCAGGCGAGGAGGGGTGCGCAGCTCGACGGCCCTGAATTCGCGTCGCTTTCCGATCGCTGCATCACCTCATTCGGATCGAATGCGGGCCCGCCGATGCTTCCGAATTATTTCTACAACAACAACTACACCATCGTTCAGACCAAAGATAACGTCATCATCATGACGGAGATGGTTCATGACGCTCGCATCATCCGTATCGGAGCTAAGGAGCATGTGCCCTCGCAGATCCGCCCTTGGTTTGGCGATTCGATCGGTCACTGGGAAGGCGACACGCTGGTTGTTGAGACGATGAATCTCCATCCAACGCAAGTGAACTCATCTGGCGGTTTGTCTCCCTATCGCGCTGCATCGGACAAGCTGAAGATCACCGAACGCTTCACACGCACGGGTGCCGAAGTGATCAACTACCAGTTCACGGTGGAAGATCCTTTAGCGCTCGCCGCGCCGTACAGCGGTGAACTTCCATTCAACCGCATCGACGAAAACATTTTCGAGTATGCGTGCCACGAAGGAAATTACGCGCTGCCGGCGATGTTGGCGGGTGCGCGGGAAGAAGAGCGGGTGAAGGCGCTGAAGAAATAGAATAGGAAGTCGCTAGGGACTAGTCGCTAGGTGCTAGCCCGAGTCCGACTCCGAGTGATGGGGACTGACCAAAGGTCAGTCCCCTGGAGATAGCCGAGGGGGATAGCCGAGCCGTTCGTCTCTTCATCATAGATTTCGGCATTCTTTTCCAGTTCCGTTCACCCTGAGTGAGTCGAACTGAGTGAGTCGAAGGGCTCTTGTTTTGTACGCGCGAAACGTAGGAGCCCCTTCGACTCACTCAGGGTGAACGGACATGGATCAGATTAAACCGCCGCCGCTGCGGATCTGAGCTTAGTCAGTCCATTCATGCGCCCCATTCATGCCCCGAGTATGAGGAGCACCATCGGCATCAACGAACCCCTTTCCCGTATCGTGCACCCTACAAATCCAAATCGATCGAAGCGTTCAAGCGTTCTGCATTGGCAACCCGTTGTGGATCTGCTGCCCCATCGAGCTCCACCGGGTCTCCGCCGTCGGCTTCGTCGGGTGTCGGCATCTCATCAAAGGCGGCGGTCGAATCCAGTGGTTGCGTCGTGATTTTGAGATCGATCGTGGGCCACGCATCTGTTTCGATTTCGTCGAGCATTCCGTCTTCGTCTTGAAGTTCGACGTAGCCATCGCCGTCGTCGATATCGATCACTTCGAATTTTCGGCCGTCTTCGCGCATATACCATTGACCGACCGTGGGAGTGAGTTCATTCATGGCGAGCTCCGTAGCGTGTGTACGCACGTAATGTGTATGTTCGTAAGAAGATAATGTGAGCCCATCACTGCGCGAACATAATGAGGTTAGTTCGCTTGCGGCTGTCGGATATGTCGGACCTGCGAGTACGACAACCTCGCGGCGGAGCCTAAATAGGCCTCATTTGCGATGCTCAACAGCTCCTCTACCCGTATTCCTCGGATCCCTGGACCCAAATGAACGATTGCAAATCGATCATGTCGCGCGGGCGAAGGTCGCGTAAGTCGCGACGGACTGTATCGGCGAATGCAAGGACGCTCGCGTAGGTTTCCCAAGTCGGTTTAGACGAGTAGAGCAAGTCGAAGCCATACTTCTTAGCTGCGATGCGTGTGACCGTGGGTTTTAGAAACAGGTGCTGATCAGGTTGTGCGATGAACCCGAAGACGGTCAGCAGCGGCCACGTCAACACTCGTGTTTGTCGGCGCGGCAACGAACCCACGACAGTCGCCCAGTCAGTGAACCGACGATCGAGACTGGAGCGGCCATGAAGGAATTCATACAACCCTTCGGCAAATTGCTTTGCCCCCGGCGCGGTCTTCACCGCATCTCGGAGCGCCATCTTCTCGAACGAGAAGATCATGGGATGGCGTGAGCGCTGTTCAACGCGAACGGCGCGAGCCGCAATCTCTGCATACTCCCGCGCTCCCAAGAGCCGCCGAAATTCAGTGCGTGACAACACTTCATTCCAGCGTTGATGCGTTGCCCATTTGTAGTCTCGTTCCCAGTCGAGATACGTCTCGTCCCGGAAGCCGCCCGGAAAGTGATGAAGAAAGTGGCGCCGACAGCGAGCAGCACCCGATGACGAGACCGCCCGAGTTAATATGCGGCGCGTGCCTACCGGTGGGCGTACGGAGGTGCCGGTTCCATCGCGCAGTTCATGGAAATCTCCCATATTTAGACTCGTCTATCGCGTTTCTCATGCAGATGTGCGGTGAGGTCGGAAGCCATTGTCGACCTCTCGCAAGCAAGTTGAAGCAGCGCTAAGCCGGAGTTGTTTGTAGGAAGCGATTACCGCGAAAGTTGGATGGTGCGTTGACCGGCGCAAGGATGGGTCACGAGGTTTTACACGGAATGTGCGCTGCGAAGGGCGAGGCTTGTGAGGGCGATTCGTCATTCATAATTCGGGATTCGGGATTCGGGATTCGGGATTCTAGATTCGAGAAGAGCTTAGCTGTGCCAGTTCGGGACACTCAGCTAGTAGAAGGGATGCCGTTCGCCATCGTTTGCGAGGAGAAGCGATTCACCGCTAAATCGTCATCCCAACGTAAGATTGGGATCCATGATTCCCCACTCATACATTGCCAAGATACAAGCGCCGCGATCACGCGGCGCTTGTACGTAATCGCTACGGACGCAATCGATCGCTACTGCGCTTTGACTTGCCCGATCCGTCAAGCACTCGACCGCCTAATGACTCTTCATCCTCTTCGTCCTCATTACCTTCGTCATCGCTGGCGAGAAGCCCATTCTCGTCCGCATCCTCATCGTCTTCCTGCTCTTCGCCGCTCCCTTCCGCGCGCATAGTGTCGCGATCGCCTTCACGGGATGTGTCCGTCCTAGAATTCCTTTGCTTGTTGTCTTCACGTTGCGCCTCCTCAATCTCCGCATCGGCGGATTGCTCCACCGGCTCGAACTGAGACTGACCCTGCTTGGCCCCTTCATCGCGATTAGGTCGGTTCGCTTTCCCCGGTTTGTTTGGATTCGACATTGAGATCTCCGAAAAATAAAAAGCGGATCCCTCGCGTGGAATGCTTCCGTGATCGTCGAGCATCATGGTCCATTGATCGACATCGAAATGTCGGTGCATGCTGAGTCGCTCGTCGGAAAGCGATGAGGGAAAGTCAGGCATTTGCTGCGTCTGTTTTATGCTTCGGCTAGTCATGGCCGCCCATCACGTGGCACGAAGCGCGAACCCATTTCCTAGAATCCGAGACCCTTAGATCAACGGCGTCCTACATTCAACGCTCCGCCTCGTCATCGGTGAGGTTGTCCTGCCCAAGCCAGCGATCGATGCAAGCGTGTAGCAGTGCGCGATCGATAGGTTTGGTGAGGTAGTCGTCCATTCCTGCGGCTGTGCAGCTTGCATCGGCGCCTTTCATCGCGTGCGCGGTGAGCGCGACGATAGGAATGCGCCTACCCGGCGCCTCCTGAGCGCGAATTGAGCGCGTTGCTTCGTATCCGTCGAGCACTGGCATCTGGCAATCCATGAAGATCAAATCGTAGCGATCGCTTTTCCACGCATCGACTGCCGCTTGGCCGTTGTTAGCGATATCAACGCGAAGCCCAAGTTTTTCCAATGTACGACAAGCAACCTTCTGATTGACGATATTGTCCTCGGCAAGCAACACACGACGGCGATTGCGCACACGTTGGGATCGCAGCACGTGCCGAGTGACGATGGGTTGCGTCTTCATGTGCCAGGATTCCGAATTCGAGGCTAAGACAGTTCCCAAACAAGCGGAGAGATCACGCTGTGTTACGGGTTTGAGCAAATAGCCGGCAAACCCTATGTCCGCAAATAGATGTCCGTCACCGCGTTGGCCAGACGATGTGAGCACTACCAATCGCGTAGCTTTCAACGCAGAGTCGTTGGTGATGGCCCTCCCGAGCGCAGCGCCGTCGTATCCCGGCATTTGGTGATCGAGCAGCGCGACTTCAAACGGCTTGGCCGTGGCCGCGGCTTGACGAAGCAGCGCGAGCGCCTCATCGGCGGAACTCGCGCAGACTGATTGCATAGCGCAAAGCGTTAGCTGCCCCATCATCACTTTGCGGTTAGTTGCGTTGTCGTCGACGACCAACACGCGCCTACCGTACAGCGCCGCGGATACCGGCGTTGGCTCGCGGCTCGCGGTAGTCGTGCGTTCCAAGCGAGCTGTGATCCAGAACGTGGAGCCCTTGCCTTCCTCGCTAGTGACGCCGATGTCACCGAGCATGAGCGTCGCCAACCGTTTGGTAATCGAGAGGCCGAGGCCCGTGCCCCCAAACAGGCGGGTCGTTGATGCGTCGACCTGCGAAAATGGCTTGAAAAGAGCGTCAAGTCTATCTGGCGGGATACCCGGCCCGGTGTCCCGCACGTCTATGCGAATCATCACGCTGGTTTCAGTCTGCTCAATGACGCGCAACTCCAAGGCCACTTCGCCCTGGCCGGTGAACTTCACCGCATTGCCACCGAGGTTTAGCAGCATTTGTCGAATCCGACCTGGATCGCCGCGCACGAGTTCAGGTACGGATGGCTCGATGTACACCGTTACTTCGAGCCCTTTTGCGTGTGCCGGGATCGCTAGCAGTCGCGCTACGTCTTCCACCGTATCGCGCAGATCCATGTCGATCGATTCAAGCTCGAGTTTGCCTGCTTCGACCTTCGAGAAATCAAGGATATCGTTGATGACAGTGAGCAATGCCGAGGCGCTATCGCGAACCGTCTCGGCATAGTCGCGTTGCATCGGATTGAGGGGCGATTCCAATAGGAGCTCCGCCATACCGATGACTCCGTTCATCGGCGTCCGAATCTCGTGACTCATGTTGGCCAAAAAATCGCTCTTGGCGCGATTGGCGGTTGCGGCCAGCTCCGTCGCTTCGAGAAGCGCTTCTTGATAGTGTTTTCGCTCGGTGATGTCTTGTTGAGAACCCGAGATCGTAAGGGGCTTGCCCTTGCCGTCGCGTACGCACATCGCGCGTATTCTCAACCAGCGCCACTCGCCACTTTGCGCGCGGCGCCTGATCTCCACGTCGACGGGCTCGCCACCTCCGTGCACTTGTGCTTCGACCGCAGCTCGCAACTTCAACAAGTCCTCCGGAAGCGTCACCGTGTTCATCAGATCGGGATCTGCCATCAACTCGGCCTGTGCGTAGCCCAGCATGTCTGAGAATCGCGGTGAGACCCAAGTTGCGCTGCTGCGCAGATCGACTTCGAAGAAGCCGTCGGTTGCACCCCGCATCATGCGGTCCAAGCGCTCCTCAATTTCTTTGAGCTTGAGCTTTGCCATCTTGCGATCGTGAATGTCCTGAATGATTCCGCGCACCAATCGCCTGCCGCTGCCATCGTTTACAAGCTTGCCGCGCGAATAGAACCATCGATACTCGCCTGTCGTCTCGATCTTGATACGAGCTTCGGATTCATAGAGCACGTCCTCGCGGCGAATGCGTTCGATCATTGCAAGACGTATAGGCTTGTCGTCGGGATGTACCCGTCCAACTGAAACCTCGATCGATTCGGGATACGTTTCGAAGCTGTAAACCGACACGCCTTGCGCGTTCTTCCGCTTGATCGGGCGGTCCGCAGTGAACATGCCGGCGTCCAAGTCCAATTCCCAGGATTGGAACCGCGCGGTGATCGCGGCATCACGCAAGCGCTCCTCTCGGCCCCGTGCTTCGCGCTGCAATTCTTTTAGTTCGGTGATGTCTTGGAGCATCCCGTCGATACGTTCAACTCGGCCGTGGCTACCTTTCACCGGCAAGGCGTGTACTCGAAGGCAGCGAATTTTGTCGTCAGACAGGCAAATCCGATATTCCTGCGTAAACACCCGACCGGCGCGAATCGCTTCTTCAGCGTCACTGAGCGTGGCGGCGCGGTCTTCGGGATGCACGCGTTCGAGCCACTGATCGAATGTGAGGGTTGCGGGGTGGGCGGCTGAACCCAGTAACTTCGAGGTTGCTGCTGACGCGTGGAGTTCGCGAGCGCGCAAATTCATCGAAAACGTCCCCACTTCGCCGGCGATGAGACTGGTGTCGATCGCCGTGAATCGCTGGGCAGCTTCATTTTGGAAGACGATCAAACGATGACGTGCCATGAGCCAAGTCACGGCTGCGCCTGCCGCGGCCGCTAGCACGCAGAGTGTGAGCATGGCCATGAACTGAGATTGCTCCGCTGCTTCGAAGTAGGTGGGTTGCAGCGATTTATCGGCACATAGGCCGAATCTAAAGTCGTATGCGGTAAGGCTTTAGCTGAACACTGCGTTTCTGCGAGCGGTGTTCTGAATGTGATGACACCAAGCCGAGGTGAACGGGGCGCTTATAGACCAATGGGTCTTTGGACTGTCCTCTCATGCTCTGAATCGAGCTAAGAAGAAGTTAAAAGCGGAAGTCGTTAGCCGTTAGTCGTTGGGGGTTAGCCAGAGCGGAGCTGGCCCTTAACCGGCGAGGTTCGTGACTCGCGACTAGCGGTCGTTACACGGGGACTGACCTGCGGTCTGTCCCTCATGCTCTGAATCGAGCGGAAAGAGAGTCGAGGCGTTCGTGAGGGGACTGACCCAAGGTCAGTCCCCGGAAGACAGAGCCTTCGTTACTTGATCTTGCTGACTACAACCGGCTCGCTCAGCGGGCCGTGCGAAGTGCGCGCTTGCGCCAATACAAATACAGCTCGTCGAATCACGGCGCCCGCTTTGCCGTTAGTGCTGTTGATCTTGTTCGATTCTTCAGCTTGAGCCGCAATCGCGTGCAGCGCCGCGGTCACGTTTGGATCGGACAAATTGAGATGCGAGCAAAGATGCAGCGCTTTGCCAAATCCTTGCACCCAATCTTGGGCGCTTAGGCTCGAGGGCCGGCTGCTCCACTTGCTGGTCGACTCCAACACTGTCGCGAACTTTGGCGGAGTGTCTTGCAGCCCGGCATCGATCGAGCGCATGTAGCCGATCAAGAGTTCCATGAATTCGTGGTACTTCTCGCGCACTTGTAGCGCCAGAGGAATATTCCAACCGTTCTCGCTCCAAATCGCCGGCATCCAAATGCCGGTTCGAAGACCCAGCGGCATCACCAGCAATGCGGTGAGGAAGCCTTCCAGCGTGTAGATATTCATCGAGCCCAACGGCCAGATTGGATCTTGCAACCAACGCGCAAGCGAATCGAGTTCGTGCTTGGTGAACGCACGATGACCTAGTGCTAGGACCTGCGGCGCCAACATCTCATTCGACTTGGCGGAGAGAGAAGTGCGGCTCGAACTGCGCAAGCGCGCGGTGCCGGCGCGAATCGATCGGTAGCCTTCGATATCCGCTTCTTGACTTGAACTTTTGGTTGACACGGGAATTTCTCCGGCAGCGTCGGACTGCGGTGACAGGGTGAGGTACCAGGAGTGAAGGGTCTTCCACTTACAAACCGCAGAACTCTACGAACGTAGAGGGGTTCGCGTGTCTTCGCAGCCCGAGGAGTATCGCAGGATTGAGGAAAAAAATTGGACTAAGTTGCCGTAGAACGGCCACTCAGTCGCTCACGACGGCGATCTAATACACAAATCGGACAATCTCACATAATGAACGTCGAAAATGGCTACGTCGTAAGGGCGAGATTGAGGCGTGTTTTGACGCAGGAGTGTCGAAGACCAAGCCTGAAGAAGTACGATGAATTGAGATTCAAAGAGAGCGTTTCGATAGCGGGATGGGATTAACGGGTGAGTGAGGCCCAACGTGATGGGGTGCCGCGCTTTTCAATCTCGTCATCCCGCCGTAGGGGCCACTGCTGTCGAGAGAAAAAATGGAGAGGACGATGAATGGGAATCGTCGTCTTCCTGAAAAAGGACAACCGTCATCCCATGGCACCAACAACCGCTCCTGCGTTGTTAGTATTTCTGACCTACCTGGATGTAGGAAATGCAGGCGTTGCAGGAGCTTTCACCTGCCGGCGTCCACGGCGGTCAAGAATGGGATCCATCAAGTCTGTTCTTTTTTCGATGGCCCGCGACCTACGCCGGGGTGACGACGGAAAAAAAACATTGTCCTTTCAACTCTCACGGAAATTATTACTGCCGCGGAGTCGCCTCGCTATCTCTATGAAGCACGATGGTCATGCCGATGAGTCTAGACACTACGACTGCGATGTAGGCGATGCCGGTGAACTGTTCGAACATCACTAGCACGCGAGCGGTTGCAGTGCGAGGAACGATATCGCTCAGACCGGTCGAAGAGAGGTTCGTGAAGCTTAAGTAGAGAAGCTCGAAAAAAGTCCAAGGGGGATCATGATCGGCGCCCTTGAAACTTCCGGGTGATAGAGTTTCGCAGACGACAAACGCATAGGCATACCCCCAGGCAAGGAGCGTAAACGTTGCGCCGGCAGCGAAGAGTTCATCGGTGGTGACTCGTGCATCCTCCATCATGTAGGCGATCAAGCTGCCTGCGGTAAAGAAATAGAGGACCGCTTCCATCCCGGCCGCCCAGACGAGTAGACCCGGTGAGGCAATAAACACAGCCGCAAGCGAGAGGGTGAAGGAGAGGATCGCGAGAAATCCGGTTCCACGCCAGATGGTCGGGCTGCGTCGCAGAACCCAGATGACCAACGCCAGCACCAAGATTCCAAACGATCCAAGGATCGACCGTCCGCTGGGGTTACCGTCGAGTGCGGCGTACAGAATGAGACTGAACAGTTGCGCAGCCAGCAGGAACGCGGAGGGATGACGGGAAGCCAGTGCGCGCCAGTTGATACTCGGCTTGTTCATGAGAATTTCACTAGACAATCGCGCCCTGCGGCGCCGGTAGCCGGATTGTGGGCTAGCGGATTCCCGTTTGCATCATCGGACCACCAAATCATCGGAGGCCGATTGAGCGACGATGGATTGTCTGCGCGAGAACGAACAGCAGGCAAGCGCCCATTCCGGCTCGCTCGCCTGCCCCTTGTGCGGATTGTCGTTTCGCATGCGCAACTCACACTCAAGCCATCGACATGAGGCTAACGAAATTCAAAGTCGGCGATCCAACGATCGTTCGCAATCCCAGTCGATTCGTTGGTCCACCGCGATGTCGATAAAGTCCACATTAGAGCGGAAGTGCGCGCATGATGAGAGGACCTCAGCATTCCGCCCCTTCGGTTGGGCCGCCGACAAACGTCCCTGATCCAATGGAGTATCAAAGTGATCACGACTGTGATTTTGGTCCTGATCGCGATACCTGTCATTGCGCTAGTCCTCTTCATAGTTGCCATGCGCGCTGTTCAGAAAGGGACTTCGGCCAATCGCTACTACGGACAACCTTTCGCAGAGCGTCAACGGATCAAGCGAGAGTTGGCGGAGCGTGGGCGACGCCTGATCCCTCTGATCCGATTCGTATCGTACCTGCCGAGGAAAATTCCGACCGTTCGATTTCGGGGCATGCTCACACCCAAGCATTCGACTAGCGCGTCGAGCGTGCGAGCTGCCGCCGCATACAAGCCGGATACGAGGGATGTCTTCGTCGCTACACAGATGAAGTGCGGCACAACTTGGATGCAGCAAGTTGCTTACCAAGTCTGCATGCGCGGACGCGGCGATTGCAGCGATGCAGGACATGGGCATATCCAGGCGACCAGTCCTTGGATCGAGTCCGACAATGGCGTGCCGCTGGCTGACGCTCCGCGGTTTGGGCCGGAAGGTCTGCGCGTCATCAAGACACACTTGCCGGCGGACATCTGTCCCTACTCGCCGGACGCCCGCTATATCTATGTGACGCGAAACCCTGCGGCCTGCTTCGCGAGTGCGGTTGATTTCGTCCGGCTCGGCGCCGGCATGCTAAGTCCTTCTCGAGCGCAGCTACTGGACTGGTTTTTATGCGAGCGGATGTGGTGGCGCTCGTGGCCGGAACATGTCGATGGCTACTGGCGCTTGGCGGAGCAGCATTCCAACGTGTTGTTCGTTCACTACGAAGCAATGTTGGCGGATCTGCCCGGCACTATTTCGAAAGTGGCCACGTTCCTAAATATCCCTTTGAACGCTGAAGAACTCGCCGAGGTATCGCGCAAGAGCAGTTTCGCGTTTATGAAGGAACACGAAGAGCAATTCGAGATGACGCCGCCTTCGTTGCTTTCCGCACAAGCGCCAAAATCGTTCATGCCCGGCGGCACGCGCGACCGGGAACGCGAAGGGGAGCCGGAGGAGCGGCGGCGCATCATGGAGTTCTGTGCGGATCGGCTGAAAAACGGCGCCTATCCGCTGCAGCGTTTTTATCCAGAACGTGATTCGTAATTCGTGTTCGTGTTCGTGTTCGTGTTCGTGAGTCGAGATCGGCGATCCAAGATCATTAGGAGCGGAGAGCAGAAATATCCAGCTGCCGTAGCTCCCGTAGAAGTCTAGAATACCGAGTGTTCACGCCGACGGTAGTGATCAAGCGCGCACTGGCGTGGCAACAAAACCAGAATCGCTGAGGGGAGCAAATGAATCGGATGCTCAATCGATCGTGGGGAAAAAACCTTCTCTTGTGGGCTTTCTTTCCGTTAGCAGCGGTGGCTGCGGAGCCGAGATCGGAAGTACTTGCTGCCCAGCCCCTCGAGCAGATGCCGGAACTCGAATCGTTCGTCGAGGGCGTTGTGACAAAGATCATGAGCGATCGGCATATCGCAGGCGCGCAGGTTTCGATCGTGCGCAATGGCGAGGTCGTATTGCTTAAAGGGTATGGCATCGACAGTCTGAATCCAGAGCGCAAAGTCGATCCCAAGCGATCCCTGTTTCGAATTGCCTCGGTCTCAAAGACGTTCCTGTGGATCGCGTTGATGCAACTGCAAGAACGAGGTCAACTGCAGTTAACGGATCCCATTAACAAGTATTTGCCCGACACGCTCAAAATAGCGGATGACGGCTTTACACAGTCGATCCGAATCATCGATCTGATGAACCATACGGCTGGGTTTGAAGACAATTTGCAGGGCTTGTTTCAAGGTGATGAGACCAGCTTGTTACCGCTCGCAGAGCACTTGCAGCGCTTTCGGCCGCGCCGCGTGCGGGAGCCCGGCCAGATCATGTCGTACTCCAATTACGCGAGTGCGTTGGCGGGCGCTATCGTGGCCCACGTCAGCAAGATGGAATACGAGCGCTACATCGAAGAGAGAATTTTGGCGCCGTTGCAGTTGACCGCGATCAGCTTCCGCGAGCACTACACCTTCCATGCTGAAAGCGGCTTGCCGCAACCTATGGCGGCCGAACATGTCGCTGATCAGGCCTCGGCCCTGGAATGGGGTAACGGCGTTTGGAACATGCCGCCCAACGAATATCTGGTGTCGATGGCGCCGGCCGGGGTCGCCTCAGCGAGCGCCGAGGCGATGGCGCGCTACATGCGAGCGTTGCTCGATCCCTCCATTCTCGAGCAGGCTGGTATTCTCAAAGCAACTACTTATGCCGAAATGCGCAGCCCATCGTTTCAGTTTATTCCAGGGATGAACACCATCCATCACGGTTTTTTCAACGGCTCGTTAGGTCTGCGGTCTCGTGTCAACGTCGATAATTTCTCGCAGACCGGTAGCACGCTGCATTTCTTTTCTGTCATGGTGTTGATTCCGGACCTCGGTGTGTCGCCGAGTTACTTGAGCCAAGTTGCCGATAGCGAAAAGGTGGATTCGAAGTCCGGTTCCCTGGGAATCTTCGTCACCACCAATTCGTCCGGTGGTCGTGCATTGGTGGAAGCTCTGCCCGAAGCGATTCTCGCCAAGTACTTTCCAACCAAGAACTCCGCAGCATCGCCGGCTCCGGTGGCAGAGTTGCAGGCGTATGCGGGGACCTATCGCAATCTAAGGCGGTCCTTTACGCAGCTGGAGAAACTGAAAAGCGTCGTCGACACGATAACGTTCGTTGCGACCAGCGATGGCTATCTGCAAGCCAACGCCGGAACAAACCCACCGAAATTCGAGCGGATGGCTCAGGACGTCTTTCGCCAGATCGATGGCGATTCAATGCTTGCGTTCGTGCGCGACGAAAGCGGGCGAGTGACGCAACTCTCCGCAATGTTCGGCGCCTACCAAGCCAGCTTCGATCGCATCGGGTTTTTCCAGTCCGCGAGATGGTTTGTGTTGTCGGTGTTTGCAGCAATCGTAACGTCCATCGTTGTGCCGATTGCAGCGCTGGTGCGTCGACGACGGGCGATCGCGCAGTCGCAGTGGGAACGACGCTCCGCTGCGATCGCCACTATCGCTGCGGGTCTATGGATCCTATTCGCTGTGGTGTTTGCCGTTCTAGTGGCGCAGTTTCAAGGCATCGATGCCGAAGATCGATTCTTCCATTCGTATCCGGCCACGACGCTTAAGGTCATGCTCGCCGTGATTCTGTTCGCGTCCGCGCTTAGCATCGCAGCGGTGCCGGCAACTGTCGTTGGCTGGCGCGATGGTCAGTGGACAACTTGGCGCCGACTACGCCATGCGTTCGTGTTAACGATCTTCGTAGCGTTGATCGCCACGCTGGCGAGTTTCAATGCGCTGGGTTTTAGGTATTTCTGATAGCGTATCGAAGGGCTCTTGTTCCTCGCTGCTTCGGAGACTAAGACGATTCAATCCTGAATCGTCATTAGTCCTTCGACCAACTGGATGGATTTGCTCGATCAACATCCGTGTCGATCGAGCAACTGCCAGTGCACCATCCATGGCGATCTCAGGGTGAGCGGAGTAAAGGGAGAGTCGAGAATAGGAGCGTTTCGACACGGGCCTCTTCCACCGATGAGAAGATTTCTTTAGAGCCAGCCCCGCTGTTTGACAGACTTGGGCTGCCGGGCCTAGTCTCGGCTTCATGAAAAATCACACTCTTTCCCGTCGTCAGGTCCTCCTCGCATTGCCGGCACTGGTTATCGCGCCGAAGGCGTGGACGCAAGCCACTGCGAAAGCGCCGCTCGCAGCGAAGTCCTTTAACCACTTCATGCTGAGCGTGTCAGACGTGCAGCGATCGTTGCAGTTCTATCAGGGATTGTTAGGCATGCCTGTTCAAGCAAGGCACGGATCGACAGTGCTGCTGAGAGTCGGCAGCGGTCCGCAATATATCGGCCTCACACCGGCCGGCGACAATCCGCCGAGCATTAGTCACTGTGGTCTCGCGATCGAAGACTTCGATGCCGCTCGCGCGATGCAGGCATTGGCTGCGAATGGCGTAACGAAAGCCGCAGACAGCGACCCTGGCCTTGCCGGAGGTCCGATGAAAGTGCGGCAGACGATGAGGGGCAACACGCCGGAGATTTTTCTCGGCGATCCCGATGGGCTTGTCGTGCAACTGCAAGATGCGAGTTACTGCGGCGGCACCGGTGCGAAGGGCGCAGTGTGCAAGGCAGAGCCTTCGCCGAAGAAGGGGCTGCTCGCGGTGAAGGACATGAATCACGCGACGATTCAAATCAGCGATTCGCAAAAGACTGTCGATTTCTATCAAGCGCTCTTTGGCATCAAAGTGCAGGGCTATCAAGCACCCGCCGGCTCGAGCACGGCGCCGTTCTACGGAATCGGTGAGGGCAACCAGTTTGTGATGTTCCTCGGCGCGCCGCGTCGCGAAGGCGCGCCTGCTAGGCCCGCGCGCATCGATCACCTCTGCATGTCGATGGATGGCTTCAATCCGGAAGCAGTCACGAAAACTTTGAACAGCTACGGACTCAAATCCCAAGGCCAAGGCGAACCTCGCGGGCCGATGATGACGTACACGACGCTGCGCATGCCAAACCGCGGCGGCGCCGAAGCCGGTACTCCGGAGCTCTACTTCATCGATCCGGACGGCTTGTCGATTCAACTTCAAGATACGACGTATTGCGGCGGGTCGGGATTCTTGGGAGAGACGTGTCCGGCGATTTGACTGTAGTCTGCGCTCACCCTGACCCTGTCGAAGGTTCCTCTGCTTACTCCGTCATCCTCGCCCTTCGACCCATTCAGGATGAACTCGGCGGGGATCCATCTTGATCAGATTCCGGATGGACCCCCACCCTTCGCGAGGGTGACGACAATCGAGAGGGGCTGATGACATCGAAATTGTTGGGCCTTGAGGGTCTGCTCTACAATGCCCCATGAACCACCACCTCATCGTCAAGTTCTGGCGCCAGCCGCTTCCAGATAAGCCGTTGATGACAGCGATCGAGAGTGAGCTCAAGGCCGTGCTCGGTGATACGGCCGTGCTTGATGGGTACGACTCCCGCGGCGACGAGATCAATCTTTTTGTCATGACTGATGACCCCAAGCACACGTTTCGGCGCGTCAAAAAAGTCCTAGAGAGTCGGGGTATCAACGAGGGCTTCTCAGCGGCCTCGCGGCTGGTAGGCGGCGCAAAGTTCATTTCGATCTGGCCGCTGCGCGCGATGCGAAAGTTCAAATTGCCGTGATCGAAAAATAAAATTTCCGCAGTGTCTGCTTCGCGGTCGGCCGGTCGTCTTATCTCTGTAGCCCCGACACAATCGCGTGTCGGGGGAAATCAGTCTGGCGGAGGGGTTATGAAGAACTTTCTAGGTGTCTACACAGGTACGGCAGCCGGGATGGAGAAATGGACATCGCTGGATGAGGCGACGCGCCGCGAGCGTGAAGGGGCAGGCATGAAGGCGTGGGGTGATTGGATGGTTAAGCATCAAGCCGTCATCGTGGTGCAGGGTGGCCCGTTGGGAAAGACAAAGCGAGTGTCGCCGCAAGGCATTGAGGCCATCAAGAATGACATGACAGGCTTCATCGTCGTCAAAGCCGAGTCGCACGACGCCGCGGCGAAGCTGTTCGAAAATCATCCGCACTTCACGTTATTCCCGGGCGTTGCTGTCGAAGTGATGGAGTGCTTGCCGATTCCGGGGCAATGATTGAGAGTGGAGTGATTGGTGATTGGTGATTGGTGATTGGTGACTCGGGATTTTTCCAATTCCGTTCACCTTGCGCCTGCCGAAGGGATCCTGGAATCGGAACTCGTCATCCAGCGGAGGATAGGATCTATCGAAGTAAGAAAGGCGCTTGATGGATCCCAGCCTCCGCTGGATGACGGTTGCTCGATTCGAGTAGCCTTGAGACCAACGGGAATTCCACGGGACCACCTGGATTAGCGGAGTTAGAAATAGGACTTAAGACTCCACGCACGTACAGTAGTGGCCAGAGTGTTTCTTCAGAGAGAAATGACATGAACACGAAGATCCTATTTCTATGGCTCTCACTTGTCGTGCTGGGTCTTCAGTTACCCACGGCCGCCGCACAGGACCGAATGCCGCCGATTGCGGTGAACAAACTCACCGATGCGCAGAAGAAAGCGATCGAGGAGTTCAAGGCCGCGCGTGGTAATGAAGTCACTGGGCCCTTTGTTCCGCTGCTCCGCAGTCCCGAAGTGATGACGCGTGCGCGAGCGATGGGTGACTACTTAAGATTCAAAAGCGCTTTGCCGCCGAGACTCAGCGAATTTGTGATCTTGCTGACCGCGCGGAAGTGGACACAGAACTACGAGTGGAACGCGCACGCGCCCCTCGCGCTCAAAGGCGGACTGAAGCAAGCAATCGTCGACGCAATCGCCGCGGGTCGCCGTCCTGCGGAGATGGCGAAGGACGAGCAGGCGTTGTACGACCTCGTCGACGAATTGCAGCGGAATCAGAGCGTCAGCGATCCGACGTATGCAACCGCGATCGGCGCAGTGGGAGAACAGGGATTGATCGATGCAGTGGCGCTCGTGGGGCAGTACTCAATGCTGGCAATGGTTTTGAACACTGCGAGAACGCCGTTGCCGGAAGGCGCGAAGCCGGCGTTAAAAGCGTTTCCATAAGCGATCGACAGTTCAGCTGACTACCGTTCCGCTGCAGGGTTCGCGATTTGGGGACGGACCAAAGGTCAGGTCCCATCGACACACGCAATCGTCGGAAACCTTTACAAATCCAACAAATTCAGCGATTTAAATCTTCAAACCTTCCAACAACAATTCAAACCCAAGGTACTTACTTCGTAGCCCATCAACGGATGCGCACTGAAGAGTTTTCAATTGGGAAGTATGGAGGGGAACATGAAATTCATTACAAGGCAGATGGCTTTCGCCTCGTTGGCGTTGGCTGCATTGTCTTTTTCACAGGCCAATGCCACGGCGATCGATCCCGCAGGCGATTTCTTGGCGAGCTACACGGGTCCGAAGAATGCGGACTTGGATGTGCTGAGCGCCGATGTCCATTTCGACGGCACCAATTTCATCATGTCGGCCACGATGGGCGGACTGGTGGGTGCGACGGCTAACAGTCTGTTTGTCTTTGGCTTCGATCGTGGCGGCGCCGTGAATGCTCCGTTTACTGCGCTTGGCCAGCCGAATGTCATCTTCGATACGGTTGTCGCCGTGAATGGCACAACTGGCAATTTCACTGCGGGGGGTGTGGCGGGAGTTGCGGCGATTAACGGCAACACACTCACGGCAACCTTCAGTGCTTCGCAGCTGGTCTCGACAGGTGCTGCGTTCGGCGACTACCTGTGGAATCTCTGGCCTCGTGCCCCAGCGGGCAGCGGCGCTCAAGTGATCTCGGATTTCGCGCCGGACAATGCGATGCGTCGCGTCAGCGTCCCGGAACCCGCAAGCTTGGCCATCTTTGGCATGGGCTTGGTAGGTTTGGGTTTGGCGAAGCGCAAGCGTAAAGCAGCAAGCCCAAAGTAAGTTAGGAAAGAAAAGAGGCCGCAGCTCGGAAGGGCTGCGGCCTTTTGCTTTTGTCGGGTTGGTTCGTGTGAGAGTGACCGGCCTTTCGCGAACGCGCTACTATGCGGTCCTAACTACAGAGGGGACCCCATGACGCGCCTCCCATTCGCTTTTCTTCTCGCCGCATTCCTTTCCACGCCCTCGCTCGCTGTCGAGTGCCTGGCACTGAAGGCCATGTCGCAAGAGCCTAAAGAACTGCTCGTGAAGCGGGACAACATCCAGCGAAGCGAGTGGCTGTTGCTCGAGTTCCTATCGACGGACAAGGCGAGTAAGAAAGTGTTCGACTCGGAAATTGCTCTGTCTGCCGAGCGCTCGAAGCAAATGACGCAAAGGATGGCTGCGCTCGCGCCGCTCGCGAGTGGTGGGCAAGCTCCGCCCGAGCAGGGTTCGGCGGACTGCGCCAAGTTCGAGAAATTCAAAAGCGACATTGAGAAAATGGTGATCGATCGCGAAAAGGAAATTGCTGCGTATCATAAGAAGTACGGCTTTCTCTACAGTTGCGAACAGATCAGTCAGTCCTTGTATTCGCACTACAAAGTGATGACATCACCCGATACTTCGCCCCAAGCCAAGAAATACGGCGCGATTGCGCTCGATGCCGCCAGCAGTCCCTTTCAGATGAACGCGAAGGTGTCCGGCGCGCCGATGCAAGAAATGACGAAGCAAGCGGAAGCTCCGCTCGATATCAGTTCACAGCAACGCTATGCGTACTTTGCGCTCTCGTGCTTGAAGCGATATCAGAAGCAGGAGAAAGAACTCAAGCCACCTGCGGAAATTCAATCGCAGCTCAAGGCTTGCCCCACGACTAATTGGACGCAGACGGGGATGTGTGTGAGCGCGGCGGCGATGGGGAAGGGGAGATAGCGGGGGCTTTTCGTAAATCCAACCCCGAAACTACGCTCGTCGCCAGTTCAGCATCTTTTCAGAATGAACTCGCGATCTACCGTGGTGCCGACCGGAAATCCATACTCGCCGACCTTCTCAAATCCATAGCGTCCATAGAAACGCTGCGCGCCAAAGTTCTCCGACCACACGCCAATATATAGAGGCGTTCGGCCTTGTACCGCCAGCCAGCCAAGCCCGAGATCCATCAGGCGCGTGCCGAGGCGCAGGTTGTGAGAGGAAGACGACACGTAAAGCTGTTGGATTTCGCCAGCAGTGGGTTCGCGACCTTCAACAGGTAGTTTGCACGCGCCGACTAAAATGAAACCGATCGGGGTGACATCCGCAATCGTTGTTGCGAGCCAAACGGCGCGATGCGAGTCAGCGAGGGTACGACGCCATGCGTCGACCGAATGCGATTCGCGTAAGAACAGCTGCAGGTCTTCCGCGGGATATAGGTGGCCGAACGTTTCAGTGAACGTTGCGGCGCCGAGTGAGGCGAGTGTGTGCGCATCGTCGAGCGTTGCGCGGCGAATGGCGACGTCGGAGGGGATGTTCATCATCGCCATTCTATGGCGATAATCGCGAAGTTCAATTCATCTTTCGGCGACCCGGCCCTCTAAAGAAAAAAGGCCAGATTGCTCTGGCCCTTTTTTGTCTTTACTCAATAACCGCGAAGCTACTTCGCCAGCGGCGTCACGTGCATTAGTGCGCCTGGATTCGCGTCTTCCACCATCCACAGCGACCCATCGGCAGCTTGTGCGATGTCGCGAATACGCTTGCCCACGCTCCAGCGGTCGGCCAACTTCGCGCCGCCTTTGCCGTCGAAGATGATGCGGCTAACCGACTGCGTGGAGAGACCCGAGATCAATCCGTTACCTTTCCACTGTGGGAAGGCTTTGTCACTTGTGTAGAACATTAGATTGCCCGGTGCGACTACGGGTACCCAATAGAGCACGGGCTTCGCGAACTCGGAACTCGTGTCGTGACTCGGGATGGGCTTGCCGTTGTAGTTCATGCCGTACGACACGAGTGGCCAGCCGAAGTTTTTGCCTTTCTCGACTAGGTTCAATTCGTCGCCGCCGCGAGGACCGTGTTCGACTTCCCACAGTTCGCCCGTCGGCGAGAACGCCAAACCGTACGGCGTGCGAACGCCCGTGGCCCATGTTTCCGATGGCGTCAGATTGCCTTTTGGAAAGGTATACGTGCTGACGGGTTGCGCGGTTTTGGCGGCCTCGGAGTCACGAGGCGGATCGATCAAAGGAATCGTCGCTGCGCCAGTCTTGCCTGCAAGCGGATTGCCCGGCGCCGGCTTGCCATCCAGTGTGAGGCGCAAGATCTTGCCGGCGGGTTGGTCTGCGTCTTGAGCAACGGTGAAGCGTTGACGATCGCCCACTGTGAGATACAGGTACTGACCGTCAGGGGAGAACGCTACGATCGCGCCGTCCTGACCGCCTTTCCCTGTAGGCATCTGGTGCCACAGCACCTCGAACTTATCCAGCTTCGCGGACGCTGCAGTGGCGACGAGTTTCGCGCGCGCTAATGCCAAGCCGCCACCATATTCGCCAGGCTCGGCGTAGGTGACATAGACGCTCTGATCGGTTGCGTACTTAGGCGATAAGAACACGCCATGCATACCGCTCTGACCTTGGAAGTAGACGGCCGGTGTGTTTTCCAACGCGGCGATCTTCTCTCCCTTCGCAGAGACCAACCAGATGGGTCCGACTTTCTCGGTCACCAGCATGCGGCCGTCGGGGAGGAATGCGATCTTCCAAGGTAAATTGAACGTGCTCGTCGTCGTCATCGTGAAAGGCAGATTGGTATCGCTCTTTTGTTCGCCCACGTTGACTTGGGCCAACACAGCCGTGGACGCCAACGTGAATAAGAATAAGGATGCTGTCGTCGCCAAGCGCATAGTCATGACTCCTCGTCTGAATGCAGAAGGGCAGGATAAGCCCGCTATATTGCAATTGCCATAGCGGGCGTAGTGGCGAACAGTTCGAGAGAGGGCGCTAAACAATTCTTTCGGTGGGTCGAGCCGATGAATAGGAAGTTCTCACTAAGTTCCCTGAAGAATAGGGAAGCCGCTCGCCCTGACCCGAGGGAAAAATGGCGAGCGGCCTAATTTTCCATGATGCTCTGCACTCCGACTCAAGAATCCGGCGCCAGCTCAATCAAATCCGCATCCAGCAGCCGCTCCAACATCCTTTCGATGTAGGCGCTATCCGCATGCGTCTCGCGGCCATCTCCGTACTTGCTGGCAGCGCGCTGCAGGGACTCGATCGTTTGAGGTGTTTCTAACAGCGCCCACACTTGTTCCTCGAACACGGAGCCGCGCAGTTCGGAAGCCCGCATCGAGGGTTGATCCGAGAGATTCTGTTTGCGTTTGTAAGCCGCGCTCGTCGATACCTGCGTCATGATCGCCTCCCGGAAGACCTACTAATAGAAATGTCTTAGGCCTCGGACAAGTTCCCTGAGGTGAGCGGAATGAGTGGTGGGGCGCGCGGTTGGCCGGCTCCTGAAACCTTTTCCCTCATCAAGGAGGGGTTTGCGTGCTTGGAGGTTGGCAAGAAAACGCGAGGGCAGATTCATGCTGAGGTGATCGCGGTGGTTGATCGCTTTTTGGTGGACAAGGGGGTTTTGCTGCGGGTGGGGCGATGACCTCATCCCGTTTATTTGTGCAGGGTGTACGAAGGAAGAGCCCTTCGACACAGGCGGAGAGTGCGTCTACACGCCATCGGCGGCGTGATCCTTATCTGCTTCCGGTCCGTGTTTTGGATCACCGCGGATGAACGCCTCAAGGAAATTTAATTTCGAATCCGTGTAGCCCACGATGAAGGGCGATGATTTTTTCGCAGCATGCTGCAGCACATCCTGCGCAATCTTTGCGGCCCATTGACGGATAGGATTCAATCGCAGCGCAGGCGCGAACGGATTGAAGGGCATCGGAATCTTCTTTACCAAGATCGAAAAGCACATTTCAGCAATGTACCCGCAGACTTCGCCTTCAAGCGTGATCATGGATTGCTTTTGTACATCCAATCCCGCATGGGTGGCCTCGTGAACGATGACCATGTCCTTCAGTGAGGAGCGCTTGGCGGGCTCGCGAACCACGAGCACGTTTTCGACGCCTACCCACTGTCCGAGCACGCCGGTGGGCAGACCGGTGCTGGTGCCGGCACATATGATCGTTTGGCTTTTGATGTGGTTTAGTACATCGGTGTAGAGCTTCGAGCTGACTTTGGCGACCGGTGTGTGAAACGAAAACTTTTTCACTTCCGGCATCGACAGAACCTTGATTGCAAGCTCGCGTGCCAAAACATCATCCGCCGACAGGGCGCTAAAGCCGATCGGTGGAATGTAAATCTCGGGTTTGGCGTCGCTTGGACTAAAGCTGAAGTTCTTACCGTCGTTCGACTTGGTGCACTTCAGAAATTCATGCATGCACCAGTTCACTTCCTCCGGATTGCGGCATTGGAAGTTGTACAAGATCAAATCCCACACATCGCCGATATCATAGTGCTTGGCGATGGTGCCCCAGTTCTCGGGCGAGCCGGACGCCCATTTGCCGGACACGGCGTACAGGTGCTTTTTACGGGGTGCGGGCGCGCTAGGCGGGTAGTGAATCGGCTTGGCCGGTTTGCGTTTACTGACAGACATGGCTGCGCGCGGGACGTCTCCAGGTTCTGGCCGAAATCAAAGCGGGCTGATTGTATTCCAATACTCGTCAGACGACGTCGGCCTACAGGCTACGGCAGTCGGCTACAGACTACAGGCTACAGGTTCGGAGATCGGAGTTCGGAGTTCAGAGTTCAGAGTTCTGGCTGAAGCCTGAAGCCTGAAGCCTGCAGCCTGTAACCCTCCGCCCTCCGCCCTCAGCCTTGCTCCTCACTTCCTTCCCCACACGCTCGGCTTCTCCGGCGCAGTTCCCTTCGCCGCAGCTTCGCGCAGCTTGTCTTTCTTGCTCGGGCGTTTGCCTTTGATTCCGCCCGTGCCGGGCGCGGCTGCAGAGGACGTTGACGAGGCTGCCGGTGCGGGCGGCAATTCGAGTGAGACTTCGAAGCCCGGAATTTGTTCGCGAGGCACGACAATGCCATTGCGCTTCTCGATCAGTCTGAAATGCGCTTCAGTTTCCGCGCTCACGAAACTCACCGCAGTACCGCTTTCACCGGCGCGAGCTGTGCGGCCCACGCGATGGGTGTAGTCGACGGCGGAGCGAGGTAGATCGAAGTTCACGACCACCGGCATTTGCGCAATATCGATACCGCGGGCTGCGACATCCGTCGCGACCAATACCTGCACTTTCGACGCTTTGAAATCCGCGAGTGCCTGCGTGCGTGCACCTTGAGTCAGTTCGCCGTGCAACGAGATGGCATTGATGCCACCGCGACGCAGTTTTTCCGCCACATGCTCGGTGCACTGACTCGTTGCGACGAACACCAGCACTCGCGACCAATTGTGCTGCCGAATCAACTGCCGCAACAGCTGCGTGCGACGCGGCGGATCGGCCGCGATCGCGCGATGAGTGATCGCAGGCTCGGTACTTGAGTTGCTCTTGATCTCAATGCGAGTCGGCTTCGTGAGTACGATATCCGCGAGGACTTGCACCACGGGTGGAAACGTCGCCGAGAACAGCAGCGTCTGTCGCGGCGGGATCATTGTGAGAATGCGAGTGAGTTCGTCCGCAAAGCCGTACTCGAATAGTTTGTCGGCTTCATCAAGCACCAACGTTTTCACAGTATTGAGTCGCAGCGCGTTGTGGTCCACCAGATCCAGCAAGCGACCGGGTGTCGCCACAATGATTTCGGCGCCACCGCGCAGGGCCATCATCTGTGGATTGATCGACACACCTCCGAATGCAGTGACGATTCTGAGTGGTGTGGGAAAGAAGCTCGAGTACTCGCGAAACGAATCGCCGATCTGCATCGCAAGTTCGCGCGTGGGCGTCAGAATCAGAGCTTCGACGTTACGATTCGATGTGCTGTAGCTGTGGACTAGCTTCTCTAAAATCGGCAATGCGAAAGCTGCCGTCTTGCCCGAGCCGGTTTGCGCGCTGGCGCGTACATCGCCGCCACGCAGGATGACGGGAATCGCTTCCACTTGAATGGGAGTGGGCTCGATGTATTTTTTTTCTTCGAGCGCGCGAAGCAGGGGAGGGGAGAGGTTTAGGGAGGTGAAAGACATGGAGGAGGTGATGGAGTTGGCTTTGCGGGTGTTGGCGGCAGTATCTCAGAGTGGGCTCGGACCAGGGAGGCTGCATCTTAGCGCGGACTGAAAACTGCGGTCTTTTTCAACGGCTAATCTTCCTGACCCTAAAATTCTTACCCTTGATTTTTCCCGCTCGCAATCTCTGCACTGCCTTCTCACTCCAGTCGCGATCCACCGCCACATAGGTGCGAGTGGGATAGACGTCGATCTTTCCTACGGCAGTGCCGGGTAGTCCCGCGTCGCCAGTCAATGCGCCGAGCACATCGCCGGGCCGCAGTTTGTCGGTGCGGCCGGCGTCGATGGCGAGCGTCACGTATGGCGCATACAACGGAGTAGAGGTCGACGGCGACGGTATTTTTTCCCAGCTTAGCGATCGACCGAGTTGCTTCTCGATTTGCAGCGCACGAGGCATATCGCGTGGCGTGCACAAACTCAGCGCGATGCCGCGTTCACCCGCACGGCCGGTGCGGCCGACGCGGTGCACATGCGCCTCGACATCGGTTGCGATATCGAAGTTGATGACCATTGCAAGCTCTTTGATATCGAGGCCGCGGGCCGCCACATCGCTCGCGACAAGCACATTGCTACTGCGATTGGAAAATCGCACGAGCATTTCTTCGCGTTCGCGTTGCTCCATTTCGCCGTGCAGCGCGAGCACCGAGAAACTCTGGTGCGAGAGTTCTTCGGCCACCCTGCGCACGCCGTCGCGCGTATTGCAGAAGACGAGGGCGGACTCGGGACGAAATTTACGCAGCAGCGCTGTCAACGCGTCGAGCTTGCCGTCCGATTCGACATTGAAGAAGGTCTGCTCGATCAAGACTTCGTCCGCAGCGCTCGCCACAGTCACATCCAATGGCTTGCGTTGAAACTGCCGGCTGAACTCGCGAATGGGATCTGGCATCGTGGCTGAGAACAGTAACGTCTGACGCTCTTTGGGTGCGCGGCCAATGATGTCGCTGATGTCTTCCGAGAAACCCATGTCGAGCATACGGTCCGCTTCATCCAGTACTAGCGTATTCAACCATTCCATCGGCAATGCATTCTTACGTAGTACGTCGAGCACACGGCCGGGTGTGCCGACGACGATATGCGGTTGATGAGTGAGCGATGCGAGATGAATGCGTACGGGCACACCGCCGCAGAGGGTCAATACCTTCACGTTGGGAATGAATGCAGCGAGGCGGCGAATTTCGCGGCTGACTTGGTCTGCTAGTTCGCGCGTAGGGCAGAGCACCAGTCCTTGCAGTCGAGCGGTATCGGTCTTCACAGTAGAGAGCAGACCAAGCGCAAAGGCCGCCGTTTTACCGCTGCCCGTCTTAGCCTGGGCCACGACGTCTTTGCCGGCGAGGATCGCAGGCAGGCCGGCAGCCTGCACGGGCGTCATCTCGGCGTAGTCCACTTCGGCAAGCGCACGGACGAGGGGCTCAATCAGCTTTAAATCAGCGAAGGTGGGCATGAGGAATGGAGATGGAAAATGCGCGTAAGCAGAGGGCAGTGCGCGCGTCTGTTCACGGGAGTGAGGGGCTGGGAAGGGGGCGCACTATACGCGTCCTGATGGAAATACTGGGCGCCACTTGGAGCGATTGCGGTATTTCTGAAGGCTTTTCGGGGCATTTTGCGGGGTTAACTAGCTGTGGCCGTCATAACTGCGCGCGCCAAAGTTAAGGAGTACTCACCCCGCCGTCGAGCCCCTTTACATATTCGAAGCGCCTTCGACTTCTAAACCACCGGTCCGGAACGATTCGACGTTGACGAAGGCGCCATTCGATCGAGTCTTGTGAGTTCTATGAAGCGAACCGAAGGCGCTGCTGCATTTCAACAAAGTGAGTTCAACTGCACGCTCTCACTGAATGCCGATCGACTAACGTGCGTGGCGCTCACTATTCCCGGCGATTGTCGAATATGGCGTCTGCAGATGTGCGAGGCTAACCTCCTCTGTCTTCTCCCCGGAATTCGCATATGGCCGCTGATGTATTGCTCATTGACGCTAAAGTCGACACGGTTGGACTTGATGTTGGTATTCGAGTCGTCGGCTCGCAGATACCTCCGGCAAAGATGACAGCGCAAATCGTAATCACCGGCACTGCCAAAGTTCAGATACAAGGTCGTCTACACAAAAAAGCTCCTTGGGCGGACATCGGCGATAAGATCGATAAGTCTTGCTTGGTGTACTTCGAACCGATTTCGTCACTCCGCGCTGTGAGCACGGAAACTGGCGCCGATTCCTCAGTCTCGGTATGGGCGGCTTGGTGCGCGTGATTTAGGACGAGCCACGCAAAAGGGTCTCACTTCTTTTCTAACTCAGGCTCAGGGTGAGCGGAAGAGACAAAGATCCGGACTGACGCTTCCTGCGTCATCATTAGTCCGTCGACAATCCACCATTCAATGCGTAATCGACGTCGGCGGTGCTGGCTTCGGCCCCAACGCCGAATCGCGGCAGATCGAATCGATCGGTAGCCGTCGTGATCGCGCCATTGACGGCCGAGAAGACAGCATCGAATCCCGCATCGATGGCCATCTGTCGATGATGAGGCGTGTAATCGCCGCGGCCTCCATTCGGATATGCAAAGTATTTGGCGTTTCCCACGTGCGTATCGAGCGCATTCTTCGACGCAGTAATCTCATGCAGTGCCCGCGCATCATCCACGCGGGTCAGCACTGTGTGCGACACCGTGTGTGCGCCGAGATCGATGAGCGGCGAATCCGATAGTCGCTTTACCTCCGGCCACGACATCGTTCGATACTGCTCCCATGACTCGTGCGCTCGAAGTTGTTCGGCCGAGACGTGCGCGGCTGCCGCGAGTTCTGCCAGCAGAGACTCCCCCAGCTCTGGCGTCAATTGCTTGTAGGCATTCGCAATGAGCCGATACGAGGCTTGCTTGGATTGTGGATCGGACGTAACGATCGGGATGTCGCGCGCCGAGAACGATTTGTTCTGACAGAGCTCCAGAATCGATGCCACGCGTTCCGGCCATAACAAATCCGTCGCGCCGATGTAACCGGTCGTGACGAAGACTGTGGCGGGTACTTGATGGCGCTCAAGAATCGGCAGTGCCACCGTCAGATTGTTCGCGAATCCATCGTCGAACGTGACGGCTGTCGTGTAGGGCGGAATCTCGCCAGCATTGAGATACGACAACAACTGCGCGATCGTCACGCAATGACGGTGCCGAGCGAGGTAGGCGATTTGTTCCTCAAAACGCGCGGCGTCCAAGTGGTGCCAAATAGAAAACTCGGAGGGGCGCAGCAACACGCTGTGATACGTGAGCACCACGGCACGGCTTCGACACAGAAAGCCCCGCACGCGGCTGCGTATGCCTCGCTGAAACGGTATCTGTAACGCACTGCCCATGGTTAAACGATTTGTGGCTCCCGGCCGAGAACTCGACGCGCTGATCGCGCCACTGCAATGGTAAATGCAAAACGCGAATGCGTCGCCGATGAATGAGCGCTGATTCTGCGAACGCTCAGCGCCCACGCCGTGGCCGACGTGTCGAACTATTTTACGCGCCGGTGTGAAGAAAAGTGCGGAGACGAAGACTGATCGTGTGGTGGTCTCGCTTCACCGGCGGCAATCGGACCGCAGTTGGCCCTGATTATACCCAGTGATTGCGATACTCCATCGCGGAACTGTCGCACAAAAATCGCATTGAAATCCGCGCTGCCCATATCGTCGACGATCGTGCTTGCATGTACGTAATGCCAGGAGCCAGCTCTTTCCACACCGGCTACAATGCTCGTTAAACTTTCCCGCCGGCAGCGCATTCCAAGCCATCCTCTAAATAATGCAATCTGTTCATCGTCGAATCGCATCGGGCGCAGCTTGGATGGTTTTGCTGCGACTGGCCGATCGGAGCATTGGGTTCGCGAGTACGCTGGTTTTGGCGCGTCTGCTGGTTCCCGCCGATTTTGGGTTGGTAGCAATGGCTGCCTCAGTGATGGCGCTGGTTGAATTGTTGGGCGCGTTCGGTTTCGACATTGCGTTGATTCGCGAAACAAATCCTAAGCCTTCTCAGTTCAATTGCGCATGGACGCTGAATATTTCTTTGGGCGTCATCATGGCGCTGTTCATGTTGGGGCTTGCCTGGCCACTCTCCGAATTCTATAGCGAAGAAAGATTGCCGCTCGCGATTGTCGCGTTGGCGGTGGGCACGCTCGGTGGTTCGTTCGAGAATATTGGCATCGTGGAGTTCCGCCGGCAGCTGAACTTCGATCAGGAGTTTCGCTTTCAGATCACGAAGCGACTGATCTCCTTTACCGTGACGCTCACCCTCGCGTTCACGATTGGAAACTACTGGGCGATGATTGCCGGTATGGTGACAGGCCGTATCGTCGGTACAGCGCTGAGCTATGTTGTGCATCCCTTTCGGCCGCGGCTCGGATTGGTCGGTGCAAGCGCTATGTTGCATTTCTCGAAGTGGCTGTTGTTCAACAATGTGATTTCGTTTCTCGAGGATCGAAGTTCCGATTTCTTTATCGGCCGCATCAACGGTCCCTCATCGCTCGGCTTGTACAACATGGGCTACGAGCTGGCCAATCTGCCGACAACGGACTTAGTTGCGCCTATTAGCCGTGCCGTCTTTCCAAGCTATGCAAAAGTTGCCGGCGACGGGCCACAGCTTCGCGATATGTTCATCTCTGTCATTTCCGTCACGGCAATGCTTGCCGTGCCCGCGGGCCTCGGGCTCGCAGTGGTTGCATCGCTGGTGACGCCGCTCTTGCTCGGCGAAAAATGGTTGGGCGCTATTCCCGTCATCGAGATTGTTGCGATTCACGGTGTGATTCACAGTTTGCAGAGCAACGTCTACGCAACCTATCTCGCTCGTGGGCGCGCCGAACTGCCGGCAAAGCTGGGCTTGGTGTACGTCTCGTTGTTGATCAGCCTCATCGCGTTGTTAGCGCCCCAGTTCGGCATCATTGGCGCAGCGTACGCGTGCTTGATTACCGCGGCGATCATGGCCCCGATCAATTTGATGATTTGTAGTCGCTTACTGGAGATGCCGATCGGGCGTTGGGCTGACAATGTCTGGCGACCGATATTCGCAGCTGCCGGCATGTACTACGCGCTTCGTCACGTTAAAGACGCGATGGTGAATCAATCTTTGTGGGTTGCTCTGAGCGCATGCGTAGCAACCGGCGCTGTGATTTATCTTGCGACGCTGCTGTTCCTGTGGCTCTTGTCAGGTCGACCAGAGGGGGCAGAGCGCATGCTGTTGACGCGCCTGCGGCTGATTGAGGCCCAGAATTCGCCGACGGGCTAACGGGCTACGGACTTTAAAGGGGCTGGCTGGCTTGCCAAATTGAGCACAGACACAGGGAGACAGCGGACAGCCTTATTTCGAACGAGCAAATCCATCCAGGAGATCGAAGGGATCTCGCTCCGCTTACCGGCTTCTATTAGGATCGTTTCGACTCACTCAACGCGAACGGAGGAGGAGGGAGAGAAGAGCACTTCTGCGAGCGATTGACCAGTCGGCCGACGACGCAACGCGGGAGTCTAGATCCTCGCTCGAACAACCTGCATGTAAGCGTTGACCATCGTCTGTAGTGTGTGGCGCGACATGACTCGTTCATGCAACGACATTGCCATCTTCGCTGCAACATCCTGAGCGGTGAGCATTCTTAACAGTGCTGCTGTCAGTGCCGTGGCGTCTTCGGCGGGCGGCAGTATCCCGTCGTGTTCTGAGCGCACGAGTTCTGGAATTCCGCCCACGTTGCTGGCGACGACCGGGACTCGCAGCACCGCTGCTTCCAGAATCGTGAGCGGCAAGCCTTCCCGTCGTGAAGCCAGCGCGAATACGTCGGCACGCGCCAACAACTGCATTGCCTGATCGTGCGTAGCGTCAATGCGAAGTTCGATTTGTTCAGTCAGACGAGCTGCGCCGATTTGTTCCTGCAATTGAGCAAGCGCGGGCCCCGGCCTGCCTGCGATGACTAATTTGGCATCGGGCCGATGCTGTAATAGCTCGGCAAATGCTCGCACCAGCACGTCGTGACCCTTCACGCGATCGAAGCTTCCAAGGCTCACGATCAATGGCGAACTCGAACGTTTATGCGATGCGCGGACCTCTTTGGTAGCAGCCAGCACAGCGTCTATATCGATGCCGTTGTGGATGGTGCTTGCGCGAATTGGGTCCAGGCGGAACGCGTTCAATAGGCGGCCGCGCATATCGATCGAACAGGGCACCAGAGCATCGGCCTGCCGCAGCATCCAGCGGCTGAGCCAACGCGAGATGCCGCGCTGACCGGACAGCACGTGCACATCGGTACCGTGAAACGAGAACACCAAGTCGCCGCGAAAGAAGCCGAGAAACTTCAACAACGCCCAAATAAACGCGGTATCGGTGACATAGTGGATATTGACGACGCCAAGTCGATAGCGCTTGATCGTCGACAACACCTTGCGGATCTCGCCGGGCAATCGCGCCAATAGAGTGAGGTACCGCAGTAACCATCCGCGGTCGCTCGAAAGGAAGCCGCGCATTCGTAGTCGAATCGTGCGGCGACCATGCGCGTCGGCGTCGAAGGTGGGATCCATATGGGCCCAAGACGCGATCAAGAGGTACGGGACATAATCGCCCGCTGCATCGAGCTCCGCGTACAAATCCGAAACGACACGATTTACGCCGCCGACGTGGTGAATATCCCAAGGCAAGACGAGCGCGTAGCCCACTCCGCGTATCGCGGCATCGGTGACGGGCGTCACTTAGCGCCCCTCGGGTCGTGTTGTGGGCCGTGTTGTGAGTCGTCTTGGGAACGGTCGCGGTGCGCCGCGATTGTTTCGATGTTCCAGTAAATCAACATTCTTTGCGGGTCGCGTCGAAATGAGGGCGAAATGTACTGTGACTAGTTATTTACAGCATGGGGCCTTTCGATGCCAGTGTAAGCTTTGAACGAGACTGTGAAGTTCATCTCATCGGGTCTTATACCCGCGATTCGAATCTAGATTGAAAGTAAAAAATTCCGACGCTGAATTGCACCATTGCTGCTGAAATCAGCCACTAACCATGGGGTTGTTGGAGCGTCTAAAAAAAGCGTCCGTCATTGTGCATAATTCGAGTGGCTGTGAAGCCGCACAAGACGGGGAGCTCATGATCCATTCTGAGCCAGGAATCTAGACATCGCGTCGGCATAGCAACGACGTTCAACTATAAAGGGAGACCCATGATGAATCGCGCTGTGGTGACAGTCCTGTGTTTAGTGTTCGTTTTGTTCAGCGGATGTTCCGCGGTTCGAATGAAGGATACTCAGTTTCGAGACGCTCCCGCCAATTCTCGTGCTCTGATTACTTTTGTGCGCGAGTCCATTTGGCTAGGCGACGGCATCGACTTGTATCTTTGGGACGGCGAAACGTTTATCGGCGCGTTGATTGCCGGCACAATGGTCCAATATGAAGTTGCCCCGGGCGAGCACATTTTCATGGCGCGCTCTGAGAATTGGTCCTACGTCAAAGCGAATCTCGTGGCAGGCAACAACTACTTCGTCAAAGCCAACATGTTCCCCGGATTTGGGACTGTGCGATCGGCACTCAAGGGTGTCGAGGCCGCGGACGATCGAGTGCTGGAGTGGCCGATAAAAAGGAAGACCAAAGAAGTGGTCGATCCGAAAGCTAAAGAGAAATACGCGAACGCTCACCGAGCCGATGCCGCCAAGGCGCTACGCGCTTATGAAGCAGGGTCGGTGACCTACGATGAGGTGGGAAAGAAGCACGCGTTCTGACTGGCCGCGAAGAAAGCGGCCGAAGCGTGGCCGAGCGCTACTCACGCTATTCGAGAGAGGGCTTCAGCTTGGAGTGATTTTTAACCGGCGCGAAGATGTGCGGCCTTAAACGGGCGCGGTGACTTCCGTCTGCGATTTTCCATCGATCAAATTTTGCCGACGCGCCTGCTCTTGGCGAACTTGATCGACGGTGAGTGCGGTCTTTTGCGCAATCAAATCGAGCAATCGGTGATCGGTGGATTTCGGAAGATTGAGGCCATGGAGCGATTCCCAAAGACGAATGCGCCTTTCTGGATCGTAACTGGGCGATGTCAGGGCGGCGACCGTGCGTTGTTTGTGAATTTCCTTTTCCACTTTGTAGCGCTCGACCGCGTCCCGGTATTCGCTGGCATTGAGCGGGAAGGCAAGAACCGTGCTATCGAATCTGCGAGATTTCATGATCTGATTCCTGCCGAAGAAGTCGGCTTCGCGAAGGTGGGGCAACGTACGAACCGAATGAGCGAGCTGCTGAGAATTCACCGTTAAGAGGACGGCAAATATACAAAGCTCACTCAGGTTCGAGGCGGTTCGGATTTGAAAACTCTTGGCGAGAAAGGCGCAGATGCAGCGCTAGCCAAGCCGGAACCAAAGGGAAGGGTCGCGAGCCTTGCGTCACTTTACAGGGGTTCGCCTCTTTAGGGCGACTAATTACGGTTCGCGGCGCACTAAACTCGTTTAAACGCGGCGCGCTGACTACTCCTTCCAGCCGGAGCCCGACGCTTCAGCCGGCAAGTAGAACATGGCGGCATAAATCGCCGTGAACCGACCATTTTCCACGGGAAAAAACTCCGTCAGCAACAAGCGTGGCCACGGGGTGCCATCGCGACGTTTCGCGCCAGGCGGACGATTGAACACAGCCGTGCCCATCACTACGCCGGCTTCTTCATCGACGACTGGATAGCGTCGATTGACGACTGCCGCAATCTGCGTGGCGTTAGCGATCGTGCCGGCGCAATCCCGTTCTGTAGCGACACCATTGGCTCCCGCGCCTGCTCGATTTGTCATCTTCACGCCGTTTTCGTAGCGATCGCAGCCCGGTTTCTGCAACACGATCTCGGGCTTTTGCGCTTGTGCGCCGTTGAAGTAGCTGTCCGCCGCGGCGATCATCTCTTGACGACTGGAGCGCAGCGCTTTGGCGACGGGTTGATCGGTCGGACCGGAGTTGATGAGATTTTGCGGTTCGTAGAGCGACACGCCTTTGCGGCCGATGATGGCTTCGGCCTCGGTCACTTTGCGATTCACGATTTTCAATCGCAGCGAAACGATGGCGGGATCGACTTGCTCATCGATGAGACCAAAGAAAGCAGCTTGCCCTTGCACCGCATCGACATAGATACGCTGCAACTTGCCGAGACCGACGGCGGTTTTCCATAAGCCCTCGCCTGGCTTCGCGTCCACCGCGTTCTCGGTATACCGAATCGTCGGCGCCAAGGGTGCGGCGCTGGGTGAGTGTGCGACTAACGCGTTCAAGTATTGCTGCGTCAGGCCTTTCAGGCATTCCCGATCGCAATCGCCGGTTGCCGCGTTTGAGTGGGTAGCGATCAGCATCGCCGCGATGACAAAGTAAGTCGCACGCATGGGAACTCCTTGATCTCTATTCGCGCTACTTGAGCGCCGCAACGACATCTGCTGAAAATTTCGCGATCTTAAAACCTGCGCCGGCGTCAAAGCCTCGTCGCACAACGACGAGATTCTGCGATGGAATGATCATCGCAAACTGACCCTGTCCGCCGTTTGGCGAGAACGCGCCCGGTGCAAGTCCATCGAGACCGCCGTAGAGCCAGAATTGCGCGCCATAGCGCGGACCGTTGCCGGCAGGCTGCACGGGCCCGGGCGTGGCGACGAACTCTGCCCATCCTTCCGGCAGCACGCGCTCGCCATTCCAGACGCCATCATTCAAATACAGCAAGCCAAAGCGCGCGAAGTCACGAGCGCTGGAATAGGTTTGACCCGACATCAGAAAGTCACCGTTCCAATCGCTCGCCGGCGTCGTGCGCGTCATGCCGATCTTCCAGAATAATTCTTTGAACGGCAGCGCCCAGAATACTTTGTCGTTCTTCACCGCCTGGCGTACAGCGCGCATAAGCAGCATCGTATCGGGTGGGTTGTACAGGAAGCGTGTGCCCGGTGGCGTGTCGAGGATGTTGGTGACAGCTCGGCCTGCAACCGTTGCGCCGCCTGCGTAGATGTCGCCTTGCGGACTGCCGTCTCCTTCGCCATACAAACCGCTCGACATCCGCAACAAGTGGCGCGCGGTGATGGCGCCGCGTGGATCACCCGGAACGCGCCATTCCTCCAGCGCGCCGGCTCGATCGATATCCAGACCGTGTTTCCAGGTGATCCACCCCGCGACTGACGACGCAAAGCTCTTCGCAGCCGAATGCGTTTGCGCGGCTTGATGCATGTCGAAACCCATTGCGTAACGCTCCGCCACAATCTTGCCGTCTTTCACAACGACGACGCCCCACGTGCGGCCGCCGTAAGTTTTGCCATCAAACCCTTGTTCGACGATTGCATCGAGCGCAGTTTGTTTTGCTTTAGAGAGACGGCCCGTTGCCTTCTGATCGCCGGTCGGCCAATCGCGCGAATCGAAGTTCGGACGAACCGCGTCCGTCGCAACTTGCGGTACGAATTGCAGTGCTTCCTCGGTTGCGCCGATGGGGAGTTGAACGCAGCCGAGCACTGGACGCCAGGCGACGAGGCGAGGTGGCAACGCGTCCGTGTATTTAATCGAGACGATCTTGCGCGTCGCATCGATGTTCGTCTGCATCGACTCGGTGCCGCCGACCCCGTTGTTGTCGGTGTTGATCTGCTCAACGCTTCGACCGCCATCCCACAAGCCGCTGCAAAGTGCGACCGCTCGAGTTGCCGCTTGCGAGGCGGCGGTTCGTCGTGCGGTGGGGCGACCGCCGGATCCAAGGCCAAAGCCTTCACGCGGTGCTTGAGGACTTGCTCGCGCTGCATCGTCTGCAGCCGGCGCTTGAGCTAAAGAACTCGCCGCCACGAACGCAATTCCGAGCAGTGCAAGCTTGAATTCAAATCGCATAAACCACCCCATAGTCGCGCGGATTCGAATCCGCTTGCTTGTTTGTCTCGAAGACGCTCGGTTGTGGAACAGAGGATATCGGAAGGGCATCATACAAATAGTTGAGAGAAACAACTACTTTGCTTTCCCGGTTCGTCACCGTCGCGCAGGTGTACGGACCGGGGACATCGGTGACAGGTGTGCGGGACATGAGTGACACGTTTCCATACCTAGCGGCAGCTAATGCGAGTGCGAGGATGACGGATGGAAATATGGGCGAAGTGAATGCCGATCTAGCCGGGAGCTTTGATCGCCCGGCCTCTATCGAGCTAATCAGAATATCGGCGTTGGTTCGTGGCTTTTCGGCCGATGAGTCCTGGGCAACGGCCTGACTCTTGAAACTTCCGCCTGCATGGACTCAGTCTAGTTGATGGGCTATCCGCTACGCCTGAATGTAGATTCGCTCCACCAGCAGCAGTGCGGGATCGCGTCCGAATGACCGGAGCCCAAGGCAATGTTGCTTCGGCAACCTTTGCCGAACGCTGACAATTCCTGAATGCAATCGAAATCGACGGGCGTAGAATCCGGACCGCTATCTCTCGTCAAATTAGATTATCCCGTTCGATAGGAACGAAGGAGAACTATGAAAGGCATGAATTGGGGCGTCGTGAAAAAGACGTTGGGGGTCGCCGGGTTAGTCGTGTCGGTGGGCGTTTCGGCGCAAACGATGCCGAGCACCAAGAACGGCGAGTGGCCTATGTACACGGCCGACATCCGCGGCAGCAAGTACTCGCCGCTGGATCAAATCGATGGCAGTAATTTCAGCAAGCTCGAAGTGGCTTGGCGATTCAAAACGGATAACTTAGGTCCGCGTCCCGAGAATAAACTCGAAGGCACGCCGATCATGATCAAAGGAACGATCTACGCTACCGCCGGCACCAGCCGCTCGGTGGTCGCGCTCGACGGCAAAACCGGTCAGCTCAAATGGGTTTACGGCATGGACGAAGGCGAACGCGCGACGCGTTGGGCCCCACGGCAATTGTCGGGTCGTGGTCTGTCTTACTGGACGGATGGCAAAGGCGATGACCGCATCATCTATGTGACCACCGGCTATCGGCTGATCGAACTCAGCGCCAAAACCGGCCAACCCATTGTGGGCTTCGGCAAAGATGGCGTGGTCGATCTTAAAGTCGGTGTCGTCATCGGTAAGGACACGCAGATCGACCTTGAGAAAGGCGAGATCGGTTTGCACTCGACACCGCTCATCGTGAACGACACGTTGATTGTCGGTTCGTCGATGTTCGAAGGCTTGGGCTATCGATACAGCACGAATGCGAAAGGCTTGGTGCGAGCATTCGACGTGCGTTCGGGCAAGCAAATGTGGCGCTTCGACACGATTCCAAAGCCGGGCGAATTCGGCAGCGAAACGTGGAAAAACGGTTCGTGGGAATGGACCGGCAATATGGGCGTGTGGACGCAGATCACGGCCGATCCTGAATTGGGTCTCGTGTACCTACCCGTCGAAACACCCACCATCGATGAATACGGTGGCAATCGCTTGGGCGACAACCTGTACGCTGAATCGCTAGTCGCGGTCGATCTGGCGACTGGTGTGCGCCGATGGCACTTTCAATTCGTGCATCATCCTTTGTGGGATCACGATTTGTCCTCTGCGCCCTTGTTGGTCGACGCGCGCGTCGATGGCAAAGATCGCAAGTTAGTAGCGGTGCCGACGAAGCAGGGCTGGCTCTATACGTTCGATCGCGCCACGGGCAAGCCGATTTGGCCGATGCCGGAAAAGAAGGTTCCACAAAGCGATTTGCCGGGCGAGAAGACCGCTGCTACGCAGCCGATTCCAAGCGCGCCGCCTCCCTATTCAAGAACCTTCGTTGCCGCGAGCGACGTCATTGACTTCACGCCGGCCCTGCATGCGCAAGCGCTAGAGAACTTGAAGAAGTTTCGTTGGGAGCAATCGCCGTACGTTCCGCCGACCATGACGGGTCCGGGACAGAAGTACATGGGTACGATCAACATCGCGAATACAGCGGGTGGCGTGAATTGGCCAGGCTCAGGATTCGATCCTGAAACCGGCATTTTCTATACGCAAGCCGGCAATTCGTCGGTGACTATTGGCGCGTACGACAAAGAAGAATTCGATGACGTGAATCCAGAACATCAATCGAAGATGAGCGGTAAGGGTCGGCAACCGCGTTGGGAAGCGGATCCGAATTACGGTTCGCGGCCTCGTGCCCGTCCAGTTCCTGGTGCAGCGCCAGCTGGGCCGCCCACCAACAGCGGCCGGCAAGAGCTTGCGAAGGGCCTCGATGGTTTGCCCGTCGTGAAGCCGCCGTATGGCGTGATGGCTGCAATCGACCTCAACAAGGGAACGCTGTTGTTCCAAGTGCCACATGGCGACACGCCGGATAACGTTCGCAATCATCCGGCTCTCAAAGGCCTCACGATTCCGAAGACGGGCCAAGGCGGAAGTGTGGGCGTGATGGTCACGAAGACGGTAGTGGTGGCGGGCGATCCGCAAATCACTGCGCCTCCGGGTCGTCCGCGCGGTGCGATGCTGCGTGCCTATGACAAAAAGACGGGTGCGCAAGTCGGTGAAGTGTTGTTGCCTGCTCCGATCAGCGGATCGCCGATGACGTACAGCATCGACGGTAAGCAGTACATCATCGTTGCGGTGAGCGGCGGCAACTACACGGGCGAGTACATCTCGTTCGCGTTGCCAACGTCGGAGATGCGGACACCGCGTCAACTCTCCAGTGGCGTTGCCGGTCAGCCGTAAGTAAAGACAACCCGGTTAGCAAACGCTAGCCGGGTTTTTTCGATCACGTTTTTGATGAACAGACCAGGTGGATCAATGCAGACGAATCGAGTGCGTGCATCGTTGTTCGGTGTAGCGGCAATAGCGATTTTCGGATCTCTCAGTGTGGTGGCGGAAGCGCCGAAGTCGCAATGGGATGGTGTGTACTCGGATGCGCAGATGAAGCGCGGCGAAACCATGTACGTAGAGCATTGCGGGATCTGTCACGGTGGCGACTTGTTAGGTGGCGAGATGGCGCCCGCGTTGATCGGAGGCGCATTCCAGGCAAATTGGAACGAGCAATCGCTCGGGGATTTGTTCGAGCGCATTCGCATCTCGATGCCGCTCACCGCACCCGGTTCTCTGAGCCGTGCGGAGACCGCTGAGATTCTTGCTTATCTGTTAGCGAAGGGTGGCTATCCAGCAGGCGCAGAAGACCTGCCTGCACAAGTGGAAACGCTGAACTCGATCAAATTTATTGCCGCGAAGCCCTAGCTCATTGCCGCGCAGCTCGGGTTTGTTGCTGCGCAGCCTTGGGCTTCGAGCATAGCCGGCGTGCTCGAGGCTCTCCTGAAGTCCATTTTGCCTTCTCGTTTCCTTCACTCTTCTCCCTTTCCGCTCACCCTGAGCTTGTCGAAGGGCTCCCGAGTCGCGCGCTATAGAACGAAGAGCCCTTCGACAAGCTCAGGGTGAGCGGAGTAAAAATCAGGATGATCGGGAATTCTTCGAAATCTCCCACCCGATCCGAAATTACCCACCGCCCAATCAGTGTCAGCGTGATCGAATTCTCCGCCCACGTCATGTGAGGCGCGGGTCCGTCGCTGCTAGCCCTGATACCCGTTCGCGCTTAGCTGCACGCGGCAATTGTCGGGACCGTTGAAATACAACTGATCGCCGCCACTCGTGCGATTGTTGGGATTGCGGTCGATCGTTGCCGTCACACCCACCGTCTTGAGATTAGCGGCAATACGCTCGGGGTCGTAGTTCTCGACGCCGATGCAGATGTGATGCACGGAGCCCGGATTGGCAAGCCGGTACAGCCCCAGAAACCCATCGCCCAAACCGAGATTGATCCCGCCATTGCCGGGCCGGCTGATCACCTTTAGACCTAGCGTCTTCCCGTAAAAAACGGCCGCAGCCGATACATCGCGAACCGCCAGCGACGCGTGATTGAATGTGCGCCCTTGCGCAGCTTGCGTCGGCGACTCGGATTGCGCCGAGGCTTGCTGAGCGCTAGCTCCTGCGAGCAGTGCGGCCATGGATACCACCAGTTCACGTCGAGAGAGCTGCCGCGCTTCGAATGCGTCGAGCAATGAATCCAAGTTCGTCGCCATAAGCACCTGTGCGAATCATTCAATGGGCGTTGGCCGGAGGATCGTTCAGTACTTGTCGAGGCCTTGAGTGAGTTCGATGTACGTCCCGTTAGGATCCGTGATGAACGCGTACTTGAGATCGGAGTCCGGCAGCTTTCGCACCGGCACATCAAGTTTGATCCCCTTCGCTTGCAGCTTTTGCGTGAAGGCTTCCAAATCATCGATCTCGAAACCGATGTGATCGATCGCGCGGCCTTTGGTCGGCAGCGTGGCGGTCTTCGATGTCCAGAACGTGAGATTCAGGGTGCCTGCATCGGCAGTCGTCTCGATTCGTCCGCGCTTGTGCTTGGTGAGCGAGAACGTATCGACATACCAAGCCAGTAACTTCTCGTGGCCCTGCGTGAAGAAGTGAATATGATTTGGCATCGCCTTTACCTTTAGCGTCTTGTCCTCTTGGATTTCGAGACGCAAGCCATCGGGTCCCACAACGTACGCGTTTGGAAATCCCTCGGCGCCGGTGAATTGCTCTTGCACCTCAAAGCCCATCCCGGTCAGCGTTTTACGCATCTCGGCCATGTTCTGGACCTTGAAACCGAAGTGATCCATCACCGACCCCTGCGAGGGAGCGGAAGGCTTACGTTCGAAGAACACGATGATCATGTTTGGATACTTGATCAACGACCGTGTGCCACGCTGCAGAAGTTCGCCGCCCAGCGCATCGACGAATAATTGCTTGTGCGGATTGATATCCGCGACGTTGAGATGGGTATGACCATAGGTCACGCCCGCCGCATTGGACGGAGACAGTTGTGCGTAGGACGGCGCTGCGATGAACAACGCGAGTGCGGCCAGAGTAGTAAGGAATTTCATTTTCATGATTCAGCCTGCCAGTGAGTTTCCGCCAGAGACTTAACGTTTCGCTTTGCCAAAGACTTCGACAATTGTTGCGATGACGGCGCCCTTGTTCGTGAACGTGTGATTGACGCCGCCTTGCAGCGAGACCACTTGGCCTGACGTCACGTCCATTGGCGGCTGACCTTCGACCGTTAACGTGAGCTGTCCGGTTACGAGCGTGAACACATGCCACGTTGCGTCCGCGTGCTTGTGCATTCGACGTGTGGCACCCGGTTCGGCATAGTCGCGCAGTACGCGAAAGTCGGCAGCTTCGGTGACGACCATCGATGAAATGCCCGGGTCGCCCGCGACCGGCTTTGCGCCTTCAGCGCCGCCGACCGCTTGAGCGCCTGCAGATGAAGCGGCCGCAGCGCAGCACGCAAGCGCAATGCCTTGCAGCCGCAAAGATCGAAGCCAACGATTTGCCGTGAGCCGGCTGTTTTCTAATTCTTTTGTCATGGCAGGCTCCGTGGAACGAATCGCCCAAGAATAGGCGTGACAGGAATAAAACGCTACGGAAGCATCTTTGTTGAGTGCGAATTTGCATTGGGGTGCGCGCGTGAATCACATAGAATCCGGCCACTTCTTACAAAGAGTCCAACCTATGACCGCCACGCAACATCTCCTCATCGACGTTTCCGACGGCGTCGCCACGCTAACGCTCAATCGACCGGAGAGATTGAATGCGCTCTCCGGGGAGATGATCGAAGCCGCCATCGTAGCGCTTGAGAAGTTCGCCACAGACCCGGCAATCGGGTGCATTGTCATTACCGGCGCAGAACGAGGATTTTGTGCTGGCGGCGATGTGGCTGCGATGAATGCCGGACAGGCCGCCGCGTCGACGTTCGAGCAGAAGCAGGATCGTCAGCGCAACGGTCACCGATTGTCCGGCCTTTTGCATTCAATCCCGAAGGTGACGATTGCCGCAGTGAACGGCGCGGCCGCAGGCGCCGGCTTCAGCATCGCACTAGCATGCGACTTACGTATCGCATCCGAGAAAGCAAAGTTCACGACGGCCTTTGCGAAGGTGGGATTTGGCGGCGACTTCGGTATCACGTGGCCGCTGACTCGAATGTTGGGCGAAGGCAAGGCGAAAGAATTGTTGTTCCTCTCCGACGTGTTCACCGCCGAGCAAGCGTTGTCGCTCGGGCTCGTCAATCGCGTTGTGCCGCATGAGCAATTGTTGAGCAGCGCTCGAGAATGGGCGCTGCGGATTGCGCGTGGTCCGCAAGTGTCGTATCGATATATGAAAGAGAACATCAATTTAGCTTCGCAGCACGATTATCAGTCGATGCTGGATCGGGAAGCTATTACTCACCTGCGCTGCGGCGAAACCGACGACCATCGCGAAGGCGCCCGTGCATTCGTCGAAAAGCGTGAACCGCAATTCAAAGGACGGTAAACATGCCACTTCGAATTCGTCAAATCGTGCTGGCAGCGCGTGATCTCGACACCACAGTGACGCAGTTGCAAAACGTCCTCGGTGTGAAGGTCTGTTATCGAGATCCTGAAGTGGGCAAGTTCGGTTTGCACAATGCACTGTTCGCAATCGGACACGAGGGGTTTGTGCAATTCCTGTAAGTCGTCTCGCCCATTCAAGAGAACACTGCAGCCGGCCGCCATCTTGATCGACACGGCGACTCCGGCTACATGCTGATTCTGCAAACGCAGGACCTGGCGCGTGACCGGACTCGTTTCAAGGAATTGGGTGTGCGCACTGTGTGGGAAGCGACGCATGAAGACATCAGTGCCGTGCATTTGCATCCCAAGGACATCGGCGCCGCGATCGTGTCGGTGGATCAACCGATTCCACCCGAGTCGTGGCGCTGGGCGGGTCCCGATTGGCGAGAGCAAGTCAGCCACGATGGTGCGCAACAGGTAATCGATTGCACGATTGCCGCGCGCGATCCGATTGCAATGGCCGAGCGCTGGGCGCAAGTGTTGGGGACTGACTTGCCAGTGAAGGCGAATCAAGCCGCGCAGATCGCGATCCAAGACGGCGAGTTGCAATTCGCCACGTCGAGCACAGATGTGATTGCCGGGTTTGGTCTTCGCATTCCGAACGTTCACGCGGCGCTTGGCGCAGCGAAGCAGTATTCGCTGCCCGTGACGGGTAATGCGGTGACGATTTGTGGGACGCGGTTTACGCTGAACGACGCTTAGAAGACAAGGGCGCCGGACAGACCCGGCACCCCTCACTCATTACTGGGCGGCTTCGATTCTCCATCGCGCGGTGGTACCGCCGCTGATTTCCCATTGCGTGGCCACCGGTTCAAGCGGCGAGTAGCCCGTTTGTTGAATGTCGTCGCGGGCATTCACCGCCAAGGAGCCGTGAAGCAATAACGACGCGCCTTGCTCGATCGTTATAGGCTGTCCGAAGAGATAGAGGCCGCCGATGCCAAAGGTGTTGTTACCTACGACGCCCTCGCGTGAACTTGTGCCATCGGCAATGAAGCTGCCGAACAGATCGAACGTGCAGGTGGCGAAATCGACTTTCAAGCCGATGAAGCTGGGCAAATGAATGTCATCGTGCGGCGTGCCGTGCGCATTGATGGTACCGCTATAGCCGTCGCCGGAGGGCGGCGTGAATTCATACGCGTCATTGATATAGACGTGACCTCCAGTCAATGGACTTTGGTACGTAAACCATAGGCCAAAGTCTGGACCAACATGCACGCGCTGCAAGTTGCCGCGAAGCATGCCGGCGTGAGTGCCGGTGTGACGCAAATCCTCCGCCGTCGCGTTGAACGAGAACTCGTCGAACGAAAGCTCGGCGTTGAACCGTTGAACATTTTTCAATGCGGCGCAATCGACGAGTTGATCGTCGATAGTGATGTTGGATACCAGGAGTTCCAAGCCATCCAACAGCTCATGTTGCGCAGAGACGCTCACGACGCTCGGCGTCGGCTTCGTCGCGGGCGCTGTAAAAACGGCCTTTCCGGAAGTGCGATCGGTGTTGGCGACAATCGTGCCGAAGCGTCCGCTACCGCCCACCGCGCCATTCACTGACCAATTTCGACTGGCCAACGCATTCAATGGCGAGGGCTTGCATTCATGGATCACCAGCGGAATGATCAAGTCGTCGTCGCCGTCGTCCACCAATTCCGATTCGCAATGCACGACCAGTAGTTCCAAACTATCGCCGGTCCGCACGCGCGCCTGCTTGGGCAACAGCTGCACACCGGTCACCATCGACCAATCGCTGAAGTGATTGGTTTCAACGGCCAGCGTCCGCTCGGCGGTGTTAACCACCGGCGCCTTGTAGACACGCCAGAATTTGTTTGCGTCTTGGTACGCGATGCTTATGAACGGCAGCGCAGTGCCAAGCAGGTCTGAGTCCGTGTACTTGAATCGAACCGTCATCGGCTTCGATGTATTCAAACCCTCCGGTGAGATACGAAATGCGCGACCGTTCGCGCCGTGCGCTTTGTTGGTGATTTCTTGAATCGACACCGTGCGATCGTTGGCGAATGCACCGGCCGGCACTTCGATTGTCAAAGCACCATCCTGACTCGTTACGCTGCCACCGCCGGCGCCGATCACTGCGCTGACCGCAGGTGCGATTGGCGAGCCAACCTCGGTTGGGGCAGGAGGCGCATCGGGTTCGCCGCTCGGGGGATTGCTCGGCGGAGGTGCGGTGGGAGAGCCGCCTCCTGTCACTACACCGACACTCGGTTCAGAAGAAGCCCCGCCTCCGCACCCGCCTAATACCAGCACGACGCCAATCCAGGCACCGATCCGTAATTTCAACGCTTTGTTCATCGCTACGCTCCATGGATTAATAATGGAGCGCAGTTTCTAGGGATTGGCAACCTGTGGCATCAGCCTGGGGAGCCATCAGGGCCGCTACAGAGAGCCATTCGGCGACCGCTCGATATGCCGATCGACCAGCGGCTACCCGACGGGGCGCTACGATGTGCAAATCGACATACGGAATCCGCGCGAAGGCGAGGATTCCTTATTGGCTTTATAGAAATGTTGGCGCGTTCTGGCCGCTGCCCCGCAGGGGACCCTTCGTCGTCGCCCACCTGTTTTGTGAGGGTCGCAGTGACACACGGCGCGAAAGTACCCGCGCGCTTTTGTTGGTCAGTCTCGTGACCGAAAGATGAGCGCGCGGCTTCATCGCAACGGCGAGCGATGTGCCCGACAGCTTTCGTGGTCAGCAGCTTCACCGTAAGACAACGCGCCGCGTCACCGAAGTCTGCACCCCCATACGGCCTTTAATGTCGACATCAGACTCTGAGGTGCGATGGCAACGACAAAGGGTCCCCTACGTGTCGACTCCTGCATCAGTTCTAGTTCCGTTCTGAGGATGAGGATAGGAAAAGCTAAAGGCGCGCTGGGCGTCGGGAGTCTTGTCGGGATCCTCCATAAAACAGGACGTTTTTGGAGGAAGCAGCTCCAAGGGTGAGGCGGTGATTTCAGCGAAGCGCAGCTTTGCTCCGCCGAACGCACAAGTGCATGCAGGCACTTGGGCTGGGTCGCTCGCGACGATTCACGCGCGGTCCCGACAAGACTCCCGATGTCCGGCGCGACCCTACTAACCGCGATGACCTCGGCAACCAGAGCAGTCCAACGTTTTTACAAAGCCAATAAGGAACCCTCGCTATCCAGGGCGTGTGAAAACTCAGCCCTGATGCGGTCCCGAGAGAAGAAGGTTTGGCATGGGATGATTCAAGCCGAGGCGCAGGCCCGTTTGACGTGAGCG
>Ga0193752_1000227_pt1 | contig 64251 bp, 50 predicted proteins | sample H1c1metaG_FD_144924 | JGI IMG/M metagenome (GOLD analysis project Ga0193752, IMG submission 144924) | Soil microbial communities from a riparian zone of the East river system, Colorado, United States - H1c1 | ecosystem: Environmental > Terrestrial > Soil > Riparian zone | place: USA: East River...
GGCGGCCCGGTCGGCGGCGCGCGCATCACGCTCCTCGAGCTTACTCGCGCGGGCACTCGCCTTGCACGTGCCGAGACGCGCGCCGATGGTCGCTTCGATTTGTATACGGAGGCGGGAGCCGTCGTGCTCGACGTTCGCGCCGACGGTTATGCCAGAGCACTTCAGCCGATCGTGGCGCCGGACGAATCGTTGCGCATCGAGCTCGTGCCTGCCGCTCGTCTGCGGGGTCAGGTAGTTAGTGCGGTAGACGGCTCAGGCGTGCCCAACGTCACGCTGCAAGTACGCAGGCAGATTGCGCATGCCGCAACTCCAGCCGAGTCGAGCGCGATCAGCGATGCCACCGGCCAGTTCACGGTGGACGGTCTCGCGCCCGGACGCTATCGCGTCACCGCCCAAACATCGCATGGGTTCGGCGAGCTGGCGCCCGTCGACCTCGGCATCGGCGACGACAGAGCGGTCGAGCTGCGGCTCACGGCTGCGGTGCCGGTGTCTGGCCGAGTGTTGATCGAGCCCACGCGGAGCCCGTGCCCGGGGGGACTCGTGACGCTGACCGAGAGCACACGCGTTGGCTTCGAGCGCAGCGCTTCGATCGCGCCCGATGGCCGAGTCACTCTCGAAGGCATCCCGTTCGGGACGTACGCGCTGGCGATCGACTGCACCAGTGCGTTGGCGGGCACGTATCCGCCCCTTCGAGTCGCGGCTGAACCCGCCGAGTTGACCTGGACGGTGCGCGCCGGCCTGCGTTTACGCGGCCACGTCCTCGACGCCGCGGGGCACGGTCTGGCCGAGCGCACCGTCGAAGCGGGTGCGGCGGAGGGCAGCACGGATGCACTGCCGCCGTCCGCCGCAAGCACCGACGCGCAGGGCGCGTTCGAACTGACGGGTTTGGCGCCCGGTCTGTATCGCGTGGTTCTGGCCGAGCGTCCGAGCGTGGTGCAGGACGTGAGCATTGCGGCTGATGCCGAGCCGAGTCCGGTGACGCTGGTGGTGCGTGACAGCGCTGCAATCCACGTACGGCTGATCGGTAGCGACGAGCGCCGGTACGACGCGTATCGCGTGCGTGCGCTGCGGTCCGACGCAGAGCCGGAAGAACGAGTCGCCTCGCGTGTCGGACGTGCGCGCTTCGAGCTACGCGAGCTGCCGCCGGGCGAATACGAGCTCTCTGCGAGCGACGGTCAGAACCCAGTCCTGACCCGCCGCTTACAGCTGCGGGCAGCGGAAACCCAGCACATCGAGTGGAACATCCCAGTTTCCGACGCTGCCCTATCCGGGCGTGTGCTCGATGCGCGCGGCGAACCAGTGAGCGACGCGTGGGTACGTGTCACGCAGGGAGACGCGCCGGCGCCGCTCATGGGGCCAGTGCGGGCTGTGCTCACACAGGTCGACGGCCGCTTCTCGATCGAAGGGCTCGATCCACGCGCCGGATACGACCTCGAAGCCCATCGCCCTCCGAACGCGACCGTTGTCGCCATGGGCCTGCGGCCCGGTGCCCCGGCCGTGCTGCGGCTCCCCGCAGAGCCGGACTGATCGACTTGAGGGCGGCGATACGCCCGTAACTTAGTCTCACTTACCAACCGAAAACTCTGAAGGAACGACTCGACATGTCCAGACTACAATTGTTCGTCGCAGCATTTGCCGTAACCGCAGCCACGTGGCTCGGAGGCCAGAATGCGGCCGAAGCCCAGAGCTGCCCGTGGGGAGCCTACTCGCCGGAGACGGGCGCGGTCGGCAGCTACGAAAGCAACTTCCAGAACTGCGCGACCACCAACGGTGCGGTCAACTTCGCCGCACGCGTGTGGATCAACTCAAGCCGTCCCACCGCTTCTGCCCGTCGCTCGATCTGGTGCGACACGACGAGCAACGTCGGCTTGCGCGTCTACGCCGAGACAGTGAGCTCCTTCACGGGAGCATTCAGCTCGCGCATCATCCGCGGCAGCGCCAATAACTGCAGCACCACCCGCACTACCGGAACGCAGTTCGGCTACACGGTCAACCGCGCATGGTGCCAGGTAGGCATCGGCTCAGCCTGCACCGTCTCCGGCACGAACTGAATGATGAAGTGAACCGTGCAGCCATGCGCTGCCATGCGCGTCCCGTATGGCAGCGCGCGGCGTCGGTCACCCGAGCTCGATCGCGAGCCCAGGCGCGCGCATGTAAGCCCAACGCTCTGGGTGCTCGATGCCTTCTTCGGCGAACACGGCGAGCGCCGCGTGCTCGTGCGCGTGGTGTCGAGGACCGAGTCGTGCGAGTGAAAGCCTGATGCTGGCCGCGTGCAATCGCATGCCGGTTGCGTCGTATGCGGCGATCGCGCGCTCCAGATACTCGACGCTGCTGCGACGCTTCCCGAGCTGGAAAGCGAGGGTCCCTGCGAGTTGTGCCGCGATCGCGACACCCCCGTGTGCATAGGAGCGCCGTGCCGCGCGGGCCGACCGAGCCAAGCGCGCGAGCGCTGCGTCTCGCGTGCTTCCGCTGCCGCTCGCGGCGGCAGCGGCGGCGCACGTACCCTCAGTCAGATGCCACATGACGCGCGTGGGTGCGCCGCGACCTGAACGCAATCGAAATCCGAAGCGCATATGCTCGCAGATCTCGAGCGCCGCCTGGACATTGCCCTCGTACATCGCCACGTTCGCTTCCCACCAAGGATCGAGATACGCAGTGTGAAGGTAGTCCAACGAGATGCCGCGTGCGTTCTCGATGTTTGCGCGAGCGCGCGCACTGTCTCCGCTGCGCAGGTAGCCTTGAGCCCCGATGACCTTGCAGCTCACCTCGAGGTGGCGATCGCCGCAGACGTACGCGTCATCGCCCCAGATTTCGGCCAGCTCGACCAGCTGCGCGATGCGACCTGTCCAGTACAGGCCGGGCAGAGCGACGCCGCGCGCACATGACCGAACCGACGCAGCGAACGGTGTCGGCAGCTCCGGCGTGCAGGCGATGTCGAGCGTCAACTCCACTGCATGTTTGGAATTGCTTACCACGAGCGCCGCGCAACCCTCCATGACCTGCACCAACGCGCTCTCCCAGATGTCGCCTTCGGGTGCGACCAGCCGCGTTGCTCGCGCGAAGCTGCGCCGCAACATCGGCAACGGTCGCCCGACCGCGATGGCGAACATCGTGACATGGAAGCTCAACGCTTGACCGTACACGCAACGATCGCCGCGGCGTGCGGCTATGGCTAACGCGTGCGAAGCCACTCTGCAGGCGAGCTCGGGGTCGACGACCAGCAGCGCTGGTGTGAACCGCCACATACGCCGCAATGATTCGCGCGCGGAGTCTTCGGCTGCGGACGGCGATGCTGGGCGCTTGCGCAACCTCGGTGCGCCGGTGACCAGCACGAGCAACAGCGAGATGATCAGGCGCAGCATCGAGATCTGCCCGGCTTCGAGCGGCATGCCCAGACCAGCCGCCAGCGGTGCGAGGAGCTCGAGTCCGTTCTCGCGGCGTCCGCTCACGAAGTATAGGTCCGCAGCTGTGAGCCGCAGCGACATCTGCTGTTCGACTGGGGCGGTGTGAGCCGCTCGTTCGAACCCCTGCGCGGCGAGCAAGGTCCGCCCCGCGCGACTGCAGGCGTTGGCTGTCATGAGGCGGAGTCGCTGGGCTTCGGCTGCGGCCGTCGCATGATCGAGCGCGACCTTCAGCAGGTCAGCCGCGGTGTGGAATGCGTATCTGCGACTCGCTCGCTCGGCCGCTCGCTCGGCCAGCGTGGCAGCCTCGTGTTTGCGGCCGGCGAGCACGCAGTGTCGAACAACCTGTTCGAGATGCGAGTCGCCGCGGGTGATCAGGTGTTCGGCCAAAACACCGTGCAGCGACTCGTGGCGAGCAGCGGGAAGCCGTTCCACCACGCAGTCGCGCAACCGATCGTGTTGAGGCTCGAGGTACACGTCGAACGCGACCGCGCTGTCGCGTATCATGCCGGCGAAACGCAGCTCGCGCAGCGTGCTCATCCGCGCGCTAGGAATCGCGTCGAAGAGCAGCGACCTGGGTAGCGGATGTCCAGCCACGCACAGGAGTTCGAGCATCTCTCGGGCATGAACGGACAGAACACTCAGCCTGCGTTCGAAGGCCGCGTCGAGCTCGACGGGCTGAAGGCCAGCGAGATGTCCGGATGCCTGTGCGTGTCGGACGAGCTCGCTCGCGAACAAGGGGTGACCGCCGGACTTCTGGGCAATGTTTTCGGCTTGTCCTCGCGCGTCACCACCCAACAGCGCGAGCGCCATCTGCACGACGGCGGGCGTGCCGATCGGGCCCAGCTCGAGTTGGTTTGCGAGGCCGGCACCGGCGGCATCTTGCAACAGCTCGGCGAGTGCCGCTGTGCTCGGCTGGGTGTCGGTGCGGTATGTCGTCAAGATCCAAATCGGCGCACCATCTCGAGTCAGCAACTCGTGCAACAGCCGGACGCTATCCGCATCGCTCCATTGCAGGTCGTCGATGAACAAGCCGATCGGTCGGTGCAGTGCGAGATGCGACAAAAGCTCCCGCAGCGCGGCCAACGCACGTCGCTGCAGTCCTGTTTCGAGTGCGACCGGGACGCGATGCGAATCGATCCGCTCCGAGTCGCATCCGGCGCTCGGCTCTGGCGCGAAGCTCCGGAGTGCGGGAAACATCCGTCCCAACAAGTCGACGTCGCGCGGCACGCACGACGCACGCAGCTCGGCGGGCAAGCTGTGAATCAGCTGCGCAAGCTCATCCATGAGTGCATCGAACGCGTTGTGGTTCAGCACTTCTTGAACGAAGCAGCGACCGTTCAAAACGATCGCGCCGTCGCGCCGCAGTTGAGCGATGAAGTGTCGAGCGAGCAGTGTCTTGCCCATGCCGGAAGGCCCGCGGATGCAAGTCGCGCGCAGGTTGCCTGCCCGGGAACATTCGAAGCTGGCCCGCAAAAATGCCAACTCGCCCTCGCGGCCGAAGCACGCGACGGGTGGCTCCACGCGCGTCGGTTCGGGGGGCTTCGCGAGAGCTGCCAGAACGTCTCGTCCATTTGCACGCTGGTTTGGATCGCGCGTCAAAAGCTCCATGCACAAATCCTCGAGGTGCGCGGGCACGGTTGACGCTGTCAGCTGCGACGGTACCAACGGGTCGCGAGTACGCTTCGCCTGCATCAGCTCATGAACGTCGCCGGTGAACGGCCGTACTCCGCAAAGCGCCTCGTAGAGCATGCTCCCGACCGCATACCAATCGCTTGCGACCGTGGCGTCGAGCTCGGCGTATTGTTCGGGCGCCGCATAGGTGGGCGTGCCTTCGAAACTACGACGGCGGGCGCGCGTATCCGGCTCGGGATCCAGCGCCTGGACCAGACCGAAGTCGATGATCGTCAGGTGCCCTTGGGCGTCGATGAGCACGTTCGACGGTTTCAGGTCCCGATGCAGCTTGCCGTGTGCGTGAAGACACTCCAGACCTCGCGTCAGCTGTTCTAGGCAGTGCTCCAAACGCGCGACGTCGAGCCGACCCGCGCCAGTGCGCACGAACTCGCTGAAGTCGACGCCTGCTATCAAATCCATCGTGAAGAAGCCGCGCTCCGCTTCATCGACGAACAGCTCGTGCATCGCAATCAGGTTGGGATGGTCGATCTCCGACAGAGTCCGAAACTCGCGCTTGAAGCTGGACATCGCGCTCGAGTTTCGGCACTGAAGCAGCTTCACGGCCAGGCTCTGTCGACTGCTCGGGTGATACGCTTCATACACTGCGCCCGTGCTGCCCGAACCGAGCCAACGCACCAGCTCGAAGGGTCCGAGGAAAGAACAATCGAGGCCCACGACCAAGTCTGCCTTCGCGTGGGCCGCTGGCTCCGCTGGTTCAGTGCGGGTGCGACCCGCGCTGGATGGCTCGTGAGGCTTCGATGTAGAATCGAGCGCAGTCAGCTGCGAGCCTTCTGCCGCTGCGCGAAGCGCGCGCAGCATGAGCGTGGCGTCGCGATAGCGTGCGGCTGGGTCGAACTCGAGGGCGCGCGCAATGACCGGTAGGAATACCAATGCGTGCGTGTCGCGCAGCAGCTGGTGCTGGAACCGCGGCACTGACTCACGTTCCGCGCGTGGCTGCACCGCGTCTCGCCCGCAAAGCGCGAGCGCCAGCAGCGCGCCACAGTCGGCGACATCATCCGCGAATGCGGTCTGCACGCACGAGGCGTGCGCACGATCGACCGTGGGCGGGAGTAACGACGCTTTCAGGACGCCCGCGGCCGATTGTTCGAGCCAGACGAACTCCGGCGTGACTGAACCGTGCACGACACCGGTTGCATGTGCGCTGGAGAGCGTGTTCAGGACCGGCAAAAGAACGTTCAAGGCCTGTTGCGCGCCGAGCGTCGCTCCGTCGCACAATCGCGCTGTCAGCGATTGGCCGCGTGTGCAGTCCACGTCGGGCCAGCGGAATGACACGCCAGGCTGGGGCTGCTCTCGCTGCCACGCGGAAGCCCGTCTCAGCATGCACTGCGGATGCGAGATCCGAAGGCTTGGAGTTTGCGCTCGAAAGTCCGCAGTGGAAGCCGCAGCAGCCGAGCGGCCGTGCGACGATTTCCGCCGCTGCGTTGCAATGCTTCGCTGATCAGCGCCAGCTCGTGTTGCTCGAGACTGGCGCGCAGATCGAGCGCATCATTCGAGGCGCTGACTTCGTCCAACGCGATGGGCTCGCGGCGTGCGCCGGCGCATCGGGCGTCGGAGTGTTGAGCTTCGTCCGTGGCCTCGTCGCGCAGCTCCGAGGGTAGGTCATCGAGGCAGATCTCGGAACCATCGCTCACGACGATCGCACGCTCGATCAGATTGCGCAGCTCGCGCACGTTCCCGGGCCAACGATAGGCATACATGCATGCCAACGCGTCGCGCGACAACTCGAGCGTCGAACCTGCGCGGCGCAGAAAGTATTTTGCCAACGGCGCGATCTCTTCGCGCCGTTCGCGCAAAGGCGGGATGTGTAGCACCATGCCTTTCAGGCGATGGTAGAGGTCCAGCCGAAAGCTGCCGGATCGCGTCATGCACGCTAAATCGCGATGAGTCGCTGCGATGACGCGGACATCCACCTCGATATCGAGCGAGCCGCCGACGGGGCACAAGCGATGAGTATCCAAGACGCGCAACAAGGCCGCTTGCGCGTCACGCGATAGCTCGCCGACTTCATCCAAAAATACGGTCCCGCCATGCGCTTGAGCGAAGGCGCCTGCTTGGTCGCGTGTAGCGCCGGTGAACGCGCCTTTTACGTGTCCAAACAGAACGCTTTCCACCAATGTCTCGGGGATGGCTGCACAGTTGACCACCTTGAATGGACGGTTACGGCGTGGTCCCTGCTCGTGTAGAGCGGCAGCGATCAGCTCTTTGCCGGTGCCAGTTTCCCCAAACAGCAGCACCCCGATGCGATGTTGAGCCGTGCGTTGCACCAGCTCGTGCAGCTGCAACATAGCGCGGCTGTGCCGGATCATCTGCTCAGGCACGTTACACACCGAGCTCACGTCGGCGCTGGTTTTGGTCCGCGGACTCGTTGCAGCCTGTAGCTGCAACGAAACGCTGGCTCGGCCGAGCTGCGCGGTGGAACCAATCGCGAGCACCGCCTCTTGGATGCGCTGCCCAGCCACCCAAGTGCCATTGCGCGAGCCCAGGTCGACCACGCGCAGTGCCCGGTCCTCCCGCCGAAAGCATGCGTGCAAGCGCGACAAGCTCGGCTCTGAAAGCAGGATGTCTGCGGGCTCGGCGCGGCCGATCGTCAGTGACGTTCGCGCGCCGAAGTCAAACGCCTGACAACTCCCATCCATCGTTACGACGAGTATCGAGCGCTCGGTTGCAGCGTCCGCGAGTGATTGGCGCTCGTTGGTATCGACAGTGAGTGTTGCGATGGACTGATGGCCCTGTGACTGCATCATGGATATCGGGTCTTACAGGCAAGCGATTCAGCTCTCGATGTTCGTGCTTGCCATGCGACGGCGTGAAACTTAGCAGTTGTTATGGGGAAGGAGCATCTGCTTTCGTCGGCCGCCGCGACCGACGGCAGCAGCCGACTCGACTAGCGTAGTGAGGGATCCGTTCACCGTTTGCAGGCGTAGCCACAGGCGCGTCCACCGCGCGAACCTGCATTGGTTCGCACGGGTGATCTCACGTTTGTTCGGTCTCACGATCGAGGCGAAGTGAGCTGCACGTGCGAGAGGATCGACCGCGACTGAAATAGCGTGAGTTGCAAAACATTGTTGAGGAACGCAAGCACTACGGCACTCACCCCCGCGCTGATTTCGCTCGCGCGTGAGCCGCCCGAGGAAGCACACTTCGGCAGGCGGGTATCGAGAGGTCGGTGCCGCAAGAGGGGTCGAGATGGGCGAGATTCACAGAACCGATTGCATCGTCGACGGGATTCGCTGCGTCGTGCGCTCGAGCGGACCGCAACATGATCGCGAAGCGATCGTATTCCTGCACGGCAATCCGGGCTCGAGCGAAGACTGGTCGGAGCTGCTCGCACGCGCGGGCGACTTCGGCCGTGCGATCGCGCCCGACATGCCTGCATTCGGTAAAGCAGAACGACCGCATAAGTTCGACTACACGATCGAGGGCTATGCGAACTACCTCGAAGGCATCTTTCGAACGCTCGGCATCGAACGTGCGCACTTGGTGTTGCACGACTTCGGTGGACCGTGGGGCCTGTTCTGGGCGGCCGAACATCCCACACGCGTTGCGAGTCTCACGCTCTTCAACGTCGGAGTGATGCCCGAGTTCCGCTGGCATTTCATCGCGCGGATCTGGCGCACGCCGATCGTCGGTGAGCTCTTTCAGGCGATCAGCTCGCGCGCCACCTTCAAACGTGTCTTGAACTCGACCAACCCAAAGCCATTTCCCGAAGCCTTCCTCGATCGCATGTACGACGACACGGACGCCGGCCTCAAGCGCGCGCAGCTGGCGCTATACCGCGCGACGTCGGATTTCAAAGCGCTGAGCGCCACGGCGGTGGCACACCTCGCCCCGCTCGGCTTACCTGCACTAGTCATCTGGGGTGAAGCTGATCGGTACGTCGCATCGACGTTTGCAGCAGAACAGTCGAAGTACTTTCGGGCCGAGATTCATACCTTGCCGAACTCGGGGCATTGGCCGATGGTGGATGATCCCGAGCAGGTCGAACAGTGGGTGATTCCGTTTCTGCAAAAGCAGTTGGGGCGAGAAACGAAGCAAACTGTGAGTGCCTCGAGCTGACACACGCATCGAACTACAGGGGGAAGTGGAATGCCGGTTGTCGACAAACTGATCGTCACGAACGTCGCTGCGCTGAAGCGAAAGTACGGGAGCAAAGGCTACTCGCGGATCAAACGTGCGGTCACGCAGCTGGTGGCTGCAGACAAGCAGCGCGGGGTGCACACGATGTTTCTCGCGCTCGACAGCGTATCGGCGATGAAGAAGAAGCACGGCGTCGCGGTCACGGACGCGAGCGGGCCACGGCAGTACAAAGAAGCGATCGACGCCGCGCATCGCACGTCTACACCGGACTATCTGCTCATCCTGGGTGCTACTGACGTCGTGCCGCATCAAGATCTCGAGAACCCGCTGTACGCACCGGGAGACGACGACGACAAGTTGGCATTCAGCGACTTGCCGTACGCGTGCGAAGCGGCCTACAGCAAACGCATCGCGGACTTCCGTGCGCCAACGCGCGTGGTCGGGCGGTTGCCGGATAAATTCGCCGACAGCGACCCGAGCTATCTCGAATCACTGCTCGCAACAGCTGCGCAGTTCGAGACCGCGCCGCGCAAGAGTTTCGACGCGTACTTCGGCATCACAGCTGAAGTGTGGAAGAGCTCGACCGCGCTCAGCTTGAGCAACACGTTTGGCTCCAATCTGGAGCTGCAGAGCGTGCCCCCCAAAGATTCGCGCTGGCCCGTTGGCTTGCTTCGATCGCGAATGCACTTCATCAACTGTCATGGTGCGCCAGCCGATCCGAAGTTCTACGGACAACGCGGGGGAAACTTTCCGGTTGCGCACGACGCGGCGTATCTCGCGAGTCGAATCAAACCCGGCACAATCCTATCGGCGGAGTGTTGTTACGGCGCGGAGCTGTACGATCCGACGCTTGCCGAGGGGCAGGCGGGCATCTGCAACACGTACCTCGGTGCGGGTGGCTACGGAGTATTCGCCAGCTCGACGATCGCCTACGGGCCGAGCGCGGGAAACGCACAAGCGGATGTCATTTGTCAGTTCTTTTTGCAGCGCGTGTTACTCGGGGCGTCACTCGGGAGGGCAGCGCTCGAAGCGAGGCAGCAGTTCGTTGCCGAGTCCGGCACGCTCGACCCGACAGAGCTGAAGACGCTGGCGCAGTTCCACCTGCTCGGAGATCCAGCGGTGCATGCGGTCACGATCGAGCAACCCGCGCTCATGGCGACAAAAGCGTTTCGCGCGGCGATGCCCGACCGCGAGGGAGCCGCGCGCGCCGGGCGCAGCTTACGGCGGCGGCAGCTCGCAAAGGCGGGTCTAGCGCTCGAGCAGACCGTCGGTGCGGCGCGGCGTGTTTCGGAGACCAAGCCTTCAAAAAAAGTGCGCGGCGCGCTCGAACGTGCCGCTCGCGAAACCGGTGTACGCCCGAAGCACTGGGTCAGCTTCACTGTGGACGACCAGGCACCAAGGTGCTTCGCGGCGCAAAGATCGCGCGACCGGGTCCAACCTCGTTCCAGGTGGCAATCGGTTCGAAGCGAGTGCTGGCCGCGAAGGCGAGAAAAGTGCGCGGCAAGCGCGGGAAGCCTGCGCCGGACGGTGCAGCCGTGTTGCGCCAGACGGTCGTGCTCACGGCCACGCTTCAAGAGGGCAAGGTCGTGCAACTGACCCGCGCGTACGCCAAGATGTTGCATGGAGCTCCGCGGAAAGGTCGTCCGTAAACCGGCTGGTTCGGGCTCGAAGAGCGCGCGAGCTGCGGTTGTCCTGGTTACGGACGACGCGGAGTACGTGTTGCGTCGTACGGGTGGTAACGCGTTTTCCGATCCAGAGCTCGAAGCGTTAGTCGGCTCGAACATTCGAGCGACCGGCACGCTGCACGGCTACACGTTTCTCTTGCAAAGCTGGGTGCGCGAGTAAGTCGGTGCGCTCAGCCGAACCGAAGCAACCCGGCTTTAGCGATCGCGATGCGAACGGTCGCAAGTAGGGCGATTCGTTAGTATCGCCAGCTGCTCAAGTCGGCGCCCTTCGGCGCAGTCTTCTGCATTCTTTCTAGCATCTTGGTCACGTACATCGTGTGGTAGCGCAGGCGCGTGAGATGGTTTGGACGCGTCGGATCGCCGTTCCAACAATGCTCGAAGCGCAAACCGTACACGACCTCGGCATCCGCGGGCGGGTCGAGCGCCTTCAACATCTCCTCGAAGTAGTAGACCCCGTTCGCGAGAAAAAACGTGTCGGACGTGCCGACGTACACGTGCATTTTGCCGCGTAACTTCGGTCCGAGCGTCGCCCAATCACGCTTCACGATCGCGCTCAAGTCCGAGTGCTCGCGCCAGTACTTCGCGACTTCGGGGTCGATCACGCCCGTCTCTTTGTCGAACACGGGTTGCGGATAACCATCACTTCCGACCGGTCCGTACACGGCCTGCCAAATGTCCCACTGCTCGCCCGATCGACCTCGCGACCCGAGCGCCTGTTCGAGCTCGTTGTTCGACTTGATCGTCGCCAGTGTTCGGCCGTCCGCGTCCTGCTGCCCCGGCTGAAGCACGCGTTGATGTTTGCCTTCGATGTAGTAGGCGTTTTTGTGCGCGTAGATGTCGATGTTCGTGAGACCCCGAAAGTCGATCGGATCCGGACACGCGGCGAACGCAGCGTTGTAGAAGTCCGGGTTGAACACTTGCACCGCGAGCGCTTCCCACCCGCCGGTCGAACCGCCGTATGCAAACCGCGCCCAGCCTTGCCCGATCGCCCGAAACTGTTTCTCGATCGCGGGGATGAGCTCGGTGTGGATCGCACGCCCGTACGGACCGACGTTGGGTGAATCGACCGCGTACGAGTCGTCGTAGTAGGGGTTCGCGTGATCGATGTACATGATCAGCAATCGCGGAAAGTCCTTCGACACCCACTGCTGATAAAACGCGTACGCCTCTTGCTGCTCGATCCGGTTGTAACCTGCGAGGTGAAAGCGTTCGGAATAGTCGGGCTTCAGCTCGGGATCCGGAGGCTCCGTGCGAAAGCCCGGAAAGTCTCCGCGATGATGATCGTGCGCGACCACGAGTGGAAACCGTGCGTTCGGGTGCTCGTCGAACCCTTCCGGCAAGAGCACGTGCGCGGTCAGCTCGATCGGCCGCCCCCAAAACTCACTGAGCAGCTTGGATTTGATCGTCACGTGCCGGATGTACTTCGTGTCGTTGGGCGGTTCGATCGGCGGCATCGTCTGATCGAGCACGACACGCAGCGCCGCTCCTGGCCTCAGGCGCATCTTCACCGGTTTGCTGTACAAGTTCCCGGGAGCGCGGTTCCACTTCTGGCCTTCGCCGCGATCCATCGGCACCGTGATCGTGTGCCCGTCCGACCGGTGCACCGTCTCGTATCGATGCAGCACGGCTTGGACGTTGTATTCGCCCGGTGGAACATCGCGCAGCGACCGAATCGGATAGCCGATCAACGCGTTCACCGGCACGCTCAGGGTTCGGCCACGCAGGTTCTCCACATCCGTGCCGAACACCAGTTGCGAGTCGACTGTCGGATCGATTTGGTTGCGTGGCTCGTCTGCAGGATCAGTCGACAGTAGAAACAGGAGTCGACCGTCGAGGGTTTGGCCGGCTGGCGCAGCTGGAAACGTGAACGTGATCGGCGCGGCATCCGCCTGAGCGCGCGCGCCGAAACACGTCATCATCAACACGCTCACGATCCGCTTCATGGTGTGCTCCGAAGCGCGGACTCTGACCGCGAGCACCCCTATAACATGGACAGTCAGACGCGACGGCGGAACGGCAAGAGCGCGCGTAAGCCTCGATCGCGCAAGTAAAGGCCGCCCCAAATGAACGCTGCGACGTAGACCGGGAACAGAACATGCGTGAACAACGGGTTCCCGAGCCGCACGTGTGTCGCAATCGCGCCGCCGAGATATCCGGTGAGCAGCACCGCGCCGAGCACGGCCGTTCGTGGAATCAGGTACGCGACGACGCAGATGAGCTCGAGGACGCCGATGACGAGCACCGAATGGGCGGGATACCCGAGCTCGGCCGTGCCTTTGATCGCTTCGGGCGCCTGCATGAGCTTGAACACCGTATCGAAGGCGAGAAGCAGCAGGATGAAGGCGGATAGGCCGCGGCCGGTCCAGAGCTGGGCACGCGAAACGGGCGCGTCGACGTCGCCGGTGAGCGGGACGCTGCGGCTTGCTTGGGGGCGGGTCGGGACGGCGACAGAGCTGGTGAGAGTGGATTCCATGGGGGCGTATCTCCTCAATTTTCGGGCTTCGGAGCAGCTCGGAGCTGCCTTCTGTGGGGACGACGTTCGAGCGCTTCCGAGTTCGACACGACCGCCTCATTTTTTTTTCGCGCCCGCGTCGTTTCCGGGTGCCGTCGATCGTCATTAAGGAAACGTATGCGGAGGGCCCGACATGAGTGATCTCGCCTGGATCGACCTCGCACTGCGGTCGGTGCGCCCGCGCGCGATCGCGGCGCTGCTCCGGTACTTCCGCGACCTCGATGTCGCCGAGGAAGCCTTTCAGGAAGCGAGCCTCGCAGCGCTCAAGAAGTGGCCGCAGAAAGGTCCGCCGCGTGACGCGGCCGCGTGGTTGATCTTCGTCGGTCGGAACGCGGCGATCGACGTCTCACGGCGGCGTCGCCGAGAGGAAGCGTTGCCCGACGAATCCACCCTGTCCGATCGCGAAGACGCGGAGACGAAGGCCGCCGAACGGTTGGATGCGGCCGACTATCGCGACGACATCTTGCGCCTGTTGTTCGTGTGTTGTCATCCCGAGCTCCCGGCTACGCAGCAGATCGCGCTCGCGTTGCGCATCGTGTGTGGTCTGACAGTGCAGCAGATCGCACGCGCATTCGTGGTCAGCGAGAGCGCGATGGAGCAGCGCATCACGCGTGCGAAGAACCGAGTCGCCGCCGCGGACGTTCCATTCGAGCCGCCTGCCTCGAGTGAGCGCGTCGAGCGCGTGTCGATCGTCGCGGCCGTGTTGTATCTGATGTTCAACGAAGGTTATTCGGCGACGGGCAGCCAGGCGTACACGCGTGGGCCGTTGTGCGACGAGTCGATCCGACTCACGCGGATGCTCTTGGAGTTGTTCGAGGGTGATCCGGAGATCATGGGTTTGCTCGCGCTGATGTTGATTCAACACTCGCGGCGGCTCGCGCGGATCGACGCGAGCGGCAGTGTCGTGCTCTTGGAGGAACAAGATCGGCGACTGTGGGACAAGCAGTTGATCGCGGAAGGCCTCGCCCTCCTCGATGCGGCGATGAAGTGCCGCTGCACCGGCAGCTACCAGCTGCAGGGAGCGATCGCGGCGACGCACGCGCGCGCGGCACGTCCGGAAGACACGGATTGGGCGCAGATCGACGCGCTGTATCGCACGCTCGAGCGATTGCAGCCGTCGCCCGTGATCACGTTGAATCGCGCGGTCGCAGTCTCGAAGCTCGAGGGTGCAGAAGCAGCCTTGTCGATCGTGGAGCCTTTGGGCACGCAGCTCGCGGCGTACTTCAACTTTCACGGCGTGCGTGGTGCGCTGCTCTTGCAGCTCGATCGTCACGAGGAAGCGCGGGCCGCGTTCCAGCGTGCGATCGGCTTGGCGAACACACCTGCGGAAGCAGCACACATCCGAATGCAGCTGGATCGCTTGCAGAAGGACTATCGGCGCGGCCGGCCTGGCTTGAGATCGCTGCGCTGAGAGCCTGCGGCAGCCGCGCGTTGTGCTCGCGCGAGGCATCGGATATGAGCCTCGCATGTCGCGCAATGCAGCCGCGGTCGGTGCGCTGGTACTCGTGGGCGGGTTGCTGTGGCTCGTGACTGCGTGGCCGACTCCCGACGACGACCGGCCCGATCCACTCGAGCCCGAAGCGCCTGCGGAACAGCCGTCGCCGCAGCCAGCGGCAGTGCCGCCGGAGCCCGCGATCGGAACGCCTCCGAAAGCACCGGAGCCCGCGGCTGAGAAACCACCGGAGCCGCCGCCCGCGCAGCCACAGCCAGCACAGCCGATGCGGCAGCCTCACGCGCCCCCGGACGATGACATGTTCGCGAAGGAGCAGGGGCCGGTCGCGGAGTACAAACAGCTCTATGAAACCGAGCCGCGCGACTCCGCCGCGAACGTGACCGAGTCCGAGATCCGAGCCGCATTCAGTGCTGCGGATGGCGCGCCTGATCTCTTCAAATCGGTGTTGTGCCGGCAGACCGTGTGCAAGCTCGACTTGCGTTGGTCGAACGACCGGATGGGGCCGTACATCGCGGGCATCACGCGCGCAGCGGCGGGCGGCTTTAGCCCCACGGTCGCGGTGTCACCGGGCGGGCCGATGGGTGACGACAAAGTGCGTCCGATCGAGGTCTACATCAAACGCAAACCGATCACGAACTCGGAGCTATTGCCGCCACCGCAGCCGCCAGCTGCACAAGCTCCAGCGGCTCCGGCCGCGCAACAGATGCCAGCTCAGCCCGTGCCCGCGCCACCCACGCAGCCCCCCGCTGCAGAGCCGCCCGCTGAAGAACCCGCGCCGACTCATTGAGCCGGGTCGCAGCCGTCCGCGTCAGTCGCGATAGCTCGGATCGATTCGATCCAACTTCCGGATCAGCGCCGGCCACAGCAGCTTGTCCGCAAGGACTGCGAACCCGGGCTTCTGCCCCAGCTCGACGTTCTTGTCGATCACTGCTTGCGCCGTCTTGTAGTCGCTGTGACCCAACATCCGCGTGCGCACTTGCATCGAACACGCCCGCTCGAGGTAATACATGCGCTGAAACGCCGCCGCGCAGGACCCGCCGACCGTGAGCGTGCCGTGATTGCGGAGGAGCATCAGGTTCTTAGTCCCGAGATCGTTCTGCAAGCGCGGCCGCTCGTCCAAGTCGAGCGCGACGCCTTCGTAGTCGTGATAGGCGAGGTCCCCGATCACGAGCTGCGCGGTTTGGTTGAGGGGCAGTAAGCCTTCAGTCGAAGTCGCGACCGCCGTCCCATCGAGGGTGTGAAGGTGCATGACGCAACGTGCGTCTTCGCGGACTTCGTGAATTGCCGAATGGATCGTGAACCCAGCCGGGTTGACCTGATACTTCGATTGTCCAATCGGATTTCCATCGAGTCCGATTTTGACCAGGCTCGACGCCGTGATCTCGTCGAACGTCATGCCGTACGGGTTGATCAAGAAGTGATGCTCTGGCCCGGGCACGCGTGCGGAGATATGCGTGAAAATCAGGTCATCCCAGCCGTGTAGCGCGACCAACCGGTAGGCGGCGGCGAGGTCGATCCGAATCGCGCGTTCGGCGTCGGCTTGCGGGTTGAGCATCGCGACTGACATGGCAGTTCCTTCGGCGTGGCCAGCGACCTAGCTGGAGGTTCGAGTTTAGCAGGATGTTGGTGGACAACACGCTCCAACACCTTGCGAATGGGAGGGGACGGTGGCATGCCTTCCACGTTCGGGGACTCGCGGTCAGCAGTCGTGTGGTTTGTGACTTAGGAGTCGCGATCGGTACACCCACCGGCGCGATCGTGGCTTATGGTCAGGATGTCCGCTCGTGGTTGGCGTCGGTGTCGAGCGTTAGTCGAGGGCGCGTTTTTCGCGTCGGTGCTCGGCTCGGTCGGGTGCGCGCCGAGCACGGATGAAAGTTATGGGCTCGATGCGGATCCCACCATCTGCCCGCTGACGAGTTCGGGCAAAAACGTGAAAGTCCTCGTGTGCCGGCAATCCTGGATCGCCGGGCTCGCGCTCGATCAGCAGTACCTCTATTTTTTGGCCGGTGACACGCTCGACGCACCGTACGCAAACACGCTGAAGCGTTTGGCGCTCACGGGCGGCAAGGTCGAGACGCTCGCGACCTTTGGGGCGAAGCACGATTTGCCGAATGACACGAGCGCAGACAACGGTAGCTGGCTAGCTGTCAATTCCACGGAGCTCGTCTGGGCCGTGCCGAGCACTGGTCAAATCCTCGCGGTCTCGCGCGACGGTGGTACGCCGCGCGTCCTCGCGAGTGGGCAGGATGTGCCGCTGCGAGTCGCAGTCGATGAGACGCGCGCGTATTGGACGAACTGGAGCCGATGCGGTTCATGCACGCAGGGCAGCGTGCTGGCGGTGCCGTTGGAGGGCGATGAAATGCCCAAAGCCATCGCAACGAAACAAGATCATCCGAACGGCATCGCGGTCGATCGCTTGAACTTGTATTGGGTTACCGCGGGTGGAAACGTGATGCAGGCGCCGCTCATCGGCGGCGCGCCGATCACGCTCGCGACGGGTTTGGCCAATCCGTTCTTCGTGACCGTCGACGCGACGATGGTGTATTGGACGTTACCCACGAGCGTCATGAGCTGCCCGATCCTCGGCTGTAACAAGAAGCCGACGCGGCTCTTGTCGGGTCTCAAAGGCCCGAACGTCGTCGCGTCGGATGCGGATGCGCTCTACTTCTCGGACTGGGATGCGGGCACGGTGCTCAAGCTCATCAAGGGCCAGAGCAGCCCGACTGTGATCGCGCACAATTTGGAGCATCCGAACGTAGTCGTGCTCGGTACGACTGACGTGTTCTGGCATACGGCAGGTCCGGACGGCTCCATCATGCGCGCGCCGAAGTGATCGAACAGCGACACGGTTTACTCGCGGCCGCATAGGACGCAGCGAGCGTCGCGACAGCGCATCGGTGGACTCCATGTCGCGAGGTCGAGTAGCGCAGCTTCGTACGACTCGGGCGAACGTGCCTCCATCTCCGGGTTCGGTTTTGGAGGCCACGAGAGCAGGCGAACCACGAAACGACCTTCTTCGCGGCGCGCCTGTGGGATGAGTCCTGGCCAGTGCAGCGTGAGTAGTTGTTGGGTTTGATGCTCGTCCATGCCCCGATCTGTCCTGTACCTGAACATTTGTCCAGTGAATTGAGACGGAACCGGACAACTGCGCGAAAACGCGAGTGTTCTCAACTGTGTAGCGCCGAGAGCAAAGCCTTGGAAAAGGCTTCGAGGTCCTCCGGTTTGCGGGAGGTGATGAACGTCCCGTCCTGAACGACCTCCTTGTCGACCCAGTTCGCCCCCGCGTTCTCGAGGTCCTTGCGAATTGAAGGCCACGACGTGACCGTCTTTCCCGCGACGAGTCCAGCTTCGATCAAGAGCTGCGGCCCGTGGCACACAGCTGCCACCGGCTTGCCGCTGTTCGCGAACTCGCGAACGAACGACACGACGTCGCGATCGATGCGCAGATGATCCGGTGAATGCCCCCCCGGAATGACGAGCGCGTCGAAGTCGCGCGGGCTCTGCCCCTTCGCAGCCTCATCGATGCGAGTCGACTCGCGGCCCTTCTTGCCGCGTACCGTTTCCCCTTTCGCTGTGCCAATCACGGTGACTTCGTGGTTCGCTTCGATGAGCCGGTCGTACGGAACACGAAACTCGGAATCTTCGAACTCAGGTCCGACGATCATTGCCACTTTTGCCATGTGAGTCCCTCCGTCATGAACGGGACACAACGTGCACGGCACATGCCATGTGCCATGTGCGCACAGAGCAGCCTCGCCGTCGCTTTTTGCAAGTGACGGAATAGTCGCCTGGGGCAAATCGGTGTGCGCGCCAGGCGAATGGGAACGGCAGTGCAAGCGCCGACTCACGCGAAATCCCACGTAACTCGCGCCCGGCATGCATGTTGCGACGTCTCGAATCAACGCACCGATGGGGCTTCCCTCGGGCACCAACACCGGAGAGAAAATCATGAGCAACGCTAGCAAGCGAGCAGAGGGCGCAGCCGAGGAGCTCGGCGGCAAGATCAAGGGCACGGTCGGCAAGATGATCGGCAACGACCAAATGGAAGCCGAAGGCAAGGCCAAGGAGCTCGCCGGCAAGGCGAAGCAAGAGACGGCGAAGACAGCTGAGCGCGGCAAGGGTGCCGTTCAAGAAGCTGTCGGCGCAACCAAGAGCCGCGTCGGTGCCGTGATCGACAACGAAGAGATGGAAGCGGAAGGTCGCGCCAAAGAGCTAGAGGGCGAAGCTCGCCAGCGCGCAAATCGCTGATGGACGCTACGGATCATCGAAGCGCGGTGCGGCTCGACAGTCGCACCGCGTTTTGCGTTTCAGTCACTCGGCGTAGATCATCTTTCGCGTCATGCCGCCGTCGATCACGAAGTTTTGGCCCGTGACAAAACCAGCTTCGTCGCCGGCGAGATAGGCCACGAGCGCAGCGACGTCTTCCGGCGTGCCCACACGCCCGACTGGATGTTGCTGGTGATCGATCGGACGCAGCGACTCGGGCGTGCCGCTCGTGTCGATCCAGCCTGGACTCACGACATTCACGCGTACGGTCGGACCGAGACTCAGCGCGAGCGCATGCGTCAACGCGACGATGCCGCCTTTCGATGCCGCGTACGCCTCCGTGTGTGGCTCGGATTGAAGTGCACGGGTGGACGCGACGTTGACGATGGCGGCCTGCTTCGCGCGACGTAGGAGGGGTAGGGCGTGTTTCGTGCACAAGAACATGCCGGTCAAGTTCGTGTTCAAGATGCGCAGCCAGTGCTCGAGGCTCAGCTGCTCGAGGTCAGGCACGTGCGGATCCGCGATGCCGGCGTTGTTCACGAGCACGTCGAGCCTGCCGAAACGCTCCGTGACTTCACGCATCGCCGCGATGACGTCGCTCTCGGAAGAGACGTCGACGCGTAGCGCCGTGAATGTGTCGCCGGAGCGTTGCAGATCTGCGATCGCCTCGGCGTCCCGTTCGAACACGACGACCTGACTGCCATCCGCTCGGAGGCGGTTTGCGATGCCGCGCCCGATGCCACGCCCGCCGCCTGTAACGATACTCACTCGACTCGTCATGTGTGCTTTCTCCTCGCCTGTAGCATCACCACCACCGCGCAGAACGCAAGTCTGAATGCCCGACGCGGATCGACTGAGGATGTTTGGATGAGTCTGATCACGTCCTGCAGCTATCAGCTGCAGGAACGGGCCAAGCGTTAGCTGATAAAGGCGATGCGGCCGAGTCGCCGATCGAACACATGACCTGTGTGCTCACACATGATCGTGCTTTGATGAATGCCGCGCGTTTAGTTGCGTTCCTCCCATAGGGACACAATTCTGGTTGCACGTGTGTAGTCAGGGGCGGACAACAAAGAAAACGCAGTACCACATAGGGGGCACGCAGATGGAAGACGAGGATAGGCGCGAGTCGCTGCGGGAGGATCCGCACTCGCTCTCACCGGTACAGCTCGAATCGATTCCGATCGACGACGATCTCGCGCAACTGAAACGGGGGAAAGCTGCGCGGCTCCTCGCAACTGCGTTGTTCAGCGGCCTCGCCGCGTTCGGCGTCGCGAAGTGGATGGAGAACATCGACGGTTCGCAAGCTTATGCCGCCGCGGCAGAACGCGTCGAAGAGATCAACGCCAATCAAGGCACTGCGCTCTTGCGCTGTCTGCTGCCCGATCTGCAACGATCGCAGCTCGTAGACCAAGCCTCACTGCACACTGCGCTCGAAGTCGCGAGCGAACGCAGTGGCAAAGGCTACGGCAAACAACTCCACCAGTGCGTGTTGCTCAGCGAAGATCTTTCGCTGCGCGTCGACGCGCTCGACGTTCCAAAGGACATGGCGACACGTCTGTCGACGTTGCGCAGCTACGCGAGCGAGGTCGATCAAGCGCTCGAGGTCTACCGCAAGTACCTCGAGGATCCGGCGCGCCCGTACGACTTCGTTCAAGCGACGCCGCTGATTGAGCGGGTTGCGATCGCATGGACGGTCTACGAGCAGCAGCGCTCGACGCTCAATCAAGTGCTGCGCACACATCAGTGAAGCAGACGCGTTAGTGCACTAGTCTCCAAACCTGACGCGAACCGTGTAGCTCTCGCCTTCCGTGCCGGTGAAGAGCGGCATGCGGGCTCGCATCAGTTGACCGGTCGCACAGGCGACGACACCGCTGAGCTGCCCAGGTAGCGACTGGATGTCGGGATCCGGTCTCGCATCTTTGTGCATGGTCACGCGAAACGAGATCGTGCCGCTCGCATTCGCGTTGTCCTTCAGCACGTTCCCGTAACACGTGTCGATCACCGGGATCACTTTGTTCAACCACGGCTGCATGCGCGTGTCGGCATCGAGCCAGCGCTGAAGACCCGCCGGAACTTCGACGTGCAAACGCGAAGTGCTGGGCACGACGACGCGGCCACCCGCCGGCTTCGCAGCTGGCGGCGGCGCAGCAGGTTCGGGGGCCGGCGCTGGCGCTGGTTCCGCGACCGGCTCGGGCGTTGCAGCGATCGGTTCGGCGGGCACCGGCGACGGAACCGCATGCGCTCGATTGAGCTTTTCGGTTTCGATGCTGGCTTGCGTTCGCGCGCTACTGGTAGCGCGAGGCTTGTCCGGCTCGGCGTTCGCGGGTTTTGCCGCGGCGGGCTTCTCAGCCGTCGGTTTCTCAGCTGCCGGTTTCGGTTCCGCTGGAGCGCGCGGGAGCGCTGCAGGCTTCGAACCAGGCGCGCTGGGAGCGGGTTCGGCGGGCGCGGGAGTCGTGGGCACTGGCGTAGTAGGCACGGGCGTCGCGGGAGCAGGGTCCGGCGTCGCGGAAGGCGTGCTCGGTGCGGGTGCGGGTTCCGCAGGCCGGTCGCCACACCCAAACGCCAGAGACAGCGCGATGACGCCGAGAGATCGCTTGAATTCGAAGCAGCGCATGCGCGCCAGTCTAGAGCAGGTCGCCACGACCAGCCATTTGCTATGCTTCGCCGCGATGAAAGCGCGTTGGCCGGCGCCCGAACGAAACAAAGAACCGATTCTCGACGTGTTGCGCCGAGTCCTCCCCGAGTCCGGCACGCTGCTCGAGATCGCGAGTGGCTCAGGCCAACACGCGGCCCACTTCACGAAGAGCTTGCCGCGCTGGACCTGGATTCCGAGCGACGTCGAGCGCGACAACCTCGAGAGCATCGCCGCCTATCGCGCTGAGCACACGGGCGACAACTTCCGCGCGCCGCTGCTCCTCGACGTTCGCAACGCCGATTGGGGCGTCCCGCCGCTCGACGCCGCATTCAATGCAAACATGATCCACATCACGCCGTGGTCGTGTTGCACCGCGCTGATCGCAGGTGTCGCGCGCTACTTGCGGCCCGGCGGCGTGTTCGTGCTGTACGGGCCGTTTCGAGTCGGCGGCACGCACACGGCCGAAAGCAACGCGAGCTTCGATCTCAACTTACGACGCCAAAACGAGCGTTGGGGCGTGCGCGACGTCGAAGAGGTCGTGCACTGCGCAGCCATCGCCGGCCTCAGCCTGAGTGAGCAGATTCAAATGCCGGCGGAGAATCAAACACTCGTGTTCGTCGCGAAGCCGCATGAGGGACACGAGGGACACGAGGCGCCGAGAGATTGAGGCGCCGACGGATTGAAGATCGTCGCGCAGGGCTTCGGCACGTTCCCCCGCACCGAGCGCAGCGACGACCTCAGATGAAACGAGAGCGCTGGCGCCGCGTCGCCAGCGCTCAATCGCTTACTTCTTCAGCGTGAACGTCAGAGTCGAACCAGACCGCGTCGTCTGAATGGTCAATGTGTCACCTTCGACGCAGAACGGCTGAGTCAGACCGCTAACCATGATTTGATTGTTCGACACCGTGTACGAACCGTTACCGGCGAGCGAGAGGTCCGACGTGATCTCGCAGTCGCAGTTGGAACCGGCGGGCGTGCACACAGCCGACTTCACCGCTGACTCCTTCTTGAACTCGGCTTCGATCTTCGGGCACTCGCTAGCTGCGGACTGCGCGACGCCGAGCGCTTTTGCGCACGCGTCACTGAATGAGAATGAGGCCGTTCCGCTAACCACGATGCCGGACATGGCATTCTTGTCAGCCCCCAACTTGTAGGTGCCGCTGCCGTCCACGTCCTTCACGCCCTTGAGCGCGGACGAGCACGCCGCTTGGTTTACCGTCGCAGCAAATAAGCCCTGCGGCTCGGTCACGCACAGGTTGTCGACGGTCCACTCGCCGGCGGGATCGCCGCCGCACGACTTGAACGCGGGACAGTCATCACTTCCATTGGTACCCGCGCCGCCCGCCGGTTTGTCACCGCCGTCATCTCCTCCACATGCCAAAACCAAGCCCGATACTGCAGCAAGCACGCCCAATCTGATTGCACGCAATCGCATCGCACCTACCTCGCAACTAATTGAGGCGGTCACGATTACAGTGTTTGTGCTGATGGAGCAAGTGAGCAAACGACCGCATCACAACCCGTTTCAGCTGCTGGAGCGGCCCGATTTTATTGGCCCGGTCATGTCCTCGTACGCCACTTGAATAGGGCTAAACACGGCCTGCCACGTGCCCGGCGCTCGACTAGCAACAAACTACCGCAAAATAGCGGCGGCCTCGTCGATCAGTGGGCATTAGCGTGTGCAGTCACCGGTTCGCTCGCGCTTGCAGCTGATGGCGGCACGAACGGACCCTCCGCGCCGACTGAAACTGGCGCGGGCATGATCAAGTTCGCATACACGACGAACGCGACTAAACCTACGATTGCGATCGCGAGCATTCCGAACGCGGCCAACATTGCGCGACGCGCACCGAGCGGCATCGGCGCGACCGGACCCCAGTCCAGATCGTGGTGGCTCATCCGCGCTTGACTGAAAAATTGGTGTTCCAGCCAATCCCCGTCATCGGATACCGCGATATTCTCGTCAAACCCGGTGCTGCTCATGGGTGTAGGTGAGGTAGCATGCGCACCTATCGCGAGCCACCAGGTGCCCGGGCGCTGCAGAGCCCACGTCTGCCGCTACACTCGCGGATCCTCCCGATGCCGCTGCAGCTCTACCGCAGTAACTCCATGGAACGGCTGGCAGACGCGCTCGCTGATGCGGTGCGGCAGCCCCTGTCGAACGTACTCGCGCCCGAACACATCGCGGTGCCGAGCGCCGGGATGGAGCGTTGGTTGGCACTGGAGCTCTCCAGCCGGTTAGGCGTGTGGGCCAATCCAGCGTTTCCATTTCCCGGCAAGCTGGTGGAGTCGCTGCTCACGGCGCTGCTCGACGAATCGACGCTCGATCCCGAAGCCTTTGCACCTCGGCGCACGCAGTTTGCGATCGCTCGCTTGATCGCCGAGCTCGCCGGCCAGGCCGAGTTTCAAGCCGTGCGCACGTACCTCGAACAAGAGGCCAGCATCGGGCGGCGGCTCGTGTTGGCGGCTCGCATCGCAGACGTGTTCGATCACTACGTGACGTATCGACCTGAGCTCGTGCTCGCGTGGCAGCGAGGCCGCGAGTCGCACTGGCAGGCCGAGCTGTTTCGCGCGCTCGGGGTGCAGATGGCAGCGCCGCACATGGCTGCGCGCGTTCAATCCGCGCAGCGAGCGCTCGAGGCGGGTCGGGGTGCGGTCGAGCGGATTCCAGAACGTCTGCACGTCTTCGGCGTCTCGACGTTGCCGCCCCAATACTTGCAGCTCTTGGCGGCGGTCGCGGAGCACCGCGAGGTTCACGAGTCCGATGCTCCGCAAGCGCGCGACCCGTTCGAAAGTCATGCCCTGCTCGCATCGCTCGGCCGCCATAGCCGCGAGTTTCAAGAGCTGATCGAAGCGCTTCCGTACGCGGAACGCGAGATCGACCTGTATCGCGACCCGGGCGAAGACACGCTGCTGCACGCGTTGCAATCAGACATGTTGTGGTTGCGGGACCGCACCGGTAACACGGCCGAACGCAAACAGCTCGAGCCCGCCGACGACTCGCTGGCGATTCACGCCTGTCACGGTCCGATGCGCGAGCTCGAAGTGCTTCACGATCAGCTGCTCGCGCTGATCTCCGATCGCGGAGTCGAACCGCATCAAATCATCGTGCTCACCCCCGACATCGCGAGCTACGCGCCCGTAATCGAAGCCGTGTTCGCGCAAAGTGAAGGTCGCACGCGCATTCCGTTTCGCGTCGCCGACCGCAGCGCACGCAGTAGCTACGCCGTGCTCAGCGCGTTCGATGCACTACTGGCGGTGTTCGAGTCGCGGTTCGCAGCCAGTCAGGTGCTCGACTTGCTCGGTCAGGATCCGATTCGCGAACGCTTCGAGCTCGCGATGGACGAAGTCGAACAGCTTCGTGAGTGGGTCGACGACAGCGGCATTCGGTGGGGTGTCGACGCGGAGCATCGGGCTGAGGTTGGGCAACCGCGGCGCGACGAGAACACGTGGCGCTTCGGTTTGTCGCGGTTGATGCTCGGGTACGCGAGCGGTAACCCGCCCGGCAGGTTGTTTGCGGGCTGCGCGCCGGCCGAAGTCGACAGCGGCGATGCCGACTTGCTCGGACGGTTTCACGCGTTTTGCAAGCTGCTGTTCGCGTTCCGGCTCGAGCTGAAACAAGCGGTGAACCTCGCCGGTTGGCGCGAGCGCCTGACGCGCGTGCTCGCGGCATTCATCGAAGAGAGCCGCGACAACGCTGCCGAGCACGCCACGCTGCGTGAGGCGTTGCTCGGCCTCGAGCAAGACGCACAGCGCGCCGGCTTCGACGAAGCGATCGAGCTTGCAGACGTTCGTCGTCTCTTGGCCGGAGCGCTCGAAGCGCGGCCGGCGATGCACGGCTTCTTGAGCGGCGGCGTCACGTTTTGCCAGCTCGTTCCGATGCGCAGCATTCCGTTTCGTGTGGTCTGCGTGCTGGGTTTGAACGACGGGGCGTTCCCCGCGATCGACACGCCGCTCGACTTCGACTTGATGGCGGCGAAGCGCCAGCCGGGCGATCGTTCCCGGCGAGACGACGACCGCGAGCTGTTTCTCGAAGCGCTGCTGTCTGCGCGCGACAAGCTGATCTTGAGCTACGTCGGCCAGAGCATTCACGACGGACAACCGCGACTTCCCTCCGTGCTCGTGACCGAGCTGATCGATCACGTCGCGCGCAGCTTCGCGCTCCCGGAACAGCTCGGCAGTGCCACGCCCGCCTCGGTGAGCGCGATGGAAGCGCGGCTCACCACGCGCCATCCGCTGGCGGCGGCGAGCCCGCGCTACTTCGCACCAGACCGTGATCGGCGCTTGTTCAGCTACGCGACGTCGGCGCTCGACGGAGCGCGTGCAGTCTGCGGGCCCCGTGTTCGCCCGGAGCCGTTTTGTGCGCTCGATCCAAATCGCGTGATGGGGCCGCCGGCTGCGATCAACTTGCGCGAGCTCGAAGAAGGCTTGGTGCGGCCGCTGCGTTTGTTCTCGCGCCAAAAGCTCGGCTTGTCGCTCGGTCGCGACGTGTCGATCCTGGGCGACCGCGAACCGTTCGAGCTCGATGCGCTCGAGCGTTGGCAGCTCGGAACCGATCTGCTGACGCAACGACTCGAGCCGAGCCGTCCGGAACCAGCTCCGCTCGACTGGGATGCGTACGAACGCGAGCGCGCGCGCGGCCGGCTTCCGCTCGGCACGCCGGGCAAGCTCGCGTATCGCGCGCTCGACGACCAAGTCGCTGCGATCGTCACCGCGTTCGATGCCGAAGCGGGAGGCGGGCGCATGGCGCCGGTCGAAGTCGGGTTACAGTTTCTCGGTACGCGCATCACCGGCCGGCTGGAGCAGCTCTGGCCGAGCGCGCAGCTTCGCGTGCAATACTCGAGCACCGGCGGCCGCCACGAGCTGCAGCTGTTCATTCGCCACGTCGTGATGTGTTACTTGCGCGCGCAACATCCCGAGCTCGGGTTGCCCGAGCGCAGCGTACTGATCGGGCGCAACAATCGCGAAGCCGAGCAGATCACGCTCGTCGCGCCGGCTGACGCGCGCGAAGTGCTGCGCGAGCTGCTCGATGTGTATGCGGCCGTGATCGCGGGCCCGATCCCGCTGTTCGAGCACTCATCGCGCGAATACGCGACGCAGATCAAGCAAGGCAAGTCGGAGATTCAGGCGGAGAACGCAGCCCGCAGCAAGTTCAGCAAGCTCTACGACAGCGGCGTCTGCGACTCGGACGACGCCTACGTGAGCCAGTTCTTCCCCGACTTCGACACCGTACTTGCGGTGCCGAAGCCGTATTCGTTTCGAGAGCTCGCAACGCGCGTGTACTTGCCGCTCCTCGCGTGCCGGAGGGACGATTGAGCGCGATACCCGCAATGGATCTGCTCGGGCTCCCGCTCGAAGGCACGACACTGGTCGAAGCCAGTGCCGGCACGGGCAAGACGCACACGATCGCCACGTTGTTCGTGCGGCTCGTGCTCGAAAAAGGCTTCAGCGTCTCGGAGATCCTGGTGGTCACCTACACGCGCGCGGCGACAGCGGAGCTGCGTTTGCGCATTCGAAGGCGCTTGGTCGAGGCGCTCGACTGCTTCGATGCATGCGAGTCGGGTCTGCCCGGCGTTGCGAACCTCGAGCGGGATCGCGACCTCGTCGCGCTCGCCGAACGCGCGCGCGAGGCCGGCCACCTCGAGCGCGGGCGCACGCGCTTGCAGGACGCGTTGCGCCAGTTCGATGAGGCGTCGATCGCGACCATCCACGGCTTTTGCCAGCGCGTGCTCGCCGGCTACACGTTCGAGAGCGGCGCAGCATTCGATCAGAGCTTGCTCGAAGACGACCGCCTGTTGATCCGTGAGGTCGTGCAGGACTTCTGGTCGAATCAGCTGTGCGATGGGTCGGAGTCGTTCGTCGCACACTTGCGCGCGCGCAGCGTCACGACCGACTCACTCGCCCTGCTCGTGGAGCGCGCACTTTCGCATCCCGACGTCGTCCTCGTGCCGGAGCCGGAGCTCGAGGCGCGCGCAACCGAGCTGCTTCGCACACGCTTTGCGACCAGTGCAGCGCGCGTGCAGGAGCTATGGGTCGCGCACGCGCCTGCGCTGATCGAGGTGCTGACCGATGGTCGCTTTCCCCTGAACCGCTATCGCCCCGAGCAGATCTGCGGCGCGTGGTCGGCCGAGCTCAGCGAGATCGCGCAGTTTGGTACGCCGCCGCTGCCGAAGTGGTTCGAGCGATTGACGCCGCAGCAGCTCCAGCCGAAGAAGGGCAAAGTAAAACCGAACCACGTGTTTTTCGACGCGTGCGGTGAGCTCCACGCCGCGGCGGCAGCGCTGCTCACCGCGCTCGACGTCGACCTCGTCACGTTTCGTCACGCGTTACTCGCCTACGCGCGAAGCGAGCTCACGCGCCGCAAAGCTCAAGCCGCCGAGCTCGGCTTCGACGACTTGCTCCTGCAGCTGCGAGCGGCGCTGCGCGGCGCCCGCGGCGAGGGTCTGATCGCGCGGCTGAGAACGGCACACCCTGCGGCGCTGATCGACGAGTTTCAAGACACCGACCCAGTGCAGTGCGAGATCTTTCAGCGCGTCTACGCACCCGAGCGACCCGAGCCGGGAAGCCTGCTTTTGGTCGGCGATCCGAAGCAGGCCATCTACGCGTTTCGCGGCGCGGACATCTTCGCGTACCTCGCGGCAGCAGCGGCAGCGCCGCGTGTGAGTTTGCCGGTCAATCACCGGTCCGATCCGCGCTTGTTGCGTGCGCTGAACACGTTGTGGGCGCGCGTCGAGCGCCCGTTCGTGTGGCCCGAGATCAGCTACCAGCCGGTCGCCGCTCCGAGCGGCGCTCGCGATCGTTTGCACGGTCCGCTAGGAAAGCGTGCGCCGCTCGAGATCACGTTCATCCCGCGGACCGCGATCGACCCCGAAAATCTCAAGCCGATCGCGAAGGGTCGCCTCGACTTTCGGCTGCCCGAGCTCGTCGCGGCCGAGATCGTCAGGACGCTCGAGTCGAAGTCGTGGCTCGGCTCGGATCCCGAAAAGCCGGGTGAGCCGCTCGCGCCGCGTCACATCGCGGTCCTGTGCCGCACCAATCGCCAAGCGCAGCGCGTGCAAGCGGAGCTTCGCAAGCTGCACGTCCCGGCGGTGCTCGATGGGGATGCGAGTGTGTTCGATTCGCAGATGGCCGTGGAAGTCGAGCGCGTGATGGCTGCAATGGCAGAGCCGGGACAGGCCAATCGCGTGCGTGCGGCGCTCGCGACGTCGATGCTCGGCGTGCGCGGTGACGAGCTCGCGAACCTCGAAAACGACGAGGCCGCGTGGGACGAGTGGGTCGGGACGTTTCACGCGCTGTGTGAGCTCTGGCAGGCGCGTGGCTTCATTCGCGCGATGCATGCGTTGCTCGATCGGTATCGCGTCGCGAAGCGGCTCTTGTCGCGCGACGACGGCGAGCGCCGCTACACGGACTTGATGCATCTCGTCGAGCTGCTTCACGCCGAAGCGCTGCGCAGCCGAAGTGGCCCGCTCGCGTTGCTCGAGTGGCACCGGCGTATGCGCGAAGGCGACCGCGAGCGCAGTGGTCTGGCGGCAGCGGACGTGCAGATCCGGTTGGAGAGCGACGCTGAAGCCGTGACTCTGACGACGATCCACAAGAGCAAAGGGCTCGAGTACCCGATCGTGTTTTGTCCGTTTTCGTGGGATGGGTCGCTCTTACGCGGTCAAGACAAAGAACATCCGCGCTTTCACGATCCGCAGCAGGCGCATCGGCTGACGCTCGATCTCGGAAGTCAGGACGGTGCACCGGCGGCCGAACACTTGGAACGCGCGAAACGTGAAGCGTTGTCCGAAGAGTTGCGGCTTCTATACGTTGCGCTGACGCGCGCGAAACATCGGGTGAGCGTGGTTTGGGGTGCGTTCGCGAGCGCGGAAGGCTCGGCGCTCGGCTACGTGCTCCATCAAGCCGGTGGCGAGCTCGCGGACGATCGGCCGGAACGCACGGCGGCGCGCATCGAGTCGCTCTCGGATGCAGATCTGCGTGCAGATCTCGAGGCACTCGCGACGGCGGCAGAGGGTGCGGTCGAAGTGACGATAGCGAGTTTGGCCGCCGTGCAGCCGTGGGCTGCGGGCGTAGCCGAGACTCCAGCGTTGTCGGCGCGAACGCTCGTGCGATCCCCGGTCGACAGCGTGCGGAGCAGCAGCTTCTCGCGACTCATCGCCGAAGCCGATCTCTCGCTGCCGGCGCTGGAAGGCCTCGATCGCGACGAAGCCGCGCCGGTCGAGACGCCGGAGCCGCTTCTCGCAGAGCGTCCACGCGTGTTGCTCGCGGACTTCGTCGCGGGCGCGAGCTTCGGACACCTCGTGCATTCGCTCTACGAACATAGCGATTTTCGCGTGGAAGGCCCCGAAGCGCTGATCCCAACCGTCGCGGCGGGTCTCGCTGCCTATGGAATGACGACTGCGTCGCCGGAGGTGCTCGCGTCCGCGATCTTCGAAACGTTGCGAACGCCGCTCACCGTCGGGGGTCTCGAGCTCCCGAGCTTGTCGGTCGTCGCGCCGAGTGCACGCGTGAACGAGCTCGAGTTCGTGTTTCCTCTGCCGGAACCTGCAGCCGCGGCGCTGGTGCAAAAGCAGCAAGAGTTGTTTGCGCGTGCGAGTGTGCAACACGACTTCAGTGCGAAGCGGCTCGCGTCGCTATTGGCGACTACGGGCGAGAGCGCGCTCGAACGTGCGTATGCGGATCGGCTCCGTATGCTCGGCTTCAATCAAGTCACTGGCTTCGTGCGCGGCTTCATGGACTTGGTCGTCCAACACGACGGCAAGTATTACCTGATCGACTACAAGTCGAATCACCTCGGCGAACACGCCGAAGACTACGCCCCGGCGCGGTTGCAGCACGTGATGATCGGCCATCACTACGTGCTCCAGGCGTTGATCTACGGCGTTGCGCTGCATCGCTACTTGCAGTTGCGCTTGCCGGGGTACTCGTACGCGCAACACTTCGGAGGCGTCTACTATTTGTTCGTGCGCGGGATGAGCCCGTCACATCCGCTCGGCAGCGGCGTCCACGCGGAGCGTCCAACCCGAGCGTTGATCGAAGCGTTCGACGCGCTTCTCGGTCGAGTGGGTGCAGCGTGAGCGACCTGCTTTCGAGCTTGCGAGCTGCCGGCGTGCTGTCCGCGCTGGACGTGGCGCTCGCGGACGAGTTGCCGCAGCTGGGGGCAGCGGCCACAAACCCGCAGTTGCAGCTGGTGATCGCGCTCTTGAGTCGCCACGTCTCGGAGGGGCATGTCTGTTTGCCGCTCGCGGAACTGGCGAGCGGTGCGCTCGCGGAGCGGCTCGAGCTGGCACCCGACCTGTTGCCCCGCCATCCACTCGCAGAGTGGCTCGAGCTCCTGCGTGCGACGACACTCGTGGGTGACCCGACCCACTCGGATCCGAGTCCACTCGTTCTGGATACCGGAGGGCGTTTGTACCTGCGTCGCTACTTCGAGCACGAGCGCGCGCTCGCGGCCCAAGTGCGTGCGCGCGGGAGCGAGCCCGTCGTGGATGTCGATGAAGTCGAGCTGCAAACCGGCCTCCAGCGGCACTTTGGAACGAGCGACCCCGACGACCTGCAGCGGTTGGCGGCAGCGACCGCGCTCCGGCGCCGACTGACGTTGATCTCAGGTGGTCCGGGTACGGGCAAGACTTCGACCGTCGTGAAGATTCTCGCGCTCGTGATCGAGCAAGCGACTGCGCGCGGGAAACACTTGCCGCGGATCAAGCTGATGGCGCCGACCGGCAAAGCTGCAGTGCGCCTCGTCGAGGCGATTCGCGGAGCGAAGAGCCGGCTGACGTGTGTGGCTGCCGTGCGCGAAGCGATCCCGACCGAGGTGACCACGATTCATCGAGCCTTGCTCGAAGTCGCGCGGATTCCGGGTGCCGATGCGCTCGAGCGAACGCGCGAGCTGGCGGCGGACGTCGTGCTCGTCGACGAGTCGTCGATGGTCGATCTCACGTTGATGGCGCGGCTATTCGCGGCGGTGCCAAAAACCGCGCGGATCATTTTGCTCGGCGACAAGGACCAGCTCGCGTCAGTCGAGGCGGGTGCTGTGCTCGGTGATCTGTGCAGCGCGGGATTGGCGTTGCCGGGCGACGCGACAACACGCGCGCGAGAAGCGGGCGTGGTGCATCTCACGCGCAGCTATCGCTACGCCGAGACGAGTGGCATCGCGGTGCTCGCCCGGGCGATTCAGCGCGCAGATCTGAAAGCGGTGCTCGAAGTGCTCGCGGACGAGCGCTATCCCGACGTGATCTTGCATCCGGAGCTGCCGGAGAAAGAGCTCGGCGCGCAGCTATCGGCGGCAGTCATGAGCGGTTACCGGCCGTACCTCGAGGCCGCGCTGGCGAATCCCGGCCAGGCACTGCGTAAGTTCGACCGATTTCGCGTGTTGTGCGCGCATCGTCGGGGTCCACTCGGCGTCGAATACGTGAATCGACAGATCGCGCAGCTGCTGTTCGAGCACGATCTACTCTCGCGCGCAGATGGTGCGTGTGCGGGTTGGCCTCTACTCGTGACGCAGAACGACTATCGCAACCGATTGTGGAATGGCGACCTCGGCCTCGTCGCGCCGGACTTCGTCGCACACAACCGAGACGTTCGCGCGGCACTCGAAGGAACCTCGCGCGGGCCGCTGTGCGCCTGGTTTCTGACGCCCGAGGGCGAATCACGGAGGCTCGGGCTCGGGCGCTTGCCGCCCCACGAGCCGGCGTTCGCGCTCAGCGTGCACAAGAGCCAAGGCTCGGAAATCGACGACGTCGCGGTCGTGTTTCCGAGCGAGGTTTCGCCGGTGGTGACGCGCGAGCTGCTGTACACGGCTGTGACGCGTGCACGCCGGAGCGTGACCATTTTTGCGAGTGCGGCGCTGCTGGAGGCTGCGGTGAAGCGCAGTATCGCCCGCAGCTCGGGGCTGCTGTCACAGTTGTATGGAGCGGAGCCGCCCGCCGTGACATCGTAGGCACAGATGGCGTTGTTCGACCTGGATCAGGATTCGCTGCGAGCCGGCATCGCCTACGCGCGGCCCGAGGTGATCTTGGCCGTGCATTCGCGCGAGTCGCTGCTCGAGGGTTTGAGCGAGGACGAGCGCGGCAGGCACGCGCGCTTTCGGTTCGAGAGCGACCGCGACATCTATTTAGTGGCGCATGCGCTGGTTCGACGACTGCTGGCGCGCGTGACGGGCGCGGCCCCCGAGAGCTTTGCGTTCGTCGCTGGTGAGCACGGTCGCCCGGAGATCTCGGCGCCGGACGTCGCGAGCGCGTTTCGTTTCAATCTTTCGCACACGCACGGGCTCGTCGCGTGTGCGGTCACGCGCGCTGCGGACATCGGCGTCGACGTCGAGTACGTCGAGCGCAAGGTCGAAGTGATGAACGTGGCGACCCACGTGTTTTCGGCGATCGAGGTCGAGGGGCTCGAGGCGTTGAGCGGCGAAGCTCAGCGCGAGCGTTTCTTCGAGCTGTGGACGTTGAAAGAGGCGTACATCAAAGCCATCGGCAAAGGGCTGAGTGCGCCGTTGCGTGCGATCACGTTCGATCCGGCGCAGCCGGATCCAGTTCCGGTCCGGTTCGGTGCCGAGGTCGCGGACGACGACGCGCGTTGGTGTCTGCGCAGGTTCCCGGTGGGAGCGACGCATCGGTTGGCGCTCGCGCTCGCAGCGGAGCGGAATGCGCACATCGTCTGCCAAGAGGCGAGCGCGACTGACTTTGGGTAGCACGATTGGCCGCAAGGAATGCTGCAATGTGCTGGCGCCGTGGTTAAGTGGACTGCTGGAAGGAACACGCCCATGACGCAGGTGCCCGACGCTTGGAAGGCAGTGCTCAAGAAGCCGGTCTTCATTCATTTCACGACGCTGATGCCCGACGGCAGTCCCCAGTCGAGTCCGGTGTGGGTCGACGTCGACGGCGAAACGATCCTCGTCAACTCGGCGACAGGCCGCTTGAAGGATAAGAATGTCCGCCGTGACCCGCGTGTTTCGTTTTCGGTGACGGACCCGGACAATCCTTACAAGAGCCTGACAGTCCGCGGCAAGGTCACGAAGATCACCGAGGATGGCGCCGACGATCACATCGACGCGATGGCGAAGAAGTACCTCGGCAAGGACAAGTATCCGTTCCGCAAGCCGGGCGAGAAGCGCGTGATCTATCGAATCGAACCGGGCGCGGTCAGCGCGGGCTAACACGGCTGCTAGGGCTGACCTTCGCGCAGTAGCTTCCGGGCTGCATCGCGGACGGAGATCGGGAACGCCGTGGCTTTCTCCATCACCTTGAGCTCGTGCTTCGGCATCATGCGAAGCAGCTTCAGGATGCTGTCGCCGGTCATTTTCGGATTGCCGAGCAGTGCGCGTCGAACGTTGGGTTCTTTCGTCCACTGCGCGTTGTCGCAGATCTGTTCGATCAGCGGCCGGGGTACGGTGCCTTTGCGCGCGATGCGTGCGACTTCGGGCAGTGTGAGGCGCGGGTTCTGCAGCAGTGCTGCCCAAACTTGTTTGCCGTAGAGCCGTTCGATCACGATGCGGTCAGACAACTCTCCGCGCCGAGCGATCTTTAGTTGTTCGGTGACGTTGAGAGTGCGGAGCCGTTCTTGCCGATTTTCGCTTTGAAGCTCGGTCGAGGCTCTGGGCTCGTTTGGATCGTAGTTGGGGTCGTCGTCGAACGCGGAGTCGTCATCGGAAGACTCGTCGGAGTCAGCCTCGGCTTCGGTCTCGTCGGCCGCGGATGAGACAGCAGCGTTGGCTTGTGGAGCAGCCGGGTTTGCGATGGCAGCTGCGACGTCGGACCAGTCGTCGTCGTCGACGGGTGCTGTCGTGGGCGTGTCTGTGGCGTCGAACTCGTCGCCGCCGTCAGCTGCGGGCGGAGATGAGTCATCCGAGTCTGCCGCTTCGACCGGGTCTGCCGGTTCATCTGAGTGCTCGTGCTCGTCCAAGCGCGAGTCTTCGAGCGCGACATGTTCGTGTTCGAGTCCGGAGTCGTGTTCGTCGGGGCCCGCGACAGCCGCAGTCTGCCCGCGTGTTTCAGCTCCTACCTCGCGCCCCAAAATCGCCGCAGCTTTAGCCTCCGCCTCAGGATCCGAAAAATCCGACCAGTCATCCTCAGCCCGCGCAGGCGGCCGAACCGCCCGAGCAGCGACCGCAACCGGAGCCTCCACGCGCGAAACGGGCGCCGCGTTCGCGCGCGAAGCCGCCCGAGCAAACCCGGAGCTCTCCAAATCCGACCAGTCGTTCTCAGGAGCGGTTGGCGGAACGGTCCCCGTCCCGATCGGTCCGGTGGCGGGCCGCACAGTCACTGCGTCGTTGATCGACTCCTGCGTGCTGCGGCGTGGTCGCTCAGAAAGGGTGAGTGGCATCGGCACTGGAGTCGACTGCCGCGACCGAGCTTCAGGTTGCGGCGTGTTAGTTCGCGAGCGCGCTTGCGACGCGTCCGCGAAGGGCCGCGGCGGCGGTGTCAGGGCGCGTGCACGTGGCTGCGGCGTCTCCGTCCGCGCACGTGGCTGCGGCGTCTCCGTCCGCGCACGTGGCTGCGGCGTCTCCGCTCGAGGCCGAGGTGGCGGCGTCATCGCGCGCTCACGTGGCTGCGGCGTCTGCACACGCCCGCGTGGCTCAGCGACACCCGCACCCGCCGCCGACTCGCGCGCGAACGCTTGCACGAGCTCGACTTCGCTCGGCCCGAAGCTCCGCAGTGCGATCCCGGTGCCGCGCATCGGCCCTTCGTTGTTCACCATCACGACTTGCGCTGCCAGCCGCAGCTCGCGCCCGTGCACCGGGTGCACGATCACGAGCACGCCTTCCGTCAGGACGGGTGAGTCCAGCACCTCACCCACGAAGACGCGTCCGTAGCGAATGTTGTTAGTGATCTCGCGCTCGAGTGAGCCTAGATCCGGAAACGACAAACGCAGGAGCTCGGGCACCATGCTCAGCGCTCCGAGGTGTTAGTAACGACTGTCGACATCGAGCGTCCGAACGAGCAGAAGCGCACGTTCCACTTTACACCGCGGTCAGGAATGCATTCGAGGCAGGTAATACAAATCACAGTCGCGACCGTGAATATGACCCAAACATGCTGCGCGATACCTCAACCCGAGTCAGTGGAAATCAGTGTCCAGCGAGCGCTGCAGCTCACAGCTGCGGATGCCCTACCTCATCCGAGCCGTGCCTGCGACGTGTGTGGGTGCAGTCCTCCACCGTTTGTGGAACACTTTTTTAGCTGATAGTGAGGTGAGGGAAATGCAGTCGGTCACGTGGGCTCGTGTCGCCCTGTGTTTGTGTCTACTGAGCGCCTTGAGTTGCGGGGACGACGAGGCGCCGCCGAAAGTCATCCACCGCGACGGCGGTGATGACCTATACGAGTGCGTCGACGGCGACGGCGACGGCTTCGGCCAGTACTGCACGAAGGGCGCGGACTGCGACGACAAGGACCCGAACGTTACTGACGAATGCCGTCGCTGTAAGCAGCCGAAGCTCAACTGCCCGTGCAAGCCTGGCACGATGCCGATGAAGTGCGATCCGCCGGACGTGCACGTCGAAGGCGGCACGCTCGTGTGCAGCGAAGGCACGCGTTACTGCCGCGATGGTTTCTACAGCGACTGCGAGATCATCGGCCAGTACGTGTTGGTGCCGGACTGATCGCGCCGCGCAAGCTAGTGCGGCACAAGTGCAGCGCTAGTCCACGAACATTAGTCTACGAACATGGGGGGGCGCTTGCGAGCGAACCGCTCGATCAACCCAAACGAACGGGCATCGAGGCGCTCGAACGCGATGCACATGCCGGGGATGTGGTCGTCGAACGCGTCCATCAGATCGCGCGTCAGCATGACGCGACCGTAGGCACGTGCGACCTGTTTACCGGGTAACGTGATCGTCAAAGTCACGTGGTCGTCGACCGCGAGCGGTGAGTACGTTGCGACGAACACGCCGCCGTCGATCAGCTGGTCGGATTCCACGACGTAGAAGTTCGAGTCCGTGGTGCCACCGACGTTGACCGAGAGTGGCGCGCGCGTCGGGTCGTCCGGCAGAGCCACCGCCGTGAGCTTCGGGTGCAGCGCTGCAGCTGCGGGCGGCGGAGCGGGCCGGGCGGGCGGTACTGCCGGCGGAACGGGTGGAGCTGGCGCAGCTGTGACAGGGGCAACTGTCGTCACGGGAGGTACAGCCGGTGGAAGTCCCTGCATCGGCGACTGACGCTTCGGCCGCGATGACGACACGAGCGTCGCAGGCGGGATCGACGGCGCACGCGTTTTAGACGTGTGGGGCGGCCCGGACATGCGCGCAGCCGCGTCGTCGTCGATCGGCAGCAACTCGCCGCTGCTGAGCTCCTCGACCTCGACCTTCAAGTCTCCGTCGCGCAGCCAATCTTCGGCAGCACCTGCCGCGCCGGTCGCTCGCTCCGAATTGCGCGGCGCCAGCGGACTTCCCGAAGCCGGCGGCTTGCGAATATTTTCGAGCATCGCGCGCGCTTTTTCGTGACCGGGCACGACGAGGAGCGCGCGCTGTAAGTACGGCGTCGCATCGCTCGGCGGCACGCGCTGCGCGAGGTGAAAAAAGACTTCGGCTGCACGCTGTTGATCGGCTGCGCTCGCGAGCGCTTCACTTCGCTCGCTGCGTGCGAGGAGTGTCTCGGCCAAACCAAACAATGCGCGCACGCTGTTGGGCGCGAGCTTCGCAGCGCGCCTGAACGCGAGGACCGCGCCATCCAAGTCGTCGCACTGCTCGCGCTTCTGCCGCGCCAGAGTCAGTAACAGCGAGTGTTTGTCGTCGACGTTCGGAGTCGCTTCGATCTCGAACTCGTACAACACGCTGACGGTCTTGTGGTTGCCTTGCTCTTCGTACAAGCGGCGCGCGGCGACGATGGCAGTGACCAACCGCGGATTTTCTTCGATCGCCTGGCGGTAGAGCGTCGCCGCTTTGCGCGGCTCTTCGAAGTGATTCTCGTAGACCTGCCCGAGCCGATAGTGCACGGACGCCAACAGCTGCGGACTGCCCGATTGCTGTTGCAGCTGATGTGCGACGTACTTCAGCACTTGCTTCAAGCGATCGTAGTTCTTGGCCTCTTCGAGCACGCGGCTGACGCGGTCGAGCGCCTGTGCATGCGACGCGTCACGGCTCAGCGCGCGTTCGAACAGCAGCCGCGATTCGTCCCCGGGGCGACCTGCCATCAGCAGCGCATCTGCGGCCTCCACGTAGGCGTCCGCCGCGCGCTTGGGATCCTCGAGCGCGTCGCCCCAACCCTCCATCAGGTTCGCGAGCGACGGGTAGTCTCCGGCCTTCGAATAGTGATCCGCCAGGCCGCGGATCGCTTCGACATCGTTCCAATTTTTCTGAATCCGGGCGATCAGTGCCCGCGCTTGGCGGTCGGCCGCGGAGTCTGGCTGGGAGGCGCGTGAGCCGCCTGTCTCGCTCGGGGCGAGATTGTCCAACAGACTTCGATCAGGTCGGGGGGCAGGCATTCTGATGTCAGTAAGCGTAGCGACAACGCTGCATGGGGCGAGCGATTCGCAGTAGGAAAGTGCGACAGCCTCTCACATCGCGAGCCTCCGAAGTCAATGTCTGTGGCACGTCTAGTTCGCTCTCCTAACTACTTCGAGATTCCCAGCGCAACTTGCAGCCGCGCGAGCGCCTCGCGTAGCTCTGGCTCAGGAATCACGGTGAAACACAGACGGGCCCAATTTTCGTAATCTTTGCCGCAGGCTGTGCCTGGCGTCAGGATCACGCCCGCGTCGAGGCAGCGCTCGAGCACGTTTTCGCCGGTCTCTCCCGGTTTCAAAAAGCGCGTCAGGTCGAAGAACAAAAACGTTCCACCGGCGGGCTCGGGTACACCGAGTGCATGCGCCGCAGCCTGGCCCGCGCTCGCATAAATACGGCGCATATCGCCGAGCCAGGCGTCTCCCTGTTCGATCGCGTGCGCCGCTCCAAACTGCAGGGGCCGCGGGGCACAATACGTGTAGAACGTCTGGACCCCGCGGATCACTTCCATGATTTCGCGCGGCCCATGCGTATAGCCGACACGCGCGCCGGCGAGACCGTACGCCTTCGAGACGCTGTGCGTGGAGACCGTGCGGCCGATGAACTCCGGCAGCGTGAACGCTGACGTCGGCGGCGTCGCGCCGAAGTAGACGTCTTCGTAGACCTCGTCCGAGATCAGCCAGAGATCGTGTTGCGCCGCCAAGCGCCCGATGCCGCGAAGAACACTTTCGGACAGCGCGCCTCCGCTCGGGTTGTGCGGTGAGTTTACGTAAATCGCAGCCGTACGCGGCGTAATCGCGGCCGCGATCGCGGCGACCGGATCGAAGCTGGGCTCCCCTAGTTTCGAGAACAACGGCACTTCGACTGCGGTCGCACCACGCGCGCGAACGATGCCGCGGATCAGCGGCCAAAACGGCGCGGGGATGATCACTTCGTCGCCGGGCTCGAGTAGCGCGGTCGCGACGACTCCGAGGCCCGCGGTCGCGCCGGACATCACTTGAACGCAGTCGGCCGGTACTTCGAGCTTGCTGCGCCGCGAGATCTTCTTGCGGATCGCCTCGAGTAGCATGGGCTCACCCTGAACTGGCGCGTAGTTGTGAAGACGCTCCCAGAGTTCGGCCTTCTGCTCTTGCGCGCGCGCCTGTGGGAGCGGCTCTAGGTAGGTGTCACCGACGTGCAGTGGATACAACTTGCCGTGATAGCTGCCCGATTTGGCGACCAGCCGACCGAAGACACGGTCCGACAAGCTCTGCGCACTCGGCGCGGATCGAGGAAAACGCGGCATCGAGCATGTGTACTACATCGCAGGGCGATCGCTATAGTCCCGCCCCATGCCCCGACCCCCGATGTTTCATCTGTTCATTCGTTCCGCCCAACTCGCGTGTCTCGTCAGCCTGTGCGTAGCGTGCGGTAAAAAGGAAGACGCAGCGGCCGCGCCGTCGGGCCCGATCGTCGGCGTGCTCGATCTCGCGCTGTCCGCGCGCAACTCAGGCGCGGCACCCGCGGACGCACACGAAGTCGAGCTCTCCTCGACTGCGTTGAACGTCGGTGGTCTGCAAGTGCTGACGCTGACCGATGGTGTGTTTGCACCGGCGGATCGTTCGGGCGACACGCTGCCGAAGTTGAAAGACGCGTTGGCGAAGACGCCGCACGCGAAGCTGCTGTTCTCGGTCAGCTCTTCGATTCCATACAGCAGTGCGTCGCTCGTGCTCGCGACCGCGAAGGCAGCGAACGTGGACAGCGTTTCGTTCAAAGTGCGACCGCCTGGAAGTCAGACCAACACCGGCTTTCTCACGCTCGACAACTACACCGTGCGCGCGAAGACGAAGAACGACGAAGACGTCGCGATCGCGGGCGCCGCATCGCGACCGTGGAGCGACTTCACGTCGCAGTGGGAAGCAGTGCAGACGGGATGTCGCGCTGCACCGAGCGGCAGCTGCGCGTTCAAGCCAGAAAAGATCGCGGACGGCGGCACACTTCGCACCGTGCTCTACGCTGCAGGGCAGGGCGTGAACGTCGGGTTCTTTCGCGTCGGCGCACCACCGCCCGCGCCCGTCGCAGCCGAGCCTGCAAAGCCCGCGAAGAAAGGCAAGAAGGTTAAGCCCTCGAAGAAGTCCAAGAATGTCGATCCGGTTGCCGAGGTGGAACAAGCGGAGCCCGCGACCGAAGCTTCGTTTCAGTTTCGTGCTCAAGAAGCCGTCTCGGCGTCATCCGCCATTTCCGAGACGACACGGCCGGTGTGCGGTCAAACGGCGTGCGGCGTCACGGTGCAGGGCGAAAAGGCCACATTGTTCGTTCGACTATTGTCGTTGATAGGTGCTGCGTTTCCAGATCGAACACCGGCACCAGTCGTGGCATTCGAACTACCGTGATTAAGCGGATGTGGTACCTCTCAGCTTGAGGGAGTGGTGCCATGACCGACTGGAACTTGAAGAAGCATCCGCGCTTTCCCGGTGTGCCTGGGCCCGTGCTCGTGTGCGTGATGGATGGCGTTGGCCATGGTCATCACGATGAAGGCGACGCGGTCTGGCTCGCGCGCACTCCGACGCTCGACTTCCTCGCGAAGCAACCCGCGACGACGTTGCTCACCGCGCACGGCATCGCGGTCGGCATGCCGAACGACTCGGACATGGGCAACAGCGAAGTCGGGCACAACGCGCTCGGTGCGGGCCGCACGTTCGACCAAGGCGCGAAGTTGGTCGACGTCGCGATTCGGAGCGGCGCGCTGTTCGAAGGCAACACCTGGCGCGCGCTGGTGAAGCGCGTCGTGTCGCAGGACACGACACTGCACTTCATCGGTCTACTCTCGGACGGCAACGTGCACTCGCACATCGAGCATCTGTTCGCGATGCTGCGCACGGCCGATCAACTCGGTGTGAAACGTGCGCGCGTCCACGTGTTGCTCGATGGTCGCGACGTCTCGGAGACGAGTGCGCCGATCTATCTCGACATGTTGGAGAAGGTTCTCGCCGAGATCGATCAAAAGTCCGATCGCGACTACCGCATCGCATCGGGCGGTGGGCGTCAGATGACGACGATGGATCGCTACGGCGCCGACTGGCGGATCGTCGAGCGCGGCTGGAACGCGCACGTGCTCGGCGACGCGCGCGGGTTTCCGAGTGCGCTCGAAGCGGTGGAAACGTTTCGCACCGACCACCCCGGCACGATCGATCAGGACCTGCCGCCGTTCGCCATCGTCGACTCGGCGGGCAAGCCCATCGGGCGGATCGTGGATGGCGATGCGGTGATCATGTTCAACTTCCGCGGCGACCGCGCGATCGAGTTGTGTCAGGCATTCGAGCAGGAAGACTTCAAACAGTTCCCGCGCGGCCCGAAGCCGGACGTGATGTTCGCCGGCATGATGGAGTACGACGGCGACCTTCACGTCCCTCGGCACTACCTCGTGTCACCGCCTGCGATCGACTGCACGCTCGGGGAATACCTCGTCCGAAACAAGCAGCGTCAGCTCGCCTGCAGCGAGACCCAGAAGTTTGGTCACGTGACGTATTTCTGGAACGGCAATCGAAGCGGGATGTTCGACGCGAAGTACGAGAAGTACGTCGAGGTTCCGAGCGATCGCGTGCCGTTCGAGCAGCGTCCGTGGATGAAGGCGGCGGAGATCACGGACGCGATCCTGGCCGAGCTCGCGGGCGGGGAGTTACGTCACGGTCGGTTCAACTATGCGAACGGGGACATGGTTGGTCACACCGGCAAAATCGGAGCTGCCGTGATGGCGGTCGAAGCCGTCGACTTGTGTCTTGGTCGGCTACTGCCGGTGGTCGAGAAGCTGCGCGGCGCACTGATCGTGACGGCGGACCACGGCAACGCGGACGAGATGTTCGAGCTCGATAAGCACAATAAGTTTGCGCTAGACAACACCGGCAAACGCAAGAACAAGACCAGCCATACCCTCAACCAGGTCCCGTTCTACGTGTATGCGCCGTCCGCATCACTGCGCATCGATGACACCGTGGCACGGCCGACTTTGTCCAACGTAGCCGGTACGACTCTGCAGCTGATGGGTTACAGCGCGCCACCTGACTTTGAGCCAGGACTTTTGGCCGTCTAACTGCGTTTACACCAGCTGCAGCCATCAGCCGCAGCGGACATCACCGCTGTCTGAGGACAAGCGGGGGCCTGCTAGCCGCTAGCGGCTGCAACGGGGCGATTAAAGGGCGGTGGAAGGAGCCAGCTCGGGGGGGAGAGCACTCCAACCACCGCCGCGACGCATCATCTGCGAACTTGGAGTTTCGCGCAAGCTTGCTATGCAGACTACACTTACACTTGACCCGACTTCGCTGGGTCAAGCCGGTATTAGCTACTTACGTTCGTTCGGGATCGCACGTAGCTTCACGCCGAGCAATTCCGCGACACGTTGTGCGACAGGTCGGGGCAACTCGGGTTCGTGGATCCTAGCCTCAGCAATGCTACGCGCCTGTGCGTATGGCTCGCCCTTGAGCGCCGGAAGGATCAGCTCGACCCACCGGACGAGCGCCTTGGGATCGGCTTCGCGCAGCGCCTGCTCGAAGACTTCGATCAGGCGGCGCTGGTAGGTCACCGATGCCAAGCAGAGCGACACGAACGTGCGGACCAAACCGTCGCGAGCGATCTCCGACGCGGTGCCGAAGGACGCCTGCATCGTGGCGAGGTGCTTCGCGACTTTCGCCGGGGCCACCCTCGCCAAGATCGGAAGCACGTGCGCCGAGCACTGCGCGGAGCGTGGCCGCTCGGAGCCGAGGCCCGAGACGAAGCGCTCGATGTGCGGCGCGAGCATCTCAGGCTTCTGGTTCGCGACCTCTTCGAGCACCTTGCTCGCGAGGAGGCTCACACTCTCCTTGGAGTCGCGGTCGATGAGACCGCGAATGTAGTGATCGAGCGCCGGCTGCGCGGTTCCGGCGATCAGCTCGCTCGCGATCGTGACCGCTTGCGCAGGGGGTCGCTGACTCCCGCTCACGTCTTTGTCTGCGCTCGCTGCGGGCTTGCTCGTCATGGCCGGTGCCGCTCTAGGGTAGCACAGGCGAGGCTCACAGACGCGCTCACATACGTTCGGGCGCTTCGATCCCCAGCAAACCGAGTCCTCGCCGCAGTTGGCGCCCAACGAGCCAAGCGAGCACCAGACGTGCGGTGCGTTCCCGGGGCTCTGCTTTCAATACGGGACAGGCTTCGTAGAAAGCGCTGAAGTGGCGGGCGAGGTCGTAGAGGTGCTCGCACACGAGGTGCGGGAGGCTCTGCTCCGCTGCTTGGTTCACCGCGTCCGCGAATCTCAGCAAGTGCTTCGCGAGTGCGAGCTCCACCGGATGTGCGAGCGCAAGTGGGGCATCGAGTGGAAGCGTGGCTGGATCGACTTCGCCTTTGCGAAACAGCGCGGCGATGCGCGCGTGCGCGTACTGCAAGTACGGACCGGCGTTGCCCTTGAACGAGATCAGCTTGTCCCAGTCGAACTGATAGTCGCTGGAACGGTTTTGCATGAGGTCGGCGTAGCGAACGGCGCCGATGCCGACGACCGGTGCGAGCTCGTCGATCTGCGCGTCGCTCAACTCGAGCACGTTCTCTTCACGCGCGCTGCGCATACGTTCAGAGGCGCGCGCTTGTGCTTCATCGAGCAACTCGGCGAGCTTGATCGTTCCGCCGTCGCGCGTCTTGAGCGGCTTACCGTCTTTGCCCATCACCGATCCGAAGCTCACGTGCTCGAGCTCCATCTCGATGCCCAGCTTCCGAACGGTCGCGAACAGTTGCTTGAAGTGGAGCGCCTGCCGTTTGTCGACGACGTAGACCGCGCGCTGACACTGAAAGTGATCGCGGCGGTAGAGCACGGTTGCGATGTCGGTCGTGGAATACAGGTACGCGCCGTCCTGCTTCTGAATGATCAGCGGACTCTTGCCGAGCTCCGGTTGATCCTCGAAGAACACGCAGAGCGCGCCCTGGTCTTCGCGCGCGATGTTCCGCTTCTTCAGATCTTCGACGACCCCGGCGAGCAGCTCTTCGTACGCGCTCTCGCCGAGCCACTGATCGAACGTGACGCCGAGTCGGGCGTAGGTCGCATCGAGCTCCACTCGGGTCGCCGCTACGAACTGCTCCCACAGCGCTCGGTTCTCGGGGTCACCGCGTTGCAGCTTCGCGAGTTCGGCTCGGGCTGCGGCCGCCGTCGCCGGATCCTCTTTCGCCTTCGCGGTCGCCAACTTGTAGATCCGCTCGAGCTCTTCGATCGGTTCCTTCTCGAGCGCGGCCTTCGAGCCGAACTCGCGCATCCCGACGATGAGCAGGCCGAACTGTGTGCCCCAATCGCCGAGGTGGTTGTCGCCGATCACGGGGTGACCGATGAAACGCAGCAGCCGGCAGATCGCGTCGCCGATGATCGTCGAGCGAAGGTGGCCGACGTGCATCTGCTTCGCGATGTTCGGCCCCGAGAAGTCGACGACCGTTCGGAGCGGCCGGTCCGTCCGCGGAACGCCGTCGCGCGCGGTGTCTTTCGCGACCTCGAGGACCTGGGCTGCGACCCAGGTTGGGTCGAGCTTGATGTTAATGAAGCCGGGGCCGGCGACTTCGGCCGACGCGATGGCGGACTCTGTTTGCAGACGATCCGCGACCGCTTGGGCCAGCTCGCGCGGGACCTTGTTCAGCTGCTTGGCGAGTGGCAGCACGCCGTTGAGCTGGTAGTCGCCGTGGCTCGGGTTCGCGGCGCGAATGACGGCCGGTGCTTCGACACCGAGTACGTCGCGAATCGCAGTCGTTCCCAGAACTTCCAGAGTTGGTTCGAGTCGCACCGAGGGTTTCTACGGTCTTTTGCGCCCTCCGTAAACCCGAACAGCCGACCTCTATAACAAGCCGACGGCGTCCTTGAGCTTGTCGCGCTCATCGAGGATGCGGTCCGCGTACGTCTTGTTCCCGCCGCACTTACCGCTGTTGTACATGCCGAGTGCGCGGTACAGGTCGTTGTCACATTTCTCGAGGGAGCGAGCGAGAATCTCGGCCGCACGGTCGACGACTTCGCGCTGGCAGGCGCCGGCCTCTTTGCGGCAGCGCTGGCGGTAATAGGCGTCCCGCACGAAGCGCACCGACTTCACTTTCGGGTTCTTCGGATGCAGCTGCAGGATGCCGAGCTCGCCGACCGCTCCGACCACGAACGGATTCATTCCACTTTCCCGAAATGCCATCGCTGCGAGGAGCCACGGATCGACCCGGTTCTTCTCGCCCGCATCGATGATGTAGTGCGCGAACTCGGTGAGGCGCTTGTCGCAACCTTCACGTGCTTGCCGGCAGTGGTAGATCGGGATCGAGAGGCCGGTTCGCTTGTTCTTGTGGACCGCGACGCGGAATCGCATCGCCTGCTGTAGCAGTGGCGAAGTGTCCACTGCTTGCTGCAACAGCGGGGAGGTGTCGACGTCGGCGCGAGCGTGGCGAATCGCGACTGCTGTTGCGCCAATGAGGAGAAGAACAACCAGGATGGATGATACGAAGCTGGAACGACTCGAGCTCATTATCATGGGTCTCTGTCCCCCTTGTGACGCGCTCAGCCTGACGCACCTGTTTCCTTAAGACCAGACCCCCTGTCTCCATGTAGGTATGAACGTGAGAATCCGACGGAAAACGACCAGTACGAGTCGTAGTTGATTCTTGCGTCCATGCGCATTGAGGCATAGAGTGTCTCGATGCAGGGCGTGATCGAGAGCGACAAGCGCTGGGAATTGTACAAGGTTCTAGGAGAACCTTTGCGATTACGGCTACTTGCGCTCGCCGCTCACGAGGAGTTCTCGATCGGCGAGCTCAGTGAGCTCTTGGGCGAGAGCCAGTCCAACGTCTCGCGCCATGCAGCCGCACTCCGGAAATTGGGCATGCTTGGCGAACGCCGGCAGGGCACGCGCGTCTTCGTTCGGCTGCTCCCAGCTGCAAGTCACGATGCCGTGATTCGAGACGCGCTCGAAGCAGGCCGCACGCTCTGCGCGAACGATGGCGTGTTCGAACGTGTCCCCGAACTGATTCGGCGTCGCGATGCCGCGGCGCGCGAGTTCTTCGCGAAGAGTAAGGATAAGGCCGATGCGGATCTGGTCGGGTACCCGGCCGAGCTCCCCGCCTACCTCGCGATGCTGTCCGGTTTGATCCCGGCGCGTGAGCTCGCGATCGAAGTCGGCACTGGGGATGGCCGGTTGCTCGAAGTCTTGGCTCCGCTGTTCCGGCGCGTGATCGCGCTCGACCGGGAGAAGAGCCGGCTCGAGCTCGCGGGTCTGCGTTTGGCGCGCCGCGGTCACACCAACGTGGAGCTCGTTTGCGCGGACTTGAACGAAGCCGCGAGTCTGGAAGATCTCCCAGAAGCGGACGTGGTGATCGCGTCACGCGTCGTGCACCACGCGCCTCAACCCGTGGAAGCGTTGCGAGCGCTCGCCAGGTGTGTGCGCCCGGGTGGGTCGCTGCTGGTCCTCGATTACGAAGCACACGACGACGAATCGATGCGCGAGGAACAAGCTGATCTATGGCTGGGCTTTGGCCCGGCAGAGTTGCAAGCTCATGCGACGGCCGCGGGATTGTCCGAGGTGCGGGTCACGCGCGTGCCCCAGCCTTTTCACCCGTCCGGCCCCGACGCGCATCTTCACTGGCACGTGCTTTCCGCGCGTCGCCCAACTCAGACAAGCAGCAGCACACCCGACTGACCGCGAGCCCGACTCGCGCGAACGAGAGAGATAGAAGGAGACGGATTCATGGCCGACAATTACAAGGTAGCGGACCTCAGCCTTGCCGACTTCGGGCGCAAGGAAATCTCAATTGCGGAAACCGAGATGCCCGGTTTGATGGCTCTGCGCGAGGAACACCGCGGTCAAAAGCCGCTGGACGGCGCGCGCATCGCGGGCTGCCTGCACATGACGATTCAGACCGCCGTGCTCATCGAGACGCTCGCGGACCTGGGCGCTGAAGTGACCTGGAGTAGCTGCAACATCTACTCGACGCAGGATCACGCGGCGGCTGCGATCGCGGCGACCGGCATTCCGGTCTTCGCGTGGAAGGGCGAGTCGCTCGAAGAGTACGACTGGTGCATCCACCAGCAGTTGAAGTCGTTCAAGGGTGGCAAGGCCCCGAACATGCTGCTCGATGACGGCGGCGACCTCACCGCGATCGTGCACAAGGACTACCCGAAGTTCTTCGACGGCGCGGACGGCATTCGCGGCTTGTCCGAGGAGACCACGACGGGCGTCCACGCGCTCGTGAAGATGGCCGCTGAAGGCAAGCTCAAGTGCGCCGCCATCAACGTCAACGACTCGGTGACGAAGAGCAAGTTCGACAACCTGTATGGTTGCCGCGAGTCGCTCGCGGACGGCATCAAGCGCGCGACCGACGTCATGTTTGCGGGCAAGGTTGCCGTGGTCGCCGGTTTCGGCGACGTGGGCAAGGGTTGCGCGCACGCGCTCCGCACCGCTGGTTCGCGCGTGTTGATCACCGAGATCGACCCGATTTGCGCGCTGCAAGCGGCGATGGAGGGCTACGAGGTTACGACGATGAACGACGCCGCCCCGCGCGCCGACATCTTCGTAACCGCGACTGGTTGCAAGGACATCATCCGTGCCGAGCACATGAAGGTGATGCGGAACGAAGCGATCGTCTGCAACATCGGTCACTTCGACTGCGAGATCGACATCGCTTGGCTCGAGAAGAATCCCGAGATCAAGGAAGAGCGCATCAAGGATCAGGTCGATCACTTCATCTTCCCGGATGGCAAGAAGATCATCGTGCTCGCGCGGGGTCGTTTGGTGAACCTCGGTTGTGCGACGGGTCATCCGAGCTTCGTGATGTCGACGTCGTTCACGAACCAGGTGCTTGCGCAGCTCACGCTTTGGAAAGAGACGAGCAAGTACAAGAAGGGTGCGGTCTACGTGTTGCCGAAGCAGCTCGACGAGAAGGTCGCGCGGTTGCACCTCGGTAAGCTCGGCGTGAAGCTCGAGCAGCTCTCGAAGGATCAGTCCGAGTATCTCGGTGTTCCGGTCGAGGGTCCGTACAAGCCTGAGGCGTACCGCTACTAATCGGTTAGTCGCTGGATGCGAACGGGACGGCTGCGGCTGTCCCGTTTGCGTTTAAGGGGTCCTTATCGTTGACGTTGACGTAACGTCACCGTCAACGTCGACGAACTAAGAGATGGCGCTTCAGAGTTTCGCAAGGTCGGCCTTCTAGCTTCTGCGTCATGGGCACCTTCGCCCTGTGAACAAGGAGCGCACATGCCGAAGCACGACCACGACCGCGGACTCGCGTACGACCTCGAACGCATGAATGTGTTGGTCAACCGCCGCCGCATGCTCGGCTACCTCGGCGCCACGGGGCTGATTCCGCTGATCGGCTGCGCCCAAAGTGGTGGTGGCGCGAGCGGATCGGCTACGAACCTCGGTTCAGCCGGAAGCTCCGGCGGCGATGCGGGCGCGAACACCGCAAATGGCAGCTGTGCCGTGATTCCCGAGGAGACTGGTGGCCCGTACCCGGGCGATGGGTCGAATGGCCCGAACGTGTTGACGCTCTCCGGGATCATTCGGAGTGATATTCGGACGAGCATTGCAGGCTTGACCGGCACTGCGGAAGGCGTGCCGCTGTCCGTGAAGCTGTCGCTCGTGAACACCAGTGACGGGTGCAATCCGCTCGCCGGGTACGCGGTGTACTTGTGGCACTGCGATCGCGATGGGAAGTACTCGCTCTACAGCGTGGCCGATCAGAACTACTTGCGCGGGGTTCAGGAAACGGATGACGACGGTAGCGTCACCTTCCAGACGATCTTCCCCGCGTGTTACTCGGGACGTTGGCCGCACATCCATTTCGAGATCTATCCGAGCTTGAGCTCCGCGAGTGCGTCGGGGAACAAGATCAAGACTTCGCAGCTCGCGCTGCCGCAGGACGTCTGCAACGCGGTGTTTGCGACAACCGGGTATAGTCAGAGCGTCGCGAACCTGAGCCGCATTACGCTCGCGAGCGACAACGTGTTCAGCGATGGAGCGACGCTCGAGACGCCCGTCGTGACTGGAAGTGTGAGCGCGGGGTACGTGGCGAGTCTCACGGTCGGCATCGCGGATTGAGCTTGCCGGAACGCCGCCTCGCGCGCCACACGAGCGCGACCGCAAAGCCCGCAGCCAACAGCGGCGCCGGCGCCTGCCGATCACCACCCGGCACGCTGCACCCGCACCCGTCATCGTCTTTCGACGGCTCGCGATCCGGCTTCCCCGAGTCGCGATCATCCGCGCCCGCATCCTTGTCCGCCACCGGCGCTTTGGGCACGTCCACCCCGAGCGCAATCAACGCCTCCGATGGATCCACAATCCCCTGCCCGTACCACGGATCGTGACCCATCGCATCGGGCGTCGCGTACGGCGCACTCCGCGCACTGCTGATCAACGCCGCAGCGATCTCCATCCCCGTTCGCTCCGGAACCGCACTGACTAAGAGCGCTGCAACTCCCGCAACCACCGGACAAGCCGACGAGGTTCCCCCAAACAAGCTCGTGTAGTCCGACTTGTCCGAACCGTCGGGCCCCGAGATGTCTGTCGTGAGCGTGCCCGTCGGCGCAGTCACACTCAACGACTTGCCATAATTGCTGAACGGCGCCGCTTCATCGTAGTTATTTACCGCACCCACGTTGAGCACACCTGGAATCGCCGAGATTTCCTCGTCGTCGATCTCTCGGTTCTCGTTGCCGGCAGCAAACACCACGAGCGCGCCTTTGCCTCCTCGCCCGCTATCGAGCAACTCCTGAATCGAGGCGCGCACCAGCCTCGGCACCGGCTGCGGCTCGGCAAAACCCCAGCTGTTCGAAACGACTGCCGCGCCCGTCTCGTACGCGAAGTTGAACGCACGCACGTCGGCGCTCACTGGAACCAACGCGTGGCTGCGATCGAACAAACGCACGCAGCGCAACGTGCACGTCGGACACACGCCCGTGATCCCAACCTTGTTGTTGCCGACCGCGGCGATGATCCCTGAACACGCGGTGCCGTGCTCGTTGCCAGCGATGTTCGGCGTGTAGCTCGGATCGTCATCGTCATCGAGCAGATCCAAGCCGCCCAGCATCGCCGGCGCGAGATCCGGGTGTTGTACGTCGCACCCGTCGTCGATCACGACGATGCTCGTGTCCGCATTCCCCACCGCAACTTGCCACGCGCGCTCGAGCTGCAGCTTTTTCAGATACCACTGCCCGGGATACCGCGGATCGTTCGGCGGTGACTCGAAATCCGCGAGACGTCGCTCGTAGTGGAGATCCGGAATTGCAGACTCGATGCCGTCCACGTTCGACAACCGCGCGGCAAGCGCAAGGCCGTCTTCAGCCGGGTCCGCACTCTCGACGAGATACAAACGCAAGCGTGGATTCAGCGCGACCGCCTCGCGAGGTGAGCGCTCACCTGACAGCAACGGGTCAGTCTTCGCAGCTAAAGGCTGCGGCGACGTCTTGAACGCGACCGCACTCACGCGCTGCGCCCGCAAAAACGCGCCCGCGCGCCGATCCTCCGTCGCTGACAGCTGCACAATCGCGCGCTTGTCGATCGAGGCTCGGCCGGCGCGCCCGCGAATGCGCAAGGAAATCTCTGCGCTGCCACCGGGCGAACGTTCTGCCTGCACCCAATCGGCCCCGTCGCGGAACATAACGATCGACGGTCGACCGCTCGGCTGCGGCCGGGCTTGCGCGCGCGCGTCCGGGCCTGAAAACGCCACTGCCGCCATCCCGACAAACCATGCAACCCGGACTTTATTGAAAATGGTTTTCATTTACGTTTTGCAAAAGCCCGGGAAAGATCGTAGTTCATTCGCGAGGTAAGGCCCCATGCGTTCCATTGTAGGCGTCTTGTGCGTGCTGATGTTCGTAGCTTGTGGCGATGACGACGAAGCTAATAACTCGAAGCCAGACGCGGGCGACCACGACCACGAAGCGGGCGATCACGATGAACCGGCGATGCTCCGGGAAGTCGCATGCACCGACAAATCGGTCACCGACTTGATGCTGTTCAATGAACCTGCCACGGGCAAGATCCGCGAGGAAGGCAAGGGGGACGACTTCGTCACCTTCATCGACGCGACCGGCGGCGGAATGGCAGCGTCGGAGAGCTACCTCTACGCCCGGTTCACCAGCAAGGGCCTCGAAAAGCTCGACATCACCGACGAAGAAGCCTTCGAGTCAACCGACTGGGAAATCGCGTTCCGTCGCTACGTGATTCGTTTGAACAGCGGCGTGTCCGGCCCAGGTGACGTCCGCGGCGGCCGCACCGCGCCCGCGACCGTGTTCGGCGATCTCGCGGAGGTTCCTGACAGCCTCGAGTTCCGCACCGAGGAGTACTTCATCGGCGACGCCTGCGAGCTCGTCTCGGATGGCTCCGGCATCGGCGCGCCTGCCACTGCGCTCGCGAGCTTCTGGACGTACCAGATGTGTCTGCAAATGACCAAAAACGTCTACGTGCTCGAGCTACCGAAGAAGAAGCACGTGAAGCTCGAGGTTCTCGCGTATTACACGCCGGAAAATCAAAAGCTGTGCGACGAAACCGGTCAGATCAACCTCCCGTCCGGTGCAGGTAACATTCGCATGCAGTGGGCATTCTTGGATTGAGCGTGCGGATCGGCCTGCCGCTAGCAGCTGCAATCGGATGCGCGCTCGCCGCGTGTAGCGGTGCGGAGCCTGTTTCGGGCCACCTCGGCGTGACCACCGCCGCACTTCGGCCGGACAGCCCGAACACCGACGAGTTGCCGCCCGTCTTCGGAGCGAACGAAAACGTCGAGCTCTTCGACTCTGCCGGCGGCTCCTTTCGCGTCCATTACACCCGCGCCGGCGACAACGCCGTCCCAGCGGCAGACGCGGACGGCGACGGCGTCCCCGACTACGTGCAGCTCGCAGCGGCTGAGTACGACAAGGTCGGCGACTACTACGCGAGCGAGCTCGGTTTTGATCGTCCGCCCTCGGACGAAGCCGTTCCGAACGACAACGGCGGTAACGCGCGCTTCGATGTGTACTTGGTCGACTTCTCCACGACGTCGGACGGCTCGTTTCGCGCGGAGCAGTGCACCTCGGCGACTGCCACACGCTGCCCCGGCTACATGAAGCAAGAGAACGACTTCGCCGGCCACAACTACGCGTCACTCGCTCTCGCCACCCGGATCCTGGCGAGCCACGAGTACTTCCACGCGGTGCAAGCCGGCTACGACGCGAAGGCCGGCGCGAACATCAACGAAGGCACGGCGGTTTGGGCCTCCGAAGAGTACGACCCGTCGCTCGAGGATCTCGAAGGCTTCGTCGCAGGCTACTTGGATCGGCCCGATCGCGGACTCACCCAAGAACCGACCGGCCCGGTCGATGCATTCAGCTACGGCAGCAGCTTGTTCTTTCAGTTTCTCGGCGAGCGTTACGGTCGCGAGACGATTCGGCAGCTGTGGGCGGCACTTCGCGAACGCAGCGTGTCGGACGGACCAGACGTGACGTGGCCACCCACGCTCGACAGCGTGTTGAAGGCCGAACACGCCAGCTCCATCGCCGACGCGTTTGCGGAGTTCTCACGCTGGAACCTCTTCACCGCAGGCCGCGCCGATCCCGAGCGTGCGTATGCGAGCGGGCGCAGCTATCCGGAGCTCGTGACGAAGGCCGTGACCTTGCCGTTCGAAGACACGGCACCGCGCGTGTTCCCGCTGGCGGCGAAGTTCTACTCGGTCCGAGTGCGGGACGCGGGCTCCATCACGCTCGCACTGCGTTCGGATGTGTCGCTCGAAGGGCTACGTCTACTGCTCGCGCGCGAATCCGGCGGGAAGATCGTGGAAGCGCAAGAAGCCAGTGCGAGTGAGATGCCCGCTGTGACTCTCAGCGCGGTCGAATCGGGCGACACGGTGTTTGCCGCGCTGCTCAACACGAAGCTCGAAGGCGAGAGCTTGCGGCCGGATGTGTGTCTCGGTGGCGCAGCCGAGATCAAAGCCTGCACGGGGAAGGGCGGCGCCGAGTCCGACGCCGGTTCAAGCGAAGCAGATGCCTCCGACACCACAGATTCGAAGTCGGACGACGGCGGTTGCGACGTGAGCGCACCGGGTGTGCGTGGCGCGCGCCGCGCGAGTCTGCCCGCGATCCTGCTCCTGCTGGGCGCAACCCTCGCTAGTTGCCGCCGTCCGCTGCGCCGCCGTCGGGCGGGAACCCGGAATCCGGCGCCTCGATCTCCTTCCAGTGAAACTTGAACTTCGCGGGAGTACCGGCGGAGTCGTAGTACCCCTCGATCCGGAACTTGTAGAACCGCTTCTCCGTCGATGCGAACACGTACGTGATGTCCTTCGGTGACAGCTCGTGCGTCGTCATGTTGTAGTCGTACCAGTCGTCGGTGCCGCTGTTGAACACGTTGTCGGGGTCCATGTCGGCGTCGCCGGCATCGCCGACGCTGTCCGGCCGATCCGCCGCAAAGCCCATGTTCGGCGCTTGCTTGAGATCGTCGAACGCCTGCCCCTCGAGCTGGACGACGTAGACGCCGCCCATCCCGGTCGCACCGCCGTTCGTTCGAACCTTGAAGCGGTTGAAGGCGAGATCCCAATCGCGATCGCTCTTCGATTCCTTGGCCGTGTCCAAGTCGAACTGCTGCCACTCCATCAAGGCAGTCGCATCGGCGACCGTGACGAACGAGTCGTCACGCCCAGCGGCGTTCTTGAACTTGCCGGTATAGACCGGAATGCCGCCATCGAGCACCGCATTCAGATCGACTTCACCCGCATCGGAGGCCCCCGCGTCGCGCGGCGTCTCGTCCGAGCGCGGTTTCAGCTTGCCCGCGCAGCCTGTCGCAGCCATCAGCAGCAGGGCGCACAAACTCAGGCTTTGGAACATCGGGTGCATCGCCGTCTCCTCTTCCGTAGCTCAGTAACGTCCACCGATCGAGCCGTACACGGTGCGCGGTCGTAGTAACGCGAACTGATCGCCCGCATCGAACAGGTTGTCGACTCCGACCGCGGCCTCGAGGTGCGGGCCGAAGTGCTTCGCCAAGCGCAGATCGCACTGTGTGAGCGGGTCGGTCTCGGTTCTGCGCTGGACGTCGTTCTCGTCCGGGACGAAGTACACGCGGCCGAGCTGAACTGCGAGTCGCCCGACGAGCTCGACACCCCAATCCGGATAGGCGGCTCGGACTCCGCCGGTCAAGCGATGGGTCGCGCGCCCTTCGAGCACGCGAGCGTTTTCGCCGTCGTGTGTCGCCATCCAGGTGTCTCCGACGTCGATCGCAAACACTTGCCCGACCCGCCACGACACTGTCGATTCGAGCCCCATCGTCCATGCGCTGGTCAGGTTTTCGTACGTGTACATCGTGCCGAGCGACGTCAGTGCGCCCGACACCGTCGCGATCATGTCCGTGATGTCGTTGCGAAAGAACGTCGTCGCGAGCTCGAGCCCTTCCACCGGCGTCCACGTCACGCCGACGTCCACACCGTGACTCTTTTCCGCGCCGAGGTCCGGATTGCCGACCACGACGTAGCCCACGCTCGGATTTTCGAACCGCAGCAAGAGCTCTTGAAACGACGGTGCGCGAAAGCCGCGGCCGTAACTCGCGCGCACCACCACCTCTTCGACCGGCGTGAATTGAATCGCGAGCTTCGGCGACAGCACGGTGCCGAACTCCGAATCCACATCGAGCCGCACGCCCGGCACGAGATCCAAACGCGACTCGCCGTGCTTCCAGACTTGCCACGCATGTTGCGCAAACGGCGAGAGCCGGTAGCGGTTGCCGCGATGCGACAGCCGTTCCGAGTCGAACACTTGAAAGACGTGCTCGAGACCGAACGTCGTTTTTTGCGCGGGCGAAAACTCGATCGACATCAAGCTCGTCAGTTGGCCCAGGTGTTCGCTGTTGTCTTCGTATTGATCGAGGTCTTTCGCGCCGCGCTGATCCGTCAGGTACTGATCGCGAAACAGCGAATACGTCCCGCGCGAGACCATCTGAACTTTCGAGCTCGCCTTGAGTTGGTACTCGAGCGAGGTGCGAAACTGCTCCTGCAGTTGCGTGCGATCCAGCACTGCGCCACCGGCGCCTTCGTCCGTGCCCTGGAAGTCGTCGCGCAAGTAGTCCGCCCCGAGGATCAGCAGATCGCGCGCGTCGGCCTGATACCAGAGCTTGAGCCCGCCGGTCGCTTCTTCGTACGCGCTGCCGTGTCCGCCGTACGAGGTGTCGAAGCCGTCGGCGCGATGATAACCGCCCGTGACTTGGGCGCGTAACGGGTCTGCGACTTGCGCCGCGACGCGACCGCTCGCATCCATCGAGTTCCGCGTGCCGTAGGTGAACGAACCGTCCGCTTCGAACGGCCGGGTGGACTGGCGCGTGATCACGTTCACGACGCCGCCGATGGCGTCCGAGCCGTAGAGCGCGGAGCCGGGACCGCGCACCACTTCGATGCGCTCGATGTTCTCGACGGTGAATCGCGTCAGATCGATCGCGCCGTTGATCTGACCGGGCACCCGATCGCCGTCGACGAGGATCAGCGTGTATTTGGGATCGAGCCCGCGAAGCCACAGCGCGCTGCCCGCAAACGAACGCGTGATGTTCACTCCCGCGCGCTCTTCCAACAGCTCGGCCGCATTGCGCGCACCACTGCGCTCGATCTCTTCGCGCCGGATCACGTCGACGTGGACGAGCGACTCTTTGGCGGGCTCTTCGATCCGAGTCGCGGTGACGACCATCTCTTCGCCTGCGCCGCCACCTTCTTCGATCAGCGTCGGTTCGGGCTCGGCCGGTGGTGTTGCAGCTGCGGGCGGCGGCTCCGGCGCGACTCGCGGCGCGCTTTGAGCGCGCGCGATGGACACGTGCGCGTAGAACCAGAAGGCCGGGATCCACGCGCAGCGCTGGAGCGTCACGCGGACGGCTCGTGCACTACGTCTCACCGCTCCGGTCTAAGCGATTCGTCGGTTGGCGCGCAACATCGAGATGAAAATGAATATCACTATCAGGTGTATGCCGGGGACCCAGCTTGGGGCTAGGTCGGTTGCGGCCGCCATGCGAATCACGTATTATAAGTGCTCAACTTCTACGAAAGTCGTACCGAGATGCCCATGAAGATTGGAATCCCGAAGGAAATCAAGAATCGCGAGTACCGCGTGGCTGCCACCCCCGACTGTGTCCGGGCCTACGTCGCTCAGGGCAATAGCGTGGTGGTTCAGCAGGACGCCGGTCTCGGGGCGGGTTTCGAGAACGCCGAATACGAAGCCGCTGGCGCGAAGCTCGTAGCGGACGCGGCGATGGTTTGGGCCTCCTCCGACATGATCGTGAAGGTCAAAGAGCCGCTCCCGAGTGAGTACGACCTCATGCGGCCGGGGCAGCTCCTCTTCACGTACTTGCACTTGGCAGCCGTTCCCGAGCTCGCGCTGGCGTTGATGCGGCAGCGCGTCACTGCGGTGGCGTACGAGACGATCGAGATGGCGGACGGCACATTGCCGTGCCTCGTCCCGATGAGCGCGATCGCGGGCCGGCTCTCGGTCCAACAAGGCGCGAAGTATCTCGAGAAGCAGTTCGGCGGTCGCGGTGTGTTGCTCGGCGGTGTTCCGGGCGTGGAGCGCGGCAAGGTCGTCGTGCTCGGTGGCGGCGTGGTGGGCACCCACGCAGCCAAGATGGCTGTGGGCTTGGGCGCGGACGTGACGATCCTCGAGCTGTCGCATCGCCGCCTCGCCGAGCTCGATGACCTGTTCGGGGGCCGCGTTCAGACGTTGGTTTCGAACGAAGGCAACCTCGTGAAGAGCCTCGCGAAGGCCGACTTGGTGATCGGTGCGGTCCTCGTGACGGGTGCGCGCGCTCCGAAGCTGATCCGCCGCGAACACTTGAAGGGGATGCTGCCGGGTTCGCTCATCGTCGACGTCGCGATCGATCAGGGCGGTTGCGCCGAGACGATCCGCGCGACCACGCACGACGAGCCGATCTACGAGGTCGATCGCGTGCTCCACTACGCAGTACCGAACATGCCGGCTGCCGTCGCGCGCACTTCGACCCAAGCGCTCACGAGCACGACGCTGCCGTACGGGCTCTTGCTCGCCGCTCGTGGCTTCGAAGCTGCCGCTGCGATCAAGCCCGAGCTCGCCCCCGGCTTGAATGCCGCCAACGGCAAGATCATGCATCCGGTCGTCGCGGCAGCGCTCGCGATCCCGCAAGCGGCCTGAGTCGGCCCCGGGCCCCCGCGTCGTTTTCGCGTTCACGTAAGGATTGCAACTCATGCGCGCTGCTCAGTCCGAAGAAGGTCAACCGGTGCAGCAGGAGCTCGATGCGACCGATCGCGGCATCATCGAGCTGCTGCGCGAAGACGGTCGTGCGAACAACTCCGCGATCGCGGCCAAGCTCGGGATCGCGGAAGGCACCGTTCGCTTGCGGCTTCGCAAACTGGTCGAAGCCGGCGCCTTTCGCATGTCGGCGCTGGTCAATCCCGAGATCATCCCCGGGCACCAGCTATGCGTGATCGGGATGAAGGTCCAAGAGAGCCGGCAGCTCGAAGCGCGCGCGCGTGACGTCAGCCAGCTACCGGAAGTCCGCAGCGTCGCGATCGTGACCGGTCGCTACGACTTACTCGCCGAAGTGCTCGTGACGTCGAACGATGGATTGATTCGGTTTTTGTCCGAGTCGCTCGCGAAGGTCCCGGGCATCCAGAGCAGCGAGACGTTCCTGTTACTCAAGACCTTCGACAAGTGGATCTGACCCTGCCTATAACGGAGGCATGACGACGCCTCCGCTGACTGGGCCCACGTCGCACATCTACTATTCGCAGCGCCTGCGCCTCCACTACGTCGACTGGGGCAACGAGGGCGCGCCTCCGATGTTGCTCGTGCACGGCAATCGCGACCATTGCCGCAACTGGGATTGGATCGCCGAGGCGCTACGCGGTGACTACCACATCATCGCGCCGGACTTGCGCGGCCACGGCGATTCGCAGTGGGTGATCGGCGGGACGTACCCGCTCGTCGACTACGTCTACGACATCGCGCAGCTGATCCATCAAAAGCAGCTCGCGCCGCTCACGGTCATCGGGCACTCGCTCGGCGGGTCCATCTCGATGCAGTACGCGGGCATGAACCCGGAATCCGTGAAGAAGCTGGTCTCGATCGAAGGCTTCGGCCCGCCGCTGGCGTGGATCAAGTCACGCTCGAAGCGCAGTGCCGCGCAGCGCATGCAGGATTGGGTGCTTCAGTTGCGCGATCTCGCGGGGCGCGTGCCGCGCAAGTACACGAACGTCGACGAAGCGGTGCAGCGGATGCGCGAGGCGAACGCGTTCCTGAGTGAAGAGCAGGCACGGCACCTGACTGTCTACGGCATGAGTCAGAACGAAGACGGCACGTACTCGTGGAAGTTCGACAACTATGTTCGGGCGCATTCGCCGTACGTCTTCAACGAAGCCGAGATGGCGGAGCTGTGGGGGAATATCGCATGCCCCACGTTGCTCATTCGCGGCAAGCAGAGCTGGGCCGGCGATCCGGCGCAGGATGGTCGAGCCGGCTATCTCAAGCAGTCTGAAGTCGTCGCGATCGACAAAGCCGGCCACTGGGTTCATCACGACCAGCTTCCGCAGGTGTTGGCGGCCATCCGTACGTTCCTCGCCAAGTGAACGCCGTCACAGCCGCTCGCAGCGGCATAGGGTTTTTGCGAGTCGGCATTCGACTGGACGCACGCATTGCGGGGACATCGCTGGCTGGAGGGCGGCTTTGCGCTACACTCGTCCTCATGCGGTCATGGGGTGCGGCCTGCGGTTTCATTCTCGGTCTGGTGCTCTCGTTGCAGCCGTTAGCGGCGCAAGACACGGAGCGAGGCGTTCCACTCCGGCGGGGCGAGACGAAGACTTCGAAGACGCTCTCGCAGCCGAAGGCGGCGAAGCCGAGTGCAGTCTTGCTCGTGATGGAATCGGCGGGCGGTATTCGCGCGGCAGGCACACTTCGCAACGCGCTGAATGCGAGCGACGAGCTTCGTGTCGTGTCGCAAGCCGAGCTCGCGCGGCAACCCGTTTCGCCGGCAGCGATCTTGACCGTGTCTGCAGTGGCATCGCAGGTCGTGAGCGTCGCGTATTGGGATCTGTCCGGCACGCGCGATCTGCTGTCGTCGCCTGCGCCCGCACGTGCCGATCAAATGGACGCGGTCGTGCTTGCGCTCGCATCCGCGCTGCTCGAACGGCATCGCCCCGACTTGCTCGAGACTGGCCGCCGGAGTGCGGGTGTCGTGGGCTCGGTCGAGCTCGCGCGCACGACTGACGCACTGTACGCAGTACTCGGCCGATTTGGGCGTTCGAGCCCGCGCACGAACGTATCGCTGCGCTTCGAAGACTTCTGAGCGCAATCGGCGTTCAGGAGGCGTCCGATCGTCCGCAGTCCAGCCACCCAGCCAGAATTCCCGGGAAATCGGCCAGATGGCCTGTCGTCGTTTGCTTGCGGCACGACGATCCATTGGATATATCGCTGGCGATCGGATGCGCGCGCACGTGGTTTGAAGCGCGCCGCTTAGGAGAATCGCATGAGCTGGATCGACGACAAAGCTTACGCCGGGCTTTCGCTAGTGCGTGAAGTACGCGAGCAACAAGTCTATCCGCACTTTCGCCCGTTCGAGGCCACCGGTGTTCACGCGACGCTCTACGGCAAGCCGGTGATCAACTTCAGCTCGAACGACTATCTCGGGCTCACCCAGCATCCCAACGCCAAAGCTGCCGCAGTGGCTGCAGTCGAGAAGTTCGCGTGTGGGCTTTCGTCGTCCCGCGTGCAAGCGACTTCGGCGATGCACGTCGAGCTCGAAGAGCGGCTCGCAGCCTGGTTCGGCTGGCAAAAGTGTTTGCTGTTCACGACCGGCTATCAGGCGATGGTCGGCACGATTCAAGCGCTCGCAGATCGCGACACGACGCTGATCCTCGACAACCTTTCGCACGCGTGCATCTTGGACGGCACGTTCCTCGCGGCAGGTGTGCCGACGCAGGCGCCCGAGGTTCGCTACTTCAACCACAACTCGGCGAAGTCGCTCGAGCGCTGTTTGAAGACGAAGCAGCGCAAGAACGCGCTCGTGTTGATGGAGAGCGTGTACTCGCTCGACGGCGACACTGCGCCGCTGAAAGAGTTCGTCGAAGTCTGCGACCGCTACGATGCGGTGCTCTTGTGCGACGACGCGCACGGCAGCGGTACGCTCGGGAAACACGGCAAGGGTGCGGTCGAAGCGTTCGGGTTGGAAGGGCGCGTTCCGCTCGTCGTCACGACGTTCTCGAAGACGTTCGGTGGCATCGGCGGCGTGTTGCTCGGCGATACGGACGTCGTCGAATACGTGCAGCACAACGCGCGCTCGTTCTTGTTCAGCGCGTCGTTGCCGGTGCCTGTCGTCGCGGCAGCATCGGCGATTTTGGACATCCTCGAAAAAGATGGCCCGGCGCTCGTCGCCGAGTTGCACGAGAACGCCGCGTACATGCGCAAGAACCTGGTGCAGCTCGGGTTCGATCTCGGCAAGAGTGATACGCACATCATGCCGGTCATGTGCCGCGACCAGCGCAAGGCGTTGTTCATGCACGTCGCGCTGCTCGAGTCGGGCGTCTACATGGTGCCGATCACGTATCCCGGGTGCAAAGAGGGCGAAGAGCGGTTGCGCCTGAACATCACGCGCGCGCACACGCGTGAGGACATGGATAAGGCGTTGGACCTGCTCGATCAGTACGGCAAGGTCTTCTACGTCCAGACGAACGAAGACCTCGGGCCCATGGAAACCTGGGGCTAAGTGCCCAGCTACGAAACGATTCGCAAACGCCGGCTCTTCGCAGCCGGCGTTTTTGCGTTTGCCAGCTCCGCTGCTGACGGCTGCAAGGGATCGTCTTGGCCCAGCGACAAGTCGCCCACCAAGTCGTAGTCGGCCGCATGCGTGATCTTCACCCGGTGAATCTCGCCCGGCTGCGCGCTTCCGTTGATCAAGTGGACTCGGCCGTCCACTTCCGGCGCTTGACCGGCGTGCCGCCCGATCAACAACAACTCGCTCTCGTCGCTCTCACCTTCGACGAGCACGTCGAGCTCGCGACCGATCAGCGACTTCAAACGCCGCTTACTCACGGCCTTCTGCGCCTTCATCAACTCGCGCGCGCGCCGCTCGATCAACTTCGGCGCGACCAACTCTTCGAGCGTGCCGCTGTGCGTACCTTCTTCGTGCGAGTAGCGAAACACACCCACGTGATCGAGCTCGCTCGCCTTCACGAAGTCGACCAACGCCGCAAAATCTTCGTCCGTCTCGCCGGGATGACCGACGATGAACGCGCTGCGCATGAACAACCCCGGCACACGCGAGCGCAGCTTGTCGATGAACTCACGCTGCCGCGCAGCGTTGTAGCCGCGCCGCATGATCTTCAGCATGCGATCGGTCACGTGCTGAAACGGCACATCGACGTACGGCACGAGCTTGCCACCGCCCGCGAGCACGTCGAGCAACGCTTCGTCCATCTGCTGTGGATACAAGTAGAAGAGGCGCAACCAGCGCAGCTGCCGCACGTCGAGCAACGCCCGGAGCAGCCCCGGCAAGTTCACGTCGCCCGCCAGATCCCGCCCGTACGCGATCGTGTCCTGACTGACCAGGTTGATCTCCACGGTGCCGTTTGCGCACAAGCGCTCGACCTCGGCGACCACGTCTTCGATCGGGCGCGACCGCTGCGTCCCGCGAAAGCTCGGAATCGCACAGAAGCTACACTTCCGCGAACAACCTTCCGCAATCTTCACGTACGCGCTGTGGTGCGCGCCGGAGAGCCGCCGCGGATCGGTTTGTTTGTACACGTATTCGGCCGGATTGCCGACGAGCATGCGCGACGCCTTGTGCGCGTCGTCCGAACGCAGCACCTCGCCGAGCTTCAGCATGTCGCTCGAGCCGAGGAAGTGATCGACCTCCGGCATCTCGTTCGCGAGCTCGGTCGAGTAGCGCTGCGACAGACAGCCTGCGACGACCAGCGTCTCGCAGCGACCCTTCTGCTTCCAGTCGGCGAGCTCGAAGATCGTGTCGATCGACTCCTGCTTCGCCGCTTCCACGAACCCACACGTGTTCACCACGATCACGTTCGCTTGCGCCGCGTCCGCCACGAGCTCGTAGCCCGCCCCGTCGCTCACGCCGAGCCTCACCTCGGTATCCACCCGATTTTTCGGGCAGCCGAGCGACACGAAGTGGATCTTCCGCTTCTCCAGGTCAGTCACGGCGCGAACGTTGGGGCCCAGGCGCGGGCACGTCAACCCGGTTTGGCCGGGTTTAGCGCGCTCTAGGGCTCCGGCGGGGAGGAGAGGCGCTTCCGCAGCTCCGGGAACTGGCTGAAATGCGCCGCGACGCGGGTGGAGTAGGGCGCCAGGGCGTCTAGCTTCGCCTGGATCTGCGCGCTGATCCGCGTGACGTCGTCGTGCGCGAGCTGCTGGTCCACCGTCGCGGAGCCGTGGATCGCCTGCAACTGCTCCTTGAGCTCCGCGATTTGGAAACGCAGGTCGCTCTGCTCGGTCTTGCGCGCGTCGAGCTCCGTGCGAGCGTTCAGCGCGCGCTCGCGCTCACTCGCAAGCCGGCGTGCTCCCTCGACCAGCTTGCCCACCACCACCTGCTCGGCGGCGTTGAGCGCTCGGCCCGACTTCAGCTGCAGAGGTTCCGCCGAGACTTCGATCACGCGGCACATCGCACGGTCGAGCCGCTCGTCCGCACCGCGCAACGTCTGCGTCAACGACTCGATCGCACGCGTCAGCCGGGAGTCGTCCTTCGCGAGCTCGTCGAGCGCGCGTCCGATCCGATCGCGAGGCCCGCGCGTCTGCTCTTCCTGTTCGGTCGCCTTCTCGGCCGCTTCACGCAACTTGATCCGCAGCACGCGCACTTCGCTCACGGTCGTCTCGAGATACTCGATCGCTTGCGGCAACCAGCTGGGCATCGCGCCCTTCGGATGCGCGTCGTTCATGAGCGAACGGTAGAGCTCGATCGTCTGGTGCAGGCTCTCTTCTTCGTTCGGCCCCGGCACCAGCACGTCTTCGTCGTCGTGGTCCAACACGATCTCGTGCAGCCCCGAGCGGCCACGCGCGACGGTGGGCAACTCGTCGAGCAACTGCTGCAGCGCTTCGACCAAGTGATAGGCGTCGCGATAGCGCAGCTTCGGCTCCTTCTGCAGCAATCGCAGCACGAGCGCATCGACTTCGGACGGTATGTTCGCTTGCACGCTCGAAGCCTTCGGCGGCGGATCGTTCAAGTGTTTGACGAGCAGGGTCGTCGTCTTGCCTTCGAACGGCAGCCGTCCCGTCAGCATCTCGAAGAGCACGCAGCCGAGCGAATACAGATCCGCCGAAGGCATCGCCGCCGCCGTGTGGATCTGTTCCGGGGCGATGTACTCCGGCGTTCCGACGATCGTCCCTTGGCCGGTGATGCGCATGTCGTGCTCGATGCGCGCGACACCGAAGTCGAGGATCTTCACGTAGTCGGAGTCGGCCTTGCGCCGAATCAAGTAGATGTTCGCCGGCTTGATGTCGCGGTGCACGACGCCGAGCTCGTGCGCGCGCGCCAAGCCGAGTGCGATCTGCGTCGCGATCCGGAGCGCCCGCCGCGGCGGCATGGGACCTTTTTCGATCTCTTCGCTGAGGGGTGTGCCCTCCAGATACTCCATCACCATGTACACCAGGCCGTCTTCGGTCTCGCCGAAGTCCGTGATGTCGATGATGTGCTCGTGGTTGATCTGATTTGCCGCGCGGGCTTCGCCCAGAAAACGCTTTCGCTGCCGCTCGTTGCGTACGAGTGCGGGCTCCAAGAATTTCAGCGCGACGTCGCGGCCGATGATCTGGTGCCGCGCCCGGTACACCGCGCCCATGCCGCCCGAGCCTAGCTCCTCTTCGATCAGGTAGCGGCCCGCGATCGTGCGCCCAATGAACGCGTCCTCTGGCTCCCGTAGGGCCGTGCCGTCGATCGGACACGTCGCGATATCTCCGCGAAAGCGGGCGTCGCAGCGCGGGCACACTCGCAACGTCATGGGGGTAGGGTATCGGCCGCTCACGGCGGCAGCCAGGTGCGACGTTGTCTCACGTTGCTCGGCTTGCGCGTACTGCTCTCGGGGTCTATCGATTCTATATGCGGACTCGTGCGCCAGCTTCCCGTTTCTCGCGCCTGGCCATGGCCTGTGCCGCCGCCCTGGCTGGAGCGGGCTGGTTGGCCACATCGCTCAC
>Ga0193752_1000228_pt1 | contig 64133 bp, 49 predicted proteins | sample H1c1metaG_FD_144924 | JGI IMG/M metagenome (GOLD analysis project Ga0193752, IMG submission 144924) | Soil microbial communities from a riparian zone of the East river system, Colorado, United States - H1c1 | ecosystem: Environmental > Terrestrial > Soil > Riparian zone | place: USA: East River...
GATGGTCGCTTGCTTTATCGTACATGATCATCGACCCGGACGGCAGCGTGATTTTCATTTTCGTTGTTCCCGTTTTCTTCGCGATCACCGAATCCGTCATGTGGCTCCAGGTATTCTTATTTACGAGATGCGATGAAACGGAAGATGGAATATACATGCTGTCGGGAAGAACGGTTGCTGCTTCCTGCGGGAAAATGAAAGTGAGTTCAACCGGGTGCTCACCGAGATTTCTGACGTACGATAAATGCACGACGGTGCATCCGCTGAACAGGAAGCCAGCCATCAATAAAATGAAAATGGAAAATGGTCTCATTCGTGTAAACGGTTTTCTGTCCAGGTAAGTCCCTTGATTTTTTGTTCGCTTTCCGTCAGGCGAAGCAACGTTTCTGCGAACACCTCCGGGTTACCGCTCGTGTACCATTCCGTTTCTCCGTGCACCGGTGAAGGAATATCGTTCATGCTTTCCAGCACGCGACGCACTTGTTTGGCAATAGCCGGTGCGGGATCAATGATCGTAACCTTGTCGCCGAGAATTTCATGAATTGCTTTGCGCACAAACGGATAATGTGTGCATCCCAAAACAAGGCGATCGATATTCTGCTCCTGCATGGGCTCGAGCCATTCGCGCAGCATACGCATCGTCTTTGGCGTATCGAGTTCTCCAGCTTCGATCTGCTGTACTAAGCCGGGACAAGGTTGCTGAATGACTTTTACGCCGGCTGCAAAACGCTCCACAACCGATGCAAATAATTCGCCCTGGAATGTAGCGGTTGTGGCCATCACTCCCACTACACCGGTTTGCGTTTGTTCTGCCGCAGGTTTTACAGCAGGCTCCATTCCGATGAACGTAATATCCTGAAATTCTTCGCGGAGATACCGGAGCGCGGCGGCAGATGCGGTGTTGCATGCAATCACAATCACGCGACAGCCTTTGTCGCGAAGAAATTCCGCAACACCGTGGCTGTACGTTTTGATTTCCTCCATCGACTTCTCTCCATACGGAAGATGGATGTTATCGCCAACGTAAATCAAATCGATAGTGGGCAGTTCTTTCCGGATGGCCGTAAGCACGCTTACTCCACCGATACCGGAATCAAAAACACCAACTGGATTGGGCATGTGCAAATTTACGAATTACGATTTTGGATTTGGGCTTTTCGCCTGCGGCAGCAAGGAATTTACTTTTTTGAAGTCCCTTCACTTCGTTCAAGAGACATGTGACCCCTCCGGGATCATAAATTCCTGAAGCTTGTTTCGATCCGCCTCGGCGGATCGCATGTCCCTTGAACGAAGTGAAAAGGGGGAAATAAAATTCCTTGCTGCCGCAGGCGCAAATCTCAAATTCCTGCAAATGAAAAGGCGTCTCCCCATTGCTGAGAAAACGCCTTGTTCAGACTGTTATTTGATTACTTGTTCGGTGCAGGTGTTGGCGCAGGTGAGCCGCCTGGAGCCGGAGCTGGCTTTGCTGGAATGGTAATACCCAACTTGACACATACCGGTACGAAAATATCATCCAACGGATCAGAGTACAAAACCGGACCGCCTTTAGAGCTGTCGAGCACGTACTTGTATCCTTTTTCTTTAGCTACATCTGCAATTGCTTTTTCAATCTTCTTGTAAAGCGGCCCGATGAGGTTGTTCTGGATCACCATAGCTTCCTGTTCAGCAGCCTGCGCGAATGCTGCATAGTTCTGCTGCATATCGGCAAGTTGTTTTTCACGAAGCTGGATCATCAGTGGGCTCAATGTTTTGCGAAGACTGTCGAGTTCGTTGCTTTTGATGATGAACTCGTTCTCCATTCCTTCCATTGTTTTTTGAACCGAAATGCTGTAGTTGGTCAGGGAGTCTTTTACCTTCTGATAATCAGGCATAATTTTCAAAAGGGAATCGAGACTGATGTGCGCCACTTTTTGTGCCGATGCAATGCTCGGAGCTGCACAAAAGATGACAGCGACAATCATTAATTTGATGAAATGTTTCATTTTGATTTTTGTTGGGTATTTATTTGCGTTGGTTATTTTTCGGTTCCTACTTTTTTCCAGCCAAGAATATCGAGCACTGCGTCGCTCTTGTCATACTTCGGATTGGTGTAGAGCATTGTCATATCGCTGGCCTTATCAAACACAATGGCATAACCGCCTTGCGTAGCCATAGTCTGAACCGCGGTGTATACCTGGTCCTGGATTGGTTTGATCAATTCCTGTCTTTTCTTGAAGAGTTCTCCGTCTACACCAAACTTCGACTTCTGAAAGTCTTTCGCTTCTTTTTCCTTCTGAACGATTTCCGCTTCGCGTTTGACGCGGAGTTCTTCGGTCATCAGGATCTGCTCTTGCTGAAAGTTCTTATACATGAGGTCAATCTCCGCGTACTTCGCTTCAACTTCTTTCTGCCATTGCAGCGAAAGATTGTTCAGTTCGGTTTGAGCGGCGAGATACGCCGGGCTTTGCGCGAGAATATAGTCTGTATCCACATAACAGAATTTCTGTGCGGATACTGCTCCGGTTCCCACGAATAGCAGGAAGATGATAGCTGCGATTTTGTTTTTCATGGCTGTATTTGGTTCTGTTTCAAAAACCCGGCCAATCCGGGCGTCTAAAGTACAAATTAATAGGTTCCTACAATTCGCCCAGGTTCATACCCAGACTGAAGTGAATTTGCGATTTCTGCATACCTGAAGTTCCCTGAACGTCGTCGAAACGATAGCCCCAGTCGAGACCCAGAAGTCCGAACATCGGAAGGAAAACACGTACACCTACACCAGCCGAACGGTACACATCGAACGGATTGAATGTCCTGAAATCCTGCCAGGTATTACCTGCTTCTACAAACGCTAATCCAAAGACGGTGGCACTTGGATTAAGTGATACCGGGTAGCGCAATTCCCACGTGTATTTAGCAATTATTGGCGCTCCGGTCCGTGCCGAGAGCGACTGGTCATCGTATCCGCGAAGGGCAATGATCTCTCGTCCGTCCAATGCAAAACCAGTCAGACCGGAACCACCGAGGTAGAACCGTTCAAACGGCGCCACGCCTACTTCCTTGTTGTACATACCGAGATAACCGAAACCAATACGCGTGCTCAACACCAGGTTTCCAACGAGACGGTTGTACCACGACACGGTAAATTTCCATTTGTAATACTCTACGAATTTGTAGCGCGTCTGAACATCTGCCGTAGCATAATCGATCTTGTTGAACAAAGAATACGGCGGCGTAAATTGCCCGATCACTTTCAGGTCAACACCACTGCGTGGATAGATCTGCTGATCCGTTGAATTCCGGCTCAGCGTGATGCGGTAACTCAGGTTGTTTGCATATCCTTCTGAGAATGCAAATACCGAGAAGAAGTTATTCAGCTGGTAATACTGGTACGTGAGATCCTGGAAGAGGTAGAAATAATCATCTGGTTTTTTCAGACGCATACCGTAGCCGACAGTAACACCCCAGATGTTTACATCCGCGCGTCCTTCAGCATTGCGTTTCAATCCGTTTGACTGAAGCGAATTGTAAACCGTCACCGAAAGTGAATTTGCTTTCTTTCCGCCGAGCCATGGTTCAGTGAACGACATGTTGAATGAACGGAAATACAAACCATTCGACTGTGCGCGGATACTCAGTTTCTGTCCATCGCCGGAAGGAAGCGGACGGTATTCCGAAAAGTTGAACAGGTTCCGTGCCGAGAAGTTGTTGAACGAAAGACCGAGTGTACCTACGATACGGTTACCACCCCAACCACCCGATAATTCAACCTGGTCGGAAGGACGTTCTTCAACTACGTACTCGATGTCAACAGTACCTGTGTACGGATCAGGAATAGGGTTCACCTGAATTTTTTCAGGATCGAAGTAACCGAGTGAAGCCAATTCGCGCTGTGAACGGATAACATCTGTACGGCGGAACAATTGACCGGGACGCGTGCGGATCTCGCGCATGATCACGTTATCGTTCGTCTTGGTATTGCCTACAACGGTAACCTTGCGGATCGTTGCCTGGCGTCCTTCGTAAATGCGCATTTCAAAATCGATGGAATCGCCTTCAACTGCCGTTTCAACCGGGTTGATCTGGAAGAACAGGTATCCGTCATCCATGTACAACGAAGTGATATCGTTCTCCAGCGGGCTCATGAACAACCGCGACTCGAGTGTTCCCTGGTTGTATACGTCACCCTTTTGAATACCGAGTCGTTTGCTCAACTCTTCGGAAGAGTACTTGGTATTTCCAACCCAGGTGATGTTCCGGAAGTAATATTTTTTTCCTTCTTCAATGTGCATGTCAATTTCCACGCGGTTGGTACCTACATGACGTACCGTGTCGTGCACAATACGCGCATCACGATATCCTTTTTCGTGGTACATGTTGAGCACATTCTCTTCGTCTGTTTCAAGATTTTCCTTGATGTACTTCGATGACTTGAACACCTGGTACCAGCGTTTGCGCTTGGTGTCTTTCATCTTCCGGCGGATCTTCCGGGTGGAAAACTCCTGGTTGCCGGTGATATTGATCTCTTTGATCTTTACTTTTTTGCCTTTTTCAACGGTCACATAGACCTTAACAAATCCACGTCCTTTTGCAGTTGTGTCTACGAATTCCGTGCGCACACTTGAAGTACAATTCAGGTAACCTTCGTCGCGGTAATGTTCATTCACCGTTTCGATGATGTGACGCTCGCGGTATGATGTAAACATCAATCCCTGCAACGGCAATTTTTCTTCGAGATCTTCCGCCTCGCTTTTCTTCACATTAAAAAGAAGCTTTCCGAAGATCATCGGTTTCTCCACTACGATGAGATCGAGCCAGATGTAATCGCCTTCAATTTTGTTGATCACCAGGCTGATGTCTTCGAAAATTCCTTCGCGCCATAAATTGTCTAGCGCTTCAGAAGTTTTCTCTCCCGGGATCATGATCTTATCGCCCACCGGGAGACCTGAAATCAACACCGCAATATCTGCGTTCACAAACTGCGTTCCGATGACGTTTACTTTCACGAGCGTGTATTCCCGCGGAGCGCCATAGTCTACAAGATTGGAATCGCCGCCCATTACACCCACGTTTCCGTTATCGATCATGGGTTTGATGATCGGACGAAGGACATCCGGCGTATCCAAAGGAACCGGAACAACCTGCGTTTCGGTTACGGGAACAACTTGCGTTTCACTTGCGGGGACTACCGGCTTCTCACCATCTTCGATCTGCGCGAATGAAAAAGTTGCAGATGAAACAAGCAGGAGTAAAAGGACTAATTTTTTCATATAAAAGTTGAAGGACTATTTATTTCCTTCATGGATAATCATTGTCCGAGGGATTCCTTCGGTGGGTTAACGAGCGCATTCAAAGTTTCGCTCATGATCTGTGCACTTGTTTTACCAAAACGTCTTTCTCTTCCCTGGTACTGCACGATCGATTCGTAAAATTGCTCTTTCCCGAAATCAGGCCAGAGTGTATCGGTGAAATAAAATTCCGAATACGCCAGTTGCCAGAGCAGGAAATTACTGATCCGTTGTTCGCCGCTCGTACGGATGAGCAGTTCCGGGTCAGGATATTTATTGGTTGTAAGAAAAGAACTGAACATCTCCGCATCAATTTCCGATGTGGCTGTTTTACCGCTCTTCACATCTTCGGCGATCTTTCGTGCAGCTTCCACAATTTCCCAGCGGGAACTGTAACTCAGCGCGAGTACTAAAGTCATGCGGCTGTTTTTCGACGTCTTCTCAATGGCATCCGTCAGTTCAGCCCGGCAACGTTCCGGAAGACTGTTCCAGTCGCCAATAGTTTCGAGACGGATATCATTTTCATTTAACGTTTTGCGTTCCGCACTGATCGTATGCACGAGCAGCTCCATCAGGGCATTTACTTCTTCCTTCGGACGGTTCCAGTTTTCGGTGGAGAAAGCATAAAGCGTCAGGAATTTTACCCCGATCGCCGCTGCTGCTTCTGCGGTTTCACGAACAGCGTTCACGCCACTTTTGTGACCATCAACGCGCAACTTTCCCTGTTGCTGGGCCCACCGGCCATTACCGTCCATGATCACGGCAACGTGACCAGGAACCCTGGATAAATCAATTTTTTCTCTCCAACTCATTCTCTGCGATGCAATCAGTACTTGTAGCTCGAGCAAGCTTTAGGCTTATCCGATAGTTGGAAGCTAAGTGTGAGACCTGTAAAACAATACCAGTCTTTGGTACGTGGATTTCCTCTCTGGCGACCAGTATTGTCAGTAGCACCAAGACTTCTGTCGCTCAGTGCAACAGATGCAGGGCCATTCGCTGCAAGATCTGCGGGGTTTGCGTAGACGGTGCTTACATCATCGAGGTAATCGGTGAATGTTTTGCGCATTCCCCATTCGATCACCAGGCCAATGCGCTTTGCAAGATTCATTTTGACACCTGCTCCAAACGGAATAGACAATTGTGTACGCAGGTAACCTTTGGCCTGTCCTTCGGTATGCAAAGGTTGCAGGGCTACCCACTGATTGTCGTAAGATGCTTTGGGATTAAAGTTGAAAACGGCAATTCCCAGGAAGAGGAATGGAGTAAACTGGTGCTTATCGTCGCCGATTTTATATTCGATAAAATTGAATTCTGTACGTCCCGCGAGTTCGTAAACACGGGAACGGAAACTGAGGTTTCTTTGCTGCTGTTCGAATGAACTTGTACGTGCATCAATGCCCTGAACGCTGCCAAACAATGCGCTGAACGCAAATGAAACGCGGTATCCAAGATTGTGACGGTAAACAATTCCTGCAGCAGGACGCGTGAGACTGTTCAGATGTCCCGTAGGATTGAGTTCGCCAATGTAATACGAGCCACCCAGGAAAATTCCGAGTTCATTGGTCTTCTGTGCATTCATGGTGAGGGTACCACAAATGGCAAGAATTATACAAAGGGTCTTTTTCATTCGATTCAGCTGAAGTGTTACCGGCAAAACGCGCGCCGGAACAGTTTGTTTTCCAGGAATTGTAATAATGTGCAAATATAACCCAATTTCCGGGCTATTTGACAGGATGTTGATTAGTAATAACAGTGATTAACAATTAGTTACGCTTGTCAACGCCCCACATTAGTTTTTCACGTATTACATCAAAAAAATGCTGGTTGTCAAAACGGACGAGGGAAATCTTGAAGTCGCCTTTGCGGATGCGCAATTCTTCGGCTTCAGCGAAGGTTTTTGTGCGTGCATCCAGGGACGCGAGATACTGCGGACTCCGGCCTTCCACTTTCAGGAGAATCTCCGATTCTTCCGGAACAATGAGTGGACGAACGTTGAGATTGTGCGGTGAAAGCGGTGTGATGACAAAACTTTTCGCATCGGGAATCATCAATGGTCCGCCGCAACTCAATGAATATGCGGTTGAACCGGTTGGTGTTGCCACGATGAGTCCATCTGCCCAATAGGAATTCAGGAATTCTCCATTGACCCAGGCATGAATAGTCATCATTGCTGACGAATCTTTGCGTTGCACAGTTAATTCGTTCATCGCAAAATTCACATCACCGAACAAATTGCTTTCTGTATCGAGCCTCAAAAGTGTTCGTTTGTCGAGGGAATATTTTCGTGCAGCAAGATTTTCAATCACCGATTCCGCCGCCTGTTCAACCGTTACCCCGGCAAGAAATCCAAGTCGCCCGGTATTAATACCGACAACCGGAATTCCGGAATTGCGAATGAACGCGATGGTTTCAAGTATGGTTCCGTCGCCGCCGATGCTTAGTAAAAAATCCGCTGCGCCGCGTACCTGGTTATAATCATCCAGTTCTTTCACCTTGGATTTGATGGAGAACTGCTCACGTAAAACCTGGAGAAATTCTTTGCCCACAAGGATTTCCGCCCCGTGTTTTTCCAGCTTGTCAAAGAGCCCCTGCAATGCAGGTGGAAGCGCTTTTCCCGTAATCCGGCCGTAAATGGCAATTTTCATAATGAGATGGCGGGACTGCTTCTGTGAGACAGACGGAGTGGGGCCGCTTTGGTTGCCACTAAGTTAGAGAATTAGTAGGGAAGTTAGAAAGTAGGGAGTAGGCAAGTGTTTGAGTAGGCAGTAAGCGAGTGTTTGAGTAGGCAGTAACGTGTAAAGTCACTGCGGCCCCTTCACTTGCTTACTGCCTACTTTCTTACTTGCCTACTGCCTACTTTCTAACTCGCCTACTTCTTCCCCCTTTTAACATTTTCCCCACATCAATAGTTCACGGATAAACCAATCTTCCCTAACTTGTCTCCGGCAATTATTTACAAATCATTCATAAATCAATTCATCATGAAAAAACTATTTTCATTGGGGCTTTTGGCATTTGGCCTTTTAACGGGTGCAAATGCCTTGGCGCAGGATGCTACGGGAGTAGCAGTTCCTCAGTCTAAAACAGAAACAGTTGTTGCATCCATTCCGTCTTTGCAGAGCATTGCAATGGAGATCGCGCAATTCGAAGCCAAGACTGAAGGAAAAAAAGAAAATTACGAAAACGCCAACGCAGATCTTCGCGCGCTTAAAATGAAATATGCGGCAGAGCTGCAGGTTCAGATCGCCGTGAACAAGGACAACAAAGAAGTGTTCGATGTCCTTACCGAAGAACTGAGAAAGACCAATGAAGAAATTGAAAAACTTAAATAATCCGAAGCCATGAAAAGACAACTACTTTCAGCCGTTCTCGCTGCGTTGGCCCTGATGACGGGAAACAACGTACAAGCCGCTACCGGCGGACCCGACACCTACGGATACACATGGATTGACTCCAATGAACCGGGTGGACCTATTTACAACTGGATCGAAATTGCAACACCAGCCGGCGGTTCCGGAACTCTACGTACTGCGGTAGCCTGCGACGATTGTCACGAAGCGAATGTTCCACTCGGTTTCAACTTTCCGTATTACGGTGTGAATTCCAATACCATTTCCATTGGTTCAAATGGTGTTGTGTACTTCGAAAACGTTTACCTCGGTCTTGCCAACATATGTATGCCTGGAACACCTGGCTATACGATGGCACAGTATAAATTCATCGCCCACCTGTGGGATGACCTGGCACCAAACTACCAGGGCGGAATTTACACGCAGGCTTTCCCGAATTATTTCGTGATCGAATACTACGACATCGTTCCATGCTGCGCCACAGGCGACGGCGATACCTGGCAGGTGATCCTGTTCCGCAACGGGAATATTCTCATGCAATACAAAGAGCTGAGTAACCAGGGACTGCAATCGGATTTCACCGTGGGCATCCAGAACAACCCAACAACCGGGTTGCAATACAAGTGCGATGCAGCGGGAATTCCATTGGCGAATAACCGCGCGATCCTGTTTTCACCACCGTCATTTTCGTGCGGAAGTGTATCGCAGAACGTGCTGGGTAACAATCCCGGTTTCTGCACAGGCTCATCCGTAGTATTGAGTGCAGGTGGTTCTTCCATTGCGCAGAACTGGTCAACTGGCCCTACAACACCAACAATTACTGTCAATACAGCGGGAACGTATTCCATCTACCTGCTCGACACTAGCGGATGTACAATCCGTGATACAGCGATGGTCGTTGAAAATCCGCTTCCGGTTGTAAGCCTTGGAAGTGATGTAACGCAATGCGGCGGACCTGTTGTACTGGATGCCGGAAATGCCGGATCGAATTTCCTGTGGAACGATAATTCCACCGGGCAAACGCTTTCAGCAAGTACTTCAGGTACCTACTCGGTGATCGTTACAAATCCATTGACAACCTGTTCGAAGAATGACACCATTTCGGTGACGATCAATCCGAATCCGGTTGTAACGCTGGGCAGCGACATTACACAGTGCGAAGGCAGTGTTACACTCGACGCCGGCAACAGCGGAATGGATTACCTGTGGAGTGAGAATTCCGGTACACAAACAATCAACGTGAACACTTCAGGATCGTATTTCGTGAACGTAACTGATCCGTCAACGCTGTGCAGCGGAAGTGATACCATTGTGGTGACGATCAACAGCAATCCTGTTGTAGCACTTGGCACAGACATCACGCAATGTGGTGGTTCTGCAGTTCTCGACGCAGGAAATGCAGGTTCAAATTTCCTGTGGAGCGATAACTCCACCGCGCAGACGCTTTCTGTGAGCGCATCCGGAAGCTACAATGTGATGGTGACTGATCCTTTGACCGGTTGCATGAACAGCGACACGATCACAGTAACGATCAATGCTGTACCTGTTGTGGCACTTGGAGCAGACATTACCCAATGCGGAGGAACTGTCGTGATGGATGCGGGTAACGCCGGAATGAATTATCTCTGGAACGACGGTACAACTACGCAGACACTAACCGTGAGCACGCCAGGTACCTATTACGTTATGGTGACCGATCCAGTAACGAATTGCATGGGCAGCGATACCATCGTGGTGATGATCAACGCGAATCCAACAGTTGCTCTCGGAGCTGACGTTATCCAATGCGGCGGTACCGTAGTACTGAATGCAGGTAACAGCGGAATGGATTACCTGTGGAGCGACAACAGCACCGGTCAGATGTTGACCGTAAGTGCGTCGGGAACATATTACGTTACAGTTATTGATTCTGCATCCGCATGTTCAGGATCTGACACCGTTGATGTACTCATCAATGCGTTACCGTCAGTTACATTCACTTTGGCAACCAGCACCGTGTGTGTGGATGATGGTTCCTTTACGTTAACGGGGGGATCGCCTGCGACTGGTATATATTCCGGAACAGGTGTAAGTGGAGGAGTATTTTCACCGGGCACCGCAGGAACCGGGCCTCACGTGATCACGTACACTTACGTAGATCAGACTACCGGTTGCGTGAATTCAGCGACGCAAACAATTTCCGTAAACGCGTGTGTGGGCATTGCTGAGCAGAGTGCGGATGGAATTCGTGTTTATCCGAATCCAACCAGCGGTATCCTGAATGTAGAAACGTCTGCAACGGAATCTACCATTGAGGTGTACAATGCGGTCGGAGAGTTGGTTGAATCGCAACAGGTGAACAACGGGTCAGCGAAAGTTGATCTGAGTACACGCGAGAACGGAATTTATTTCGTCCGGATCTCAACTGCTGATTCTACACGGATTGAAAAGATCATCGTTCAGCATTAACAACTGAAAACCGCTGAAGCGGTTGAGTAATTTATGGATTATACATTGCCGGGGGCTTAAGCCCCCGGCAATGTTTTAGTAAATCGCTGCGCGATTTAATGATTAACCAGAAACCTATTTGTGAAATGATATCACTTCGTGATATCCTCTGTGCGCCGTGCCGCGCAGGAAATAAATAAACACAAAGCGCTCTGTCGCCGTGCCGCCGTGGTATTTTTTTTATGCCGTAATAAATGCCTCAGAACGGCGCACCGAAATGCACAAAAAATCCGCCTTCGCCGAGATGGTTGAACGTATACTCCAACCGGAAAACAATATCGTAATACGTTACAATATCCACTCCGGCACCGTAACCGGAAAGCCAGGTATTTCCCAATGCGTTTCCATCGGAAAGTACTGACGCGCGATCGTCAACATAACCGCCGTCGTAAAAAATTCCGGTGTACACAGCCACGTGAAACATGTTGAATTTCTCCAGCGGCAGCCACTTGAATTTGAACGTTCGTGGTTTCAGCAACTGGTATCGCAACGATGTTTTTGCGATCACGTAACTCTGCCCGTCGATCACGTAATATTCGTACCCGCGCACGTATGTGCTGAATCCCAACGCGCGCTGGTGGTAATACGGCGGATCGTTTCCGGGCAACCATCTTCCACGGACCATGGCGCCTGCAAAAATCCGTTTCGCCACCGGAAACCACTTGCGGTAACTGGCAGCAACAAACGTTACGTTCACGTCTTCACCCGGAAGAATTCCCAATCCGTGACGCGTTACTTCAACGTCGAGGTAATGACCTTTCAACGGGTAATACCGTGCATCGCGGTAATCGAGCACATACTGGTACGACAACGTGAAATACCTCATCCGCGTTGAACCATTGACGAAATAATCATTCGCCAGGTCAAGAACGGTATCGTTCACCTGCAGATCGATAAATTTTGTTTCCAGTGTGTGCCGGCGATAAATTCCTTTTCGCCAGGTGAGTTTCACACTTCCGCTGGTTTCTTTCCGGATGTGCCGCTCGGTGTCTTTGTAAAAAACAAGCTGGTTGTTTTGCGTACGGTAAAACACTTCATGATTCCGCGTGTACAAACCGGTAAAGGAAATTCCAATGGTTTGCTTTTTGTTTATATACGGAATGGAATATTGCCCGCCGAATTGCTGCGAATAACCAAAGCGGCAGATCAGCGCGACCGTTTCCCTTCTGCCGCGGAAGTTGTAACGCGTGAGTAAAAATCCATACGTCGCGCGATCGAGCGTGTGCCCGTTTCGCCACCACGTATTCAGGTTTTGTTCCATCACATCGAAAACCGGTGCAGGCCAGGTGTACCAACGTTCTTTGACGTCGATGGTCACTTCCAGCAATGATGTGCCATCGTAGGCAATATATGTTTCGTGGCTGGTGATTGTCACGAAATTGAAGAGCGATGTATTCAGCAGGTTCTTCTCCGATTGCTTCCGCATGATCTCGAAGTCCTCCATGAGCATGGTGTCGCCCACATGGAACGTGAGTTCACGAAGGATGATCAACGGTTTCGTGGTTTTGTTACCGGTGATAACAATATTCGTTATGCGCACGGGGGTCTTCGGTGGAACGAGTGTGTCCTGGGCCTGCACTTTGAGAAGCGCAAAGAGAATCAAACAGAAAGCAGTCAGGAATTTCCCGCGCAACATGCCTTTTTTGAACTCCGATCAGACGGAAATCAGAGGCGAATATAGTTCATGAATTCGTCGTAACGTTCCTTGAGGTCTTCCTCGTATGCACTTTGATGGAACGTTCCGTTGATCTGGTAATTGTATCGTTCGAATGTCTGAATGATCCGCGATAAATCTTCGCGGTTGATCTTGAGTGTGACTTCAACGCGTGGCGTGCCAGGGATTCCGGCAACATAGGCGCTGAGAATTTTCGCATCATTGCCTTCAACGATCTGCGCGATCTGTGAAAGCGAATAGTCTACGTTATTCACTTCAAGCACGAGAATTCCACCGGGTTCGCGCAAAGCCGCCATCTTCGACAGGTGCTCGGCAATCTTCCTGATCGTTACCGCACCGCAGTATTGTCCGTTTCCATCGAGAATTCCGATCACATCCACGTTCAGTTCCGCCATGAGCTTCAAGGCATCGTACGCATGTTGTCCTTCGCTAAGGACCGGGCGAATCAATGAAAGATGGTTTGAACCGATCGAAGCCTGCGCTTCATCCAGCTCAAACAATTCGCTTTCAGAAATAATACCAATGAAATTTGTTCCGTCCACCACCGGCAGCCAGGAAACTTTGAATTCGTCCATCCATCTCAACGCTTTCTCCGCAGAGTCGTCTGTTTTGAGTGGTGGAATATCATCCGATATGAGCTGACCTATTACCATTTTATTGAATGGGGACAAATTTACGGTTTTATTATCACCTGCCCGACTTCCCCGTTTATCCCTCCTGCTTATATAACGCCAAAACTTCTTAAAGGTTTAATGCGTTTAACAGGTGGTAGCTACGGGGACTCAAAGTGCATGCTTCAGTTTGCATGTGAAGCCCTATTTTTGCAAATCAAAAAACGGGGGTTCTTATGATCAGGCTGAGCGTGAACGTGAACAAGATTGCGACATTGCGAAATGCGCGCGGCGGCAATACTCCCGACGTACTGAAGACTTCCTTAGATATAGAGCGGTTTGGTGCCGATGGAATTACAGTGCACCCCCGTCCTGATGAGCGGCACATCCGTTATTCGGATGTTAAAACGATGCGGCCGTTGTTGAAAACGGAATTTAACATCGAGGGAAATCCCCGTGAAAAGAAGTTCCTGGACCTTGTTTTCCAGGTTAGACCGGACCAGGTGACGCTTGTTCCCGACGCGGTGAACCAACTCACTTCCAACCACGGATGGGATACCATTGCTAACCGCGATTATCTCAAGGAAATTATTGTCGCATTCAAAAGCAAGGGAATCCGGACTTCGATTTTCGTCAACCCGGTTGCGGCCATGGTGAAAGGTGCTGCACTCACCGGAACAGATCGGATTGAATTGTACACCGAGTTGTACGCCCAGAACTACGCGCAAAACCGGGAGGAAGCGGTTTCGTTGTATACCGAAGCGGCGTTGGTTGCGAAACAACATAACATCGGTATCAATGCCGGACATGATTTGAGCCTGGAAAATCTAAAGTTCTTTGTAGATAACGTTCCGGGATTGCAGGAAGTGTCGATCGGCCACGCGTTGATCTCAGACGCGCTTTACTATGGCCTGGAAAATACTGTGCAAATGTATAAGAGGCTGCTTGCCGTTTAGCGATTTAACCACCAAGCTCACGAAGGCCACAAAGCCGTGATACCCGATATCCTGGTGTACTTTGTGACCTTTGTGATTAATTTTACCTATGACTTTCAATTGAAAATATGAAATTGTTTTTCCGCAAAGCCGGCACCGGCAAACCTCTTATCATCCTGCATGGACTATTCGGAATTTCCGACAATTGGGCAGCACTCTCAAAACTCTGGTCGCAGTATTTCACCGTTTACACTGTTGATCTGAGAAATCATGGACAGTCGCCGCACAACGAAGAATGGAATTACAAAGCCATGTCGGAAGACATTATTGAGCTGATCGGCGACGAAAAGCTGCACGATGTTACTGTTCTTGGTCATTCCATGGGTGGAAAAGTAGCGATGCGTTTGGCGATCGACTATCCGATGGCGTTGTCGAAAATGATTGTTGCCGACATTGCCCCGAGACAATATGCGCCCAACAATACCGAAGTGATCCAGGCATTGAACAAGGTTAACCTTGACGAGGTCGCATCGCGGAAAGAAGTGGAACTCATTCTCCGGGAAGATCTTCACGAAGAAGGAACCGTCCAGTTTTTATTGAAGAATCTTCATTGGGTAGAAAGCGCTTCAGAGGAAAAAAAACTGGCGTGGCGTTTTAACCTTGATGTAATTACGCGAAATATTCACGAGGTATATGCAGCCATTCTTCCTCCGCTGATCTGTGAAACAGAGTCGCTGTTTATTCGCGGCGAACGTTCGCCCTACATTATGCCCGAAGATGAGGCCGATATCGCTGTGCTTTTCCCCAATTCCAAAGTGATCACCATTCCGGATGCGGGACATTGGGTGCATGCGGATCAGCCGTTCCCGGTGTATGAGGAAGTGATGAAGTTCGTGATGTGATGACGGGCATGCCCAGGCACAAATCCCCCCGATATTGTTTTTTCTGCAGTTTTGTCTGGGCGTAATAGTTTCGGGTTAAAAAAGTTTGGAGGCGAGCCGTCCAACCCGGAACTTTTTACCCGAACTTTTAGATTAAATTTGCCTTGCAGTTCTTTTTAAACTCAATAACTTTTTTCTATGCAAACAGCAGAAATCCACACCAACAAAGGTGTAATGAAACTTGAATTTTATCACACCGACGCACCGGGTCACGTAGCCAATTTTATCAAGCTCGCGCAAAGCGGATTTTACGATGGGCTGAAATGGCACCGCGTACTTCCCGGATTTGTGATCCAGGGCGGTTGCCCAAATACGCGTGAAGGCGCAACCGGAATGCCGGGAACAGGCGGACCGGGTTACAAAATCAATTGCGAACTGAACGGTGGTAATCAATATCACGACCGTGGTGTTTTGTCTATGGCTCACGCAGGACCAAACACGGGCGGATCACAATTCTTCGTTGTGTTAAGCCGCCAGCAAACTGCGCATCTCGACCGCAAGCATACCTGCTTTGGAAAAGTCACTGAAGGACTCGACATTCTGGATTCCATTCGCCAGGGTGACTCCATTGACAAAATTGTGGTGAGCGGGAATTAATCCGCTTGTCACTCGCATTCACCATTGATGTACACAGAAGCCCGGTAGATAGTCACACCGGGCTTCTTCGTTGAATTTTACGTTATACTTGTACATATGGAAGTGAATTATCCTGCGCCGCAGGAAGCGCCAGAAACAATCCCATTCACGAAGCCTCTTTTCAACCGGTTTCTGGAATCAGGTCGCGAAGGAAGAAATGAGTGGTGGCGCTACGCATTGGGCATCCTCTTAACGTTCATAGTCGGGTACCAGATTTTTGGTATCGTTCCGCTGGTTATTATCGTTATCAGCGGTGTCGTATCGCAGGAATTTACGCTCAATGAATTTCTTGCTAACCCGGCCAACCTGCAGAATCATGAATTTCTGCACGTAAGCAAAAACACGCTCCTCGCTGCAATACTTTTCATTTTCGTTGCCGCCATGGTGTTCCTGTTCATCGCTATTCGATACATACACAGGAAGCGGATCATGTCGGTTATTGCGTCTGATCGCCGGCCGTTTAGTTTCAAGCGGTACTTTTCGGGATTCGGGGTCTGGCTCGCATTTAATATTCTTCAGCTGGTCATTTCACTCGCGGTGAATCCCGATAATTTTCACGTGGTTTTCGAACCCATTCCGTTCATCGGGTCGCTGGTGATTTGTCTCGTACTACTACCGCTCCAAACTGGTTGGGAAGAAATGTTTTTTCGCGGTTACCTGATGCAAGGCATTGGGTTAAAATCGCGAAGTGCACTCTGGCCATGGATAATTACCTCCATAATATTCGGGTTGATGCACGTCATGAATGCAGAAGTTCAGAAGAATGGAATTGCGATGATGCTTCCGCAATACATTTTTCCAGGCCTCGTATTCGGTGCAATCGTTCTCATGGACGAACGTCTTGAACTTGCCATGGGCATGCATTTGGGTAATAACCTTTTCGGGGCGTTAACCATTTCAAATGCAGACTCCACGCTGCAGGCTAACACGATATGGTCGGTTGACTCTATTGTGAGTGGACCTGATATTGCTATGGGTTACATCATGCCACTCGTGGTAGTGATTGTGCTGTACAAAGTTTACAAATGGGACATCAAAAAACTTTATAAATAAAATTATGCGCAGACTATTTCTTTTCTCCCTTTGCTTCGCATTCACATTACTGAGCGCACAGCAAACCAACCAGTACCAGTTCAGTCTTGATCTCACGAAAGTGCATGAAGACAAACTCACGGTTGAACTGATCACGCCGGTGATGGCCACCGACAGCGTGGTGTACCGCATGCCTGCGATGGTTCCCGGTACTTACAAAGTCTATAATTTCGGACGGTTCATCAGCAACCTCAAAGCCACAGATAAAAATGGCAAGGCGCTGGAGATCGATACGCTCGACCGTAATTCCTGGACGATCCGCAACGCGAAAACGCTGTACAAAATTTCTTACGACGTAGAAGATACGTGGGATACCAAACAGAAATCCAACCAGGTGTTTGAGCCGGCAGGAACGAACATTGAAGATTCGAATTTCGTTCTGAACAATCACGGTTTCTTCGGCTATTTCGACAAGATGAAGCGAAACGAATATGTTGTAAACATCACACGGCCTGTCCAGATGTTTGGCTCAACCGGCCTCACCAATATCACACGGACCGGAAACACCGACACATACCGCATTCCGAATTACATGGACCTGGTAGATGGGCCCATCATGTATTGCCGTCCCGACACCACGCACCTGAACATTGGTGGAACCGACGTTCTGATCTCTGTATATTCACCCAAAGGATTGATCTCGTCGCGGTTTGTTGCCGACAGCCTGCACGGAATCCTCGAAGCGCAACGCCAGTATCTCGGCGGAACATTGCCTGTGAAAAATTATGCGTTCATTATTTACCTCACGGGAAATCCGCGCGGGTTTAATTCCGGTTCGTATGGCGCATTGGAACACTCCTACTCTTCCATGTATACGTTGATTGAACAGGACCCGGCGTTCATCGCACAAATGATCAAGGATGTTGCCGCGCACGAATTCTTTCACATCGTTACACCGCTCAACATTCACTCCGAAGAAATCGGTGATTTCGATTTCAACGATCCGCAAATGTCGCAGCACCTGTGGATGTACGAAGGGCTCACCGAATATTCCGCACACCATGTGCAGGTGAAATACGGCAACCAGTCTATGGAAGATTTTCTCGCGGTGATGAGCGAAAAAATTTCACGTTCCATGCAGTTCGACGATGAGATGTCGTTCACGGACATGAGTAAGCAGTGCCTTGGTAAAACAGAAGATGAATACCTGAATGTTTACCAGAAAGGCGCGCTCATTGCCTGCTGCCTCGATCTCAAGCTGCGTTATCTCTCGGGCGGCGCATATGGAACGCAGGAGCTCATGCGCGATCTGGCGAAGAAATACGGAAAGGACAGCTCGTTCCAGGATGATTCACTGTTCAGCAATATTGTTGCATTGACGTATCCCGAAATTGGTGTCTTCTTAAACAAGCACGTGAAAGGTGGAGAAGCACTTCCGTTTGCCGAGTGTTTTGGTTACGCAGGAATTGAATACAAGCGCAAAAAGAAACTGACCATCATGGATCCGCTCGGCGGGTTCGGGTATTACATCGACAGCAACAAACGTGTTGTGCTTTATCCCGTTCAGCCGAATCTTTTCGGAAAAAGAATGGGATACATGAAAGGTGATATCCTGGTTTCGATCAACGGGAAGAAAATCAAAGCAGCTACAGTTGCGCAACAATTGAAAGACATTGAAGCCGGACTGAAACCTGACCAGATGGTGAAGGTGAAAGTGCTGCGTAAAAACAGTTCAGGTAAATTGGTTTCACAATCCTTGTCAGAAATCATTACCCCTATAGAAAAAAACATCAGTCATTACCTGGGGCCTGTGGATAACCCAACCCCGGAACAACTGAAGATCCGTAAAGCGTGGATTAATAAGTAAAGACGTCAGACGATAGACGGGAGGCGATAGACGCACGACCATGCGCGCAGATCGGAGCATCTCCCGACTATCGCCTATCAACTACCAACTAACTATGAGCGCAGCGACGCCAACGGAAGGATTTTCATTTACCAGGTACTACTGGTGGTTCCAGGCCGGTGGGTGGTCGCTATATGTTGCGATTAATGCTTCCTTGTATTATCTCCAGGATACTTTAACCACACCGATCATTTACTGGTTGCTTATTGCGTGGCTTGCCTGCACGGGACTTACCGAACTGCTTCGCGGGACTATTCTTCGCTTTCACTGGTTGAAATTAAAAAGCATACAGGTTGTTCCCCGTTTGCTGGTGGCCGTGATGCTGCTTAGCGTTTTGATGGCGTCGTTATCTTCTCTTTACGAAATAATGATCGCTGTAAATCCGGGGGAAGTGTTTGAGCTTTCACGCTGGGTGCAAAACGTAATCAGCTACAGTCTGGCCTTTGTGATCTGGAGCGCGTTGTATTTCCTGATCAACACACTTGAAAATTTCCGGAAAGCTGAAATCGAAAATCTTCGTTGGGAAGCACTCAAGAACGAAACCGAACTGATGCGTCTCAAATCGCAGCTGAACCCGCATTTTATGTTCAATGCGATGAACGTGATCCGTGCGCTCGTAGATGAAAATCCCATCCGTTCAAAAGAAGCGATCACCCAGCTTTCCAGTTTACTGCGGAACACGTTGCAGGTTGGAAAATTTAAAGTGATTCCTTTGCAACAGGAACTGGAAGTGGTGCGCGATTATCTTTCACTCGAATCCGCACGGATGGAAGAACGTCTCCGGATCACGTGGGACATCCACCCGGAAAGCGAATCTTTTGAAGTGCCGCCGCTCATGCTGCAGACACTCGTAGAGAATTGCATCAAGCACGGCATTTCTAAAATTCCCGAAGGAGGTGACGTTATCATCAAAACGTCACGCAACGAAATGGGATTGAACATCGTACTCGAAAACAGCGGTCATTACGATTCATCGATCAAACCAGAAAGTGGTTTTGGTTTACGTAATTCACTGGAGCGACTCGATCTTTTGTATTCCGGGAAAGCTTCACTCACGTTAAAAAACTCAGACCGGAAAACGGTCATCACTGAACTATTCATTCCTAAAATGAACATCACATGAGAGCAGTAATTGCAGATGACGAACGCCTCGCACGACAGGAACTGAAGTCGATGCTGGCCACCTATCCCGGAATTGAAATTGTGGGTGAATGCGCTGATGCCAAATCGGCGATTGAAACCATCAACAGTTTGCGCCCCGACGTGGTTTTTCTCGACATCCAGATGCCCGGAAAAAACGGGTTCGACGTGCTGGAAGAAATCACGTTTGTGCCCGAAGTCATTTTCGTCACGGCGCACGACGAATTTGCACTGAAAGCATTCGAAGTAAACGCGCTGGATTACCTGCTCAAACCGGTACAGGGTGCGCGGCTTTCCGACGCCATCAAAAAAGTGAGCGAGCGTGTGCGTGAGCAACAAAGCGCAACCGAAAAAGCAAACGTGCTCGGTGAGGGCGACCAGGTTTTTGTGAAGGACGGAGAGAAATGCTGGTTCGTCCGTTTGGGCGACGTACGTCTTTTCGAATCTGAAGGAAATTATGTGCGCTTGTTTTTCGGAACATCACGCCCGTTGATCTTGCGTTCACTCAATTATCTCGATGAGCGATTGAACCACAAATCATTTTTCCGTGCGAGCAGGAAGCACATCATCAACTTACAGTGGGTCGACAATATCGAGAACTGGTTCAACGGCGGATTGCTGGTGAAACTCAAAGGCGGAGAAACCGTAGAGATCTCACGTCGCCAGGCAGTGAAACTCAAAGAAATGATGAGTTTGTAAATGCAGGCCGACAACTGGAGATCTGTCTGGCAAACGCCGGTGAAAAGAAATTATTTCATCGCGCTCATGTCGGGACTTGCAGTGATGTTTGTGGCCGTCTTTCTCACCATTGGTTATACCGAAACCCGTTCGGGGATAGTGATCGAAGAATGGGCCGGAGATTATCTCGGTAAACCGGGAAATTTTTCCATCCTGATTTTTTCATTGACGTACCTGTGCATCACGTACGCAATTGTCACGCACGCGAAACAACCTGTTGCGTTCATGCGATTGCTCAGCGCATACATGTTTATGCAGTTCCTGCGTGTGATCACGCTGCTCCTTGTTCCGCTGGATCCGCCGGCCGACATCAACCCGTTGTCCGATCCGTTTCTCGAATACACATTCTACAACGGACGCGTGAATCTCAAAGATTTATTTTTCTCGGGTCATGTGGCAACTGTTTGCATCATCGCCTTCTTCACAAAAAATAAAGTGATGCGTATCGTGATGTGGATCCTCACCCTCGTGATCGGGGCTTTACTCATTCAGCAACGGGTGCATTACATTGCCGATGTTGCAGCAGCGCCGCTTTTTGCCTGGGTAGCGGTTAAGCTTTCTTCGGTTTCTTCGAAGTCGCTTTCCTGAAATTCTTCATCCTCGATTTTGGACCAATCGCAATCAACCGGCGAAAGTCCGGCGAGAAGAATCATTCCACCGATACAAAGCAAAACAATCAACGAGTATTCGGAATACATAGGGATCTTGTTTGCACAAAGAACAGGCAAACATGTTATGCTACGATTAACGTGGCTTCAACGAATGGTTGTGCTAAAGTTAGCAGCCAATGAAAATAGTTGAATGGTGGCAATGGAAACGGGCTGATCACGCAACCGCTTCAGCGGTTTAATATTGCCCGGACTGATAACCATCAACAAACGTTTGTGTTGATAACACGAGATCAGGAAAAAATGCTTCGAATTCCAGGCGATACAAATCGTAATCTGCCCGCAACGCAATGGATGCTTTTTCCATGCGCGAAGGATACGGGGTTCGCCGTGCCATGCCCGAAAGCACGGAATGGATTCCTTCGATGTGCGCGTACGTTCCGAGCCAGTCGTGTTTTTTCATGAACGGCAACATGTACCGCGACTTATCCGGAAAATGTTCTGCAGCTGATTCGAGAATGGCATACACCTGTTGTGAATATTCATGCAGAGGAACAGGATGATATTTCTCCCACGAAGCGGCCAGGAAGTGATCGTAAAACACGTCGGAAATTACGGGGGCATAGTGATGGAATTCCGGTCGCAACCGTTTTTTGGTTTCCGTAACCACTGGATGTGTATCGGTGTAGTGATCAATAAACCGGTGCATGAGAATTCCCTTCCGGATTCCTTCCGGGTAATTGCGGTGCTTGCTTCCTTTAACGGCGTCTGCAATGAAGTTGCCGATTAAAAGATCGTGGCTGGTGCCTGCGAGGAAGAAATGGGCGAGGAAATTCATTGCGTAAAGGTACGATCACAAATTTGTATAAGGCGCCCCCTTGTTTAGCCGCATATGCTAAAACTAACCGTATGCGGTTAGTCGATGTCAATTTGCCTGGTGTATTTTCGTTTTTTGCAGCTACAAGCCGCATCCGACCATTTAGAAAGATTAATGCGGTGTTCGGAAAGTTTTTTGGCTTGTTGAATCTTAACGAACTAGATTGCGTGACATCTACCACGCATATCTCTATTTACAGGATATTATCAGTTCACCGATAATCTTCTGAGTAAACAGACTCGTTGAACGGTGCGATTCGCATCAGTCATGGCTCTGTAAGTGATCCGTATGCCGATTGGCGGTGGCGAGAGCGAAGGGAAGATCACATACATATTGAAATAAAAAACGACGCATAAAGGCGGCGAGATGTTTTTTGCATTCAGTTAACCCAAATAATACACATCTAAAACCAACCCATGAAAAAAAGCTCTCCCAATGCCAGGAACAAAATGTTTCTGCTTGCCGGAATGCTCGCACTGAGTATTTTCGGTTTTTCACAAAACCCATCAGTCCGTGTTTTCGAGGACTGGAACACTGTTTCCGGGACTCAGAACAACTTTCAACGCTCGATTGTCAGGTCGAAGGCACTTGGGGGCTCAACGTATTACTACGTCTGTGGTTCAAGCCTCAACTCTTCCGGAAATCATGACATGTTTGTTCAGAAGAAGAATTCTTCCGGTACGGTGCTCTGGTCGCAAACCTACAACGGCTCCGGAAACGGCAACGATTATGCCTCAGACGTGCAGATTGACAATGTGGGCAACGTGTACATCTGCGGAACTTATTACAAGGACGCAACGGATTCAAACAATGCGGTTGTAATTAAGTACAACACTGCAGGAACTCACAAGTGGACTCAGAGTTTTAACGGCGCAGGATCACGCCACGATGCGCTTGCAGCATTGCAAGTTGCAGGAAATGTCATTGTCACTGTCGGCACAACCTGGAAAGGCACAACAAACATGTACGATATGCTTGTCATCCGGTATGACAGCTTGGGCAATCAGATCTGGTCGCAAACGTGGGATCACGTCAATATGAATGATGTAGCCATAAATCTCTATAACAGCGGCACGAAAGTGTATATCGCTGGTGGGGCGCAATCCGCTATTACAACGTTCAAGTATGCTGTGTTTAACGTGAAGCTATCCGACGGTTCAGTTCAAGGATCAACAGTTACCGGTGGTACCGCGTTCGGCTTTGATCAGTTGACTGATATACAATGGGACGCAAATGGTTTTATCTACCTGACCGGCGGCGTGATCAATACGGGTAGCTTATGCGATATAAAGACCGTGAAATTGGACTCGACTTTATCAATAATCTGGAGTCAGACCTACTCGTCGTCCGGTGCATACGATGACATGGGAACGGGATTGGCAATAGATCAGGTTGGCAATGTTATCGTCAGCGGGTATCGAACATCATCTACAAGCGGGCAGGATTACGTCACGATCAAGTATTCGAGCGGTGGCGTTCAGCGATGGGTTTCGACTTTCGACGGCGGCATAAACGCGCAGGATAGTGCAACAGCAATTGTGGTCAGCCCAACAGACACCAACAAAATTTACGTAACGGGTTCCAGTTACAACGGTTCATCAAAAGACTACCGGACCCTGAAATACGATGGTGCAGGTAATCAGAAATGGAGCATCGGATTCAATAATTTTTCAAACACAGATGATCGTGCGACATCCATCGCACTCGATGATCTCGGTAATATTATTGTGAGCGGACAAAACAAGCTTGCGTGGAACAGTCACACGTATACCACCGTTCGATACGTTGAACGAAGAACAACGCTGCACAAGGACACCATCTCGCACACATCGTCTTCATTTGTGTTCACCGAAAATCGGGGACAACTTCTCGGGACTGATTCTGTTGAGCATCCAGAAGTAAAATACTATACGCAGCGCGGTTATCCGAGCGTGTATTTCCAGGACACGGCAGTCTCATTTGTATTTGCAAAAATGGATACATCCCATGCTTTTCAAGATACGATCACGCGCGTGGATATGAAGTACGAGAATTCTAATCCAGACTTAAAAATCTATTCGCTCGAAGAATGTGACGATTATTCCAACTTCTTCTACTCGCACATTCCTGAAGGAAGATGTCGCGTGCAGAACTACAAGGAACTTGTTACGTTCAATGTTTGGGATAGCGTTGATGTAATTTATGGTTCGAATCCTGTTGGATTGAAGTATTACTTTGTTTGCAAACCATTGGGAGGTGGAAACTCTGCATCCCAGATTGATCTGAATTTTGAGGGCGCAGATAGTGTGCATATCGGTCCAGGTGGAGAACTCATGATTTACACACCGCAGGGAATCATCGTTCAACGTAAAGCGCAGGTATGGCAAATTGATGGCAGCGGAAACTTCTCGGCACTTGCCTGGCAGCCGTCATACAACAAGATCGGAACGTGTGAAGTCGAATTCACTTCATTTGGATCTTATAACTCTTCACAGTCATTGGTGATCTCAATGGATTGGGGTCCTGTTCCGATATTAGCGCATATAGCACAACCGGAATGGTCAATGTATTTTGGAGGTGGTGGATATGATGAAGGCACCGCGATCTCTATTGACACCGATGGCAATCCTTATTTCGCTGGTTATACAGAGAGTGCTGTTTTCCCTCACATCATAGGTCAAGGTGCTTATACGTTTGGTTTAGGGATGTTTGATGCATACATAGCAAAATTTGGCTCTGCCGATGGCGCTTCGTCAGGTGTCGTAGCAACTGCCGATCAACATAAATGGACAACCTTTTATGGCGGCAGCGAAAATGACATTGCTTATGGTGCCACGTCAGTCGGAAATGGTTTAACCGGGTCCACCTACATTACCGGTTCCACAGGTAGTAGTGATTTTCCTGTTTTCAATAATGGAGGAATATATTATCAGACCACGCTAAAAGGTACCACAGATGCTTTTGTTGTACGAGTAGATAATGCCACAGGCGGTTTTCAGTTAAGTCAGAATACAGCGTTGTGGGCGACGTATTTCGGAGGAAATGGGGACGAGTGCGGTTATGCAATTACTTCGGATGTTACAGGAAATATTCTGATTGGTGGGAGAACCTCGACCTCTGTTTATTCTTCGGGCAACTGCATTGTTCCAAGTGACAACGGCCTGCCAACGTGTAACAGCGTTAGTGGATTCGATAATGGTGGAAGTTATGGAGGTGGCACGAGCGATGGATTGCTTGTTCAATTCAACAATACGGGCATTTTACAATGGAGTAGTTATTATGGAGGTGAAAATGCCGATACAATTTTTGATGTCGCCTTTAGTTCTGGTGATATCTACATCACTGGTTCCACCGAAGGAGGGAGTATATTTCCAATCACTTCGAATGCAACGTCTGGTTCATATAATCAATCAACGTATGGCGGTGGTGCAACGGACGCATTTCTTGGTCAATTCAAAAGCGGGAATCATACGTGGTGTACCTATTTCGGTGGAGACGATGTTGATCGCGCATTGGCGATTGCAGTGACCAGCGATGCTGACGTGTTAATCGCCGGAGTCACAGCGAGTGCAAATCCTGCGTGCGCCCCAGCGTGTCTTTGTGATGTTCCAGCAACCGGAGATTTCCCAATGTGTGATGCATCTGGATCATATTTTCAAGGAACATCCGGAGTCGGAGCGCATGGGGGCCTCAGTGATGGCTTCTTTGCACGCTTCGCCAGTAACGGTTCCTTATCCTGGTCAACCTATTACGGTGGTGAAGGAGAAGATAAAATCAATGATCTTGATGTGAGTTATCTCGATGAATTGTTTTTTGCCGGTCAAACTACAACAGGTCTCGATGTTACGGCGATTGAGCAAGCCGGCCTAAACGCTTGGGACTATCTACAGGGATCGTTCAACGGCGGTACTGATGCAATGTTGGGCTATTTTGATACGGGGAACCAGAGAACCTGGTCAACGTGGTACGCTCATTATTTGTACCTCACTGATCAAGAATGCGGAAATGCCATTGCGGTACGCTCGACTGGACCGTACGTACATTGCTGGTATATGACAGGATATACCAATACAGTATATGATCAGCAGAACAGCACAGGGTTCCTTACGGAAGCGGCGAACGCCGCGAATGAATGCTGTCCGAATACATATGTACAGACGTACATCGGAGGGGATTATGATGCCTTTGTAACAAGATTCAGTATGTACGACATGTTCATGATTAGTGTGGAGGAAACGGAAGTGAATTCAACGTTGGATGCTAACGTGTTCCCAAATCCTTCTTCGCAGACGGTGAACGTGCAAATGAACCTGGATCACACTACTGATGTAAATATCTTGATCTATTCGGTTACCGGCGAACTGGTTTACTCGCAAAAATATGGATCTCAGTCCGGCACATTCACCACCCAAATAGACTTTTCGGGCTTTGCCGGCGGGGTATATATGCTTGAGATTCAAACAGAGGATGCCTGCGCGACTAAGCGCGTAATAAAACAATAAAATGAAAAATGGGTCGTATCTTTAGGGTACGACCCATTGTTTTTAATACCATGAAAAAAGCTCTTTTAGGTCTTTTTCTAGTGTTCCCGGTTTTGGCTTTTAGTCAAAACTGGCAGCAAGTCGGCTCGATTGGGTTTAGTTTCCAAACGCGTAACCTATTTGTAGATTCAACTTTAAATCTATTGTATTGCACGGGCGGAGGATTTAGCTATGCCGATAGTATTCCCGTCAATGGCTGTGCTCAGTCGAATGGGATCAGTTGGGATTCCATTCCAATCGTAAATCCCCACGGAGCTGGGTCAATTTTACGATACAATAGCAAACTTTGCTTTTCTACGTTCTCTCACATTCTCACTTGGGATGGGATGGAGCTTGATACAATCGGGAAGTGTACCCCAGGTGCCATATCCTTTATGTCTGTGTTTAACGGCGAGCTCTATGCGCTTGGATCATTTGATAGCATGAATGGAATTTCCGCGAGTAGAATTGCGAAATACGACGGGAATGTTTGGAGTGCCTTGGATACCACTCACTGGGGAACCGGTACAGTCATGGCCTGTGCGGCGTTGTTTCAAGGCGATATATATGTGGGTGGTAACATGGTGCGTTACGACGGCAGCATGAATCGGTTAGCGCGTTGGGATGGCTCGCAATGGAATGTTGTTGGCAATGATGCGCTGGCAGGGGGGTTAGGAGGTATTGGTTGTATGGCAGTTTACAATAATGACCTGTGGATAGGAGGGCTTTTTTTTCAGAGTATGGGAAATCCATATGATGGCATTGCCCGGTGGGATGGGACACAATGGCTTGATCCCGGTGGAGGGATTGATTTTCCAGGTCAGCCTGCAGCTCTGGAAGTTTATAATAATGAGTTATGGATGTTTGGTGGTTTTACAACCGTCATTGGGATACCGGCTTGTGTCGCTCGATGGAACGGAACAGATTGGTGCACTGTTGGTGATACATTTTATCCAAGTGGAGTTAGTGATGCTGCTGTTTACAACAATGAACTCTATATCTGTGGCGGTTTTAGATCAATTAATGGAGACACGGTGAACTTTATTTCAAAGTGGGTTGGCGGAAACTATTCTGATAGTTGCGGAAATACAACTGGAGTCGAAGAACCAACCAGGGCAATTTTACCCCTTGTATATCCGAATCCTGCAAGCGATATAGTGACGTTTCAATTTTCCGGTTCACCCGAATCACGTTCAATAATTATTTACGACCAACTTGGCAAAGAAGTTTGGCGGGAAGAAACGAACGAATCTTCAATGATAATCTCATTGCAGGAATTTGCCGAAGGAATTTATTTCTATTCCATTATTAACGAAGCAGGCCAATCAACCACCGGAAAATTCATCGTTGCGCGGTAAACTTAACCTGAGTACCACCGGAAAAACAACATCATTATGAGAAAATGTAAACCGTGGTTTCCGGGATTTATACTAATTGCTCTCCTCTTCACCAGCACGCTCAATGCCAACAACACAACCACCCGTGCTGGATGTATATCCCTTCAGACGATTTCCGGTAACATCCGAAGCCTCGACGGAAAATTATTACTTTCTGCACCACCCACCATTAGCGATTTTGCACTCATCCACTGGGGCGATGGCGTTGACCAGTCCTTTCAATTAAACCTGTTTCCCGTTTCAAATTACAACGGAGCATACCTCGTCTCAATCGACGCACAACATTCATACTCACCCGGCAGTTATACACTCTCTCTTGAATGCGGCCGACGCGTGCCATGGATCCGAAACATGCAGAACAGCGACACATCTTTATTTTCATTACAGGCAGACGTTGTAGTTGATCCGAATATCGGTGCCAATTCGAGTCCGGTGAATGATACAACCAACCTCGAAGCAGAAATGACGGTTGTCACCATCAACACTATTTCCATGACTGCGCCCGATGCCGAAAATGATAGTGTAGCCTGGGGCCGGACCATTGTATCGGGAGCCATTGGTTATGTTTATCCGGAAATGTCCGGTGGTGGAAATTTCAGTCTGTTTTCCACGCTGAATAATTATGAGTGGAACCCTCAAACTCCAGGACTCTATTCAGTATGCTTTTCTTTTGAAGAATGGCGGCTGTTGATTAACGGCAATCGGATTCTCGTGGGAACAGTCACGCGCGAAGTACTCATAGATGCAGGACAGGTCTCTGCTGTGACAGAGCACAACATTACCAATTGCTCAGTGTTTCCGAATCCGACGTCACAAATTATAACGTTTCAATTTTCAGCTGTGCCGCAATTGCGCTCACTGATTATTTACGATCAACTGGGCCGCGAAGTCTGGCGCGAAGAAACCATCGCCAATTCCATCTCCCTGTCCGTTGAAGATTTCGCCGAAGGAATTTACCTCTACCAGGTCCTGGAATCGTCCAACATTTCCGCCATAGGGAAGTTTGTGGTTGAAAAATGACCTTAGAGCCCGATTCCGGCCGGTTTATCCCCTCTCCCATTACTCCTTTTCAATAACTTTGCACATTCAACCCACGGTATGAAACGTAGTGTGCTTTTCCTTCTTCTCGCAGTGTGTTCACTCGCGGTCAATGCCCAGATGTACACCGCCGGCGGACCATTTACTCCCGCTGTGCGCGATTCTGTAGATACCTGGCCGAAAGATAATCTCCGTCCATGGTCGCTGCAGGAGTGTATTGCGTACGCGCAGGTCCACAACATCCAGGTACAATTGCAGGAACTGAATGTGCGCATGAGCGAAACAAATCTTCGCGCCAGCCAGGGACAATTGCTTCCGAACCTGAACGCAGGCGCTACGCACACGTACCAGTACGGGCAAACTGTCGATCGGTTCACGAATACATTCGTGAATGACCGCGTGTTGAACCAGAACTTTTTCGTGAGCAGCAACTATACTGTGTTTGCCGGCATGCAGAATTACAATACGGTTCAGCAGAATAAATATTCACTCGAAGCCAGCCAGTTTGGTGTCGACCAGATGCGCTACGATATTTCAATGAACGTGGCCAATGCTTACCTGAATATTCTCTTTACACAGGACCAGGTGGAAATTGCGAAGCGGCAACAAGCGCTTACGCAAGCCCAAGTAGATCGCACGCTGATCCTTGTCGATGCCGGAGCATCTGCGCGTGGAATTTTGCTTGACCTGCAAACACAGCTCGCCCTCGAAACAGTTACAACGGTAACCGCTGAGAACAACGTAGTGATCGCTTACCTCACGCTTACCCAGTTGATGAATCTCGACACCACCGAAGGATTTACAATCATTCGTCCTGATCTTCCGCTTCCGGGTGAAGGAGTGCTTGCGGAAACACCTCAGCAGATCTATCTCGTTGCAGAAGGAACGCAACCTGCGATCAAGCAAGCGGATGCAAACATCAAAAGCGCAGAGAAAGGCGTTGATGTGGCACAAGGTGCATTGAGTCCCACACTTTCTTTGCAGGGATCATTGGGAACGGGTTATTCCGGTGCTGCGCAAAGTGCAACGGCAACTCCGAATGGGGCAGATACGGTTGGCATTACCACCGGAGGCGATTTCGTTCTCGTTCCGGGATTCGATTACAATTACGCAACCGTTCCATTCTCTGAACAACTCGACAACAACTTCAACCAGAGTTTTGGTTTGCAGTTGACCATCCCGATCTTCAATCGCCTCCAGGTAAGTACCAACATTCAGCGCGCGCAGATCCAGTACCAGAACGCGCAACTGAACGCCGACCTTGCCCGCCAGAATCTCGACAAGAATATTCAACAGGCCCACGCTGATGCGAAAGCCGCCCTGGAAAAATACCGTGCACAGGAAGCCGGTGTTACAGCCGCGAAAGAAGCCTTCAAGTACACCGAAGAAAGATTCAACGTGGGTGCGGTGAACACCATTGAATATACAACTTCAAAAAACCGGCTTGCACTTGCTGAGTCCAATTTGCTCCAGGCGAAATACGATTACATTTTCCGGTTGAAAGTGCTGGACTATTACAAAGGAAATCCAATTACATTCTGATACAAGAGGTATGAAACGTCTGCTCATTATTGGAGGAATTTTACTCGTTGTCCTCGTCGTTATCGTGATCTGGGCCAAAGGATCGGGACACGAAGCCACGCGTGTTGCTACTGAAAAAGCAACGGTGCGCGACATTACCGAAATTGTTTCGGCCAGCGGAAAAGTACAGCCTGAAGTGGAAGTGAAAATCAGTTCCGATGTATCGGGGGAAATTGTTGAATTGCTCGTGAAGGAAGGCGACACCGTGAAGAAAGGTGATCTTCTCCTGCGCGTTGATCCGATTATTTACCAGTCGGCCCTGCAGCGCATGCAGGCCACACTGAACGGAACGAAAGCGAATCTCGCAAACAGCCAGGCACGTTGGGAACAGGCGAAATCGCAACTCGTGAATGCAGAAGCCTCTTTCAACCGCAGTGAAAAACTGTTCAAGCAAGGTGCGATCTCTCAATCGGAAATGGACCAGGCGAAAGCCACTTACGAATCGGCGAAGTCCGAAGTAGCAGCAGCGAGCGAAAGTGTAAACAGCGCGGAGTTCACCGTGCGTAGTACAGAAGCTTCCGTAAAAGAATCATCGGATAACCTGGCGAAGACTTCAATCTTTGCGCCTGTTAACGGAACAGTTTCCAAACTCAACAAACGCAAAGGAGAACGCGTGGTTGGAACAGCACAAATGGAAGGAACGGAAATCATGCGTCTTGCCAACCTGTTGGAAATGGAAGTGCTGGTTGACGTCAATGAAAACGATATTCTCCGCGTACATGCCGGCGACACCGCATTCGTGGAAGTGGATGCACACGATACCCGGAAATTCAAAGGTGTAGTTACAGAAGTGGCGAACTCCGCAAATACACTTGGCGTAACTACCGACCAGGTGACCAATTTCCCGGTGAAGATCCGCATCCTTCGCGATTCATACGCTGATCTTCTTGATCCGGCGCATCCGGAACGTTACCCGTTTCTTCCGGGAATGTCGGCCACAGTGGAAATTCAAACGAAGAGGGTGAAAAAAGTGGTGGCCGTTCCTATTCAATCCGTGACAACCCGCACAGATACTACTGCGGATTCGAAAGGAAAAGAAATGGAACTTGGTACGGGCATGGATGACGACGACAATGAATCGAACAGCGACGTTGTGGTGCAAGACAATAAGATCAAGGAAGAAAAAAAATCGGATGAGCCGATCGAGTGTGTGTTCGTGTACCGCGATGGAAAATCAATTCTTGTTCCTGTGAAAACCGGGATACAGGACAATATGTACATCCAGATCGAATCGGGACTCAAGGAAGGCGATGAAGTGATCTCCGCACCGTACAGTGCCATCCGGACACTCCTGCGCAACGGTGCAGTCGTGGAAAAAGTTCCGAAAGAACAACTTTCGGTAGTTGAAGAATAACATCTGCATTTCATGGCCTTAATTCTCCTGATCGAAACTTCTGCGTCTGTATGTTCTGCCGCGTTGAGTCTTGACGGAAAAGTTATTGGCATTCGCGAAGAACACGAAGGAAACCGTCACGCAGAACTGCTCTCTGTTTTTTGCGACGAGTTACTCCGCGAAGCCAAATTCACAACCACCGATCTTGCTGCCGTTGCCGTAAGCGGAGGACCCGGTTCGTACACTGGTCTGCGCATTGGTACTTCCACAGCCAAAGGATATTGTTTTGCGTTAAACATTCCGTTGATCAGCATCCCAACATTGGAAGGCATGGCACGCGGAATGCGTGAAGATGCGCAACCGGAAGATTTGCTGTGCCCGATGATTGACGCGCGGAGAATGGAAGTGTATTCCGCAGTTTACTCAACCGGTTTTGAGCTCAATGAACCAGTGACTGCTGTTGTGCTCGATGAAGAATCGTTCATGAAGCATCTCAGTAAAAATGTAGTTTGGTTTTCGGGTGATGGAATGCCCAAAGCCAAAGAATTGTTGTCGAAGCACCCGAACGCGCGGTTTACAGAAAAAGGAATGCAATCGGCGAAACATTTAGCCGGAGCCGCTGAAGAACGTTTCGTGCACGGAAAATTCGAAGACCTGGCGTATTTCGTACCGTTTTACCTGAAAAATTTCCAGCCCGGACCTAAACGGTCGGCGGTGTAATACGGTTCAGTCGCGGGTTTTGACGGTTGGGTCAGTTGTGCGAAAAGTGAAACGGTAAATCGCTCACATTTGTACAGGTCATTTAAAAACAGTTTTGTCAGACCGGGTAGCAGAGATAGATTTTTTGTGGGGGTGAACACACCGAGGGATTACAAAACACAAGATTAAATCCATGCAAAAAATTCTCTACACACTTCTTCTCACAATCATCACAACCGGTTTGTTCGCACAAACTCCAACGCAAACCATTCGCGGGCAAGTAATGGACAACCAAACTAAAATCACGCTCCCGGGCGTTGTGGTCGTGATGCAGGACACCGGTGCTGCCATGAAATCAACCTCCACAGATGAAAACGGAAATTTTCGTTTTGATGCAGTGCCCATTGGCCGGCATACGCTTACGTTCAAATACATTGGATATAAAGAACGTTCCATTACGATTGTACTGACTTCCGGAAAAGAATCGGTCGTGACGATGGAAATGGAAGAGTCTGTGATCACAACCGATGAAGTAGTGATTACTGATCAGAATGGAAAAACAAAACCGATCAATGAAATGACCACGGTGAGTGCACGCTCATTCAGCATTGAAGAAACGTCGCGTTACGCCGGGAGTCTTGGCGACCCTTCGCGCATGGCATCGAACTATGCTGGAATCAGTGGTGCGCAGGATTCACGAAACGACGTTGTGATCCGCGGCAATTCACCCATGGGATTGTTGTGGAAACTCAACGGCATCGATATTCCGAATCCGAATCACTTCGGTTCATTCGGAAGTACAGGCGGACCGGTGAGTATTCTCAACAATAACGTGCTGAACAATTCTGATTTCATGACCGGTGCATTTCCTGCAGAATATGGAAATGCATTGTCCGGAGTTTTTGATCTGCGCATGCGCAACGGCAACAACGAGAAATTTGAATTCATGGGTATGATGGGATTCAACGGATTTGAACTTGGTGCAGAAGGTCCCATTTCCAAAAAACGCGGTTCTTCGTTTCTCATTAACTACCGTTACTCGACGCTCGAATTGTTCAGCAAGATTGGCGTTGAGTTTGGAACCGGCGTGGCCATTCCGCATTACCAGGATTTGTCGTTTCGTTTCAATTTTCCCACCGAGAAATGCGGCGATTTCACGATCTGGGGAATCGGTGGTTTGAGTTACATCGAACTGCTCGACAGCAAAGCGGATACCACCAAACTGGATTTGTACACCATCGGCGGATTCGATACGTACTACGGAACCAACATGGGTGTGGTTGGATTCTCGCACGCCATCTCGCTGAATGCGTCAACCTACAGCAGGTTCAACGTCGGTGTTACCGGGATGCAGAATTATGCACGCATCGATTCCATCGGGTGGAGCGACATGAGTTTCTGGCCAAACTACGGAAGTGATTTTCAGCAAATCAAAGTCAACTCGAATTATGCGCTCGTTAAAAAATTCAACTCGAAAAATACGCTGAAGTCCGGAGCGCAGGCTGAATCGTTTTCCATATCACTCCGCGACAGCGCTGCGACCAGTCCGACTACATTTCTCTTGCTGCGCGATGTAAAAGATCAATCGTACCTGCTCCAGGCCTATTCACAGTTCCAGCACAAGTTCAATGATCTCGTTACGCTGAATATCGGTGTACACGGGCAATATCTTGGACTGAGCAATTCATTCGCTATCGAACCACGTGGCGGTGTGCGCTGGCAGCTGAACGAATACAACTGGCTGAGTTTCGGAACAGGATTACACAGCCAGGTTCAACCCATATTCATTTACTACAACCAGACAATAAATATGGACGGCACGTATTCGTTGACGAACACCAACGTTGATTTTTCGAAAGCGTTTCACAACGTAATTGCGTGGGATTGGAATTTTGCTCCGAGCATGCGTCTGAAAGCAGAAGTGTATTACCAATACCTGTACGATATCCCGGGACTGGAACGTCCATCTATTTATTCCGCGCTGAACGATGGCGCTGATTTTGACTCACCGGGAATTGATTCGCTCGTAAACAACGGGAAAGGACAAAACTTCGGTATCGAATTAACCGTGGAGAAGTTCTACAGCAAAGGATATTACTTCCTCTTGACTGCTTCGCTGTACGAATCGCGTTTCACACCGAGCGATGGAATCGAAAGACAGTCGGCATTCAGCGGCAATTACGTGGTGAATCTTTTGGGTGGAAAAGAATTTCACTTCGGGACCAAGCACACGCTTTCAGTGGACATCAAAGGAAATGCCGCAGGCGGAAAACGCTTCATCCCGATTGATCCTGCTGCATCCGTTGCCACAGGTTTCGTGGAATACGATTACAGCAAAGCGTACGAGCAACGTTATCCCGGTTACTTCCGCATCGATTTCAAGATCGGTTACATTCTCAACAGCAAGCGCATCACACAGCAATGGGCAGTTGAATTCCTGAACATGACGAATAACAAAAACGTGTTCATGGAACAATGGGATAAAACCACGGGTACTACCAAGATGACATACCAGACCGGTTTGCTTGTGATACCTTCATACAAGATTACATTCTGATCATGTCAAAGTCCGGCACTGTTCCTGAACCCAAAGACCTGCTTGCGCGGATCATCGGTATTCCTGTCACCGGAATACTGGGCGGAGTTTTGTCGCATTCTTCCCTGGAAGAAGTTTCGCTTCCTGTTTTTCTAGCGAACTCCGTGATCATTGCATTCATCATCTGGCAGGGAAACCGGTGGATGGTGATGCGGATGCGAAACTGGTTCCCGGCGTTCAGCGACACACCTAAACGCATCGCTGCGCAATTCACCTTCGGGCTTGCAGGTTCATTCATTGTACTCACGGGATATTGTTACGCATTTTCCGTACTGATCATGGGCCTCGCTCCGCTCAATGACAGTGCGTGGTGGAGCGGCGTATTCGTCAGCCTGGGAATGACTGTATTCATCAGCGTAATCTACGAATGCGTGTACTTCTTCTCCATGTGGAAAACCACCATTGTAGAAGCAGAAGAACTCAAACGCCAGCAGGTGATTTCACAATTCGAAACACTGAAGAGCCAGGTGAACCCGCATTTCCTGTTCAACTCGCTGAACACACTTTCCGGGCTGATCGAAGAAAATCCGGAACGCGCAGTCAATTTTGTACAGGAGCTTTCGAAAGTGTACCGGCACATTCTCAACACGCGCGACAAAGACACGATTTCCCTCGAAGAAGAAATGAATTTTCTCCAGTCTTATCTCTTCCTGCTCAAAATGCGTTTCGGCGACAATCTCGTTACTGAAATCCGCGTAGATGAAAAACTGAAGAACATGCAGCTTCCCGCACTTGCGGTACAACAGCTCGTGGAGAATGCCATCAAACACAACGTGATTGCAACCGGGAAACAACTTCGTCTCATGATCACCACTGATGCTGAAGGAAAGCTCACGGTCGAAAATAATATCCAGAAGAAAACCTCCGTTGAACCTTCCAGCGGGTTTGGTTTGGAAAGCATTCGTCACCGTTTTCATTTACTCGGCGGCAGCGACATCCAGGTCATCGAAAACGAACGCATGTTCCGCGTGTCTATTCCATTACTTCAACCCTCGTGAACATGAAAATGCTGATCGTTGAAGATGAAGTGGCAGCAGCACGGCGTTTGCAGAAAATGCTGCAGGCTGTGGAACCGGCCGGTGAAGTACTCGCTGTTTGCGACAGCATTGTTTCCAGCGAAGAATGGTTCACAAAAAACCAGCAGCCTGATCTCATCTTCATGGATATCCAACTGGCCGATGGCTTGAGCTTCGATATTTTTTCGCGTGTACAGATCAGCGCACCGGTTATTTTCACTACGGCCTACGATGAATATGCACTCCGGGCGTTCAAGGTAAACAGCATCGATTACCTGCTCAAACCGGTCGACAACAATGCACTTGTTGCCGCGATGAACAAGTACAGGAATTTTCACGCGAATGAATCGTCGATGGGAAATCTCAATTCCATTGCGCATGCTGTGCTTCAGCGCGGCAATGTGTACCGGAGCCGGTTTCTCGTAGCGAAAGGACATCGCTGGATCCCCGTTTCGATTGAAGACGTGGCCTGGTTTATTTCCGAAGAGAAACATGTTTCACTGGTCACGAAAGACAATCACAAACACCTGCTGGATGTTACGCTGGAACAACTCGACGAGCAGCTCGATCCTCAGAAATTCATTCGTGCAAACCGGCAATTCATCATCAGCGACAGTTGCGTGAAGTCGATGGAAAATGGTTTCAATGGAAAATTGCATTTAACGATCGCTCCGCAGCCGGAGGAACAGGTGACGGTGAGCCGGGAGAAAGCGGGAGAGTTCAGGAAGTGGTTGGGGAAGTAGAGAAGTAGGCAAGTAAAAGAAGTAGGCAAGTAGGCAGTCCGGATCGTCACTGCGAGGCACGAAGCAGTCCCATCTTCTCCGAAGGGGTCCTTTGGACGAAGCTGGGATTGTTTCGCTCCGCAATGACCGGTCGCCTCCCACTTGCCTACTCGCCTACTTCTTTTACTAATAATACTCCACCTGCATCTTCACAATATCAATCCCCAACTCAATATGCCTGCGATTAATATACGCGTAGCTCATCGTTGATTTTCCATCGTAGAGATAAGAAAACTCGTCCTTCAGCACTGTATTTTTAAAACGGCGCACCGATTCAATCCGTCCCAGTGAATCGTATTTGAACTGCGTGATCTCGTCTAACTGATCACCTGCGTTGGAACTGTACGTATACATCGACATTCTTCCGAGATCATCGTACTCGTATGCAATCGAGATACGGATCCCTCCTGCGGCATACGCCTCACGACTGTCAATCAGCCGACCCTGCTTGTCGAGCACCAGCATGGTTTCCTTGTAGATTTTTCCTTCGTCGTTCAGGCAGAGTTTTTTGATCTGCGTCGAAGAATATATTTCGTAGCGAAAATCTTCCTGCGAAATAACGGTCTGCACGCCCAGTTTGAAATCGCGGTGCGAAATACCGGTATTGGTTTCACGGCAATGAATCTGTGTGCTGATGTATCCCTGTTCGTTGTACGTGTAGTACCAGGTGTGGAAATAAGCTCCGTCGCACAAGCGTCGGGTGGAAACCCGTGAAAGCGAATCGTAGTACGTGTAAATAAACGTGGTGTCGTACGCGTATTCGTATTTGTACTCGGTCCACTCGCTTTTGATTTTTCTTCCCCTGCGGTACACGGCACCGTGCTCAATGGCTTTAGCTTCCATTCCACGAATGCGTGTTCTCCAGTAGAAACGAACACGGCCCGACAAATCGAATTCGTAAAATTCGCGCAAACCTTTGTCGTCAATAATTCTTCCGTCGGGTTTGTACTGGAATGCGCTGGTGATGGTGTGAATCTTCAGTTTCTGCACACTGTCGGCGTTGAAACGCAGCGGCACACCAAACGGATCATCAGTCACGGGAATGAGCAGCTGCGCGTTCAGCGCAAACGGACATTGAAGCAAAAGCAACACGAGAAAAATTTTCACGTTCACAACAACCATCACACAACAACTGTTCCTTTTTCTCATACACCGGGATTCGCCGGTACCAGCTGTGCAATAATTTCTTCAACTTTAAAAACCGGGAGATGACAGGTGTTATTTTCGCACACGTAAACCGGCGTTTGTCCTTCCAGTATTCTGTTCTGAAGAACCGGCACAGTAGAATGACCGGTACTTCCTGCAAAGATTTCATTTGGAAGGTAGTGCTTCCGTAGTGCGGCTGCGGTTTTATCAACAGCTTTACCAACAATAACCACTTCTCTCGACGGATACAGCCGATGCAAGGCAAGAATGAGCCAATTCGAGTAACCCGGGCCGTAACTGAGCATCTCGTCTTCAACAGATTTTAACATTTCAGCTGATTTGTCGAGCCATTGCGGGTTCCCGAAATATTTTCCGAGATAAAAGAGGTTACGCGCCATCGCAGAATTGGAGGCGGGTATCACGTTATCCGAAACTTCGTGCTTTCGCGCGATCAGCTTAGGATCGTCGGAAGAAGTAAAGTACAGCAACGGAGACGCTTCATCGTAAAATTTATCGAGCACAACCGTACACAACTCTTTTGCTTTCAAAAGCCATTGCTCGTCGAAATCCGTTTGATACAACGCGATGTACGCATCAATCACAAACGCGTAGTCCTCCAGGAATCCGTTAACCGTACTTACTCCGTTTTTGTACGTGTGCCAAAGCGTTCCATCGGGCTTCGTCATTTTCTCCGCGATGAATTTTGCGTTTTTCTTCGCCGCGAGAAGGTACTCCGCGTCTTCCGTAATTTTCCACGCGTCGACATATCCGTGCAACATGAGCGCGTTCCAGGAAGTAAGAATTTTATCGTCGAGGCCCGGACGTACACGCCGGCTGCGCTCCGACAGCAAAAGCTGTTTCGCTTTCACCACTTTTTCACGAAGCGCCTTAATCGTCATTCCGTGTTTCGTTGCAACAGCACTCAACGATTCGCGCATGAGCGGGATGTAATTTTCTTCTTCCCAGTAACCAATGCTGTTGACGCTGTACAGATCAGCGAACCACGTAAAATCTTCACGAAGAATATTTTCGAGTTCTTCCTTTTTCCAGACGTAAAATTTCCCTTCTTCTCCTTCCGAATCTGCATCCAATGCTGAGTAAAACGCGCCTTCCGGCGAGGTCATCTCACGACTTGTCCATTCCAACGTTTCACGCACCACATCGAGATACAGTTCTTTCTTCGTGAGATCGTATGCTTCGCTGTACAACGAAACCAGCTGGCCATTGTCGTACATCATTTTCTCAAAATGCGGAACCTTCCAGAGCATGTCAGTAGAATACCGCGCAAAACCTCCACCCACGTGATCGTAAATTCCGCCCATCGCAATTTTATCCAGCGTGAGTGAAACATGTGCGAATGCACTTTCGTTTTTTGAAAGATGGTAATACCTCAGCAGGAATAAATAGTTGTTCGGCAATGGAAATTTCGGTGCACGGTTGGGCCCGCCTTCGCTGCTATCGATACGCTCCGACCAGCGTTGCCACGAACCCTCGGGCAGCGTTGGAAGTATATTCGTGTCGGTAAAATCGGGTACAACTTTTTCGAGCTGCTTGACACCTTCGGTGAGTTCATGCGCGTACTGCAGGCATTTCTCCGGTTCATTTTTCCACAAGTCGGCGAGATTGATGAGCGCCGAAATCCATTTTTCCTTCGGGAAATATGTTCCGCCGTACAACGGACGACCATCGGGAAGCGTGAAGCAGTTCAACGGCCATCCACCCTGCCCCGTCATGATTTGTACCGCCGACATGTACACCTGGTCAATATCCGGACGTTCTTCCCGGTCCACCTTGATGGAAACGAAAAGATCGTTCATGATCCGCGCTACTTTTTCGTCTTCGAACGACTGGTGTTCCATCACGTGGCACCAGTGACAAGCGGAGTAGCCGACACTTACGATCACCATTTTATTTTCGGTGCGCGCTTTTTCAAAAGCCTCTTCTCCCCACGGAAACCAGTCGACCGGGTTGTAGGCATGCTGGAGGAGGTATGGACTCGATTCTTTAAGCAGGCGATTGGCGTTCGCACCCGCATTTTCTTCCTTCATTTTCATGGGTGCAAAGGTAGCTAAAGCGCACGAAAGACGGTATACCAGCCCGGTTTTAGTCAAATTTAAAATAGTACAAATCTGGTATCTAACTACCATATTTGTACCATATATACTGGGATTATTTAGAAATAAGGCATGTTTATTGAGTAATAATAGTACAAATATGGTAATTGATTACTATATTTGTACCAATAGACAGCACAACTCATGATCTCTCGAATTGCAGAAAAACTGATCCGATCCCATGCCCGGCAATTCCGTGCGCTTGCAGTGATTGGTCCGCGACAGAGTGGTAAAACAACGCTTGTGCGAACAGTCTTCCCCAACAAGCCCTACATTTCATTGGAAAATCCCGATGAACGTCTTTTTGCCACATCTGATCCACGGGCATTTTTGCGTCGCTTTACCCATGGAGCAATCCTTGATGAGGCTCAGCGGGTCCCCGAACTTTTCAGCTACCTGCAACAGATTCTCGATGAAACAAAAAAAACGGGATTGTTTATTCTTACAGGCAGCAACAACTTTCTTCTCCAGGAATCCATCACACAATCGCTTGCGGGGCGGATAGGGTTTATTGACCTGCTTCCGCTGAGCGCAACGGAAATCAACAGCATTACCAGCATAGAACATACAAGCGGAGATATTATCCTCAAGGGATGTTATCCTGAACTGTACGATAAAAAGATCAGGGCGGGCGTATGGTATCCGTCGTATATAAGAACCTATGTTGAACGGGACGTGAAACTTCTGCGCAATATTGACAACACACTCCTGTTCAACCGTTTTCTCCAACTCTGTGCGGGGCGCATCGGGCAACAGCTTTCCGTGAGTGCGCTCAGCAATGAATGCGGTATTGACGTAAAAACAGTAAACGCCTGGCTGGGAGTCCTGCAAAGCAGTTACATCATTCATCTCGTGCAGCCGCATCATCGCAATTTCAATAAGCGCGTTGTCAAAACACCTAAGCTTTATTTCATCGACACCGGGCTGGCCTGTTCTTTACTGGGCATACGGGAAACCCGTGAGCTGGAGAATTCTCACTTCAAAGGAGCTTTGTTCGAAAATCTTGTGGTGATGGAACTGCAGAAAAATATACTGAACCACGGATCTGCATCGCGATTGTATTTCTGGCGCGACAATAAGGGCGTAGAAATTGATGTGCTGATCGACACCGGAAAAAAACTGATCCCGGTTGAAATAAAATCAGCACAAACAGTCCAGGAAAGTCAGTTGAAATCGCTTCTGCAATGGAGCAAATTCAGCGGGATCACCGGCGGGTATCTCTTCTATGACGGACAAATGGAACTGACCACTTCAACCCGGGTTAAAGTGAGCAACTGGCGAAAGGCCGGAGAACTTAAGCTCTGAAATGTTTCGTACCGGTTGTACGGATTTTTCCTCGCAGGGAAAATGATCGCTATTTCCTGATCACCCTCTTCTTCTTCTCCGGTTTCTCGGTCAACTGGGGCAAAGCGCTTAATCCTGCTTTCAGCTTTTCGAATTCCTTCACCAAGGTTTCAATACTCCTGCTGAGATTCTGCACTTCGTCCTTCGTGGCATAACCATAAGGGTTCTGAGTCTCCATGAGCTGCGGCGGACGCGGGTCCTCGAAAAATTCACAGATGTTCACTTCCAGGATCTCCGCAATCCGGAATAACCGGCTCAGGTTCGCATCGGTTTCACCACGTTCAATTTTAGCGTAGGCCCCGGTGGTCATACCCATATCCTCAGCAACATTGGCCTGGCTGTAATTCTTAATAACCCGGATTCTTCTGATCCGGTCTCCGACTTTCTTATTCACGGCTCAAATTTCCAAATCCTGAATCGGACAAAACATCCCTCATGGGGCGCTTTTTGTCATTTTCAGACATTTTTATATACTTATGGTATATTTGACGTCAATTCGAATTTGTGCCAACACTCCATTGGATCGGAAAAGAGAAGGTCATCAACCATCACATGGCTGTGCCTTTCCGTGTCCTGGAGCACCAATACGGATTTACCGGGCAGGGAGAACAGCGTGAACCAACAACAAGTGGAAACAAGATCATTCACGGCGATAATCTCGAAGCGCTGAAAGCTTTGCTTCCGCAGTACGAAGGGCAGATCAAGTGCATTTACATTGACCCTCCGTACAATACCGGGAAAGAAAGCTGGAGATACAACGACAACGTGAACGATCCGAAAATTCTTCGGTGGCTGAACGAAGTGGTTGGAAAAGAAGGAGAAGACCTGACGCGCCACGACAAATGGCTGTGCATGATGTACCCGCGTCTCAAACTCATGCACAAGCTGCTTTCCCTGCAGGGAACCATCATTGTTTCCGTCGACGATTCCGAACAGGCTTCGGTGAAGCTGGTACTCGATGAAATATTCGGAAGACAGAATGCGCTGCTGCAAGGTGTGGTGAATAAAGCAAGTGAGATTGCATCGGCATACACCGTTTCGAAGCACGAACACTTCCTGATCTACACACGCTCGCAGGAGCATTTTTCGCTGAACATTGGCGGGAAGTTTACTTTATCGCGCGGCACTGTGGGCAATGAAAAACAAACCATGCCCGTAATTACGTTCCCGGCGGGATTACCGGTGCGCAATCTCGCAGACGGTGTATACGACAGTTCCCGGAAAATAGAAGGCAGCAGTGAGAACATTGAAAACCTGGATCCGCTTATCGTCAAAAAAGGAAAGCTCGGTGCAAGTATTCGCATGAAAGCCAAATGGAGAAGCTCCAACGACATGCGGAACTTTTTCAAAAATGAATGTCGCCCTACCCCGGCCAAAATAAACGGCATCATTGAAGAAATTTACATTGATGGCGACCGCTTCATGCCGTTCATTAAAAAGAACACATCGCAAAAAGTAAGTTCCCTTTTCCTTGGGAACCGCAGGGGAAGTCTTGACCTCGAAAACCTGGGGTTGAAAGGGCAATTCGAAAATCCAAAAGCCCTGCCTTTCCTCGAATACCTGCTGGAAATTCTCACGGGCGAAGACGATATTGTTCTCGACTCTTTTGCCGGATCAGGAACTACCGCACATGCTGTACTCAATCTCAATCTGAGTAACAACCTCAACCGGCGTTTCATTCTCATTGAGCTGGGCGATTATGCCAACACATTAACAGCAGAACGCATCAAACGGGTAATCCAAAAAAACTTCACCGCCTCTGAAGGAAGCTGCGGCTTCGATTACTACGAACTGGGTGAACCCATTTTCACTCCCGATTCTGAACTCAATGAACTCGCCGGCCGTTTCAATATCCGCAGTTACGTGTGGTATACCGAAACAAAACAACCTTACACGCATCCTGCATCACACAACGAATACCTGCTCGGCACATATAACGGCACCGTTTATTATTTCGTTTACGATGAAGACGGGACCACCACGCTGGATTACGCCTTTCTCGCAACCATGGATGCCGGTTTCAAAGGAGACCAGTATGTGATCTACGCCGACAACTGCCTGCTTCCGGTGGAATTCATGCAGAAGAAAAATATCGTCTTCAAAAAAATACCGCGCGATATAACAAAGTTCTGATCATGGAATTAAAACCGTATCAACAAAAAGTCCTGAATGAACTTGACGAGTACCTCGGGTACGTGCGCACCGAAGGCAGGTACGATAAAGCCTTTGATAAATACTGGGAAGACAAGCTGGGCCCTTACAACCCGCTTGAAGGAAAAGGCATGGAGCCTTACAAGAATGATGTTCCGCGTGCGCCACATGTGTGCATCAAAGTTCCTACTGCAGGAGGAAAAACGTTTATCGCATCCAACGCCATTGAGATCATCTACCGGTATTACCGCGAAGAAATTTCAAAAACCGTTGTGTGGCTGGTTCCTTCGGTGACCATACTGGAACAAACCATCGGTAATCTTTCCGATCCAACGCATCCTTATCGGCAACGTATAAATACACACTTCAACAGCCGCGTGGAAGTTTACCGGAAAGACGACCTGCTGAACGGAACCGGGTTCAACGCCACTTCTGTGCAGGAGCAGTTGAGCATACTCGTACTCAGCTTCGATTCATTACGAAGTAAAAAGAAAGAAGACCGGAAATTTTACCAGGAGAACGGGCAGCTTGCCTCGTTCAGCGGAATGAACGAAGACCTGAGCCACGTGCTGGAAGGCACCGACGAAACCGCATTGATCAATGTGATCCGGAAATTAAAACCGGTGGTGATCGTAGACGAAGCGCATGGTGCAGTAAGCGACCTGAGCGTGGAAATGCTACGGAACCTGAATCCATCTTTTGTGCTCGACCTTACCGCAACACCGCGGGAAACCAGCAACATCATCAGCTTTGTGAATGCGATGGAACTGAAAAAAGAAAACATGGTGAAGCTCCCGGTGATCGTTTACAATCACAAAGACCGGAACGGTGTTATTGAAAGCGCCATCAATCTCCAGCGAAAACTGGAAAAAGCCGCCAAAGAGGAAGAGCTCAACGGTGGACGGTACATCCGCCCGATCGTGCTTTTCCAGGCGCAGTCGAAAACCGCCGAAGACAATACGACTTTTGAAAAGATCAAACAGATCCTGCTCGCACTGAAAATTCCGGAAGCGGAGATCAGGATCAAGACGGCAGACATCAACGAGATCAAAGATGTTGATCTCATGTCGCCGGAATGTCCCGTGCGTTACATCATCACCGTGAACGCGCTGAAAGAAGGATGGGATTGCCCGTTTGCTTATATCCTCGCATCGCTGGCAGATAAATCCTCAGCGATTGACGTAGAGCAGATTCTTGGTCGCGTGTTGCGTCAGCCATACGTGAAGCAACACAAATTCGATCTGCTCAATTGTTCGTTTGTCTTAACCGCTTCGGCGAAATTCATGGACACGCTGGAGAACATTGTGCGCGGATTGAACAAAGCCGGTTTCAGCAAACACGATTACAAGATCGCTGCCGATGAAACTGCTTCCACGGAAACGAAGCAGGGAACTTCGCCTGCGATCCAGTTAACTACCGGAACAGAAGCACCACTGGAAGATATCGGGGAAGAAGTTAAACCGGAACAGATCTCCGTTGCAATTGATGAATCAACTCCGGCCACCGAAGCCACACGGGCCATTGAAGAACAGGCCACGCAGGCCAACCGCGAGATGATAGACATGCTGGAAAAACGTGGCAATGATGTTTTGCTTACAGTTGCCGTTGAAATTCAAAACAAAGTGAAGACATATGCCATGAAAGAGCTGTTTGCTGAAAAAGCAAAAGCCATTCAGCTTCCCATGTTTTTCATGAAGGTTCCTGCCGGTGGTTTTCTTTTGGACGACGAATATGTTCCGTTCGACAAAGACAGCCTGCTCAGGGATTTCAAGCTGAGCCAGCAGGACAGCACCATTGATTTCGACAGTGCGGAAGCAAACCTCTACAAAGTTGACCTGGAAAAAACAAAGGGCGACGACAGCACACCCACGTTCAGCCAGCTGGAAGATTCGGTGAAGAAACCCTTGATCGATTATCTTCTCTCGCAACCCAAAGAAATACAGGTGAAGCAACTGGCCGGAAAATTCGTGCGGCTCGTGGGAGATCAACGTCCGATCGCTTATAAAGAACTTGTTCTTTACATCAAACGCATCGTGGACAGTTTTTCTGCCGAACAAATGACAGATGCCATTCACCGCGAGCTTTCATACAGCGATAAAATAAAAGAGAAGATCCGCAAGCTGGCGCAGATCCACACCGAAGAACGGTTCAACCGGAATCTCGATACCGACCAGATCATCACCCGGGAAGTATTTACACTGATCAACCGGATCCAGCCTGCACGGTTAGGGGCTTCCATTGCGAAATCGCTGTACGAAGCAGAAGCGGAGATGAACGATTTTGAAGAGCGCGTGATCAATGCTATTGCAAACTGTTCCAATGTTGAATTCTGGCACCGCAACATGGAACGCCGCGGATTCTGCATCAATGGATTTATCAATCACTACCCCGATTTCCTTGTGCAGATGAAGTCAGGAAAGATCCTGGTCATCGAAACCAAAGGCGATCACCTCGACGGCGAAGACAGCAAAGCGAAGATCCGTTTGGGACAGAAATGGGCGGGCAAAGCAGGAAATAATTACAAGTACTATATGGTTTTTGACCAGAAAAAAGTTGACGGTGCAAAAACTATTGACGAGATGATCAATCTCATTAAGGAACTTTGATTGCGCAACTTATTGCTTCTTCTCGTCCGACGTTGCAACCTGTTCCTGCTTGATAGCCACTGGGAACTTCTTGCGTATACCAAACACCCCCACTTTGATCCACCCGTTCACTTCGGCATTGGTTTCCTGCTGACCAATGGCCGCGAGTAAAGCCGGAATGCCGTTGATCACATCAACCAGTTTTGCGTTGACATTCACGCGGTATACCTGTTGCGTGTCTTTCGCAATTTTGATTTTGTCTTCGACTGTAACTGTGCCCAATGAAACATTGGCCACTTTTACATCGAGTTCAAGTCCATGCACAGTGATCGCAAATTTGTTTGGATTGTCGATCTGCAAGCCCATATCCATCACCACGGTTCCTTTGAAGATGTCGATCTTCCCGAATTTCACATCCGTGATTTTATTGGGAACAACGGGTTTGAGACCGCAGGAGGTGAAGAAGACGCAGCTGGCGAGTAAAAAGAAGAGAAGTGTTTTTTTCATGAAGCTTTTTTTTTGTTGCTCTTTTGCCACGAAGGCTCAAAGGCTCTAAGTCGCACAAAGAAGATTCATCGGACATGATCAAATAGTTTGCCACTACTTTGCAAAAGTTCCGCACATCGCAGGTTATTCGTTAAGGAATCAAAAAGCCGCGCCATACAAGGTGCGGCTTTTTGACTTCTTCGTATTGCTTGGTGCCTTAGAGCCTTGGCGGCAACTTTTTACTTGCTCATGTAATGCTTATAGAACAACGGAATGGTCTCAATCCCCTTGAAGTAATTGAAAATACCGTAGTGCTCATTCGGCGAATGCAATGCATCTGAATCGAGACCAAACCCGAACAAAACAGAATCAAGTCCGAGCACCGATTTAAACAACGCAACAATCGGAATGGATCCGCCGCCGCGTGTCGGGATCGGTTTCTTACCGTATGTTTCTTCCATGGCTTTCGCTGCTGCGAGATACGCCGGAGAAGAAGTGGAAACAACAACCGGCTCTCCGCCGTGATGATGCGTCACTTTTACTTTCACGCCTTTCGGTGCAATTTTTTTGAAATGTTCTGCAAACAAATTCGAGATTTCCTCAGAGGTTTGATTCGGAACAAGACGCATCGAAATTTTTGCATTGGCTTTCGATGGCAATACTGTTTTCGCGCCTTCGCCGGTGTAGCCACCCCAGATTCCGTTTACGTCAAGCGTCGGACGGATCCCGGTGCGTTCAATCGTCGTGAATCCTTTTTCACCCTGCTCTTCGGCGATGTCGAGGTCTTTTTTGTACGCAGCGAGATCAAACGGAGCTTTGTTCATCTCTGTGCGTTCTTCTGCAGTGAGCTCCATTACGTTTTTATAAAACCCAGGAATGGTGATGTGAAAATTCTCGTCGTGCATTGAAGCAATCATTTTACACAACACATTCACCGGGTTAGCCACTGCTCCACCATAAACACCGGAATGCAGATCGCGGTTCGGGCCGGTTACTTCCACTTCCATGTACGCCAGGCCGCGAAGGCCAACGTCAATGGAAGGTGTATCGTTCGCGATGATCGACGTATCGGAAATCAAAATCACATCGGCTTTCAGTTTCTCCTTGTTTGCGCTGAGAAATCCCGCGAGATTTTGTGAACCTACTTCCTCTTCTCCTTCGATCATGAACTTTACGTTGCACGGAAGTGTCTGCGTCTTAAGCATCACTTCGAGCGACTTCACGTGCATGAACATCTGTCCTTTATCGTCGCAGGAACCGCGCGCAAAAATCGCCCCGTCGGGATGCACTTCTGTTTTCTTGATGGTTGGTTCAAACGGCGGTGAAGTCCACAGTTCCAGCGGATCAGGTGGCTGCACATCGTAGTGTCCGTACACCAGGACTGTTGGCAATTTCGGATCAATAATTTTTTCTCCGTAAACCACCGGGTAACCTCCGGTTGGGCAGAGCTCCACGTTGTCGGCCCCGGCAGCGGCCAGCAACGTCTTTACAGCTTCTGCTGTTCTGATCACATCATCTTTATATTTCGGATCAGCACTTACAGATGGAATCCGCAGCAGGCTGAAAAGTTCGTCGAGAAAACGTTGTTTGTTCTGTTCGATGTAGTCTTTTTGGGTACTCATAGGAGTGGAATTTAAAGCTGGATTTTAGCCGATGGACGACGAATTTCAGGGAAAAAAACATCTCATTCACATCATTCCGCCCTTTTTTTCATGAGGCCCTCAAATCCAGCGATTAAAGTTGAATATCAGACGATAAACACCTATTTTTGCTCAAAGGCAAATATCGCCCAGTCTCCCCGGGCGTTTTAATAGAAGTACTATGTCAAAAAAACTACTTTCTGTCGCGTCATCAGTAATGATGATTGCCGGGATTCTTCTGGCTAATGCTGCAAATGCGCAAATTACCACTACCCAAACGCTTACACCGCAACAATTGGTGACCAACGTGCTGCTTGGACCGGGGATCATTGCATCCAGTATCACGTATACCGGGGACCCCAATGCAATCGGATTTTTCAGCGGAGGTAATACCGGGATCACACCACTGGGTATCGACAGTGGAGTTTGCATGACCACCGGAACAGTTCAGAACAACGGGATGGGGCCGCAGGGTCCGAATAATTCTACCGGCGCAGGAACAGACAATGGTCAGCCCGGAGATGCATACCTCGACGGAGTTGCCGGCGCCAATACATTCAACGCAGCGATCCTGGAATTCGATTTTATTCCAATGTCGGATTCTGTAAAATTCCGTTACGTATTTGGTACCGAAGAATACATGGAATACGTTTCCGGTGGATTCGCTGACGTGTTTGCATTTGTACTCAGCGGTGTAACCGTATCGCTTGCCCCAACCAACATTGCGTTGATTCCTTCCACGACCACTCCGGTAACTGCGTTGAACGTAAACGCCAACATCAACTCGCAATATTACGTCGACAATGAAAATCCTCCGGGAACATGTGTTCAGTACGATGGATTTACCACGGTACTTACTGCGGCATATCCCGTGCAATGCGGCGAAACGTATCACATCCGCCTCGCGATTGCTGATGCACTCGACGGAATTGTTGACGCAGGTGTATTCCTCGAAGCCGGTTCATTCACCACCGGCGAGGTTAACCTGGCAACCGAAATCAGTTACGGAAGCAACAACGATTCTACGTTGTACGAAGGTTGCGGACAAGCCTGCATCATTCTTGCACGTACAGGAAACATCGGGCAGGCCGACACGGTTTCATTGACCATCACCGGAACTGCACTGAATGGAATTGATTTCATTCCAGCATTGCCGTCCACTGTAATTTTCCAGCCCGGGCAGGATTCCATCGTGATCTGCATCCAGGCCATACAGGATCTGACAGCGGAGGGTCTCGAATCATTAATAATTAATTCTTCTGCATCAGGACCGTGCGTGCAAAGCGTCACGAGTCTTACGTTGTACATGAGCGACTTCCTTCCGTTGCAGGCCAACGCAGGACCCGACACCGCCATGTGTACATCGAACCCGGTTGTGCTCGGCGGACCAACATCAGGAGGCGTAGAACCGTACAGTTACTTGTGGAATACGGGAGCTACCTCGCAGTACATTACCGTTTCTCCAACAGTCACCACAACGTATTACGTTCAGGTCACTGACCCGTGTGGTTCACCGATCGGAGTGGATACGGTAACCGTTTACCTGCCTTCGGCACAAGCCCTGCAGGCGCTTGCATCCAGCGACCTGGAAATCTGTTCCGGCGATCCTGCATTGCTCACTGTTTCTTCAACAGGTGGTTCGCAGCCGTACACGATCCAGTGGACAACACTTGCAGGCGCGGATACTGTACCGAATCCAACAGGCCCATTGAATTCATTCACTCCAACTACCGCTGGCATGTTTGTTGTGGTTGTGCAGGAAGGCTGCGGCGATCAGGCAGCAGACACCATTAACATTGTGATGAATGATTGCGCCGTTGTTCCACCGAACGTATTTACACCGGGCGGAGATGGTCACAACGATGCTCTTGTATTTGACGGACTTGAAAATTTCCCGGGGAGCGCAGTGATGATTTACAACCGTTGGGGAAATAAAATTTACGAAAGCCCGGATTACCAGAACGACTGGACCGGAGGCTCTGTAGAGGACGGCACGTACTACTACATTTTGAATGTCTCTGATGGTCGCAGTCTCACTGGCTTTGTGACCATCCTTAACCAAAAATAAACCGGGCAACCCGACACACATCCCATTTGCGGCCCCCACTTGACTGAATACCCGATGCGGCGTTTTATAGTGTGTCTTATGTTGCTTTTGTTGTCTGCCCCGGCGTGGGCTACACATATCGTAGGTGGAGAAATCTATTACGATTGTTTGGGCAACAACGATTATCGCATAACCCTGAAAGTTTATCGCGATTGTATCAATGGTGTTGCACCGTACGATAACCCGGCGGTTGTAGGAATATTCAATATCCAGGGGGCGCTGCTGAACACCGTTTCGTTGCCTTTCCCCGGATCAAATTTTGTTCCGCCTACAATCAACAGTCCCTGCTATACGCCACCTCAAAGCGTTTGCGTGGAAGAAGCCATTTACCAGGGCATTGTTAATCTTCCACCCATTGCCGGTGGATATGTGTTATCGTACCAGCGTTGTTGCCGGAACAATACCATTCTCAACCTGAATAACCCGGGAGCCGTTGGTTCTACGTACACGATCAACATTCCTCCATCCAACCTGGCAGTCTGCAACAGCAGTGCGCGGTACAATAATTTCCCACCGATTTATTTGTGCGAAGGTGCGCCGCTGGTATTTGATCATTCTGCAACAGACCCTGATGGCGATTCACTGGTGTACGAACTCTGTGATCCTTTCGATGGCGCAACAGCAGCTGCACCGCAACCCAATCCGCCTGCAGGCCCGCCATACGCATTCGTTCCTTTCGCAGCGCCATACAGCGGATCATACCCGATGAGTTCAAACCCGGCGATGAGCATTGATCCGGTTACCGGTTTGCTTACAGGCACACCAAACCTTCAAGGCCAATGGGTAGTTGGTGTATGCTGTAAAGAATACCGCAACGGCCAACTGATCTGTGTGAACAAACGTGATTTCCAGTTCAACGTATTGCCGTGCCCGTTGCTTACTGTAAGTTCGTTCCCGTCGCAAACCGTTTTCTGCGCAGGATACACCGTGCAGTTTTTGAATACAAGTTTCAACGCATCGAATTACATGTGGTATTTCGGTGATCCTACAACAGCAGCTGATTCATCGAACTTGTATCAACCTATATGGACGTACGGCGATACCGGTGTTTTCACTGTAACGCTGATCTGCAATCCGAATACAATATGCGCTGATACGAACACATCGGTTTTTGAAATTTATCCGCCCGTTGCGCCAAACTTTATTCCACCTGCCGGTCAATGCGTGGATGGAAACAGTTTTGATTTCCAGATTGGCGGACAATTCATGGGCAACGGAACCATCACGTGGCAGTTCGGGCCCAATGCCGCTCCGTCGACATCACCGGTGAGCGATCCGCAGGATATTACCTGGGATACTTCAGGATATTTTCTCGTCACGGTTACGGTAGATGAAAACGGGTGTACAGGAACGTTCACTGATACCGTAATTGTTTACCCGATGCCAACAGCCAATTTCGATACGGGACCATTCGTTGGTTGTGTTCCATACGGCATTCAATTCTCCGACAGTTCCATTGCCGGTACGCAACTCTCCTACTTCTGGGATTTTGGTGATGGAAATACTTCCACGCAGGCGAATCCGTATCACGTCTATACCACCGTTGGTGTTTACGATGTCACACTCATTGTTGAAACCACAAACGGTTGTATTTCCATTGACACCATTATAGTTCCCGGTGCAGTAACGGTGAATCCAACACCGCTCGCCGGCTTCTCCGTTTCCGACACGAGCGTATCCATTTTCGCTCCATACATTTCCACCACCGATCTCAGTGTTGGCGCCGATTCGTGCTGGATGGATTTTGGCGACGGTTACACCACCAACAATTGCGATGCCGGTCACACGTACTGGGCATACGGAGAATACACCATCACACAAATTGTGTGGAACGAATATGGTTGTCCGGATACGGCATTCATTAACGTGGAAGTAACACCAGAACACCGCTTCTTTGTTCCGAACACATTTACACCCAATGGAAACGGATTGAACGACGTGTTCATGCCTGCAATCATGGGTGGAGAACAATATCACTTCATGATCTTTGATCGCTGGGGCATGCTCATTTTCGAAACTTACGATGTGAACACCGGTTGGGACGGACGCTTCAAAGGAAATCCTTGCCAGGAAGATGTGTACGTGTGGAAGGTCGATTATTTTGATGTGGAGCACCTGGAAAGCGTGGCGGTGATCGGGCACGTAAATCTCATTCGGTAGGCTGCCACTAAGGCACCAGGACTCTAAGCTCCACCAGGAAATCTTCAATACTTTGTGGCCAAATTTCAGGAATGCATCTTCGTGTGTCTTAGTGCCTTGAAGTCTTAGTGGCAAACAAGTACTACTTTTGTATTATGTCCGATCAAATTTTCGATAAACACATCTTCATCTGTACCAACCAACGTCCTGAAGGCGCTACACGCAGAAGCTGCGGCGAACAGAACGGTATGACGATCGTGGAAGAGTTTCGCAAACAACTCAAAGAAAAAAAATTGCCCCTGCGCATACGCGCGCAAAAATCAGGTTGTCTCGACATTTGCGATTTCGGTCAGACCGTTGCGGTTTATCCCGAAGGAATTTTTTACGTGAACGTGCAGATCGCCGACGTGGCCGAAATTATTGAAGAGCACGTGGTGAATAATCGCCCGGTGGAACGGTTGCGTTTCCGGAGGCGCGTCGTGTAACATGAGAAAAAATAACCACGGCGTCGCGGCGGCACAGCAATTCGCTACGTGAATAAAAAAAAATAACCACAGAGTGCAGAGAGTGATTTTCACAGAGTTTCACTGGCCGCTTCCCGATTCACTGCCCAGTGATCACTGTGGTAAAAAATAAACATAACCGTACTCTCGCCGTGAGCGCCCGGGCTTAGAACAAGAAACACAAAGAAAAAAGCGCCGTGGCGCCGTGGTTACATTTCAGGGTTGTGAAGAACCAGACACTTAAATTTCCATGAGCCTTCCGGAAAAACCGCCCGCATCCTTAACCGAATCAGAACTGGTAACACAGCTTCTTCCTGCGGCGATTGAAATTCTTCAGAACGATTTTCTTCTTTCCGCAATCGATTTTCAAATCACCGGAAAATTTATTGGCGATGTGTTTGACCTCAAAGAATTCATTCGTCCCGCCATCGATGCCACCAACGGTCCCGGATCTGAGGCATTCTATCGATTGCTGTACCGCGTGGATATTCCCGAGCAAAAAGTGCGTGAAGCCCTGAATTCTGCCCCGGACGAGCCTATATCGGCCGTAATCAGCGAATTACTCATTATTCGCGCCCTGCAGAAAGCCTGGTTTCGGGCAAACTTCACCTGAACAAACCAGCGAATTTCACAGTATCGCGTAACTTTGCACCGTATAACAATACGAGAGAGGGATTATGGACGACGTGTCATACCTGGGCGGTGCCGATTTAATCGCGGTTGAAGATCTTTACCGACGGTTCCGTGCTGATAAAACTTCTGTAGACGAAAGCTGGCAACATTTTTTTCAGGGCTTCGCTTTCGCCAGAAGAAACTATTCCGATTCGGATGGAATTCCGGAACGGGTACGCAAAGAATTTAATGTCATCAACCTGATTAACGGTTACCGTTCGCGCGGGCATTTGTTCACGGATACCAATCCTGTACGTGAGCGCAGAAAATATTCGCCGACGCTCGACCTGGAAAATTTTGGTCTCGAACAATCTGATCTCGACGAAGTTTTTCATGCAGGAACACAGATCGGAATTGGTGCAGCGCCACTGCGGGATATCATTGCCCATTTGCAACAGACGTATTGCCGTTCCATTGGTGCAGAGTTTATGTTCATCCGCGATCCGCAGAAACTGAAATGGCTGCAGGAACGCATGGAGCGCAGCAAGAACACGCCCAATTTCAGTGTAGACGAGAAAAAAGAAATTCTCGACAAGCTTACGCAGGCTGTTCTTTTTGAAAATTTTCTGCACACCAAATTCGTTGGACAAAAACGTTTTTCGCTGGAAGGTTCTGAAACGTTGATACCCGCTATGGACGCGCTCATTTGTCACGGCGCAAACATTGGCATCAAAGATTACGTGATCGGCATGGCGCACCGCGGGCGGTTAAATATTCTCGCCAACATCATGGGAAAATCGTACCGCGATCTTTTCGTGGAATTCGAAGGCGCTCCTACTGATGATGCGTTGTATGACGGTGATGTGAAATACCACATGGGATACAGTTCCGATCGGACCACGCAGCCTCACGGTAAAAAAGTACACATCAGTCTCACGGCAAATCCATCGCACCTCGAAGCGGTAAACCCGGTTGTAGAAGGAATCACGCGTTCGAAAATTGATCACGTGCACGGTGGCAACATGCAGGCCGCATGCCCGATTCTCATTCACGGTGATGCCGCTATCGCCGGACAGGGAATTGTGTACGAGGTGATCCAGATGATGAAGCTCGACGCTTACCAGACCGGTGGCACGATGCACATTGTGATCAACAACCAGGTTGGATTTACAACGAATTACCAGGATGCGCGTTCATCGACGTACTGCACCGACGTTGCGAAAGTTGTGCTCTCGCCGGTCTTTCACGTCAATGGCGACGATGTAGAAGCTGTAACATTCGCTGTGAAAATGGCGCTGGACTACCGCCAGGAATTTGGCCGTGATGTATTCATTGATCTTCTCGGTTACCGGAAATACGGACACAACGAGGGTGATGAACCGCGGTTTACGCAGCCCATGTTGTACAAAGAAATTGCGAGTCACCCGAACCCACGGAAAGTATACGTGGAGCAACTCGAAAGCGAAGAAGTGATCACCGCTGAAGAAGCGAAAGAAGGTGAACGCAAATTCAAAGAAATTCTCGAACAGGAATTGAATACAGCGCGCACCGAAGGGAAATCAAAAATCACTTCGCATCTCGAAGGGCCGTGGAAAGGATTGCGCCGCTCACTGCCGAAAGATTTTCTTTCTTCGCCTGAGACCGGAACTGACAAGAAAAAAACGATTGAGCTCGCGAAGAAACTGTCAGCGTTGCCCGCAGATAAAAAATTCTTCAATAAGATCGTCAGCATATTCAAAGATCGCTCGACGATGATCGAGAAAGACAGTTACGACTGGGCGATGGGCGAATTGCTGGCTTACGCCACGCTGCTCGATGAAGGTTTCCCGATCCGTTTTTCCGGACAGGATGTGGAACGCGGAACATTCTCGCACCGCCACGCTGTAGTGAAACTCGAAGATTCGGAAGAAGAATATGTGCCGCTGAACAATCTCACAGACAGGCAGGCGAAATTTGAAATTTATAATTCGCACTTGTCGGAATACGCTGTGCTCGGTTTTGAACTCGGTTACGCCATGGGCACACCGAAAGCGTTGACCATCTGGGAGACCCAGTTCGGCGATTTCTTCAACGGTGCACAGATCATTATCGACCAGTTTCTCACGAGCGCAGAATACAAATGGCGCCGAATGAGCGGATTGGTTCTGCTGCTTCCGCACGGATACGAAGGACAAGGCCCGGAACACTCGAGCGCACGGATGGAACGCTTTCTCCAGCAATGTGCAGAAGACAATATCCAGATTGTGAATACAACTACACCGGCACAACAGTTTCACGTATTGCGCCGGCAGTTGCACCGCGATTTCCGTAAACCGTTGATTTGTTTCACACCGAAAAAACTACTCCGGTATCCGGCCTGCGTTTCGAAACTCGAAGATTTCACGAATGATAAATTTCACGAGGTCATAGACGATGCCGCAGCCGATGTGAAAAAAGTTCAGAAAGTTGTTTTCTGTTCCGGCAAAATCTACTATGACCTGATTGAACACCGTGAAAAAATAAAATCAACGGACACCGCCATTGTGCGCGTCGAACAGTTGTATCCATTACCCGTGAAACAGATGCAAGCGGTTATTGCGAAATACAGCAATGCCGTGCAGCACGTGTGGGCGCAGGAAGAACCGGAGAATATGGGCGCATGGAGTTTTATCAATCGGAAATTTACAGTGGAGCGACTCATCTATATCGGCCGCGAAGAAGCAGCAAGTCCTGCAACCGGTTTTGCAAAAATGCACAATGCAGAAACGTATGCAATCATGGACGCAGTCTTCATGCCCGTTAAAAAAGAACAACCAGTAACTGATGTAAAAATTTAATCACTTACGATGTACCGATGCTTTTCTCATTGCTCAAGTAAAACGCAGTCGCACATCGTAAATCGAAAATCACTTTATGGCAATCATCGAACTCAAAGTCCCAAGTCCCGGAGAATCCATTACGGAAGTAACGATCAGTCACTGGCTGGTAAAATCCGGTGACGTGGTAGAAAAAGACCAGGAGCTTGCGGAAATCGAATCCGATAAGGCAACGCTTACCATCAATGCAGAACAAGCAGGAAAAGTGGAAGTGATTGGCAAAGACGGCGACGTTGTAAAAGTAGGCGACGTGATTGTCAAAATTGACACCAGCTTTACACCAGAACCGAAAAGCAAGACGGAAAGCAAAACCGAAAGTCCGAAAGACAAAAGCTCGAAGGAGCAAAATTCCGACTCCAAGAAATCAAAGGAGCAAAATTCCAAAGCGGCTCCGGTAAAACAACCGGCCAATTCGCAACCGATTGCTGAAAATACAAAAGCAACACCCGTTGCAAAGAATATCATCACCGAACATCACATCGAACCGAAAAACATTCACGGCAGCGGGCCGAATGGACGGATCATGAAAGGTGATGTGCTTTCTGTTCTTGCCAATGGATTTGACAAAGAAGCAGTGTCCGGTGGTTGGGGCGGCACGCGGAATGAGCGCTCGGAGAAAATGACACCGTTGCGTAAAAAATTGGCGCAGCGCCTCGTGGCAGTGAAACAACAAACCGCAATGCTCACGACGTTCAACGAAGTGGACATGAGCGCGATCATGACTTTACGCAGCAAGTACAAAGACCAGTTCAAAGAAAAATATGGCGTTGGCGTTGGCTTCATGTCATTTTTCACGAAGGCTGTTTGCGAAGCGTTGCATCATTTTCCAGTGGTGAATGCATCCATCGATGGCGACAATATTATTTACCACGATTATTGCGACATCGGCATTGCCGTGAGTGCGCCCAAAGGTTTGATGGTTCCCGTGATCCGCAATGCGGAAGTGATGAGCCTTGCCGATATTGAAAACGAGATCAAACGTCTTGCGCTCAAAGCACGCGACAGCAAACTTACTATCGACGAAATGACCGGTGGCACATTCACGATTACCAATGGTGGCGTGTTCGGTTCATTGATGAGCACACCCATTCTCAATCCACCGCAAAGCGCAATCCTGGGCATGCACAACGTAGTTGACCGTCCCATTGCCGTAAACGGACAGGTTGTGATCCGCCCGATGATGTACGTGGCTTTGAGTTACGATCACCGCATCATCGACGGAAAAGAAAGCGTAAGTTTTCTCGTGAAGGTGAAAGAGATGCTGGAGAATCCGGTGAAGATTTTGTTTGGAGGGAAGAGTGCGGAGGAGATTATATTGGGGCTGTAGGAATCCTTTTCTACCGCGCAACCACAAACCGCTCCGCAGTAATCACCTGCGAGTCGTCAACCACTTTACACACATACGCCCCATTCGCCAGTAAAGAAAGATCAACGATCTGCGATGGAACACCGTCTGCAACCTGTTCAAGAAGTACCAGACGCCCCGTTGCATCGTAAATTTCAATACGCCGATTCACGCCGGGAGCATTGAACAGCACTCTCAATTCATTTTGTGCCGGATTCGGAAACACACGTACGTCTATCGTTTGCAACTCATCCACGCCCGTTGAAATGCACTGCAAATACGTCCTGTCGTTCCAGTACGTATAGTTGATCACGCCGTACTGCAGTGGTGTGAACGTGGTGCGGCAAACTTTTCGCGAATACGACATGATATTTGATACATCCGGCTGATACATCATGCTGTTCGCGTCCATCGCTGTTCCGGTGTACATGCACGCGGTATCAACCAGTCCGGAAAGACTGGGATCTGCTGGCGTATCGCAAATCAGGTCGCCTTCAGTGGAACAGTTCGAGCCGTCCACCAGTTCATCGGGCGATCCTCCGTGCGTGTGCATGAGCCCCATGTAGTGACCGATCTCGTGTGCGAGCGTACTTCCGTTCGTCGCGCAGTTGCCCGCAATGAAACACGCATCCGGTCCACCGGGGAACCATGCGTATCCGCAAACGGGTGTAAAGTTTAACGCAACCGTATTGGCGAAATACAAATTGAGAACGTTGGGCGTAAAATGATTGGTAAGGAGCAATGCCTGGTCAGTGGAAGATTCATAATCGTACATGGTGTCCTCATCGATCATTTCCGCTGCAATACATTCGATGAAAATCAATCCGGCGTTCGCATAATAATAATTAACCGAATCAAGTTCCGTTTGAATGTCCTGCAAGGTGAGCGCGGAATTTCCATTCGATTCGCGCAGAAGATGAATATGCACAGGCACGATAATCAGTCCACCGGAAATCCGCGTGGTTTGTACAGCCGCCATTCGTTGTACAAGCGTTTCGGCGTAGCCTGGTGGTGTAACAGTACCGCAATCGTTCTGTGCAACGACAGAACAAGTCAACGCAAGGATCGCAACAAGGGTCAGGAAATGTCTCATGATTGGTAAATATACGAAATCGGCATTGTATGATTTTAAAACCCAGCCGCTGATTTCGCAGATTCCGCTGATCCAAAACCGGGCAAAAATTTGCACGATTTAATTCGTACGGAGAAGAGTTGCAGCAAATTAGGCCCGATTGTTTCAGGAGCTAAACGATGATAATTTTTTAAGAATTGCAGCGCGTGGAATCTGCAAAATCTGCGGCAAAAAAAACAATCAACGCGTGATCCCAGCGATGAAAGGATCAAGAGAGACCCAATCCTGACTTTCATCCACCGATTCGGTATCTTTGCCCGCTATGAATTCTGCCGAAATTGATCAGTGGCTCAATGCCAATAAAGAGGTCTGGGACAAACGTACCGCAAGTCATTTGTCTTCTGATTTCTACGATATGAAATCATTTCTCGAAGGGAAATCTTCGTTAAATGCTTACGAACGCGACATTCTGCAGGAAGCAAAAGGCAAATCGCTGTTGCATCTTCAATGTCACTTCGGGCAGGATTCATTGTCGCTCGCGCGCCTGGGATTCCGGGTAACCGGTGTTGACTTTGCCGAAACTGCTATTGCAGCTGCGAAAAATCTGAATGAGCAACTTGACCTGGATGCAAAATTTGTATGCTGCAACGTTTACGACACGCGACAATATATCACCGAAAAATTCGATGTGGTCTTTACGTCTTACGGAACAATCGGGTGGTTACCCGATCTTCAACCCTGGGCGAAAGTTGTGAGCGATTCACTGAAACCCGGTGGCGCATTTGTGATGTGCGAATTTCATCCGTACGTCTGGATGCTCGACGAAGAATTCCGCACGATCAAATACAGTTACTTCAATGACGCTGTGATTGAATCGGAAGTTACCGGCAGCTACGCATCGCCCAAAGACCTTCATAAACCCATGACCGAGTTTGGGTGGAACCATCCTTTCACGGATTTATTTTCAGCGCTGATCGCAAACGGACTGCAACTGGAAATCTTCCGCGAGTACAACGGTTCGCCGTACAATTGTTTTCCCAATATGGAATTGCATCCCGATGGTTTGTACCGTTTCAAAGAGTGGGGAGCAAAAATTCCATTGGTGTATGGTGTGCGTTTCCGGAAACCGTAACTTATTTTTCACCGCGGAGGCGCAGAGCCGCGGAGCCCCAAACTTTTAAGCAAGTAATGGTCGCGGAGAAGAAACTCTGCGACCATTGCCGACTCAAAACATCAAAACGCTCCGCGCCTCTGCGCCTCCGCGGTAATATTTTAGAACCTTGCGCTACATCTGTTCTGCTTCACATTACTGATTACTTTTACATCCGTGAACGACGTCTTCAACCGCATCGCCAGTTGGTTCTATCCCGTCCGCATCGACAAGGTGCGCGGCGAACTCGGTCATTCGCTGGAAGTAAACCTCTACCAGGGCAAACTTGTTCTCGACACGGAAAATGTAAACTACTCCTACGGTTCTCTCCAGGATGTTTTTGATCATGCGTTTACGCGAACCGGTTTGTACGACACACATATGACCAACGCGCTCATTCTTGGTTTCGGAAGCGGGAGTGTTGCCGGCCTGCTGCTGGAGAAATGCGATCCGGAAATAATCATCACCGGTGTAGAAGCAGACACGGAAGTAATTCGCCTGGCGATGCAGTATTTCCCGGTTGCACGAAAATCAAACGTCACAATTATCCACGATGACGTCACGTTGTTTGTACGCACGCACAAAAACACGTACGATCTTATTGTTGTTGATGTTTTTGTTGAAGACCGTGTTCCGGAAAATTGCCAGGAGCGGGATTTTCTACAGCGCGTAAAAAAATTGCTGAACGCAAACGGCAAAGTCTACTTCAATAAAATGGTTGAAACCAGCCGGCGCAATTCACCCGATCCGCTCGAAAAACAATTGCGTTCTGTTTTTGGTTCCGTAACCGACGTACATGTTCACCGGGAAGGTTCGGGTAATCATGTGTATATGTGCAAGTGAATTTATTTCCCCATAGGATGATACCAGATCCATCGGATACGGGCGTTGCGCATGGAGACGCGGTTGTCGTACGCTGCCACAAGAACGGAAATCACTACGGGTGAACTAAACTCTTTCGGTTCGAATTGGAAGTTGTACCGTCCCCGCTGGTAATGTCCCAACCCGGTCTCCGCAAAATGCATAGCGGGCCGTTGATGTTCATAATACAAGTGCTCGCTTCCCGACTCTTTGATCTGAACAGCGATTGTAGAAGTCATGTCGCGCGTAAAGGTTCCATCAAACTCGAGCTGCAGTATGCTCGCCTGGATCAAGGGTGACCAATCTTCGATGGTGTCGCGCCACACCTCGGTGAATGTATTTAGTCCAACCTCCCGGTCGCCGATGATCATACTATCCAGCGGAGTATAACTCCATCTTTCGGTCAGCCAGAAATCCGGTTTCCACAAGTATCCGCGAAACTGTTCATCCGTTTCCAGGAACACCTCCCAGTATTTTTCCTTGTTCATACTTGTCCAGTGCAAGACAAATTGCTTGTACTGCCAGGTCTGCACTATGCCCACTGGTATCGCTAAAGATGCGACAACGATGCACGATGCAGCGAGATACCACCGCACCTGGTTCATGAACAGGGCAAACGGAAGAAGAAACAGCGGAACGAATTCAATCATTGGACGGCAACCGAAACTTGCGCCGTAAAACCAGACATACCACGATGAAAAAACAAAAACGATAAGCAGCAATGGCACAAACCAGGTGAAAAATGTCCAGAACTTTCCTTTGACCAGCCAGTAAATAATTCCAGGAACGCACACCAGTAAAACAGGTGCGTACACGAACATTCCCCGCTGGTAGCTGAACAGGAAGTCGATGATATGAGATTCAGAGAATATAAAAGTTTCTGTGCCGTAGGAATACACAATCCATTCCCCGGTTTGAATGTACCACAGCATGCATTGCACGTTCACGGTAAAAAGTAAAATCACGAACGCGATGATCGCCGTGCGATAATCTTTGAAAAACGATTTGAACCGCTGAAGCAACAACGGGTACGAATCAGCAAGAAACGGAACGAACAGCACAACCATGACATTCACCTGCCTGAGGAGAAAAATCAATCCCAGCAGCGCGAAAGCGAAATACAATTGTTTTGCTTTTCCTTCGCGGAGATACATGCGACTGCAATAGAGGAAGGCTGTGATTGCAAACAACGAATACACGTGACTGAACGCGGCATCATCGTTGACGTAATTCAGAACCGGTGTGGCCACGATGGCAAACAACTGGCAGGCAAAAATAATTCCCGCTTTTATGGAGTACGTTTCGAGAAATTTCCGGAAGAAGAATGCGAACAGGAAAAGATAAAAAACAGCTGCGTAAAAAACATAGCGTTGGTAAACCGGTGAATAACCATCTGCTTCAGCCGCGTCGGCCTGTATATGCGCCGCGAGAAAAAAGGGAGAAATGAGAATGGCTGTACCGCACGTGTATTTATCGAGATACGTTTCGCCGTACTTGACATAGTACTGTTCTTTCAGTGCCTTGCGCGAAGTTGTTTCTGAAATTTTACTGTCATCAAGATCGTGGTGAATAAACAGGGCAGGCAGGTAGTCGTAGTAACCAACACCATCGGCGTTGATTGTCCGCTCTGCTCTTTGTGTATAGTTATTGATCACAAACAGCAGGACGAAAATGGCGAGGATATCTCCGGCGACACCACGGAACTTGTTTAGATGTTTGTTGTAACCGGGAACTTTCACGTGCCAAAGATAGCAAACCAGTGCGCAGTGGGTGACGACTGCGCACTGCGTACTGATATTTATTGCGCACTACTTATTCGGCTGTTTCCCTTCCCACTTATCCATAATCACACCTTCCTTGATCGGGCGGAATGCCGTTCTCCGGTTCTTCTGGTGGGCCGCTTCACGTTCTTCATTGGTAGCCATTGCAGCTATGTCCTTCTCGGTGATCAGGGGCTTTGTTTCTCCAAAGCCTGTTGCCACCAAACGATCTGCAGCAATTCCTTTTGAGATCAGGTAATCCACACAACTCTTTGCGCGTCGCTGCGAAAGATCCTGGTTGTAGGTATCAGTACCGCGTGCATCTGTATGCGAACCGATCTCCACGCTGAGGTTATCATTCAATTCCAGGAACGCAGCAAGATCATCAAGGATCTTCATGGATTCAGGACGAAGCGTAGCCTTATTGTAATCGTACTCAATTCCCGGAATGGTGATTTCACCAACAGGAATTGGCGTCAGGTAGAAATCATGAATGAACAACGAATCATCCGTCAGTCCCACCGTAGAAATGTTCGTTGCATCACCGAAGTATTTATTTTTCTGCGCCTTGATGTACAATTCCTGGTTCAGCGTCAGCTCCGATTCATAATAACCCACACTGTCCGTGATAATGTAAAACGGTTCGTTGTCTCCGCGGACATCCTTGAACGTCAACAACGCATTGCTGATCGGTTCATTGGTTTCAATGTTGTACACATGTCCTTTGATGGCAAACTTCAGCGGCTCATTCTGGAATGAATATGCTTTGTAGCAGTACCCGCTTCCCGGTCCGCATTGCTCACAATGTTCCCGGTCCGATGAAAAATATCCGTGCTGCTGCAAACGGTCCATCGTAAAATAAGCGTCATCGCGCGATGAGTTAAACGGAGCATCGAGATTTTTCGGTGTCGACCACGTATTGTCATCCGCATTGAACGACGATTTCACGATATCAAATCCACCGTATCCGCTCAATCCGTTTGAACTGTAAAACAATGTGCTCGATGTGAAGTGATAGAACGGTGTGATCTCATCGTCCGCAGTATTGATCGCAGGACCCATGTTCACGGCTTCCCCCGGATTTCCTTCTTCATCGAGTGGACACTTCCAGATATCAAG
>Ga0193752_1000229_pt1 | contig 63872 bp, 47 predicted proteins | sample H1c1metaG_FD_144924 | JGI IMG/M metagenome (GOLD analysis project Ga0193752, IMG submission 144924) | Soil microbial communities from a riparian zone of the East river system, Colorado, United States - H1c1 | ecosystem: Environmental > Terrestrial > Soil > Riparian zone | place: USA: East River...
CGCTCAACGGATAAAAGGTACTCCGGGGATAACAGGCTTATTCCTCCCAAGAGTCCACATCGACGGAGGAGTTTGGCACCTCGATGTCGGCTCATCACATCCTGGGGCTGTAGCAGGTCCCAAGGGTTCGGCTGTTCGCCGATTAAAGTGGTACGCGAGCTGGGTTCAAAACGTCGTGAGACAGTTTGGTCCCTATCTTCCGTAGCCGTTGGAGATTTGAGGGTGAGCTGTCCTTAGTACGAGAGGACCGGGATGGACGCACCTCTGGTGTTCCGGTTGTCACTACAGTGGCACTGCCGGGTAGCTATGTGCGGACGGGATAAGCGCTGAAAGCATCTAAGCGCGAAGCCCCCCCCAAGATTAGATCTCCCTGGGAACTTGATTCCCCTAAAGGGCCGTCGAAGACTACGACGTTGATAGGCTGGGTGTGTACAGTCAGTAATGACTTTAGCTAACCAGTACTAATTGCCCGTGAGACTTGACCATATAACTTCAAGCAGTTTGGCTGTTGCTGGCCACGCGTTCAGACGCGCTGCTGCGAAGTGATGTCATTGGAGCATTCACATCTGTGAATGCGACATGTCCTGACGGCGTTCACGCGCGACTTGGGCGTCAAATCAAAAAGACTATCGGATTGGGCGATTGGATCGGGTTGTTAGCCTGGTCGGATCGCTAAACAGAATTCCCTGGCGGCTATAGCGAGCGGGAACCACCCGATCCCATTTCGAACTCGGAAGTGAAAACGCTCCGCGCCGATGATAGTGTGGCAGCTGCCATGCGAGAGTAGGTCACTGCCAGGGTCCTAACAAGGAAAGCCCCCGTCACGAAGGTGACGGGGGCTTTTTCTTTGGCCGCGACTCGGCGAATTCCTCCCGGGAGGATCGCCGCAATACAATGACCGTCCAGGCTGACGAATTCGCGGGAGCTCGCTTGCAGGTTCGCGTCGATTACATCGGGAATGAGCACTCACCTGTGGTGGTGATCGAGGGCATGTGGCCCGATCCGCAGGCACTCGTGGACGTCGCCGCGAGCCGATCTGACTACAGCGCCCGGTCCCTCTACTATCCCGGCGTACGCAGTTCCGCGCCCGCGGAATACGCCCAGGCGGCGCTGCAGCAGCTCCGCGATCTGATCCAGTCAACGTTCGAATTGCGCACAGAGTTGTCGGTCACCGATTCAACCTTCTCGCTCGTCGTGACCCCGGCCGCGAATCTGGTCGCCTTCCAGCGCGTGCCTCATTTCGACTCCCCGGATCCGCGTCGGGTCGCACTGCTCCATTATCTGTGCGGTCCTGAACACGGCGGGACCTCCTTCTACCGTCATCGCAGCAGCGGAATCGAAGTCATCACCGAGGAGAATCGCGAGGGTTACATCAAGGCGGTGAATGCGGAAGTCAAAGCGCACGGCATTCCAGCGGCACGCTTCATCGATGAGGACACAGCGATGTTCGAGCGCATTGCGAAGTACGATTGCGCCTTCAATCGAGCCCTGATCTACCGCGGCAACAGCCTGCATTCGGTAACGACGCCGGCGTCGTTCGTGCCAAACAACGATCCGCGCACTGGCCGCCTCACGGTGAATACATTTTTGCTGGCAGCAACGGGCTAATCACCCGTCCAGTAGATTTCGTCCTGCCTGGTGATGTGAGCGAGCCACGAGTAGTGCGAATAGATGTTCGCGGGCTGCAGGTTCGAGACTTCGTACTTTCCGAGCAGTGGTGGCGGAATCCTGAATCCGTAACATTCGTCGGCCGCGAGCTCGATCCCTGCCTTGCGACAGTCTTCGACGAGCGAAATCCTGAGCCAGGCGTCAGCGTTCTCGCGCTGGTCGAGCAACCGCGCGAATTCTTCCCGGCTCTGCGCGAGAGCGGACAGGGCGCCGGTTCCCACCGTGAGCCACTCGACCGCACCACCTGCGGTCACGAGAAAGGCGTCACCCAGCAGATTCGCAAACCACAAGGTGGCATCCGGACGCAGCGGCGGCCGCCAGTAGCCAAGCAGCCGGTCCCAGTCCTTTCCTGCGGGGTCGATCAAGAAATCTCGAATATTCATTTCTTCGCCCGCTCATCTCGAGGCCTGCGCATTTCAGCACGTCGCGCCGACAGGCGCGCAGTGGCATAAAATTGCTGCCCATGATCAAGGTCAGCAACGAAGTGCGGGTGCTCGAAGGATGCGAGCCGGACCAATTGCCCCTGGAGGAGCTGCTTTCGGTTGGCAAGCCCACCGTGCTCAAAGGACTCGTCCGCAGCTGGGGTCTGGTTCGCGCCGGCCTCCGCTCGACCGACGACGCGATGAATTACCTGCGCTCGTTCGACAACGGAAAACCACTCTCTGCGTCGTTTGCCGGCCCGGAAGCGCGCGGCCGCCTCTTCTATAACGATGACTTCACGAATCTCAATTTCGAAGCCCGGCGCATCAAGCTGGCCGAAGTGCTGGATCAGATTCGTTCGCACCTGGACCAAGAGCAGCCGCCGACGATCTACATTGGTTCCACCATCGTGGATCTCTATCTGCCGGGATTCCGCAAGGACAATGACGTCGGCTTTGCGGCACTGAACGTGAATGCTCCGCCGGCAATATGGATCGGCAATCGCACCATCGCGTCCTGTCACTACGACGCGCCGAACAACCTGGCGTGCTGCGCCGTCGGCAGCCGCCGATTCACGATGTTTCCGCCCGACCAGATCGCCAATCTTTACCCGGGACCCATGGACCCGACCCCCGGCGGCCAGGCGATCAGTGTGGTCGACTTTGCGAACCCGGACTTCACGCGGTTTCCCCGATTTCGCGACGCAATTGCGGCGGGATATTCGGCGGTCCTCGAGCCAGGCGACGCAATCTTCATTCCCGCGATGTGGTGGCACCACGTCGAGGGTTTGAGTCCTTTCAATACACTCGTCAACTATTGGTGGACCGCCTCAGCTGACTACGTTCCCACGCCTTTGAACGCGCTCTACCACGCGATGTGGTCCATTCGCGACCGCCCCGCGGCGGAAAAGGAGGCCTGGCGTGAGGTGTTCGAGTACTACGTCTTCGGTCCGTCGGCACGTGCAGCGGAACATGTTCCCGCGCCCGCGCGCGGTGTGCTCGCGCCGATCGACGAAACCCAGGCGCGATTCATCCGCGCCATGCTGATAAACAAACTGAATCGTTGATGAGAACGCGAGCAGTCAAGAGAGTGGTGATCGCCGGCGGCGGCACTGCGGGCTGGCTCGCAGCGGCGGCAATTTCCAGTCAGCTCGGGAAGCTGCTCGACATCACGCTGATCGAATCGGATGAAATCGGCACGATCGGTGTCGGCGAGGCGACCATTCCGCCCATTCGGGTGTTCCACAAATTGCTGCAGATCGACGAGCAGGAGTTCATGCGAGCCACGGCGGCAACGTTCAAGCTCGGCATCTTGTTTGAGAATTGGGGACAAAAGGGCGATCGCTACATCCATTCGTTCGGCCGGAACGGAAAGCCGACCTGGATGTGTGAATTCCACAATTTCTGGTTGCGCAGCCTCGAGCTGGGCGTGCAATCGGAGCTCGGCGAATACTGCTTTGAATTGCAGGCCGCGAAGGCCGGCAAGTTCGCGACGGCCAAAGACGTGGATATCAACTTCGCCTATCACTTCGACGCCGGGCAATACGCCAGATTTTTGCGGCGGTTCGCCGAAGGTTTCGGCATCAAACGCGTCGAAGGCAAGATCAAGGAAGTGAAGCAGGATTCGGAATCCGGATTCATCGACTCTCTCGTACTGCATTCCGGGCAAGAGATCGAAGGCGAGCTGTTCATCGATTGCACGGGTTTTCGCGGCCTGCTGATCGAACAGACGCTGAAGACCGGCTATGAAAACTGGTCGCAGTGGTTGCCCTGTGACAGCGCCGCAGCGGTACAGACCGAACTTACCTCACCCGCGCAGCCGATGACTCGTGCCATTGCGCACGATTCAGGCTGGCGCTGGTGTATTCCGCTGCAGCATCGTGTCGGCAATGGCCTGGTCTTCAGCAGCCAGTTCGAGTCCGATGAAGCCGCAAAAGAAGAACTCGTCGCCGCTATCGATGGCAAGCCGCTTACCATGCCGCGCATTCTCAAGTTTCAGACCGGACGTCGCCGCCAGGTGTGGAACAAGAACGTGGTCGCGCTCGGACTTTCGAGCGGCTTCATCGAACCGCTCGAATCCACCAGCATTCATCTGATGATCGTCGGTGTGACGCGCCTGCTGCACCTGTTCCCATTCGACGGCGTGCAGCAGCCAATGATCGATCAGTACAACGAAATCGCGCGCTTCGAAATGGAGAAGACCCGCGATTTCGTCGTGCTGCACTACCACGCGACGCAACGCGACGACACGCCATTCTGGCGGCACTGCCGCGATATGCCGATCCCCGAGTCGCTCGCGCGCCGGATCGAAATGTTCAAGGAGAGCGCCTATGCGTTCCAGGGCGACAGCGAGCTCTTCCGCGTGGATTCGTGGGCTCAGGTCATGCTGGGGCAGCGCATCCTTCCCAAGTCCTATCACCACGCCGCACGCATCCTCGGCGACGAGGAGCTCAAGAAATTTCTCGCCGAGTACCGCGCATCGATCGCGCAAACCGTCGCCCGCATGCCGGTTCACCAGGAATTCGTGAACCAGTACTGCAAGGCGAGCACCAGCGTCTGGAACTGACTCCGCGGTCGCGCCCGTGCACTTGACGTCTCATCCCGACATTACCGTGCAGAAGCTGGCCATCGGTCGCGAGCAGGCGCCGCTGCTGGTCATCGACAATCTGGTCGCGAACCCCGACGAGCTCGTGGATGCCGCTGCCGGCAAACCCTATGGCGACGTCGTGAGCTACTACCCCGGAATTCGCGCCAAGGCGCCGTTGAGTTACCAGCATTTCGTGCTCGATCAGATGCGCGGCCTGTTCACCGAGACCTTCGGGCTGCAGGGACGACTGCGATTCACGGCGTGCTATTTCTCGCTCGTCACCACTGCGCCAGAGAAACTCGCGCACCTGCAATGCATTCCGCACATCGACTCGGTGCTCGGCACGGAACTCGCATTCGTTCACTATCTATTCAAGCGCGACCACGGCGGCACGGCGTTCTACCGGCATCGGCACACTGGGTTCGAGGTAGTCACCCAGGAACGAAGGACCGAATACTTCGAACGCGTTGAAGCCGAAAAGTCCGGTCCTAACAAACCTGACGTCGGCTACATCAACGGCAGCACCGCGCTGTACGAGCAGGTGCGCAGTGAAGCGGGCGTCTTCAACCGCATGCTGGTGTACCGCCGCAACTCATTGCATTCAGGCAGCATCGCGCTGCCGTTCGCGGTGGATTCGAACCCGCGCACCGGGCGACTTTCCCTGAACGGCTTCATAGCCTGATCCGCCGAATCCCGGCGCCTTTCAGCCGGATTTCCGGTAGCGCTAGCATCAATTTACGGTAGCGCTCGCATTTTTTTACGGTAGCGCTCGCAAAAGTTGTTGTTTTTTTCGTCAATTTTTGCGCGACAAAAGCCGGCCCGAATTTGGGTTTTGTCTGTCATTAATTCGTAAATTGATGATTTAATTAAAAAAAGACACTTCTATTGTCCTTGGAAATGTCTTCGCAAAACCACGGAATTAGCCGTGGACTTTAGTACACAGGGTGAATATCCTCCGCTGCAGTATCGAGGGGGACTCGCCACTTTGCGCATTGCTGCAATCAGCCATTCGGGCGCCGTTCGCGCGCCTTTTGGATCTGCGATCTCGGCAGATTCCCCTCCGTTTTGTCGCCATCGTCGACGCAATCCTTTCTCGATCCACCTTTTGTTAGGTCCGGTTTTTTTGTTCAACAGTTGATCCCGGTTTTTCTAAACGAATAGATGTACGAGTGCGGAGGAGACATCTGACTATGAAATTCAATCCCAAGGCTTTGCCTATAACTTCGAAGGCGCTGTTCACCATCGTTGGTGGTGCAGTGCTCATCAACCCTGTGTTCGCCCAGGAACAAGCGAGTGAAGAACTCGAAGAAGTGGTCGTCACAGGTCTGCGCGGAAGCTTGAAAGCTTCGATGGAAACCAAGCGTGAAGCGATCGGCGTCGTCGACGCGATCAACGCGGAAGACATCGGCAAGTTCCCGGACACCAACCTGTCCGAAGCTCTGCAGCGCATCACCGGCGTGTCGATCGACCGTCGCAACGGCGAAGGCGCGACCGTCACGGCCCGCGGCTTCGGCCCGCAGTTCAACATGGTTACGTTGAACGGCCGCCAGATGCCGTCAGCTGACGCATTCGGCGGCGGCGACTCCATCATTGGCGGCGCGGCCGGCAATTCGCGTTCGTTCAACTTCGCGAACCTCGCGGCTGAATCGATCAGCGCGGTCGAGGTGTACAAGACGGGTCGCGCGGACATCGCGACGGGCGGCATCGGCGCGTCCATCAACGTGCGTACTGCGCGTCCGTTCGACAACGACGGCCTGGTGCTCAACTTCGGCGCCAAGCTGGTCGACGACACGACCAATCGCACCGGTGATGACATCACGCCTGAAGTGTCGGGTATCTTTAGCTACGCGACCGACAGCAAGATGTTCGGCATCGGACTGTCGGCCAGCTACCAGAAGCGCGATTTCGGTTCTTCGACTTCGACGGTCAACGACTGGCATATCCAGGCGTGGGACGCGAACAACATGGCCAACAACATCTCGGCTGGCCCGCTGTTCGCGCCGAGTGCGATCAATCCGAACGACAACGGCATCGCCCTCAATGTCGAGAATGCTCCGGCCGACGGCCAGCTCTACGGCATTCCGAACGACATCCGTTACGCGTTCTCGGACGCCGAGCGTGAGCGCATCAACGCGCAGTTGACCGTTCAGTTCGCACCGATCGATTCACTGGTCCTGACGACGGACATCACGTTCGCCCAGCAGGACATCACCGAAGATCGCGGTGAGCAGACCGTGTGGCTGCAGCGCAATGGCTTCGACCATATCGTGTTCGACACGGGTGAAGACGTCGCGACCCCGGTCCTGTTGCACGAGTTCACGGGCTCCAGCAAGGACTTCGGTTACGAGCAGCAGCATCGCGAGCAGAAGAACGACCTGCGTTCGCTGGGATTCAACGCGGCCTGGAGTGTCGCCGACAATTTCAGCCTCGGGTTCGACTTCCACAACTCGCGTGCGCGCAGCTTGCCCGACGATCCGATCACCGGCGGCGGCGAGACGGCGTTCAGCCTGGCCGGCAAGGTGCCGAGCACCTGTTTGCAGCTGGATGTGCCCAGCAACAGTTGCGTCAATTCAACCAACTTCTGGACGCAGACGTTCCAGTTCAACAATGGCCTGCCCATCGCGGGTCGTACGTTGTTCCCGAACCAGGTTGACGCCTACAACAACGCGAACGGCAACCCGGACTACAGCTTCGATCAAAGCAGCCTGGGCTCGCAGGTGCTGCGCATCGGCTACCAGGATCAGCAGACCGACATCAAGCAGGCTCGCATCGATGGCAAGCTCATGTTTGAAGGCGGCTCGAGTTTTGGTTTCGGTGTTGAAACCCGCAAGATGGAATCGCACCAGCGCTCCTCGGGTGGCTACATGGCCCTGGGCGACTGGGGTGTTGGCGACTCGGGCACCGTGCCTGACATGGTGGCCTTGCTGACGCCGTTCAGCCTCACGGGTGCCTTCGACGACTTCAATCCGGTTGGCGCTCCGAGTGGTGGCTGGAAGGGCAACGCGGACGTGCTCGGACAATGGGCGATTGACCACGGCTACACGAACTGGTCTGAGAATTCGTCTACGGATGGTCAGCTGAGATTCAACCCCGGCTTCGGCACGAACAGCATCGTTGGGGAAAAAACGCAGGCCGTCTACGCGCAACTCGCGCTGAAGTTCGACCTGGGCAGCATGGCCTCGAACGTGGTGGTCGGCGCGCGTTACGAAGAGACCACGGTCCAGTCGTTGAACAGCGTGCTCGTACCGTCTGCGGTGAGCTGGCAGGACGACAACGACTTCCGCGTGGAACGTCCGGACGTCGGCAGCGAGACTCTGATTCGTGGCGATGGCAGCTATCACAACCTGTTGCCGAACCTCGATTTCGACATCGCGATCACGGATGCGATCAAGGGTCGTTTCTCGTACAGCAAGACGATTGCGCGCGCCGGATACGGCAGCCTTTCGGCGGGCTCGAACCCGGGCGGTCCGGGCGGCTCGACGCTGAACGGATTCACCCCGGGCGGCAACCAGAACAACCCTGGCCTGCTGCCGCTCGAGTCGGATAACTTCGACCTGTCGTTGGAGTATTACTTCTCCGATTCGGGTTACGTGTCGGCCGGTGCGTTCCTCAAGAACGTCGATAACTTCATCGGCAACTCGGTGCAGAACATCAACCTGTTCGGCATCCGCGATGAGACGGGGGGGCCGCGTGCGCAGGCGGCGCTCGATTTCCTCACGGCCAATGGCTTCGCACGTGACGACTCGGCGTTGTTCACCGCGATCGCGATGGCAGAAAACCCCGGCACCTTCACGGACGCCAACGGGACCTGGACGGGCGGCTGGTATCAGGCCGATGGCACGACGTTGAACTACAACGGCTCGAACGCGCAGCACGTTGCGTTCGCGACCAAGTACGACGTCCTGCCGACGGCTGAAGATCCGCTCTGGAGTTTCGCGGTCAACACGCCAGTCAACAACAAGAAGGCCAAGATCCATGGCTTCGAGTTCGGTGGCCAGTACTTCTTCGGCGACACGGGGTTCGGCGTTCTCGCGAACTACACGGTCGTCCGCGGCGATATCGGCTACGACGTGACCAGCGATCCGAACGTGAACCAGTTTGCCTTGTTGGGTCTGTCCGACTCGGCCAACGGGGTGCTCATGTTCGAGAAGTTCGGCCTCTCGGCCCGTCTCGCCTACAACTGGCGTGACGAGTTCCTGTCGAACATCAACCAGGGAAGCTTTAGAAACCCGATCTATGTCGAGGCTTACGACCAGATCGACTTCTCTGTCGGATATGACATCAACGATCATCTCGCGGTGACGTTCGAAGCCATCAATCTGACGGGCGAGGACGTGCGCTGGCACGGTCGCTCGGACAAGCAGCTGTGGCGCCTGGAAGACCAGGGTGCTCGTTATGGACTGGGAGCCCGCTACAAGTTCTAAGCTGATTGCGCGCAAGCGCAAATGCCTGGAACCCTTTAAAGGGTCAATCTTTAAGGGTCGATAGTCGATACGAAGAAGGCCGCTGTTCCACAGCGGCCTTTTTCTTTTTGCAGCACAATTGCGGCCGCACTGCGGGAACCCGAAATGACCAGACACGTATTGCTCAACAACATCACGCACAAGGACCTGCGCGTGATCACGCGCCACGGCAGCGAATTCGGCGACAACGTAGGAACCGTTCTGACGTTCCCCACCGAATACGCCGACATACAGCGCGAATACCCGATCTTCTTTCGCAAGGACCCCGCGAGCGGGGAGTACCAGTCCATCGCCCTGCTGGGCTTCTCGAAGGACGAGAACGTGTTCCTCGACGAACATGGCTGGCAAGCGGGCTACATTCCCGGCATCGTTGCCCGCGGTCCGTTCCTGATCGGCTTCCAGGACCAGCAAGGCGAGGGACGCCCAACGGCGGTGATCCACGTCGACATGGACAGTCCGCGCGTGAGCCAGACCGAGGGTGAGCCCGTGTTCCTGCCGCAGGGCGGCAACAGCCGCTACATCGACCGGGTGGCCGCCATCCTCAACGGCATCAGCGAAGGCATGGCGGCGAGCAAGGCGATGTTCGCGGCGTTCACCGCCGCGGAGTTGATCGAGCCCGTCAAGGTGGAGGTGAAGTTCAGCGACACCGAGCAGTACAGCCTGCTCGGGCTGCACACCATCAGCGAGGAAAAGCTGCGCAAGCTCGCCGGCGCGACGCTCGAGAACCTCAACCGCGCCGGTTTTCTACAGGGCGCGTTCCTGGTGGCCGCTTCGCTGAACAATGTGCGCAGGCTGATCGATCTCAAGCACCGGCGTCGCGCGCGTCAGGCGGAAATGGCGTCGTAAACCACCACGCGCTCCCACAAGTGGGAGCAGTCGGCCACGAATTTCTTGTGGATCTCGTGGTCCTGGTAGATTTTCTGCCCGGCTGCATCGTCGAAGAACAGCACCTCGGAAGCGCTGTAGCTGTTGTCGACGACATCGCGCTTCTCGGTACTGGCCGGCACGCCGAAGTGCGCGCCGCGGACGCTCTCAATTTTCGTGAGTGTCCGCAGCCCGGTCAGCAGCTTCGCGAGATCGTCCTGCGACTGAGGATTCTTCAGCCAGAAAAACACGTGGTGGATCAGCTTGGGATAGGTATTCACGGCGGCGGCGGCTCCGGCATGGGGAACAATCGCCACGGCGGCGGTTGTTGCGATGAAAGTTCTGCGTGAGGTGCTCATGAGGACAACTCTGCCGTGAGCGCGGAATGCGGCTCGGCGAGGCGAGCGTACGCCGCTTCGAGCGCGCTGCGAAAGCGCTCTTCGCCGAACAACGCGGGCGGCAGCACGGACTCGCACACGTTGAATCGGGCGACGTCCGCGCGCGCATCGCCGTTGCAGGCATTGCCGATCGCGGTGAGGCGGGCCGCATCCGGATCGACGATTGCGACGCCGGCCTTTGCCTGGCGCGCGATGAAGCGCATCCACGCCGCCAGCGGCATGACCAGACGGTGTATCGGCCGGCCCGCGCGCAGCGCTTCCACAATACTCACCGTGATTCGCACCGGCAGCTTCTTCGAGCCGTCCCATGCAATCTGGCTAAGCAGGTGGCGAATGCCCGGGTTATGGAAGCGCGCCAATACCGCGGAAATGTAGTGTTCGATGTCGAAGCCCGGCGTGTTGCCGAGACTGGGCTTGAGATCTTCGGTCATCAGCAACTCGACGAATTGGGCGAGCTGCTCGTCGCGCATCGCATCGGCGACGGATTCATGCCCGCGCAGCAAGCCGAGATAGGTGAGCGTGGAATGCGGTCCGTTGACCAGCCGCAGCTTCGCGCGGTCATAGACGCTGACGTCCCTGGCGAGCGTCACACCGACCGACTGCCAGTCCGCGTCGCGCATGACCGGCAGATCCTCGATGACCCATTGCGTGAACGGCTCGCGCTGGATCGGCCACGCGTCGGCGATGCCGGTCAGTTCCAGTGCGCGCTTGCGCAGCGCGTCGTCGGTGGCGGGCGTGATGCTGTCGACCATCGTGCGCGGGCAGACCACTTCGGCTTCGATCCATCGCGCCAGGTCGATATCGGAGCTGCGGGCGAACGCGACCAGCGCCCGATGCAGGACCTGTCCGTTGTCAGGCAGGTTGTCGCAGCTCAGCACCGCGAAAGGGGGCACGCCCTGGGAGCGCCGCCGGCGCAGTCCCTCGACGATCCAGCCGATGGTGCTGCGCGGCTGCGTCGGATTCGCAAGGTCGTGCACGATGTCGGCGTTGGCCGGATCGAGTGCGTTGTGTGCGTCGAGGCAGTAGCCCTTCTCGGTGACCGTGAGCGACACGATGCGCGTATCGCGCGCGCAGAGGCGCGCAAAGGCCGCCCCGGCATCGGTCGAACCCACCAGCAGCTCGCGAATCGCGCCGATGACGCGTGCGCGCGGCGCGGCACCGAGTTCCACCAGGGTATAGAGACCCTGCTGTTCCTTCAGTGCGTCGCGCAGCCCGCTGCTCTTGAGCGACAGCGCCGAGATGGCCCAGCGCTTGTCCGAATGCAGCAACGTGTCGACGTAGTACGCCTGGTGCGCGCGGTGGAATGCACCGGGCCCGATGTGGACTATCCCGATACGCGTGGCGTCGCGGTGGTAGGTCGGCAGTATCGTGCCCGAGCGGACCGAATGCAGGCTCGCCTCACTGAGGCGCGGCGGAGTCATCTAAACCTCGTTGTCTAACTAGTGATTGTGACGCGGCGTCTTGCGCGCCACGCCGCGATATTTGACCGCCATTTCCATTACGGCCCCGCTGTCGAGCTGCCCGACGGTCGAGCGATACAGTTCCTGCCAGGGAGTCGCGCTCGGCGGCACCGGTGGCAATCCGTCGCCCTTGCGCCGCGCAATCTCCTCCGCGGCCACCAGCATGTCACAGGTGCCCGCGGCAAGATCGATGCGGATCCGGTCCCCGCTCTTGAGCCACGCGAGTCCGCCGCCCGCAGCGCTTTCCGGAGAACAATTGAGGATCGACGGGCTGTCCGAGGTGCCCGATTGCCGGCCGTCCCCGAGGGTCGGCAGGCTCATGATGCCGCGTTTGATCAGCGCATCGGGCGGCTGCATGTTCACGACCTCCGCCGACCCCGGCCAGCCGAGCGGGCCAGACCCGCGGATCACGAGGATCGTGTGTTCGTCGATGCCGAGTGAGGGGTCGTTGATCCGGTCGTGATAATCAGTCGAGCCGTCGAAAACGACCGCCCGGCACTCGAAGCTGTCGCCATTGCCGAGATAGCGCTGGCGGAATTCCGCCGAGATGACGCTGGTCTTCATGATTGCGAAATCGAACAGGTTTCCCTTCAAGACGAGGAACCCCGCTTTTTCCTGCAGGGGTTTCTCATAAGTCGTGATGACGTCGCGGTCGACCGCGGCACGTCCGGCGACGTACTCGTCGACGTTCTGGGCCAGCGTGCGGCCGGTGACGGTCAAGGCCTGGCCGTCGATCTTGCCGACGCGCAGCAGCTCCGCCAGTACGGCGGGTACGCCGCCGGCGCGATGAAAGCGCTCGCCGAGATACTTTCCGGCCGGCTGCATGTTCACGAGGAGCGGAATGTCGCGGCCGTACTTCATCCAGTCATCGGGTGTGATCGAAAGCCCGGCGTGACGCGCCATCGCGACCAGGTGCGGCTGTGCGTTGGTCGATCCACCGATGGCGGCGATCGCCGCAATCGCGTTCAGGAACGACTGGCGCGTCAGGATCTTCGAGGGGCGCAGATCCTCGTAAGCAAGCTCGACGATGCGCCGGCCGGTGAGATAGGAAATCTGGCCGCGTTCGCGATAGGGCGCGGGAATCGCCGCGCACCCCGGCAGCGAAAGTCCCAGCACTTCGGCGACCGCATTCATCGTCGAGGCCGTACCCATGGTGTTGCAGTGGCCGAGCGACGGCGCCGACGCGGCGGCCGCTTCGAGGAACTGCTTCTCGTTGATCTGGCCCGCGGCGAGTTTGCGGCGTGAACGCCAGATGACCGTGCCGGAGCCGACCAGGTCGCCGTCGTGCCAGCCATCGAGCATCGGGCCACCGGAGAGCACGATGGCCGGGATGTCGACGGTCGAAGCCGCCATGATCTGCGCCGGGGTCGTCTTGTCGCAGCCGGTAGTCAGTACGACTGCGTCGATCGGGTAGCCGTGCAGTATCTCCACGAGGCCGAGATAGGCGAGGTTGCGATCGAGCGCCGCGGTGGGCCGGCGGCAATTCTCGAAGATCGGATGCAGTGGGAATTCCATCGGCACGCCGCCGGCATCGCGGATGCCTTCGCGCACGCGCTTCACCGTGTCGAGGTGCACGCGATTGCAGGGCGTGAGATCGCCGCCGGTCTGCGCGATGCCGATGATCGGTTTTCCGGACAGCAGTTCCTCGGCCGTCAGGCCGTAGTTCATGAAGCGCTCGAGATATAACGCCACCATGTCGAGATGTTTCGGATCGTCGAACCAGTCGCGTGAACGGAAGCGGCGTTTTGGTTGCACCTGCGTGGTGGAGTCAGATCCCATGCGACACGATTCCCTGTGGCAGACCGGGCACCTCGACGCGCGCACGGAACAGGCCGCCGGCGAGCGGCTGCTGCCTGCGTTCTTCCGCGTTGAGCGCAACGTGCGCGGTGGTGATGTACAGCGTCTTCAAATCGTCACCCGCGAAGGCGGCCTTGGTCACGGCGGAGCAGGGCAGTCGCAGCGTCTGCAGCAGCTCGCCCGTGGGCGAATAACGTTGCAGGCTCCAACCGCCGAATACACCGGTCCAGAGGCAGCCCTCGACGTCGACGCACGGGCCGTCGGGAAATCCCCCGCCCTGCGGCAGCCGCACGAAAATCCGCTTGTTGGACAGCGATCCGCTGCGCGCACGATCGAAGGCATAGATGATGCCGGCCAGCGAATCCGTGTGATACAGCACACGCCCGTCGGGGCTCTCCGCCGGACCGTTGGTCACGACGTACCCGGGATCGCGCGTCACGCAGCCCGCATCGCCGAGCTGGTAGAGCGCGCCGCTCGGTTCCTCTTCCTTGTCGTCCATCGAACCGAACCAGAGGAAGCCATGTGAGTCGACGAAGCCGTCGTTGAGCCGGTTGTTAGGCGCGTGCGGCTCGACCACGTGCAGCAGCGCGAAGTTGCCGGTTTCCGGGTTAAACCGATGAAGGCCGGTCTTGAGGCCCGCGATCAACCAGCCGGCGGACGTCGGGAATACGAAACCGACACGCTCGGGCGCGGGCCAGGTGCGCTGATCGCCGGTCGCCGGATCGAAACGGTGAATGGCCGGCGCCTTGATGTCGACGAACCACACGCACTTCTCGACCGCGGACCAGACCGGTCCCTCACCGAGCACCGCACCGAGGGGCCAAACGCACTCGACTTCCGACATTGCGCCCCCGGATTAACGATACCCGCCGTCGACCCAAAAGTTGTGCGCCGTACACATGCGCGCGTCATCCGATGCCAGGAACAGCACCATGGCCGCCACATGAATGGGATCGATGCGGGACTTGAGGCACTGCTGGGCGAGAATCTTCGCTTCTTCCTCCGGCGTATGCCAGAGCTTCATTTGCCGCGGCGTGCGGATCGCGCCGGGGACGACGCAGTTGACGCGGATGTTCGCTTCGCCCAGATCGCGCGCCAGCGCACGCGTCATGCCTTCGATACCTGCCTTGGCCGTCTCGTATATAGAGAGTTCGGGAATGGCCGAATGCCAGGACACGGAGCCTAAGTTGATGATCGCGCCGCCACCGGCCTTTCTCATGCCGGCGGTGACGAATTGCGCGCTGAAGAACATGTGGCGCAGGTTCACCGCGATGCGCTGTTCCCAGTACTCCGGGGTCACTTCTTCGAACTTGTGCCGGTCGTCGTTGGCCGCGTTGTTGACCAACACCGCCACCGGGCCGGCCTTGGCTTCGATGTCGGCGATCGCGCGACGCAGTGCGTCGACGTCCGTGACGTCGCACTTGATGAATTCCACCCCGGCGCCGAGTTTCGCGGCCAGCTTCGTCGATTCGGCGACCGCTACGTCGATGAAAAATACCCGGGACTTCTGACGCGCGAATTCTTCGACCATTACCTCGCCGATGCCGGAGCCGCCTCCGGTGATCACGACGGTCTTGTTGGCGAGGGACGGATAAACAGCGTGCGTCATGTTGTTCTTGAGACCCTAGGCCCAGGTGTAGCTAGTCTTTACTTGCGTATAGAACTCGACGGCGGCAAAGCCCTGCTCGCGCGGGCCGTAGCTCGACTTGCGCGTGCCGCCGAACGGTACGTGGTAGTCGACGCCCGCGGTGGGCAGATTCGTCATCACCATGCCAGCGCGTACGTTGCGTACGAAATGCCGTGCGTGCTTGAGCGAGTTCGTCATGATGCCGGCCGACAGACCGAATTCGCCGGCGTTGGCCACGGCGAGCGCCTCTTCGTAGTCCTTCACGAGCACGGTGGAAGCCACCGGGCCGAACACCTCTTCCATGTTGATGCGCATGTCCTGTTTCGTGTCCGCAATCAGCGCGGGCGCGACGTAGTAGCCGGGCTTGCCCAGCTCGAGCACTTCCCCGCCGACCACACGCCGGCCGCCTTGCTTCACGGCCACGTCCACATAAGAAAGAGTGGTGTCGAGCTGCGCCTGGCTCGCGAGCGGGCCCATCTGGCTGTCCGCGGCGAGCGCATCGCCGACCTTCAGCGCCTTCACGCGTGCCGCGAACGCGTCGATGAATTTGTCGTGAATGCCCTGCGTCACGATGATCCGGCTCGAGGCCGTGCAGCGCTGACCGGTCCCGAAGAACGCGCCGTCGAGCGCGCACTGCACGGCGCGGTCGAGTTCGCAGTCGTCGAGCACGACCAGCGGATTCTTGCCGCCCATTTCGAGCTGCACGCGCGCGTTGTGCGACATGGCGCCTTTCGCGACCGTCGCACCCGTGCTCTGTCCACCGGTGAAAGAAACGCCGGCAACGTCGGCATGTTCGACCAGCGAACCGCCCATCGAGCCGCCGCCGAGAATCAGATTGAAGACGCCTTTGGGGAAGCCGGCCTCATGAATAATTTCGGTCAGGGCATGCGCCGTCGCGGGCGTGAGCGAGGCGGGCTTGATGACGACGGTGTTGCCGAAGGCCAGCGCCGGCGCGCTCTTCCATACCGGGATTGCAATCGGGAAATTCCAGGGCGTTATCAACCCGAACACACCGAGCGGCTCGCGGTAGGTTTCCACGGCGATGCCGGGGCGCGTCGAATCGACCGTCACGCCGTGACGACGCAACGCTTCACCCGCGAAAAATTTGAAAATGCGCGCGGCGCGCATCACCTCGCCCTTGCCTTCGGGCAGGGTCTTGCCTTCTTCGCGCGACAGCAGGCGGCCGAGGTCGTCGGCGCGCGCCATGATGGTCGAGCCCACCTTGTCGAGCAGGTCCGAACGCACTTCCGGGCTGGCATTCGCCCACGCGGGGAATGCGGCCTGCGCCGCGGAAACAGCGGCATTTACCGTGCTTTTGTCGCCGCCCGGGACCCTGGCGACGATGTCACGCGTATCGGAAGGATTGAGGCTGTCCGAAGCGGGCGAACCCGCCACCCATTGCCCATCGATGTAGTGGGAAAGCTGTTTTGTGTCGCTCATTTTCTACCGCTCAATTGTTCAGCAGGCCGCGGCGCGCGAGGTTGCGCATCAGTTCCGCAATACCCATGGACCACGGAGGGGCCTGATCACACGTGGTCACCCTGTTTTCTAACACACCGAGCTTTTCTGTGGAGACCCGAACGACATCGCCGCTCTTGTGGGTAAAGCCCGCACCGGGGCTGCCGCGATCCACGATCGGCGCGAACATCGTGCCGAGGAACAGGGCGAATCCGTCCGGGTAGCAATGATGCTTGCCGATCGTCTGGCCGACGAGTTCGGTCGGGTCGCGGCTGATCTGCGCCATCGAGCTCGAGCCTTCGAGCCTGAAGCCTTCATCGCCCTCGATCTCGAGACGGACCGTGCATTGGCGCACGTCGTCCAGCGTGAAACTGCCATCGAACATCCGGATGAACGGGCCGATGGCACAAGAGGCGTTGTTGTCCTTGGCCTTGCCCAACAACAACGCGCTGCGGCCCTCGATGTCGCGCAGGTTGACGTCGTTGCCGAGCGAGGCCCCGAGGATGCGGCCGGCGCTATCTACCGCGAGCACGATCTCGGGCTCGGGATTGTTCCAGGCCGAGTCGGAGCGCACGCCGATCCAGTCGCCCCAGCCCATCGACGAGAGCGTCGGCGCCTTGGTAAAGATCTCTGCGTCCGGGCCGATCGCGACCTCGAGATATTGCGACCAGAGTCCGTCCGCGATCAGCGCGGACTTGAGTTTCTGGGCCTGCTCCGACCCCGGTTTCACGGCGCGGATGTCGGCGCCGATGCGGTCGCGCAAGGATGCGCGCAGAGCGTCGGCCTTGCTCTTGTCGCCGCGGCAGCGCTCTTCGATCACGCGTTCCATCGCGGAGATCGCGAAAGTCACGCCGCTCGCCTTGATGCATTGCAGGTCGAAGGGCGAGAGCAGGCGGATTTCCTTTCTGCCCGAGAATTCGCAGCTGAAGCCGAACGACTCCAGCGGGCCGAGATCGACGCCCTCGGGAACGATGCCGTTCCAGCCATTGAGCAGCTGCGAGACGGTGGCGGCGTGTTTCGCCACGTCGCGTACGCGGCCTTCATGGACCACGATCGGAGTCGGGCCTTCGCGCGTCAGCATGCGGCCGACGAGCACGGCCTGCCGCCAGTCGGCTGGAAGGTATTCGATCATGTAGTTAGACCGTCTTGGTCTTCCAGAGCTTTTGCATGTTCTCGAGCGACATGCCTTTGCTCTCCGGGACAAACTTCCAGACGAACAAGGCCGCCAGCACGCTGAAGCCACCGTACAGCCAGTATGCGAAGCCGTGGTTGAAAGCGGCAGTGAGGGCCGTATTTCCGTCCATGATGTTGAACGTCACCGTAACCACCCAGTTCATGAACCACTGCGCTGCCACCGCGATGGCCATGGCCTTGTCGCGGATGGAGTTCGGGAAGATCTCCGCGAGCATCACCCACACCACCGGGCCCCAGGACAGCGAGAATCCCGCGATGTAGATGCAGACCACGATCAGCGCGCCGAGGGCCACTGAGCCCGCGTTGAACATGAAGCCCAACGCGGTCATCGACACGGCCATGATGATGGCGCCGAGGATCAGCAGCGGCTTGCGGCCCCATTTGTCCACCGTGACAGTGGCGATGAGGGTGAACACAACCATCACGATGCCCATGATGACCGTGCTGGCGAACGATGCGTCGCCCTTGAAGCCCATGTTGTTGAACATTTGCGGGCCGTAGTACAGGACCGCGTTGATGCCGACCAGCTGCTGAAAAACGGACAGCAGGATGCCGACCACCAGCAACAGGCCGCCATAGGAGAAGAGCTTTCCGGCGGTCTCCTTCAACGAGGCGTCGATTTCCGCCAAGACAATTTTGGCCTCCTCCGCGTTGGCGAGCTTGGTGAGAACTTCGCGCGCTTTCTCGTTCTTGCCCTTGAGCATGAGTCCGCGGGGAGTTTCCGGAACGAAGAACAACAGCAGCACGAATATTCCGGCCGGAACGGCGCAGCAGGCCAGCATGTAGCGCCAGCCTTCATTGAGCGCCCAGTTCGGGTCACCGTCGCCGCCAAACTTCTTGATGAAGTAGTTCACGAAATACGAGATCGTGATGCCGCTCACGATCGCGATCTGTTGGTAGGTAACCAGCGAGCCGCGCTTGGAAGGCGGCGCAATTTCAGCGATGTACATCGGCGCGAGCATCGAGGCGAGGCCGATACCCATGCCGCCCAAGAGGCGATGGCCAATGAAGTTGGTGATCAAATCTCCGAAATGGACGTAGGGCGCATCGTCGAAAAACAGATTCAGGAACCAGAGCAGTGCGTTGATCAGCGGAGTCAGCACCGAACCCAGATGACCCAGCCACGATTCCGGCCAGGCAGAACCCAGTGACGATATGAAGAACAGCACGCCAGCAACGACGAGACCACCGCGACGTCCGAGGAAGTGCGCTAAGACGCCGCCGAGAGCGCCGCCGATGAGGCAACCCCACAGCGCGCCGGCGATGGTGAATCCTTCGAGACTGAGCCGAGCGCCTTCAGCGAGCCCCAGCGGCGCGACGAAGTTTTGCTTGATCGCATCGGTCGCGCCGGAGATGACGGCGGAGTCGTAACCGAACAGCAATCCGCCCAGTGCGGCGATGATGGTCAGGGTGATCAGAAGGCCGGTATGAGTGGAGGCGGAAGGGCCCGAACCCGAAGTTTGAGACACGCGCTATCTCCTTGATGGGATTATGTTTTTCGACCCCGCTGGCGTGCGCGTCACGCGTCCCCCGTTCAGCGGTCGCGGAAGCGTAGTGATAGCGGTATCAGATAGCAAGTTGCGGCCCGGGCAGCGCCGGAAAACCCGCCGAAATACTTATGCTTTTCGCGGCGGTGCGACAGAGTCGCGCTTGACCAGAAGATAAGGCACTAGATGGTCCACGGCCTGGTTCACGTGCCGGTCTTTCGGGCGACGGATCTTGTGCAGCAGCAGGTTGATGGCCGCTTCGGCCATGGCTGCGATGGGTTGCCGGACGGTAGTGAGCTCCGGCCAGACGGTGGTGGCGATCGGCGTATCGTCGAACCCCACGACCGACAGGTCACGCGGAACGTCGAGGCCGCGCCGATGTGCAACCGAGATCGCAGCGGCGGCCATGTCGTCGTTGCTCGCGAAGATCGCGGTCGGCAAGCGCTTGCGTGCCAGCAGTTTCTCGGTCGCCTCGAGGCCCGATTTATAAGAAAAGAATCCCTGGACGACGAGCGCCGGGTCGACTTCATGCCCGGCTTCTTCCATCGCCGCGTGGAATCCGGCCAGGCGCTGCGCGCTCGCAGTCTGCGCCGACTGACCGATGATGAAGGCGATGCGTGAGTGACCATTTGCGATGAGGTGCGCCGTCATTTCGTGCGCCGCATGGAAGTCGTCGATGCGCACGCAGGAAACGTCTTCGCGCGCCTTGCCGGTAGCTAGGGCGACCACCGGCACGCCTTCGGCGGCGAACGCGGCGGCAATGGCTTTCGATTCGCACAGCGGCGGCGGCAGGATCACGCCGGCGATGCCTTCGGAAAGACGCTGCGCGGCGGCTTTTTCCTGCGCGGGCTTCAGGTTGTCCCAGCGATCGAGCACCAGCTGTGCGGCGGTGCGATGCGAACCGTCGAGCGCGCCCACCAGCATTTCGCTCAGGTACGAAGCGCTGGGGTTCGAATAGATGAGTGCAATGCGCGTATCGCGAGCGCCGGCGAGTAAGCGCGCCGCGGGATTCGGCCGGTAGTTGAGCGCACGCACCGCTTCCATCACGGTCGCGCGCGTGGAATCGCGCACGTTGCTCTCACCGTTGATGACGCGGGACACCGTCATCGGCGACACACTCGCGTGTCGCGCAACTTCGTGAATCGTGACTGCGCCGCCCTTGCGACGGCCGGTACGTTCCGCGACGCGCGGCGTGCCGTCGTTGCTGCGATCCCCTGACTCGCTCAATCGATCTCCCCGCGACTGGCCCGCGTACTGGCGCAACGCTTGCGTTAGCGATAACAATAGATTCTACGCGCCATCAAAGTCCAATGTACCGATGAAGCACCGACCGTTGCTGTTTTTCCTTGCCGCCGTGGCCTTTTCGTTGCCCGCCGCGGCCGAGGACGGATATGACTTATGGCTGCGTTATCGCGCGGTCGACGCTACCGCATACCCCGAACTGGCCACCGGCGTGCGCGAGCTGGTCACCGGCGCAAAGACACCCACACTCGCCGCCGCCGAGCGGGAGCTGATGCGGGGTTTGAGTGGTTTGTCGGGCACGCCCATCCCGTTGGTCGGGGCGATCAGCCAGGACGGCGCGCTCTTGTACGGCACGCCGCGCAGTTCGGAGGTGGTCGCGACATTGCCGCTCGACCTCGCCCGCCTCGGGCCCGAGGGGTACGTCATTCGCAGCATTGCGGTGAATGGCCGGGTTGCCACGGTCATCGCCGCGAACAGCGATGTCGGCGTCCTGTACGGCGCCTTCCACTTCCTGCGGCTCATCCAGACTCGCGCTCCGCTCCATGCGTTGGACATCGCGTCGCAGCCGCGGACCAGGATTCGCGTGCTGAATCACTGGGACAATCTCGACCGTCACGTCGAACGTGGTTACGCGGGCCAGTCGATCTGGGACTGGCACAAACTGCCGGGCTGGCTCGACCCGCGCTATACCGACTATGCGCGCGCCTGCGCCTCGGTGGGCATCAACGGCAGCGTGCTGACGAACGTCAATGCGAACGCGACCAGCCTGACGCCCGCGTACCTCGAAAAGGCCGCGGCGCTTGCCGGTGTGATGCGCACCTACGGCGTGCGCGTGTATCTCACGGCGCGCTTCAGCGCGCCCATCGAGCTCGGCGGATTGAAAACCGCAGATCCGCTCGATCCCGCCGTGCGCGCGTGGTGGAAGGCCAAGGTCGACGAAATCTACCGTTACATCCCGGACTTCGGCGGTTTCCTGGTGAAGGCCAACTCCGAGGGTCAACCCGGTCCGCAGGATTACCGACGCACCCATGCCGACGGCGCCAACATGCTGGCCGAAGCGCTCGCGCCGCATGCCGGCGTCGTCATGTGGCGCGCGTTCGTGTACTCGAACGAGACACCGACAGATAGAGCGAAGCAGGCCTATGACGAGTTCGTCCCGCTCGACGGCAAGTTCGCAGACAACGTGCTGGTGCAGGTCAAGAACGGGCCAGTCGATTTTCAGCCGCGTGAACCTTTTCATCCGCTGTTCGGCGCCATGCCGAAGACGCCGCTGATGATGGAGTTCCAGATCACCAAGGAATATCTGGGCTTCGCCACGCATCTCACCTATCTAGGCCCGCTATACGAGGAGGCGCTCGAGTCGGACACGCTCGTGAAAGGCAAGGGCTCGACAGTTGCGAAGGTGATCGACGGCGAACTGCACGGATACAAACTCACCGGCATGGCGGGAGTCGCCAACATCGGGGCCGACCGCAACTGGAGCGGCTCGCAGTTCGACCAGGCGAACTGGTACGCCTTCGGGCGACTGGCGTGGGATCCGACCGCCTCTTCTGGCGCAATTGCCGAAGACTGGCTACGGATGACCTTCTCGAACGAGGCGCAATTCGTGCGGCCGATGGTCGCGATGATGATGGGTTCGCGAGAAGCGGTGGTCGACTACATGACGCCGCTCGGACTGCATCACCTCATGGACACCGGCCATCACTACGGTCCTGGGCCCTGGGTCGACAACCTGTCGCGCGCCGACTGGAATCCGACTTACTACCATCGAGCCGATGCCAACGGAATCGGTTTCGATCGCGGGCCCAAGGGCAGCGATGCGACGGCGCAGTATTCACCCAAGGTCGCGGCCCGTTTCGCGGACCTGAAGAAGACGCCCGAGAATCTGCTGCTGTGGTTTCACCACGTGCCGTGGGATTACCGGATGTCTTCCGGCCGCAGCCTCTGGGACGAACTCGTGCTGCACTATACGCACGGCGTCGAGGTGGTTAGCCAGATGCGCGCCGCATGGGCTGCTCAGCAGGACCGCGTGGACGCGGAGCGCTTTGCGCAGGTCGCGGCATTCCTGGCAATACAGCAGCAGGAAGCGCAATGGTGGCGCGACGCGTGTATTGCGTATTTCCAGTCGATATCGAAGCGCCCGCTGCCGGCCGGGGTTGCACCGCCCGCCCATCCGCTCGAGTACTACCGGCAACTCAAGTTTCCGTACGCCCCCGGGCGCGGCTGATGTAGAGGACAATCCATGCGTTCTGCATTGCTGATCTGCGGCTTCATGTCCTGTGCGGCGCTGGTGCGCGCCGCCGATCCGGCGCCGCTCGATCTCACCGCCGAGCAGGATCACAGGCTGATGCTGGAGCAGCTCGGCATCAAGGAAATCCGCCAGGGCGCCAACGGACGCGACTCGAATGCGGCCAATGCGGCTAACTACGACGAGTCGAAGGCGAATCCTTATCCGGTGCTGCCCGATCCGCTGGTGTTCGCGGACGGCAAGCCGGTAAAGACGGCGCGCGACTGGTCGCGGCGGCGGCGCCCGGAGCTGGTCGAGCTGTTCGACCGCGAAATCTACGGCCGCACGCCGCGCCGCACACCCTCGGTCAGCTGGGAAGTGAAGTCCACGAAGGACGATACGGTCGGCGGCAGCGCGGTGGTAGTGCGCAAACTCATCGGCCACGTGGACAACAGCAGCTATCCTGCGATCACCGTCGACATCGACCTGACCCTCACGACTCCGAGGGGCGCGAAGGGCGTGCCGGTCATCATCGAGTTCTTCCCGGTCGAATGGGCGGCGCGCATTCCACCGCAGCCATCACCGACGTGGCAGGAACAGGTCATCGAGCGCCGCTGGGCCTACGCGATCCTCTCGCCGGGCAGCATCCAGGCCGACAATGGCGCGGGGCTGACCCGCGGCATCATCGGCCTCGTCAACAAGGGACAGGCGCGCAAGCCCGACGATTGGGGCGCGCTCAAGGCCTGGGCCTGGGGCGCAGCGCGCGCGCTCGACTATTTCGAAACGATTCCCGAAGTCGATGCGAAACGAGCCGTGATCGAAGGCGTGTCGCGCTATGGCAAGGCATCGTTGGCCACGCTCGCGTACGAACCGCGGTTCGCGATTGGCTTCATCGGTTCGTCGGGGGCGGGCGGTGCCGCGCTCGCACGCCGGCATTGGGGCGAGATGCTCGAGAACGTCGCGGGCAGCGGCGAGTATCACTGGATGGCCGGCAACTACCTCAAGTACGCGGGTCCGTTGACGGTGAACGATCTGCCGGTGGATGCGCACGAGTTGATCGCGCTGTGCGCGCCGCGTCCCGTGTTCATCGGCGCCGGCAACCCGGCGCAGGGCGACGGCTGGGTGGACCCGAAGGGCATGTTCATGGCCGCCGCGGCCGCCGGTCCCGTTTACCGGTTGTTAGGCAAGAAGGATCTCGGCACGACGGAATTTCCCCCCATGGAAACGCCGCTGGATGAAGGCGATCTGGCGTATCGCCAGCATGCCGGCGGTCATACGTCGGGTCCCAACTGGCCCACGTTCCTGGAATTTGCCGCCAGGTACTTCGAGCCGGCGAAGCGGTAGTTAGTTACCAGTCCCACATGGTGCCGTCTTCGAGGCGCGCGATCGGCAACTGCTTGGGGTTGTAGGGGTACTTCGCCGCCAGCTTCTCGTCGATCGTGGCGCCGTGGCCAGCACTTTCACCGCAATACAACCTCCCTTCCTTGAAGGTGTAGTCGTGCGGGAACACTTCGTTGGTCACTTCCGCGTGCTTCATGTATTCCTGGATGCCGAAGTTCGGCACCCAGGTATCGAAATGCAGCGCCGCGCCCATGCACACGGGCGACAGGTCGGTGGCGCCGTGAAAGCCGGTGCGCACGCCGTGCAGCGCCGCAAAATCCGCGATGCGACGCACATGCGTGATGCCGCCGCCGTGCACGATGGTGGTACGGATGTAGTCGATGAGCTGATTCTCGATGAGATGTTTGCAGTCCCAGATCGAATTGAATACCTCGCCCGCCGCGAGCGGCGTCACCGAATGCTTGCGAACGAGCTCGAACGATTTCTGGTTTTCCGCCGGCGTGGCGTCCTCCAGCCAGAACAACCGATACGGCTCGAGATCGCGCGCGAGGCGCGCCGCTTCGATCGGCGAGAGACGATGATGCACGTCGTGCAGCAGTTCGATGTCCAGCCCGTGATCCTTGCGCAGCCGTTCGAACAGCTGCGGCACGACCGCGAGGTACTTGGGCGTGGCCCAGGTCGTCTCCGCCGGTAGTTCGCTCTCGGCGGGTTCATACGCATTCTTCAGGCTCGAAATGCCGTAGGCCTTCTTGATGCCCGGCACGCCGCACTGTGCGCGCACCGCCTTGTAGCCCTGCGCAATGTATTTGCCGACTTCTACGCTCGCCTCGTCGATATCCTTGCCATTCGCGTGGCCATACACCAGCACGCCATCGCGCGAGCGACCGCCGAGCAGCTGGTACAGCGGCTGGTTGGTCATCTTGCCGAGGATGTCCCACAACGCGACGTCGACCGCGGCGATGGCCGTCATGGTCACGGGGCCGCGGCGCCAGTACGCGCCGCGATAGAAGAACTGCCAGATGTCCTCGATGCGCCCGGCGTCGCGCCCGATGAGATTCGGGACCAGGTGGTCCTTGAGATACGAGGCCACCGCGAGTTCGCGGCCATTGAGCGTGGCGTCGCCGATACCGGTAACTCCCGAACGCGTAACAATTTTTAGTGTCACGAAGTTGCGCGCCGGGCAGGTGACGATCACTTCCGCCGAGACGATCTCGCGTTCACGGTGCGTGCCCGGGTTTGAAATATTCGAGGCAGGAATGCTCACGCCCATTGCTCCACAAAAGATTAAGAATTAGTGTCGCCCGCCGCAGCCGGCTTTTGCGCACGCTGCAAACGGGGCCGAATACTACCAATATGGACAAACTCAATCCCGATCGGCTTTTTCCCGCCGATCCGAATACGAGAGCGATCGCACGGAAGCTCTACAGTCTCGTCAAAGACCTGCCGATCATCAGCCCCCACGGCCATACCGACCCGAAATGGTTTGCCGACAACATGCCGTTTGCGGATCCGGCCAGCCTGCTGCTCACGCCCGATCACTATGTGTTCCGCATGCTCTACAGTCAGGGCGTGAGGCTCGAGGAGTTCGGCGTCGCGCGCATCGACGGCGGCGTCACCGAGCGCGATTCGCGCAAGATCTGGCGCCTGTTCGCCAATCACTATTACCTGTTTCGCGGCACACCCTCGCGCATGTGGTTCGACTGGGTGCTGTCGAGCATCTTCGAGGCGCCGGTGCCGCTCACTCCCGAGAACGCCGATGCAACCTACGATCGCATCGCCGAGCGACTGCAGAAGCCCGAGTTCCGTCCGCGCGCGCTGTTCGAGCGATTCAACATCGAGGCGCTCGCGACCACCGAGTCGCCGCTCGACGATCTCGCGCACCACGTCAGCATTCGCAAGAGCGGCTGGTCCGGACGTGTGATCACCGCCTATCGGCCCGATCCCGTGGTCGATCCCGACACCCTTGGTTTTCTAGATAACCTCAAGAAATTCAGTCAGCTCACCGGCGAGGATGCGCTGTCGTGGCGCGGTTATCTCGCCGCGCATCGCAAGCGCCGCGCGTTCTTTGCGGTGATGGGTGCGACCTCCACCGATCATGGTCATCCCACCGCGCGCACCGCGGACCTGAGTCCCGATGAGGCAGAGGCGCTGTTCGCGCGCATCGTGAATGGCGCGCAGAACACGGGCGACGCGGATCTGTTCCGCGGCCAGATGCTCACCGAGATGGCGCGCATGAGTCTCGACGACAAGCTGGTGCTGCAGATCCACCCCGGCTCCTGGCGCAATCACAACGGCCCCGTCTTCGACCGCTTCGGTCCGAACGTGGGCGCGGACATTCCCACCGCCACCGACTACGTCGGCGCGCTGCGTCCGCTGCTCAATCGCTTCGGCAACGACGCCTCGCTCAGCATCATCGTGTTCACGCTCGATGAAAGCACTTACGCGCGCGAGCTCGCGCCGCTCGCGGGCCACTACCCGGCGCTCAAGCTTGGCCCCGCCTGGTGGTTCCACGACAGCCCCGAAGGAATGATGCGGTTCCGCGAACAAACCACCGAGACCGCCGGTTTTTACAACACCGTCGGCTTCAACGATGACACGCGCGCGTTCCTGTCGATTCCGTCGCGCCACGACGTGGCCCGCCGCGTCGACTGCTCCTTCCTCGCGCGCCTGGTGGCCGAACACCGGCTGCCGGAAGTCGAAGCGGCCATCCTCGCGCCGCAACTCGCCTACGAATTTCCGAAGAAAGCCTACAAACTTTGATCGACGCATTCTTGAGGGGGCTGCAGCATGAGTACTGACAATCTGTCGAATGACACCGGTGGCACGCGAGCCGCCGGGCGCGTCACCAGCTACCGCTGGGTCATCTGCGCGCTGTTGTTCTTCTGTACGACGATCAACTACATCGATCGCAATGCGCTCGGAGTCCTGAAACCCATTCTGGGTGCAGAACTCGGCTGGCAGGAAACCGACTACGGCTGGATCGTGTTCGCGTTCGTGTTCGCCTACGCGGCATTCCCGTCGATCATCGGCATCATCATCGATCGCGTTGGCGTCAAGAAGGGCCTGGCGCTTGCGCTGGTGGTCTGGTCGCTGGCCGCCGCGGGACACGGCCTGGTGGCGACGGTCATCGGCTTCGCGGTGATGCGGTTTCTGCTCGGCGTGGCCGAAGCCGCCAACTTCCCGGCGTCCATCAAGGCGGTGGCGATGTGGTTTCCGCAGCGGGAACGCGCGCTGGCAACCGGCATTTTCAATTCCGGCACGAGCGTCGGTGTCATCGCCGCGCCCGTGACTGTCTATCTCGCGCACGCGTTCGGCTGGCAGTGGGCCTTCGTGGCGCTCGGTCTGTCGGGTTTTCTGTGGCTGTTCTTCTGGCTGCGCATTTTCCAGGCGCCGGAGGAACATCCGCGCGTCGGTCCTGCCGAACTCGACTACATCCGCTCCGGACGCCCGATCGCCGCGGAGTCGATGAAACTGCCGTGGGCCGCCATGGTGCGGTACCGCCAGATCTGGCCGTTCCTGATCGGAAAATTCCTCACCGATCCAGTGTGGTGGTTCTTCCTGTTCTGGCTCCCTAGCTACCTGAGCGCCGAGCGCGGCCTGAACATTCTCAACAGCTCCTGGATCATTGCCGTCATCTACACGGGTTCGAGCGTGGGCTCGATCTTCGGCGGCTGGCTGTCGGGCCACCTGATTCGCAAGGGATGGCACGTCGGCAAGGCACGCATGACGGCCATGGGCTGCGCGGCGATTTTCATGCCGGGGTCGATCCTGGCGTACTTCACCGACAGTTTCGCGCTGTGCGTCGCGCTCATCACCCTGGCGACCGCCTGCCACCAGGCCTGGTCCGCCAACCTGTTCACCAGCGCCACCGACCTGTTCCCGCAGAAGGTCTCGGGTTCGGTGGTCGGTCTCGGCGCGACGGCGGGTGGCATCGGCGGCATGTTCATTGCCCTGTTCGCCGCGCTCACCATTCAGTGGACTGGCAAACAGGAACTCGTCTTCATCTATGCGGGCGCGATGCATCTCATCAGCCTGCTGATTTTCTGGCTGTGGTTCCGGGGACGCTTCGTGCCGGTCGACGTGGATGCCGGCATCGATCTGCATTCCCGGCATACGCCATTGCTCGTCTCCGGCGGCATCATTGCCGCGGTCGGCGTCACGCTGGCAGCCCTGATCGCGCTGAACTGGGATGTGTGCGTACGCGCTACCAGTGCGTCGGGTGCTGCACAGGCGGTGACCGGAGCGGTGTTGGTCTGCCTGATCGGGTTTGCGCTGCTGTACTCGGGTATGGCCAAGACAAAAGCTCAGTCGCCGGGTTGAATCTGCCGGCCCTTACTTTGTCGATGTGTAGCGCCGACGTTTTTCGGCGGCCACGGCGCGCGCGCGCTCCATCTCTTCGACCTCGGTGACTTCGAGCAGATCTTCGATGACGCGCGAGAGGTGCTCACGCATGGCCGCACGCGCGGCATCGGGCTCGCGGCGCTTCAAAGCGCGGACAATGGCCGCGTGCTCTTCGATCGGAGGCTTGTAGCCGCGGTCGCGCACTTTGACGCTCATCGACCTGTTCTGCGGCGAACGAACGCGTGAATCCCACAACATTTGAACCGCGGCGATGATGCCGGTGTTCTGCGTCGAACTTGCGATGAGCTCGTGGAAGCGCCGATCCGCATCCTCGCTCAGCAGGATTTCGTTGCGCTTGTTGTCCTCGCGCATTTCCTCGATGAGCGCAGAAAGCTGGCCGAGTTGCTCATCGTCGATCCGCATGGCCGCCATGGCACAGGCTTCGCCCTCGATGGCGCGTCGTGCTTCGAGCAGCTCGAAGAAACCGATGTCTTTGTAGCCCGCGGCACCCGCCGGCGGCTGACGGTTGATGACATACACGCCGGATCCGAGCCGAACGTCGACCAGTTCGTCGAGTTCGAGAGCAATGATCGCCTCGCGCACTGTCGGCCGCGATACGGCAAAGGTCTGCGCGAGCTCGCGCTCGGACGGAAGTCGTTGTCCGACCTCGTATTTGCCGTCGGCAATCGCCCTGGCGAGCTGTTGCGCGATTTGTTCGTAGAGTCGCCGGGGTTCGGGCATGGCAGGCAGTATCGTTGGGCGGGCCGCCGCCAACAACAAAAATTGGTAAGAGCGCTTCGGGGCATGTCCTGTGGCTTGTAGGACAGGGTGGCCAGGGTACTTCTTGCACTTGGCCTGACCACTTGATACGTTTCCGCCCCAGCGTCGCGGGAGACTACGCGGGCGATCGGTCTTGATTCGCGGGATCGCCGGTTCTTTTTTTTGAGGGGGATACCAATGTTTACGAACAAATTTCACGCGCTTGCGTTGTTGGGATGGATCGGCGCGGGCGCATTCATCTCGAGTGCGACACTGGCGCAGGACGCACCGGCGGCACCGCCTGCCGCAGAGACCGAAGACGTTGGCGAAGTCGTCGTCACCGGCTTTCGCGCCTCGCTTCAGGACTCTGTTAGCGCGAAGCGCGAGAACATCGCGTTCACCGATTCGGTTTTCGCCGAAGACATCGGCAAGTTTCCAGACCTCAATCTCGCTGAGTCGCTGCAACGCATCCCGGGCGTGCAGATCGCGCGCGACGTCACGGGCGAAGGCGCCTCGGTCGCCGTGCGCGGCCTTGGCAGAGACTTCACGCAGATCACGTTGAATGGTGCGCCGGTCGAAACAGCCTCCGACAGCAACATCGATGGTGTCAGTTCTGGGCGCGGTATCGATCTCGTGCTTTTCCCGACGGAGCTCTTCCATCAGTTGACGGTCTCAAAGACACCGACATCGAGTCAGATTGAAGGTGCCGTGGCGGCGAACATCGACCTGCGCGTCGCGCGACCCTTCGACAACAAGGGCTTCCATCTCAACTACACGGCCAAGGGCAATTACCAGGAAGCCGCAGAAGACTGGAGTCCGCGTCTCGGCCTCTACGCGAGCAATACCTGGGACACGGGCATCGGCGAATTCGGCGTTCTCGCCGGCGTCGCATACTCGGATCGCAAATACCGTTCGGATGGCTTCAACACGATCGGCTTCACGACTGTCGCTCTCGGCACTCGCTGTCCGACCACGCAGGCGGGTTGCAACACGTTGAACCAGGCGACGGGTGGTTACGGCAATAGCAGCCAGGCCTGGGCGACGACGGTTCCGGCGGGCTACAGCTTCGGAGCCAATGGTGCGAATCCGGGCGATGCACTCACGGTCTGCGGGCCCGGGGACACTCCCGGCGGCACCTCGGGTCTTTCCTGCAATGAGCTCAGCTATGCAGTTTTCCCGCGCCTCGGCCGGCCGGATACGCTGGTCGGAGAGCGCGAAACCAGGTCAGGCCTCCTGTCGCTGCAGTGGGCGCCGTCAGATTCTTTGTCGTTCTACTTCGACAGTCTGTATTCGGAGGCCGATCACCAATACGAGCGCAATGACCTGAACCTGGCGATCCGCAGCATCAACACCAACGTCCCGGTGAATGTGACCGTGAACGATGATCACGTGGTCACCAGCGCAACGATCGCGAACGCGCAGTTCCTCAACGAAAACCGCCCATATCAGGAAGACACGGATTTCATCAACCTGAACTCCGGCATGGAATGGAACATCGGCGACAAGTTCAAGTTGGGCACGTCGCTCAACTACAACCACAGCAACTATTTCCGCTCGACGAACACGTACCTGTTCAACTCGAACCTGATCCCGAACATGAACGTGACGATCAACAGCATCGGTGACGGCGTCATCAGCCTCTCGCCGAGCCACGATCTCAACGATCTCACCATCTGGAACTGGAACGCGTTGCGTATCGAGCCGGTGCAGCGCGAGCTTTGGCAAAAAGGCGCTCGCGTCGACGGCGAATACGCCTTTGCCGATTCCCTCAAGCTGAGCGCAGGGTACGCCCGCGACAAGTTCCATCGCGAAATCACCAACTGGACGGTGACGAGTTGCGCGTCGGACGGCGGCGCGCCGACCACCGAGTGCGGCGCGGCGCTGTTGCGCGACGGCGTGCTCAATGCCAAGGCGGCCGTTCCCAACGCGCAGCTGGCCAACTTCATGCAGACGTGGACGCACGGGGCGCTGTACAACACCTCGGATTTCGACGTGGGCCTGAACAACGGCTGGGCGCTGCCTAACTACAGCCTGCTCGACCCGGCGGTGAACATCAATTACTTCCAGGACGAGCTGGGTCGCGGTCTGGCCGGCGGCATCAACGTCGCGAGCTACAACCCGCGCGTGATCGATGAACAGACGGATGGTGTGTACGTCGAAGCCAACGGGCAGATCGAGATGCTCGGCAAGCTGCGCTACAACCTGGGCGTGCGGCGCATCGAAACCGACCAGTTCGTGTCGGGGTATGTCACCGTCAACACTCCCGCGGGCCCGGTGCGCCAGCTGCAGAGTGCCGACAGCACGTACGACAAGATGCTGCCGAGCTTCAATATCGCGAGCGAGCTCGGGCACGGCTTCCTGGTGCGGGCGGCGGCTTCGCGCACGATGACACGGCCACAGCCGGGTGACATCGCTCCGAACGAGTCGCTGAGCGTCAATGGCGACGTTTTCACGCGCGGCAATCCAGAACTCGCGCCGTACTTCTCGGACAACTACGATCTGGGTCTCGAGTGGTACTTCGGCGAATCGGGCCTCGGTGTCATCGCGGTCAACGCCTGGAAAAAGAAGCTGGAGGGCTTCACCTCCATCGTCAGTACGACGGTGCCGTTCAGCTCGTTGGGCATCGACTTCACCACTCTGCCCATCGCCACCCAGACCGGCCTCACCAACGCCGGCCAGGGCAATCCGCAGAATGCGCCGGTGCGCGTCGATCAGCGCCAGAACACCAGCGAGCTCATCACGCTGGATGGTGTCGAGTTGACTTACGTTCAGCCCCTCGACTTCCTGCTGAAAGGCGCTGGCTTTACCTTCAACTACACGCACATCGACCAGAAGTCGACCGGCGGACTGCCGAACGCCCCGTCGAGCGCGGTCACGGGTCTGTCGCCGTACACGTACAACCTCACGGCGTTCTACGAGAACTTCGGATTCTCGGGACGGCTGTCGTATGCGGTGCGCGATGCCTACGTGGCGTTCCTTGGCAACAACGAGAACAACATCCAGGGCGACAACTTCGCACAGAAGAGTGGATACCTGGATGCCTCGTTCAGCTACAAGCTCCCCGTCGAGACGAATGTGTCGATCAGCCTCGAGCTGCAGAACATCACGAACGAGCAACAGCTGACTTACTTCCGCGACGATAAGCTGACCCCGCGCGCTTCCTTCGCGCCCGGCCGGCAGCTCCTGCTCGGAGTGGTCGGTTCATTCTGATCTGATCGCCGAAAACGATCGTCTGCAAACGATCGAGGGGGCAACGTATGTTGCCCCCTTCTTTTTGCCCTATCGTTCAGCGCGACTTGGTGAGGAACCAGTCGTACAGGTCGCTTCCGCCGTACACCCGCACCCAGGTGAAATGCCCGAGGTCTTCGTGGTTCGTCAGGCGCACCGACTTGTGCCCCAGCGCTTCGAGCTTCTCGAACACCGCATAGAAGTAGCGTGCCTCGACCACCGGGTCGCGTCCTCCCGAAAAACACCACACGGGTAGTTTGGCCTTGGCGATCGGCGCCGCGTGATCCGGATGTCCGAATCCCACGACCGGCGCCAGCGCCGCGAACTTATCGGGATGTTTCGCAGCGAGGTCCCACGCGCCGAAGCCGCCATAGCTCAGACCGGTCAGGTACACGCGCTTGGGGTCTCCCGCGAAGTCGCGAACGGTGCGCTCCGCCATGGCGATCAGTTCATCGCCGATCAGGTTCCATCCGTCGACGGGCCCATCAGGCCCAGTAGGAAGCTTGTCGTCGCGCCGGGTGCCCCGCATGGGCTCGTCAGCTCGCACGTTGCGCTCGTCGGGTCGCGGGTCGACGCCATCGGATTTTCGGCGCGGTATCTGGGCGGGTGTGCGGTTCTTGATGTAGTCGACTCCCGCCTGCCCGAACTTCGGCAGTTGCGGCGAGATGATGATGAACGGCAGATCGCGCTTCTGGCACCAGGCCTCGTACAGCGGTCCGTGCGTGAGCACGTAATCGAGCTCGCCCTTGCCGTCACCGCGTTCGCCGTTGCCGTGCAGGAACAATATGACCGGCCAGTCCTTTTTCTGCGCGTGGCCGGAAGGTAGATAGACAAAGTAGTCGCGCTGCGCGCCCGTGCGCGCGCTGCGGTAGGGCACGCGCCTGAGCTCAGGCCCGGCGGCCACCGTGGCGGCGTTGCTTGCGCCGGCGGCCGACAGCCCGGCCGCCCCCGCGATGAGGGGAAACAATGCTCTGCGTGTGGTCATGGGTTCCCCTGAAGATTGATCGACGAATCACGGGCGCGCATCAGCGAATGACGCGCGCGCCCTTGCCCTTCATCACGGCCTCGACTTCCTTCACATTGACCATCGAAGTGTCGCCCGGCGTCGTCATCGCGAGCGCGCCGTGCGCCGCGCCGTATTCAACCGCCGCCTGCGGACCTTTGCCTTCCATGAATCCATACGCGAGGCCCGAGGCGAATCCATCGCCGCCGCCGACGCGATCGAAGATCTCGAGGTTCTCGCGCATCATCGACTGGTAGAACTGGCCGCCCGCATAAAGAATCGCGGACCAGTCGTTGAAGGTCGCCGTTTTCGCATTGCGCAGCGTGGTGGCCGCAACCTTGAAGTTCGGGAATTGCTTGACGGCGGTCTGGATCATCTTCTTGAAATTGGCCGGATCGATCGCCGAGATGTGCTCGTCGAGACCTTCCACTTCGAATCCCAGGCACGCGGTGAAGTCTTCCTCGTTGCCGATCATCACGTCGACATACTTCGCGATGTTGCGGTTGACCTTCTGGGCGCCTTCCTTGCCGCCCTGGCTCTTCCAGAGTGAAGCGCGGTAGTTGAGATCGTACGAAACGACGGTGCCGTACTTTCTTGCCACCTCTACTGCTTCGATGACGGCTTCCGAAGTATTGGGTGCCAGGGCGGCAAAAATGCCGCCGGTGTGGAACCACCGGACGCCTTCCTCGCCAAACAGCTTCTCCCAATTCACTTCGCCGGGCTTGATCTGCGAGGCGGCCGAGTGGCCGCGATCCGAGCACCCGAGCGCGGCACGAATGCCGAAACCCTTCTCGGTGAAGTTGAGGCCGACACGCGTGTTGCGGCCGAGGCCGTCGAACTCGCGCCAGATGATCTTCGAGGTGTCGACGCCGCCCTGCATCATGAGGTCCTCGACCAGCCAGCCGAGGTCGTTGACGGGCAATGCGGTCACCGCGGTTGAGCGTTTGCCCCAGCATTTGCGCATCGCGCGCGCGACGTTGTATTCGCCGCCGCCTTCCCAGACCTGGAACGTGCGCGCGTTGCGCACGCGGCCGAAGCCGGGATCGAAACGCAGCATGATTTCGCCGAACGAGGCGCAGTCCCAACGAGTCTCCGACGCCGAACGAACTTTTAGAACATTGTCAGACATGACTTCTCTTACTTCCCACGAATGGTCTTGATGAGCTTGACGGTATCGCGCACGCGCGCTTCGACGCCGGCGTAGTCCTGCTTGGCGAGCAGTTCCTTGGTGATGAGGTTGCTGCCTATGCCGCACGCAACGATACCGGCGCCAAACCACTTGCGCAGCGATTCCTCGGTCGGTTCGACGCCGCCGGTGGGCATGATGCGTGTCCACGGCATCGGGCCCATCACGTTCTTGACGAACTCGGGTCCGCCGACCGAACTACCCGGGAACACCTTGACGATTTCGCTGCCCAGCTCCTGCGCGTACGAAATCTCGCTCGCCGAGCCGCAGCCGGGCGAGTAGGGGATGCAGCGGCGGTTGCAGACCTTGGCGACGTCGGCGTTCAAGATCGGACCGACGACGAACTTGGCACCGTTCGCGATGTAGATGCCCGCCGTGGGTGCATCGACGATCGAGCCGACACCCATGATCACCGAAGGATCCGCCTGGTCGAAATGACGCGTTACTTCGTAGAACACGTGCGACGCGAAATCGCCACGGTTGGTGAATTCGATGCACTTCGCACCGCCGTTGGCGCAGGCCTGGATGACCTTCTTACAGACCTCGACATCCGGGTGATAGAAAACCGGTATCACTCCCTGGTCCATCATCGCGGTCAGCACGCTCATTCGATCCTTGTTCATCAACGCTCTCCGGAAGATTGGCGACTTCGCCAGGTTGGTCGGCTCGAAGTTCCAGGCATTTTCACGGAGCGGCATCGGTCGCCGCAATCGAATGTCGACCTTTCGGGCGCACTATCGAGCTCCCGCATTGCCGCCCTGATGGTAACCGGTGTCATCGGCCAGGAGTGGGGACCTCTGACACCGTCAGACCCCCGCGTGATACTGGGTCTCGCTTCCTCAGTTCGGCAAACCTTGGGATCCGGGCGCTCGGCGCTCGCCGAGCGGCTTTTGGCGCGGCAGTTTTAGGGGAAACTGTGCGCGGTTCGGTGCCGCCCAGCGGGGGTGGCGGGCACACTTTGGGGTGGCCAAAAAAGAGCACGTGACGCAGTTCACGTTATGACCGACATCACCAGCACGAGGGAAACCAAAGTGAGGATCCGGCAATCGCCGCTGCCTGTCATAGGCGTGGTGGTTGCGATCATTCTCGTGGCTTTCTATGGCTGGTCGCAGCGCGGCTGGCTCTCGAACGTCGCCGACATCGAATCGCGCGACGTCGACATGCAAAGCCGCCAGCTCGAGCGCGGCTACGAGGCCGAGCTTACGGACCTGTACTCCGCGGTCGGGGACTATTCCATCTGGAACGAGACCGCCGAGTTCGTCGCCGGCAATCGCCCCGACTATTTTCATCTGTCGGTGGGCGCCGGTTCGCTGGTGCGCTTCGACGTCGACACTTTCCTGGTGCTCGACAAGAACCTCGAGACGCGCGCGTCGCTGGCAGTCGATCCGACCGCGATGCAGGAATACGAGATTCCGCCCGATCCCGAGTTGCTGGCCGCCATCAAGCAGGGCGTCACATCGGGGCAATTGAACGGCCATGCCGACAGCGTGCGCGGCATCGTGCAGCGTGCGCGCGGTCCGGCATTGTTCGTGGTGCGACCCGTTTTCGCGAGCACCACACACACACAGCCGCAGGGCTGGATTGCGTTCGCGCGCGCCTTCTCACCCACGGTCGTGGAGCGCATCGGCCATTTCTCTCCATGGCCGGTCACAGGGTATCCGGTTGCGACCCTGGAACGTTCCGGGGTGCCGGAGGAGGTGCGCGAATGGGTGCGGCGTTCGCCACTGACCGCCAACCTCATGACGCGCGTCGCGGGGCGCAGCGCGGTCAATGGATACCTGATCCTGCGTGACCAGGTAGGCACTCCGGTCTGGCTGGTGCAGCTCGAGATGCCGCGCAGCGCATCGGCCCAGGCCACCCGCACCACGCTTTACCAGACGATCTTGTTAGGCCTGCTGGTCGGTGGATTCACGCTGGTCGCGGTGCTGCTGGCGGCGCGTTCGCGCCGCCTCAATGCCGATCGTCTGTCGCTCGAATCGCGTTACCGCGCCATCATCGAACAGGCGCAGGACGGCCTGCTGGTCGCCGATGCGCGCACCGGTGAAATCGTCGACGCCAATCCCGCCGTGCAGCAGCAACTCGGTTTCACGCTGGACGAGCTCCGCGGCCGCTCCGTGTTGTCGGTGCTGCGCGGTCCGAACGATTCGCAGGATCCGGTGATCGCCACGCTCGCGCGCGTCGAACCCAGCCGCGGCATCGAGCTCGTGCAGTGGCTCAAGGACGGCCGCCAGATGGACGTCGAAGTGAGCTGCGTACCCATCGAATCGCGCGATCGCCGCCTGGTGTCGTATCTCATGCGCGATCTGTCGGAACGAAAGAAGGCGCAGAGCCAGTTGCTCGCGAACCAGCAGCGTCTCGACAAACTCGCCAATCACGATCACCTGACGGGACTGCCGAACCGGCTATTCCTGCAGGCGCATCTGCCGCAGGCCATCGCGCGCTGCCAGGAAAGCAGCACGATGCTGGCTGTGCTGTTCCTCGATCTCGATCGCTTCAAGCACATCAACGACTCACGCGGTCACGAAGTCGGCGACAAGCTGCTGCAGGAGATCGCCAAGCGCGTGCGCGCTGCGGTGCGACCGTCAGACGTTGTCATTCGCATGGGCGGCGACGAATTCGTCGTGGTACTGCACAAGGTGAACGCTCCCGACGAAGTGGCCATTGCCGCGACCCGCATCAACGAAGTGCTGAGCGCGCCGGTCATGATCGACGGCCGGGCGCTGGTCGCCACGGTGAGCATCGGCGTGAGCATGTTCCCGCGCGACGGCGCCACGATGGGCGAGCTGCTCAAGCATTCCGATACCGCGATGTACCAGGCCAAGGATCTTGGCCGGAACAACTTCCAGGTCTTCAGCCCGCAGATGGACCGTTCGCTGAAAGAGCGCGTCGCCATCGAGTCCAGCTTGCGCGCGGGTCTCAAGCTCCAGCAGTTCGACGTGCACTATCAGCCGATCATCGACATCCACTCGCGGCGCGTCGCCGGCCTCGAGGCACTGCTGCGCTGGAAGCATCCGACGCAGGGCTACATCTCGCCCGAGCGCTTCATCGAAGTGGCCGAGGAAACCGGGCTGATCATTCCTATCGGCCAATTCGTGCTCGACCGCATCGGCCGTGATATCAGCGTCTGGCGCGATCAGGGCGCGCACCTCGTGCCGGTGAGCATGAACGTGTCTGCGGTGCAGCTGGAGCGCACCAAGCTGCGCGAGCTCATCACGCAGGCAATGGAAAAATACCGCATTGGATCGGAGCTCATTGCGCTCGAACTCACCGAAGGTTCGCTGTTCGAGAAACGCACCGGGGAGTTCCGCGAAGACGCGCTGGCCACCCTGCGCGACCTGGGTGTAAAAATCGCCATCGACGATTTCGGCACCGGCTACTCGAGCTTGTCGTACCTCAAGCGCTGGCGCGTGGACTCGCTCAAAATCGATCGCAGCTTCGTGCGCGAAATCGCCACCGATCCGTCGGATCACGCAATCGTCAGCGCCATCGTCGCGATGGCGGGCAGTCTCAATATCCTGGTGGTTGCCGAGGGAATCGAGACCTGGCAGCAACTCGAGATCCTGCGCAACATGGGATGCAACCTCGCACAGGGTTTCCTGTTTGCAAAACCCTGTCCCGCGGCCGAAGCGTTGCGCTATCTGAAGGTCGAGCCTCTCGACTTGCTCGAGTCCAACTGGGAAGTCTCCAACCCGCTTGCCGAGACCGGGTAGATACAAACCCCGCACGCCGACCGCATCTTCATCTGCCGGCAATGAGGAATCCCGCGGTTTCTGAAATACTCCAGCTCCCGAGGCCTGGAGATTTCATGTGCGTCACTGGATCGTTGCGTTCGCCTGCCTCTACTCCTGCGCCGCGAACGCGGACGACGCTGCCGGTCGCGAGCAGTTGAACGCCACGTTGTGGATGCAGCGGTCGCCGGAGTACCGCGCCATCGTCGCGCAGGTTTATCGGCTCGCGACGGAGAAGACTTCCGCCCCAGGAGCGGGCAGCGCCGCACTCGAACAGGCCGGGATCCCTGCTGACCAGCTCGCGCGCCTGCCTACCGCCGTCGTGCTCGATCTGGATGAGACCGTTCTCGACAACACGGTGTACCAGGCGCGCCTGATCCGCGATCGCGCCACGTACAACGCCGAGACCTGGGGCGAGTGGGTGCGCGCGGGCGAGGCCGAGGCGCTACCGGGCGCGCGCGAGTTCATCGCCGCCGCGCGCCGGCTCGGCCACACGGTGTTCTACATCACGAATCGCGATTGCTCGACCCCAAAGCCCACGGCGGACGATCCGTGTCCGGCCAAGACCGCGACTATGCGCAACCTCGTTGCGCTCGGTATCGATCCCAAGCCCGACCCCGACCGCCTGCTGCTGCGCGCGGAACGCCCGGACTGGGCGTCCGGCAAGACTGCGCGCCGCAAGTTCATCGCGGCTAACTACCGTATCGTGGCGCTGGTCGGCGACGATCTCGGCGATTTCACCGATCCGCAGGTTTTCGCGGCCGACCGCGAACGGCTCGAGCCGCACTTCGGTGTCGACTGGTTCCTGCTGCCGAATCCGATCTATGGTTCCTGGACCAGTCCCTACGGCACGCTCGAGGAGAAATACGCCGGCCTGCGCACGGATGACACGGAGCTCGAACTGCCGGGCGGCGGCGTATGGCACGGCGATGCGACCAAGGTGCGCATCGGCGCCTGGAACGTGGAATACCTCGTGACGCCTGCGACCCACCAGGCGCTGCGCAACACCTGCGCCGAAAACGGCGGTATGGTGGGCGGCGACGATCGCACGTTGCCGTGCTCGATCACGAAACACGCGCTGCGCACGCCAGATGACTACGCCAGTCTGCGCCGCTACGCCACCGCGCTCGGCGCCGACATCGTCGCTTTGCAGGAAGTGGATGGCCCGGACGCGGCGGAGCTGGTGTTCCCCGGGTACGACTTCTGCTTCAGCAATCGCGGCCACACGCAGAAGAATGGTTTCGCCATCCGTCGCGGTCTGCCGCATCGCTGCGAACCGGAATACGCGCCGCTGTCGCTGGACAATGCCGTGCGTCGCGGTGTGGTGGTCACGTTCTTCCCCGGCACGGTCAACGAATTCCGTCTCATGTCCGTGCACCTGAAGTCCGGCTGCCCGGCGGGGCCGCTGACCGCGCCGGGACGCAACTGCGAGCTGTTGTCGAAGCAGGTCGCGCCGCTCGAGGCCTGGATCGAAGGCGAGGCGCGCGCCGGTCACCGCTTCGGGTTGTTAGGCGACTTCAACCGCAGGTTCAGCATCGAGAAGGGCCCGGCGCGTGATGCCGATGGACGGCAGCTCAACGTTTACAAGGAAATCGACGACGGTGATCCGCCGGCCTCGAAGCTCACGCTGGTCACGACGCAGTCGCGCTTCACACCCTGCACGAAGGACAGCGAGTACACGGAATTCATCGACAACATTCTCATCGGCCGCGATCTGGTCAAAGACGTGCTGCAGAAATCCTTCGTGCGCGTGGTGTTCAACGACCAGGACGCGAAGACTCATTGGTTGTCGGATCACTGCCCGGTGGGCATCGAGCTCCGTCTGCACTGACGTCGATCCAGACTTGCGTTGCATTCGCGCCACCCTGGGCCGGCGGCGGGTGTCGCAAACGTGGCGGCGGCATCACGCCGCCGCCACGAGTACCGTCAAGAACGCGCCGCGCACGGCGGCGGCGGCGTCAGAAGTTATATCTGACCGCCACTACGGCAGTGCGTGGCGCACCGATTCCGAAGAAGCCGACGCCGCCGTTGAGCGTGCCTCCGGTCGCGCCGATGCAGTTGCCGAGTGCGGTGCCGTCGACATCGACGCACTGCAGGGGTAGTCCGTTCCCACCGAGACCCGAGCTGATCGTGCTGAAGTAGTCTTCGTCGGTGAGATTCGACAGGGTGAACGACAGCTCGAGCGCGTTGTCGCCCTTCAGTTTGAATTTGTACTGCATGTCCAGGTCGACCACGGTGTATCCCGGGGACGTCTCGTCGTTGAGGTCGGTCGAGAAGCGGTCGCCCACTTTCTTGCCCTGGATGCCCGCGTGCCAGTTCTCTGTAATGTCGAAATCCGCGCGCAATGCGAAGGTCCAGTCGGGCGTCTCGACAAGCTCGTTGCCCTTGAGCGGCAGGTATTGCACCAGCCCCATCGGATTCACCGCGAACAGCAGGTTCTCGAGCACTTCGCTCTTCGCGTACGCAGCCGAGGCGCTCAGCGAGACGACGCTGCCCAGGCGCTGGCCGATCTGCGCTTCGGCGCCCCACAGGTCCACGTCACCGACATTGCGGTCGGTCGTGATGGTGAGCTCGGGGTCGAACGACGAAACGATGCGATTCTGATAGTCGATCTTCCACAGCGCGACGGACGCGATTGTGTTCGCCGTGTTCAGGCGCCAGCCGAAGTCGTACGCCTTCGTCGTCTCGGACTCGGGCGTCGGGCGTCCGAGCGACCCGTCCCCAAGACGGCGCACCGCGTAGAGGTTGTCCGTGCGCGGCGCCGACAGGCCTTGCGCATACGAAAGATAGAACTGCTGGTTGTCCCAGGGCGTGAACGACAGGCCGACGTTCGGCAGGATGTCGTCGAACTTCACCTCGTCGTGGTAGGGCGCGATGAACTGCACGGCGGCGCCAGTCATTGGCGTAACGAAGGTGACGTTGCCATTGGCCAGCGTCGCAATCGGGGACCGGTTGGTGCACAACGTGCCGCCCGCGGCGCCGATGTTGCCTGAGGAACCGTTGCCGCCATCCGGGGTGTAGCAGTACTGATTGAGTTCGCGCGAGAAATCGGCGGCGCGCACACCGACGGTCGCGGTGAATTTGTCTTCCATGAACTGTCCGCGCCATTCCAGCGCGAACTGGCTGAGTTCCGCGATGGAGAAGCGATCGCGGCCGCGGATGATGCTGCCGTCGGCCCCGAGCACGCGGTCACCTTCACGGCCGGCGAACACGTTTTCCGGATTGCCGGCGTCGGTCACCGGGCCCCACATGCCGGTTTGACGATGGCGTGCGCGGTCCCACGTGTAGGCCACGCGCAAACGCTGGTCATCGTTGATGTCCCAGATCAGCGAGGTCGTGGCGCCCCAGCGCCTGGTGTTGGTCGTGTTCGGCGAATAGAAACGCACGGTGTCGAGAATGTCGCCGTCGCCGTTCATATCGAAGCCCGCCAGGTTTGCAGCGCCGACGGCGCGGATGTCTGCCGTGTTTCCGAACGACTCGACGATCGTCGCGGAGCCGCCGCCATTGGCCATCGTGTACTGCCACGACGGATCGAAGGTCAGGCGCAGATTGTCACCGAGGTGCCAGAGCGACTGCATGCGGATGTTGCCCGTGTCGGACGGGTTGATGCGCAGGCCGTAGTAGTTGCCGCAGCTCGAAGGATTCGCCGGGTTGTCGGTGTTCAGCAGCGTCGGTGTGCTGGCCACGGGGCTCGCGCCATCGTTGTCTGCGACAGTCGCCGTCGGCGCGTCGCGCGTACAGGTTGCGACGTTGTCGTAGTCGAAGCCGAACTGCTCGAATGTCGCGGCGCTGGTCGTGCGGTAGAACGCATTGCGGTTGCGGTTGAAGTGGAACCCCAGGCTCACGAAGTTGTCGTTCTCGAAATCCTGGCGGAACACAGCGTTGACCTGCTTCTTCTCGAGGTCGCCCGGGCCCTTGAACTTGTCGTAGTTCTGGTAGGAGGCCGAGACGAACGCCTTCGTGCCGAACGGACCGAACTCGCCGGTGTCGACGCGCAGGAACGCGCGGCGATAATTCTCGTCGCCGCCGGCGAGCGTCGCCTGGCCGCCGAATTCTTCCTTGGGTTTGCTCGTCCGGTATGCGACGGTGCCGCCGGTAGCCGATGCAGTCGGGCTATCTACGTCCGTCGTGCCGAGGTTGACGTCCACGCGGTCGATGAGCTCCGGATCGAGCATCTGGTTGGTGAACAGCGCGTAGTTGCCGGAATCGTTGAGCGGCATACCGTCGAACGTCACCGAGACACGCGAGCCGTCGAAGCCGCGGATGCGCAGGTTGCCGCCCGAGGTGCCGAACGCGTCGTTGTTCGTGAAGTTGACGCCCGGAATCTGGTTGAGGCTCTGGAAGACGCTTTGGCCATTCTGCTGCGTCTCGAGGTAGTCACCGGTGAGGCTGATGCGCGACTTCGGCGCGGTCTGATCGCCCACGATGCCGATGGCCCGCACGCGGGTCGCGCTGACCACAACTTCGCTCATGCTCTCTTCGACGGCATCGGTGCCGGTCGATTGCGCCAGCGCGTTTTGCGCGAAACCAACGCCTAACAAAATGGCGGTGGCAAGAGAGAGTCTGTGGAATCGGAGCAACATCGCTCCGTTGACGTTACGCATTGGATTCTCCGGTTATTTGCGCGGCCATCTGTGTGGCCCTGCGCGCTTTATGCAGTACACGTTAATGACATGACGCACGAGTTACAACCGAAAATTCCTCACGTGCTGCGCTTGCGCAACAGGCTTTCCGGGGCGCGTATCAGGGAACGTCTGATGAATTGCGCGACAGCTGTATGAATCTTGCGCAATGCGCGGAAAAACTCAGGCAGGAATCTTTGCGCCCGCAAGAGCTTGCGAAAAATGTCTGCGGCACAGTGGCACGTAGCGCTCGTTGCCGCCGATTTCGATCTGCGCTCCCTCGCGCTCGGCCGTGCCGTCGGCCTTGACACGTACCACCATGATGGCCTTGCGGCCGCAATGGCAGATGGTCTTGATCTCGACCAGGTTGTCGGCCCAGGCCAAAAGCTGCGCGCTGCCCGGAAACAATTCGCCGCGAAAGTCCGTGCGCAGCCCGTAGCAGAGCACCGGGATGTTCAATTCATCGACCACGGCGCCCAATTGCTTCGCCTGCGCTGGGGTCAGGAACTGCGCTTCGTCCACCAGCACGCAGGCGAGCGGCGCTTTGGCATGCTCGGCAAAAATCTGCGCGTGCAGGTCGAGCCCGGGATGGAAGTGCAGCGCCTCGCGTTCGATGCCGATGCGCGAATGGATAAGGCCGCCGTCGCGGGAGTCGACCTTCGCCGTATATAGAAGAGTGCGCATGCCGCGCTCTTCGTAGTTGTGGCCCGCCTGCAGCAACGCGGTGGATTTGCCCGCGTTCATGGTCGAGTAATAGAAGTAGAGCTTGGCCATGCGCCAGAAGATCTTAAGTGTCAGAACCAGGTGACGATGCCCACCACGCGATGGCAAATCCCACCAGCTTCCAGTTCACCCGCCGGAAGTTGCTGCTGAACAGCATGGCGATGCCGACGAACGCAGCGATGCCCAAAATGGCCTGGACTAGCAGCATGGGAATCCCTTTGTTCTTGAATTGTTATGGGTTTGGGTCAGATGAGCTTTATTTCGCGCAGGCGTTCCTGCAGGAAATCGTGAGCATTGATCGGTACCGGAAAATGGTCCGGATGCTGCGCATCGATGTACTGCGGCAGCGTCTTGATGAGGAAATCCGGATTGAAGTGCAGGAAAAACGGCAGCGAGTAGCGCGCGTTGCTGGCGCGCTCGCGTGGCGGGTTGACGACCCGGTGCGTGGTCGAACGCAGGTGCATGTTGGTCAGGCGCTGCAGCATGTCGCCGACATTGCACACGAGCGATCCGGCCGGCGGATTGATGGGCAGCCACTCGCCCCCGCGCGACAGCAGCTCGAGCCCGGGCTCCTCCGCGCCTAACAACAAGGTAATCACGTTGATGTCTTCGTGCGCGCCAGCGCGCACAGACGGCGTGGGCTCGGGCGGCATCGGCGGGTAGTGGATGATGCGCAGCACGCTGTTGCCGAGATCGACCTTGTCGTCGAAGAAATTCGGCGGCAGCGCCACCGAGTGCGCGATCGCGGACAACAGTCTCAAGCCGAGATTGTCAAACGCCTGGTACAGCGCGAGCGTGGTTTCGCGGAACCCGGGAATCGAATCCACCCAGATGTTCGGCGCCATCACCTCGTTGAATGGATGCCCGGGCGGCAGCTCGCGGCCGACGTGCCAGAACTCCTTCAGGTCGCAGTGTTGCGCGCCCTTGGCGGTTTCGATGCCGAAAGGCGTATAGCCGCGCGCACCGCCGCCGTTCGGAATCTTGTAGCGGAGTTTCTCCTCGACCGGCAGCGCGAAAAAGCGCTGAAAACACTCGAGGCAGCGCGCGATGAGGGCCTTGTCGATCCCGTGATTCTCGATGATCACGAATCCGTACTCCGCGTACGCGGCGGCGAGTCCTTGCGCGAAGTGCGCGCTCTCGGCGGAGCCCGCGTCCAATGTGGGTACGGCGTCTGACATGTGCGCGCTATTGTGCCTACGGCTTACGGGATGTAGAAGTTCGACATGACCGCAACCCCACCACAGTGCGCCGGCGCCGTCCTGATGGTTCGCCCTAAACACTTTGGCTACAACGCTGAAACCGCTGGGACCAATAGCTTCCAGGCTCCCGGGGAGTCTGGCCTCGTGGTTGCCGACGCGCAGGCGGAATTCGACGCCTTTGCCGCGGCGTTGGCGGCCGAGGGCGTCACCGTGTGTGTCGCCCCCGATTCCGACGAGCAGCGATTGCCCGATGCGGTGTTCCCGAACAACTGGGTGAGCTTTCACCCCGACGGGACGGTCGTCCTGTACCCCATGCTGGCCGAGAACCGCCGTGCGGAACGGCGCGCCGAGCTGATCGACATGGTCGCGCGGGAAACCGGGTTCACAGTGCGCCGCACGCTCGACTTCACGCACTACGAGAAGGCCGGGAGATATCTCGAAGGCACTGGCAGCCTGGTACTCGACCATCGCGCCCGCGTGGCATATGCCTGTCGCTCAATGCGCACCGACGGTGACGTCGCGGCGGAATGGGCGCGGGAACTGGGCTACGAGCTCGAGTTGTTTACAGCCCGCGATGCGCTGGGCCAGCCCATCTACCACACCAACGTGGTCCTGAGCGTGGGCACGCGCTTCGCCATCGTCGCGCTCGACAACATCGACGCCGCGGATCGCGCGCGCATCGACACGCGGCTGCGTGCGTCGGGCCACGATGTCGTGGCCATCGACAATGCCGAGATGTGCGGCTTCGCCGGCAACATGCTCGAAGTCGGCAGCTGGGACGAGCATCTCGGCGATTTCCACATCCTCGTGATGTCGCGCACCGCGAGGTATGCGCTTGCGGCGGAGAAGTTCGCGCGGCTGTCCGGTGCCGTTGATGCGGTACTGACCGTGCCCGTGGACGTGATTGAACGCCACGGTGGCGGGAGCGTTCGATGTATGCTCGCGGAAGTTTTTCTGCGCTGAATTTTCCGGAATGGACATCCTGCTCAAGGTTCCCGCCGCCTATCTTCTCGGCTCCATCGTTGGCAGCCTCGTGGTCGGCCGCCTGTGGGGCGACGTCGACATCCGCAAGCTCGGCAGCGGCAATGCCGGCAGCACCAACGCGCTGCGCACGCAGGGTCCGGCATTTGCGTTGTGGGTCATCCTGATCGACGTTGCCAAAGGCTGGATCGCCGCCGGCGTGTTGCCCGGCCTCGCGGTGCCCGGCTTGGCGCCGTCCTTGCCGGCCCAGGCGGCATGGCTGCCCGCCGCCTGCGGTTTCGCCGCGATCCTCGGGCACGTGTTTCCGGTATGGCACGGTTTTCGCGGCGGCAAGGGAGTGGCGACGCTGGTAGGCGCGTTCGCCGGCATCGATCTGTTTCTGCTCGTGCCGCTATTCGCGAGCTGGCTGGCCGTCGTGATGGTGTCCGGCTTCATCGGGCTGGCATCGATCACCGCATCCCTTGCGATCCCCGTCTATCTACTGATGCGCGACGGTGTACGCCTGACGCCCACGCTGGCCTTCTCGCTCGCCTGTGCCGCGCTCGTGATCTATACCCATCGCGGCAACGTGCGGCGCATGCGCCAGGGCGTGGAGCCGCGTGCCCGCAAGTTGTGGCTGTTCGGACGCGGCCAGGCATGAGCGCCTCGGAAGGCGTGGGTCCGCTGCAGCAGCGTGTTTTCCAGCGTCTCGACGATCGTTCGTTTCAATCCGGGGAGGCGCTGGCTGCGGATCTGTCGGTGACACGCGCCGCCGTCTGGAAAGCGGTAGAGCAGCTGCGTGAGCTCGGCGTGGCGCTCGATGCGTCGACCAACAAAGGCTATCGGCTCGGGCCCGGCGTCAGCGCGCTGTCCGCGGAGCGCATCGAGTCGCGGCTGCCCGCGGAAGTGCGCTCGCGCATCGAAGCGCTGCTGATCGAATGGACGCTCGAATCCACCAATACGAAATTGCTCGGGTCGCTGCCGCCCGCCGCCAACAGCGCCGCAGTCGTGCTGGCCGAGCATCAGACCGGCGGCCGCGGCCGGCGCGGCCGCGGCTGGGTTGCGCCGCCCGGCGGGGGAATCTGCTTTTCGCTCGGCTGGCAGTACGCCGACATGCCGGCCGATCTGTCCGCACTGAGCCTGGTGGTGGGGTTGTGCGTGGTGAACGCGCTGCGCGAACTTTCGGTCACCGGCGTGCGGCTCAAGTGGCCTAACGACCTGGTAACTCCGCAGGGCAAGCTCGGCGGCATTCTTATCGAAATGCGCGCCGAAGCCGGCGGGCCTGTGCACGTCGTCGTCGGCATCGGTTTGAACGTGTTGCTGGATGACGCGGCGCGCGAGGCGGTGAAAGCCACGGGCAACGTCGCGGATGACATCCGCGCGCATCGCTCGCCCGTGCCGGATCGCAATGCGATCGTTGCCGGGCTGCTGGCCCGCCTGGTTCCCGCGCTCGAGGGGTTTCCGCGACACGGCCTCGCGCCGTATCTGGCGAACTGGCATGAGTGCGACGCGCTGTTCGATCAGGAAGTGCGCGTCGAAAACGCGGGCGAGACTTCGCGCGGAGTCGCGCGGGGTATCGATTCGCACGGCGCGCTACTGGTGGAGACACCGGCCGGCGTGCAGCGATTCATTTCCGGTGAGGTCACCGTGCGTATCGATCAATGAATACCTTGTTAGTCGACATCGGCAATACGCGCGTGAAATGGGCCCTGCTGCGCGGCACGAAGCTGGGTCGCATGCACGCGGCGCTGCATGACGGCAAGCCCGCGGCGCTGCGTGCACTGGTGCGCGCGGCGTCATCTGTGGACGACGTCGTGGCGGTCTGCGTCGCCGGAGCGCGTCTCGAACGTGCATTGTCCGCGGCCGTGAAGCAGCGCTTTGGATTCACGCCGCGGTTCATACGCTCGACGCGCCAGGCGGTGGGGGTGCGCAGCGGGTATCGCGAGACCTGGCGGCTCGGCGCGGATCGCTGGGTTGGCGCCATCGGTGCGTTCGCGTTCGCGCGCGGGGCGGTGGTCGTGGCCAACATCGGCACCGCGCTCACCATCGATGCTGTGACTGCCGCCGGCAAACATCTGGGTGGCGCCATCGTGCCGGGTCCATCGACCATGATTGAAAGTCTGCTCTCGGGCACACACGGCATCCGGCGGCGCGCGCGTGGCGGCATGGCTTCCACGCGCTCGCTGTATGCCGCGGATACCGCGAGCGCGCTTGGCGCCGGCGCCACGCATGCCGCCGCTGCTTTCATCGACCGCGCCGTGGCAGAGGCGGCCGAGAAGATGGGGGCACGGCCCGTGCTCGTTCTGACCGGAGGGGCTGCCCCTGCGCTCAAGGCATATATAAAGAGTAGGGCGCAGGTGGTTCCGGACCTCGTGCTGCGCGGCCTCGCCGTCCTGGCACGGGATTAGCCGCGCGGCGCATTTGCTACACTCGCGCCACGCGTGCGTGCTGCTCTACTCCTTCTCTTGTTGGCCAATCTCGCGTTCTTCGCGTGGTCGCAGTGGCTTGCGCCCAAACAGGCCCAGTTGCCCGTGTCCCCGAAGGTCAACGCGCCGCGTCTGCAGCTAGTGGCGGATAGTTCGCCGGCGGTGGTTTCAGGCGATGGCCGTTGCGTGACTGTCGGACCCTTCGCCACCAACGAGCTCGCCGCGCGTGCGCGCCAGACGTTGACCGATAGCGGATATACGTCGCTGCCGCGCGAAGTTACGACCAACGTGCTCGACGGGTACTGGGTGTATCTCGAGAGCCCGCCTAGTGAATCCGCCGAGCGACGCCTGATCGATCGGCTGAAGAAGGGCGGAATTGAGGATGCCGCCGCGGTCGGCGATCTTGGTGCTGCGCGCCGCATTTCGCTCGGCGTGTTTTCGGATGAAATCCGCGCCGCTTCGCAGTCGGAGAAAGTCGCCAGGCTCGGGTTGTTGCCGCAGATCGTGGCGCGTGAAAAACCCGGCACGGCCATCTGGCTGGACCTGACTTTGAAATCCGATGCGCCGACGCTCGAAGGGCAGAAATTCCCGGCCGGTGAGACGGAGCTGGAATTCAAGTCCTGCCCAGCGGGAACAGGGGCAGGTACAGGCGCCGCAGCGGCCCTTCCACCCGCAAATTAGCGTCCCGGCGGCGGCGCGCCTAAAATGCGGCCGCATTCGCGCAAGGCCGGCTTAGCTCAGTTGGTAGAGCACCTGATTTGTAATCAGGGGGTCGCGGGTTCGATCCCTGCAGCCGGCACCAATTCCTGTCCGACAAAACAAGAAGTTAGCGACCATCTGACGACCTCGCCTTCCGCCGCAACAACGTGATTGCGGGGGATTTGTGGGAGTTGTCTTCGCAGACCTTCTCCGCCGCGGCAATGAGGTTCGCAAGCTCGGCCGCGGAGTAGTGCGTCGTGATTCGTCCACTCTTGTGACCGAGTAAGTCTTGCCGATCCTCGAACGACACGCCCGCCGCGCGAAGCCGGCGGCCAAACGTGTGCTTCAGATCGTGGACCCTGACCCTGCGAAACCCGTCCGGCGCCGGTTCGCCAGTCCGCTCTTCCCACTTATCCGCAGCTCGCATGCGACCGTTCTTCCATGCCGTCGTGTTCATGCTGTCCAAGGGCACGGGCTTCGTCTCTTTCGGTTTTGGATACCGGACGAAGACGTACTCCGGGTGCTGACCCCTGACGCTCTCGACCACCGAACGTGCGACGCGGTTGAGAACGATCAGACGATCCTGTTCGTTCTTCACCTTGTCGCCTTCGATGATGAACACCGACGTCTTGAGTTCCGGCACCTGAACCTCGTCCGCCCACTTGAGCCCGCAAACTTCCTGCTCTCTCGTGCCGGTGTTGACCTTGAAGAGCGACATTCGCGCCAGATGGTCGGGCAGCTCCTGAAAATGAGCCGCCTGCTCTTCACGCGAAAGCGGATAGGCCGGGCGCGCGTCCTTGACCGGAAGCAGCTTGATCTTGGCCGCATGCTCCAGCCAGGTCATGCCCTGCACATCTCTCCATTCCGAAGCGGCGAGGTTCACGATCCGTCTCACGACCGCCAGCGACAGGTTGATGGTTGCTGTCTTGACACCATCAGCGCGCCGGCTGGCGATGAAAGGCTGCAGACTGTCCATGTGCACCTGCCTGAGAAACAAGCTCCCGATGAAGGGGTCGAGTCTTTCCAAGTGCGCAGCATCGTCGTCGATACTCCTTTTGTGCTGGTTCTCTTCGAGGAACTTTGTCGCGGCGACCCGAAACGTGCGATCTGGTCGGACCCCGTAGATCTTCACCAAACGAATCTCATCAATTCGTTTTGCTAGCAGCTCCTGGGCTTTGACGATTTCGCCTGTTCCACTGCTTTCGCGAATGCGCGTGCCTCTGAACACCTTGTCGATGTGCCAGACCCCACCGCGCTTGGTGAGGCCCGACATTTTCTGGGTTCCCATAACTTGCTCCTGTGTGAGCGAGCCGCATGGCACCCGTTGCGGCTCTTATAGTCGTCCGCCCACGCATCGAGGTCAACGCGGTCGAAGGCGATTCCTTGGACGCCGATGCGAAGGGCGAGGACGCTCGGGCGCACTTCCCGGTTGAAGCGATTTTTGTCCATGCCGAGATAGGCTGGGGCGTCGCGCATTCGGATGAGGCGGGGCGGCGGCGCGGCGTGCGATGGAGGGCGGGAGGTTGGTGTGCTCATCTCAGACGCACGGCCGCCGCAGGGAAATAGCGATAGCTGCAGTTCGCGAACCGGAGACTCCGTGCCCATGCTTAGTGATCTCAATTTGCGGTTCCGATCGCCCAGGGACGAGTTGTCACTCATGGCTGATGTTTTCCATGCACTGAACTCATTGTCAGTTTGGGTTTCGCGGAATATTCAGGCGAAAGCCGGGGCGCACCTGACTTGCAAGTCGGTAGCTAGATTGCAGATCAAAGAGGTGACGAGGGCGGCAAAGCAGAGTCAGTCGAAATCCAACGATCGTTCTTTTCGGAAGCGACTGTGAATGCGCCGACTGCGATGGTGTGAGGTTTCGGCCGAATTTTGCGCGATATGCCGGATAGCCTCGCGGCGGCTCTTGTCTCACGATCACACGCATGGCGGCAGAAGCGTTCATCCACTTGCGCGTGACTCAGGAGACGAAGTCGCAGCTTCGCGCGCTTGCGCAGCGCGAAAACCAGTCTGAGTCGGCCCTGCTCAAGCAGTTACTCGGCGTCGTGCTGCGAGGCGCCGGCGATGAGGCCCCCGCCGCAAGGGAGCCAGATGAAAGTGCAAATCGACGGGCGCGCCTGAGCATCCGTCTACAGGCCGGCGATCACCTGCTGCTGCGCGAACGCGCTGTGGCTCGGGCCATTCCGGCGGCGACATATGTCTCCGTTCTCGTGCGTGCGCATCTGCGGTCGTTGTCGCCATTGCCGAAAGGTGAACTGCTGGCGCTCAAGCGCAGCATCGCGGAGCTCGCGGCCATCGGTCGCAACCTCAACCAGATTGCCAAGGTCGGGAACGAGGGCGGCCGGTTACCCAGCACGGCGCGCGAGGAGTTCCGGGCGATGCTCAAGATCTGCGAAGCGCTGCGCGATAACACCAAGGCGCTGCTCAAGGCGAACGTCACCAGTTGGAGCATCGGGCATGCCGAAGCGAACCTTTAGACTCCCAAGAGAAGAAATCCCGTTGCTCGATATCGTGAGCCTCGGTCGCGGCGGCGCGCCGGAGGCAGGCGGGCGGCTCACCACCGAGCAGGTGGAGCAGATTCGGCGGACGGTCCAGCGGACGCCAGAAGTGATGGTAAAAGTGCTCGGGCGCAACAGCAACGACCTCAAGGCGGCAGCCAGGCATTTCGACTACATCGGGCGAAAGGGGGAATTGGAGCTCGAGACAGACGACGGCGACCGGCTGCAGGGCCGGGTAGGCGAGTCGCTGCTAGAGGATTGGGATCTCGATATCGACGATGCGCGTCGACAAGGCGATCTCAAAGCGACGGCCGGCCGGAAGCCGCCGAAGCTTGTTCACAAACTCATGTTCTCGATGCCGGCTGGCACGCCGCCTGCCAAGGTGCTGGCGGCCGTTCGCATTTTCGCGAGGGATGAGTTCGCCTTGCAGCATCGCTATGCGTTCGTTCTGCATACTGATGAACCTCATCCGCATGTTCACGTTGTCCTGAAGGCCGTGAGCGAACAGGGGGTGCGCCTAAACATCAGGAAGGCAACGCTGCGGCATTGGCGGTCGGAGTTCGCCCGCAACCTACGACTGTTGGGCGTCTCTGCGAATGCTACCGAGCGTGCTGTGCGCGGCGAGAGCAGGGTCAACAAGATCGACGCAGTCTTTCGTGCTGAGCAACGCGGAACATCGACATTCGTCCGCAATCGAATGGAGCTAACCGCTGTCGAGCTTGTAAGGGGCAATTTACGGCGCGAATCCGGCAACCAGGTATTGCAGCAAACAATGAAGGATGTGGTAGCCGGATGGCGCGCGCTAGACGAAATCTTGAGCGGTGAGGGCCAACGAGAACTTGCGGCCGACGTCAGGCGGTTCATCGAAGCGATGTCGGTTCCGCGAACAGATAAGGAGCGGATTGCTCTTGCGCTATTGCAGCGAGTTGATCAGCGGCGGATGAATATGAGTCGGTGACGCGGAATGTCGGCGAGAACGCGCGCCGACATTTCTGCAGCGCATGATAGTAGGACGTCGTTAGCTGTTCGCGAGCCACTCGAATGTTAGGCGAACGCCTCATGCGTAAGTACAACGTTTGCGCGGTATGCTCATGGATACGATACCGGCCGGCATTGTGACGCCGATTCGCTTTTGAGTTCAGCCTAGTGCTCAATTGGGTCGACTAGGATAGTTCGTGGAGAATTGCAGATGGCGGCCGACAATGAATATCTGCTCGTCAAACCTGATCAGAAACTGACCTGTCCAAAGTGCGAACACGAGTTCGGTTTGAATGAAGGTTTCGCGAAGCGGGCTCTAGAGAAAATAGAAGAGAAGAGCGCCGAGGCATTGGCTGAACGCGAAGCTGCGATCAAGGAGGACGTTGAAAAGCGCGCGAAGTCCATCGCATCACAGCGCGACAAGTCGTCTCGAGAGGAAGTTGCTGACCTCAAAAAGCTTCTAGAAGAGCAGGGTAAGAAGAGCAAGGAAATCCTCGACGCGGCCAAGGCGTCAGAACGAGCGACGGCTGCGGCGCGAGAGCAAGAACTACTCTCAAAACTTGAGACCAGCGCCGCGGAAAACATCGCGATGCGGCGACGAGAAGAAGCGATTGAGGGTCGGGAGCGCGGCTTAGACGCCCAGATTGCCGCGGCCGCGGCTGAGAAAGCGACAGAACTCGTAGCTGCGGATCGGGAGTCGTACGAGAAGCGGCTAGCCGAGCGAAGCGCGCAAGTCCATGTGTTGCAGGCTGAGCAAGTCGCCTTGCGCGAGGAGCGCCAACAGCTCCAGGACCAGAAGGATGCCCTCGCGCTCGACGTTCAAAAGCAAGTGGACGCAAAGCTTCAAGAGCGCGAGAGTTTCGTGCGCAACCAGGAAGCCGAGCGCGCGCGATTTCGCGAGGCAGACCTGATGCAGACAATTGAAGGTATGAAAGGCACGATCGCCGACTTGCAGCGCAAAGCAGAGCAGGGATCGCAGCAAATTCAGGGCGAAGTCTTGGAGCTGGCTCTGGAGGATGGACTGCGAGGCGCGTTTCCGCTTGACGTGATCGAAGAAGTTAAGAAAGGCCAACGGGGTGGCGATGTGATTCAACGGGTCATGACGCGCCAAAGTCAGCCTGCCGGAGTCGTTCTGTGGGAGACAAAACGCGCGAAGGACTTTAGTCAGCAGTGGATAGGGAAGCTCAAGGAAGATATGCGCAACTGCGGCGCGGATTACGGAGTCCTCGTGACCATGCCGACCGCAATACCTAAGGAAATCCCCGATGCAGCGCCTTTCGCCGCCGTAGACGATGTCTGGGTTGTGACCTGGCCATACTCAATCGCGTTTGCAGCTGTCCTGCGCGCTGGCGTGCTCGATGTTCACCGACAGCGGGTCGCGGTTGCGGGCAAAGGCGAGAAGATGGAAGCAGTGTATGACTACGTCACGTCACCACAGTTTGCACAGAAGCTACGTGCTGTGTTTGAAGTATTCCAGTCGCAGCAGAAGGAATTGGACGCGGAGAGGAATCAGACTGTGCAACGTTGGGCTCGTCGAGAGAAGCAGCTGCAGTCCGGGATTGCGCAGCTTCTCGGGATCGGCGGCGAGGTGCAGGGACTCGCCCAACAGGCGCTTCCTGAACTTGAGATGCAATCCGTTGGCGTCGTTGGTGAGGACAGCTAGAGTTCTCTTACGCTCGGCGCGCTCAATGCGGCAAGATGGCGTAGTTCAGGCAAACAAACAAGAAATGCGCCGTCGCCATGCAGATTTGTGAAGTCGAAACAGTACTGGAGCCGCTGGGTCTCGAGCCGCCCGACTTAGAAATACTGCGCCCGAACGAGGCTAGCTACGTGTGCCTACTGCTGCAGCCGTGTGGACCTATCGTCGGAGGTCCCCTTCGCATAGGTAGTCTAGATAAGGAAACAAGCGCTAAGAAAGCGGCCGAGTTTCTCAGACTCGCTTCAGGACGCGGTGCACATCTGGCGGTTGCGCCCGAATATTTCTTCCCTTGGGCAACGCTGCAGGATTTGCTCGAAAACGGGGTGAAACCGAGTTTGAATGCTTTGTGGGTTTTAGGCTGCGAGAGCATTCGGCGGGACGAACTCGCGGCATTCAAAGTCGCCGTCGCGGCAGTTTGCGAGGTCATCTATGAGCCGTGCGATGCCCTTCCTGCAGATCGCCCGTTGTTGGACCCGGCTGTCTTGCTCTTTGTCGCTCCTCGGGCAGATGGCGGAACCAAGACGACCGCGCTGGTCCAATTCAAAACGCATCCGTCGCGAGACAATCTCTTTCTGGAAGAAGCGTTGCTTAAGCGGGGTAACGCGGTCTATCGCTTTCGTGGCAAAACCGGGCCTTTGAGCGCCGCCGTCATCATTTGTTCTGACGCATTCGCGATGCCGGAAGAGATCGTTTCCGTCCTCATTGACAGATCCACGCTGATCCATATTCAGTTGAATCCCAACCCACGAAACAGTGTTTACCGAAAGTATCGCAAGACCGCGTTTGAAACTGACGCGCGCACGTCGGACTGCCACATTGTTTGCCTGAACTGGGCCGGCTCACTAATCCAGCACGACGAGAATGGCGGAATTGAGGATTGGCCTGCAATAGCAGGTTCGGCTTGGTATTGCCCGGAAGGCGGCTGCACGTACGATGACGCCGTGGTACTCCCGAATCATAAGTTAGGGCTGTACTACACCTACATGGAAGAGCGCCGGCACGCGTTGCTCTTCCACTACAACGAGGCAATCTTTGAACTACGTGTCCCGAAGGTTGTTACAACCGGCGCTGCTATCTTGGCGAATCGCAACGGGCCCTCAGCGATTAGACGCTATCAATGGAACAGCGTTACTTCGGAGTGGGTATCTGCGGGGCAGGATGCGGACTCTGGGTTTCAATCGCTCCTTCAGACTAATGTTGACGCACAGGCGGCCTTGGCGCATGCACTCGAAGTGGCAAGCCCGCTAGATCTCGAGCGGTTGTTGGCACTTCTAGCCGGGTCGATAACTGGAACCGACACGTGGTTTGTGGCCAAAGAGATTGATTCTTGCCGAATCGCGTCGGATGAAGTCGTCCGCCGGATCACAGTCGCCCAAGACAACACCGCGTCTGCAGTCGATTTTCGGTTCGACCGGCTGCAGGCCGCCGCCAACATTCGTCATGAACTTAACAACCGCCCACAGTGGCCACCGCAAATTGAAGGCGTCTCGACTGATGCGCGCATAGAGTGGAATGTCGGAAGCAAGCACTTCAACATTCGTTGCGGAGACGGGAGGCCTGCCTTGGTCAGCTATCTGAGCGAAGCTAGTCCGCGAGTGCTGGAAAATGTTCCGGACATGCTCATCGATCTTCTTCGCCGCGCAGGAGGTCCCCATCAAACCCGCTTGTGCGTGCTTTATCGGCACTTCGGAGAGCTGAAGTTCGCCTCGCTAGCAAGCCTCACACGATTCGACGATGCCATGACCGACCAAACGGACATTCTCGCTGTGAATCCGGACCGTTGAGATGGAGCAATGATGACTAACAATGATTCAGTACGCGCCGTCATCAACAGGCACTTCCAGCACGTCACTGATCTTGGCGACGGCATCGTACGCGGAGAGCGTATCCACAACGACAAGCCATTTGCCGTTGCCTATATCGACTTGTCAGACTCGGTAGTCGAGCGTTCCCAAGAGTTGACAACGTTTCAAGAGAAATTGCTAGGAGCCGATTTCTTTTCCCCCGCAAATGACTTGCGATGGAACAGCTATCTCTATTTTCTTGCTGGCCCGAGATCCACGGGGAATAGTAAATTTGGACGCGCCAAGTCCCTCATTGAGGGGGACAGGCACTTTGCGAGAAAGTTTGTCTTGGACGAGGGAGATCTGGCGCGGCGTCTGGGCGAGGACACGGGGGAAACAAACCAGGAGCTTTCACAATCTACGGATGCGGGGGCGACATGGTCGGACCTTCTGCGATCGGCGTCGCTCTCCATGCTGCTAGAGCAACGCCCTCGCTCAACCACTTTGGAGCTCATTGCAACCGGCGAGGCATTTAAGGCTGAACCAACGAAGTCCCCTCCCAGCATTTCTGTCCAGAAAGACGCCCTCGCAAATGGCCTGCTGCGAAAGCTGACCATCGGATCGTTTCGTCGCGTCAGCAACGGTCAGACATTTGAATTCGGTGATGTGAACCTAATCGTCGGACCGAACGGCACCGGCAAGACGTCGCTGCTGGAAGCGATTGAAGTGCTGTATTGCGGCCGTGTGAGGCGGGATCCTAATGCGAGTTTTCAACAGATTTTCTGCGAGGTTGAAGACGAGTATGGCGCGCGAAAGACTGTCAGAGCCACCACCACCGTTGCCACGCTTAAGGCTCGAAACACCGTCTGGTACGGACGCACCGACTTGCAGGCCAGCGCAATATCGCAGGGTTTCACGCGCTTCAATTTCCTAGATACTGATGCGGCGTTTCGATTGTCGTCCCAAGACAGCAAAGAACAGATAAAGGATGATCTTGGACGTCTGCTGGTGGGCCCTGAAACATCGAAACTGTGGACCTACCTATCCAAGCTCACTGAAGAGATAAACGGTCGGTTGAAGATCTTGGATGATCGCCTACCGAGCGAGCGTAAGAACGTTGAACTCCTATCCGACGAAGTGAAGAGACTTCGCGAGGCGCCCTCGGAAGCAAGCGCTTTGCTTAAGGCTTTTAGATCCGTCGTAACGCAATTGAAGCCGACCTGGAATGAATCGGATCACGGCGCCGCGCTAGCACCGAGCGAACGCACACGAATCGAGGATCTGTCGAGGGCGCTATCTCAGATTCTTTCGACATTCTCTGAAGCTCCTGTCACGCGCGCGACGATTCTGCAGCGCATAACTCGCTTGCAAGAAGTTGTAGGTTCGGCCAGGCGTATTCGGCTTGAGCACGATGCGGCTGTGAAGCAGGCGACAGAAGCGGCGAACCTAGCAAAGGAAACACAGGCTCAACAGGCACAGCTTGAGGAATGGTTACGGCTCGTCGAGGCGGGAATTCCAGCTCTTGCGACGACCCTTCGCGAGTCGGAAGGAAAAACATCTGAATTGCGCTCGATGCTCCGAGACACGCCAGTTGATTCGCAACCCGACTTAGCCACGGAATTTGCGCAAGCGCCCATTCAAGAGGCGCTCGAGATGGTTCAACTGAAGCACATTGAGGCACAAGAACAGGAGAAAGCCGCAGCGATTGCACTGTCGCAAGGAGTGCAGCTGGGTCAGACGCTCGAAATGTTGCGGCGCGACCTCCATGATGCGTCTATTGCCTATCTAGAGCGTAGCGGAGAATCAGCTCTATGCCCGGTATGCAAGATTTCGCATCCGCCGAGTGAACTGCTCGCAAAGATTGAAGCTCTTGTTGCGCCGGAAGGTTTGCATGTTTCCGACAGCCTCAGAGGAAACGTCCAGAATGCCAGGGAACGCCTGGAGCAAGTTCGTAGCACTTTGGCAGATATGACCTCACTGGATGTATACCGGCGGAGCGCGAAGCGGCCGATTACATGGACTGCAGAGCAGCTGCAGCGGGATCTTCGCCAAACACGCGAAAACTTGCGGAACGCGGTCGCGGATGCGCAAACCCATCAGGCCGCGCTAACGCAGCTCAGTCTTGCCGGCCATAACTGGCAAGCGTGGCAACAGATGCGAGATGCCGTTGCTGCGTCATTGCTGCCAGAAGGGACGGATCCGACGGATCTTGCCGTGGTTAGACAGGCGCTTGAGAACATCCAAGGGCGCGCCAACAACGTGGCCAATGCGGAAATCCAAGCACGCGAAGCAGTCGCGGAACACATGCGCCGAGCAACTGATCTTGCTTCGCGCGAGCTTGCGGCGCCAGCCACGGGCCTTACGCCCCCTCAGGCGCTGGCATCGATGGAACGACTGCTGCAGCAGGCAGAGGCGGCAACCTCAACAATTGGGGTTATTACAAGGTCTTTGCCCCTGAGCGAGGATTCGTCACTCGAAGCCGTGCAGAGTACTTTGGAGGCTTGTCTGTTCGCCTACGACAAAGCGATGCACGCGTTGCAAAATGACGAACGATCGAGGAATGCCGTAAACCAAAAAGACCAAGAGCTGAAAACTGCGACCAATATGCTGACGTTAAACTCGACGGCGCGAACGAACCTTGCTCGAGCTGCTGAAGCACTGACGGCCCTCGTGAAAGACCACTCGCTTGAAAAGGCAACTGCCGATGCATTCAAGGCCATCAAGGGAGCGGTTAGCAATGTCTTCGCACAGATTCACTCGCCACCGGAATACGAACTTGGCGACCTCAACGAAGATCAGCTCATTATCCGACGCGACAACAAGGAACCCCACGCGGTTAATCAGGTTAGCTCCGGACAGCGTGCGGGACTCGCGCTTTCGATTTTTCTTGCGCTCAATGACAGCGCGAAAAGCGCTCCGCCGATAGTCCTAATTGACGATCCAGTGGCCCACATTGACGACCTCAACGCTCTGTCGTTCCTGGACTATTTGCGCGACATGGCATTAGGTAGTCGAAAGCAAATCTTCTTTGCCACCGCTGATATTCGACTGGCGGCACTCTTCCAAAGAAAGTTTGACTTTCTGGGAGACAAATATTTCAAACGGATAACGCTCGCACAGAACGCAGCCTTGGCTTGATGACTGGAAATATGCAACGAATCGCATGAATCTGATGAAAAGCATTGTTGGCCGTGAACCTAAACCGCACCACGCAATCTTCGTTACCTTTACGAGGCTTCTACTCTGCGCATATGAGGCAAAGGAGCGGGCCTGCAGAACGCCTACTGTCGGCGCCCAGGCGGATGCCGCGGTGGCCGCGATCATGGCGGTTGCAAGTTTCGAAGCGTTCCTCAATGAGCTTGCTGAGTTCGCGTTGGTTGCGGAGAAGAGTGATTGGACGCGGCAAACGGCATTCGTCGCAAAGCTGAAAGACTATGCGTCGAATCATGCGCAGATTACCCGTGAACAGAAGCGCGAACAGAGCAAGGCAAAATATCAGGCAGCAGCGTCAATTCTTGCAGGCATCACGCCCGACTGGGGCGAGAGAAAGAATCAAGAATTGGCCCTGCTAATTCGTGTACGAGACGATTTGATCCACGTCAAGCCTGCGGATGAGTTCTCCAAGCTCCAGGATGGTGCTATGTCAATTGAGGCACCGAGTCGGGTCCAAGAGCTTCAACGTCGTGGCCTCGCGCGCAAAAGGGAGGAAATGCCGCATGCGGGATGGTTTGAGCTCGTGATGACTCCAGACTTTGGTGCCTGGGCACCCTCAGTTGTGCGATCCGCGATTTCGCGCGTTCTGGACGCATTTCCTCAAGATGAATCGAGCCCTGACATCGTCTGCTTTTTCGGATCGTCTCTGAGGTCATTCTCGACTCTCCTCAAAGTGAACCGACTGTCGGAATGAGACCGTCGATGCGGCGAATTTTAAGGTCAACTTTCGTCAAGGGCATGGGCTATGACGAAACTTACTCCAAGGTCTCGTAGTTTGTCGCGCGCCTGGCGATTGCGCGCTCCTTCGCCAATGCATTGGATCTTGAGCGACCGTGCCATTGCGACGACTGCACTAACAATCGCTTGATCGTTGCTGTCCGTTTCGATCTCGCGCACGAACTCTTCGGCGATGTAAAGTAGCTCGAAGGGCAGTCGCCGCAGGTACTGAACACTATTGGGTCCGCCGTCGATTGAGGTTGCTAATCGCACACCTAGCGCTAACAAGTGATCGATAGCCTTCGTGAGCTCGTTCTGCTGATCAACGTATTCCGGCGAGATGTGTAGCCATACTGGTCCTTCAGCTGCGCCCGCGGCAACGAATTGGCTGTAGAGCTCGGTGCTCTCTTGCACTCTAATCAGACCAGACGCGGGGCAGTGAATTACTACCCCGTCCTTCATTCCTTGCATCTGTCGCGTCTGTAGCCTCGTCAGCGCGGCAGAAACCATCTCACCACAAATGCGGCGGCTGAGTTCAACGTCTTCCGACGCAGCGAGCATTATCTCTGCCAATTCCAGCGGGCGTTTCCCCTCGAGCGATAAACGAGGTCGCATGTCATCAGCGAAGAATCTTCCGTACTCCGCTGTGTACTCGATCGTTTCAATCTCCATTAGAAATTGGCCAGCGCCGATCATCTGCCGGATCTCGAAGCGACGTGCGAGCGCGCTAGCAGCGGCTTCCTGCACTTGGCGCGTCGGCAAGACGGTCACGACGCTCGCTCGCGGATCAGCTTTAGCCGGGCCGCACAAATCGATCGCATCGTTGATCAGGGCGTCCGCAAACTGATATGGCCATTGGACGTCGATCACGCTCGCGCGCGAATTCGTTTGCTCCTTTGAGAGGAGGTCGCTGATCGCCCGCACGACTCCTACGGCTTCATCGCGCGTGGCATCGTAAAGGAGGATTCCCACTGCCGAATCGTCGAGCCGTGCCGTGACCTTTTCTCCGACGAAGTGCTTATCAAACAGGAATGCACAGCGTCTTAGCGCAGCAATATATTTTGTTCGCGACGCTTGTTGCAGTTGTCGTTCGCTGAATTTGATGATGGCAAGACAGGCCCTCGGATTGCGTGGCGCCGAGAGGTGACTGGAGATGCGCCTCTCAAGAAATCGTCGAGTGACGAGTCCCGTCTCTGCATCGTGCGTCAAGTCGAAGGGCAAAGTGGGCGCTTCGGTCGAAAGACTTTCGCCCCGGCGCCAGAGTTCGAGCAAGCGGAACGGAGAGTCATTGCTCGAATTGTCGAACACGAGCGCGAGATCGGCGAGGCTGAGCGCTGCGGTCGCATTGCTGGCGGTCCGCGCGAACCTCAGCTCGAGCTTCTCGTCGGGAACATCATGCCCGCCGTCGTCCACTCGCTGCTGAACTCGCGCTTTTGACAGTTCAACGCTCTCGATACGGATGTAAACCAGCACGACTACATAGCCATCGCCTTGTACCGCGCGAAAGAAATTGAGCTTGTCACCGGCCGGATCCGACAACACCGTTTCCATGCAAAAGGATTCACGTCGCGCAACCAAGTCGCGGCGCACAGCATCGGCAAGCGCAGCGGAGTGATACGCATGTGCAGGAGCTGCAGGCCCCCAAACTGCTCTCGCAATCTCGTCGGCATTGACGAAGGTAATGCCGGTCGGCGCGAGGAATTCGGTGAAGAAAGTCGACTTACCGGCCCCATTTGAACCGGCTAGGACGACGAGAACCGGAGCGCCGTCCGCGAGTACGGATCGCAGATACGGTGCGATCTCAAACCTCACGCGCGCGTCTGCCGCTTTCCTTCGAGCAGTGCCTCTGGAGTCTCGACAAATCGCCGATTGACCATTCGACCCACGGACTTGGAGCCATCCGGGTTCGTTCGAACAAGGAAGCCAGGCAATGTTGGGTCCGTTTCATAGACGGCTCGCCCAGAACGCTTGAGCGTCGCCGCGAGGTTGGCGGTGTTTGCTGGCTCGAGGGCCCGTTCAATCGCCGCGGCGAGGCTCATGCGATCGGATACGTCCGGAATTGACTTGGTGACAGCGCCTTTTTCTCGCTTCAAGGCGCTGGCGTGCTCGCTGGTGAGTAAGCCGTCGATCGCTCTGCCCAACGTCGCCCAATGTTCAATTTGGCCTGCGATCGAACGATCAGCCTCCGATGATGAGGCGCGCGCTGCGTCTACGAGCTCGTCCGACAGTTTTACGGGCTGGGGCATGCAGAACTCCTTGGTAGCACTATGCTACCAAGCGCCACTTCTTGGATACCGGCCTGCAACTCAATTCTGCCTTTCCAAGTGGTTAATCCGGTCTATTCCGGTAAGTATTCGGCTTGATATTCCGGTCTATTCCGGTATAGATACTGGTATGGTCAACACCGACACCATCAAGATCACGACACCGCTTCTCGCCCTCCTGTCGGAGCTGGACGAGTTCAAGGGTGCCTGGCGCGCGCTGGGAACCATCGCGCCAGAGCGTTTGCGCGCGCTGAAGCGCATCGCGACCATCGAGAGTATCGGTTCATCCACGCGCATCGAAGGCAGCAAGCTGACCGATCGCGAGGTCGAGGAGTTGCTTGGTCGGCTCGACACCAAAGCTTTCAAGAGCCGTGATGAAGCGGAGGTCGCGGGCTACGCCGAGGTGATGGAGACGGTGTTTCAGTCGTGGGCGGATCTTCGCGTCACCGAAAACCATCTAAAGCAACTCCACCGAGACCTGCTGCGCCACAGCGACAAGGACGAACGGCATCGCGGCGAATACAAAACCCTTCGCAACGATGTTGGCGCGTTCGACCAGAGCGGCACGATGATCGGCGTCGTGTTTGAGACGGCTACGCCATTCGACACGCCGCGCCGAATGACCGAGCTTCTGGCATGGCTTGAAGACGCCAGAACAAACAAGACGCTGCACCCGCTCTTGATCGTCGCCGTGTTCATAGTGGTGTTTCTTGCGATCCACCCGTTTCAAGACGGCAATGGCCGCCTCTCGCGCATTCTCACGACGTTGCTGTTGCTCCAGGCAGGCTATTCCTATGTGCCTTATAGCTCGCTCGAGAGCGTGATCGAGAACAGCAAGGAAGGCTATTACCTCGCGCTGCGCCAGACGCAGGGCACGCTTAAAGCTGACGCGCCCGATTGGCAGCCGTGGCTTCTATTTTTTATGCGCGCCCTGCAACAGCAAATGCGCACTCTCGCGCAAAAGGTAGAACGCGAGAGGTCGGCAGTTGAACTATCCGATCTCGCTGTGAAAATTCTCGACTACGCCAGAACGCAAGGCCGCGTGACCACGCGCGACATGGTGCGTGAACACGGAGCGAGCGCAAACACGCTCAAATCCACCTTCGGCACGCTGATCGAGAAGGGGTTGCTCGTGCGACAAGGCGGCGGTCGCTCGACTTGGTACCGGCTGCCCTAATCAGGTGCTCGCGGGAGTTTTGCGGGACTTGGTCGTGCTTCGTCGTGCTCAGTCGTGACAAATGCAACGGATGCCATGTGAGCTCGCGATTTAAGACGTCAAATCCATTCAACAAAATCAATCGTCTACGTTCTTCGACTCGCCCAACCTTCTCACCCCCTCCAATTTGTAATCAGGGGGTCGCGGGTTCGATCCCTGCAGCCGGCACCAAACACACCGTGAGATCAAGCATGTCGCCTGCCAGGGTCGAGTGCGCGTGGCCCATCCAACATTGCGATGGATGAAACTCCCGCGCGACCCGGGCAACGACCGTTCCGCGCGCTGTCGGACCGCTGCATCCACGAATGCTGGATGCGTGGCCACTTCGCCGCGCACATCGAAACGGTCCTGGATCTGATGTGGAAGCGTGTGGGCGCGTCGGTCCCCGAAC